>Ga0164241_10001546_pt1 | contig 27838 bp, 24 predicted proteins | sample OricomyardsoilBY_FD_108780 | JGI IMG/M metagenome (GOLD analysis project Ga0164241, IMG submission 108780) | Backyard soil microbial communities from Emeryville, California, USA - Original compost - Back yard soil (BY) | ecosystem: Environmental > Terrestrial > Soil > Unclassified | place: USA... | reverse complement strand
GGGCCCCTTGGCCTGGGAGCGAAGTCGCCGCGGTCGAGGGATTGGGCGAGGTTCGGTTCGGGGCGCATCGTGGTCAGTAGGGGGATGTCGACGGCCTTCGCGACCTCCTCCGGGTGCAGGGCACCCGGGGCCGGGCCGCGGACCACCAGTTGTGCTTGTGCGCCCAGCTCGGCCAGGCGTTCGGCCAGCAGGCGCGCCGAGACGCACGCGCGGACCTCGCCGGGCACGACGATCACCGTCAGGTCTGCTCTGGTCAGGGCGGCTTGCGCCGCCTGGTCCATGGCTCTGGGGAGGTCACAGATGACCGTCTCGCCTGCGCGGCGGCCGGCTTCCAGCACCGCCGCCACCGCGTCGGGGGCCGGGGGCTTTCCCTTTCTGGCACCGGAAAGGACCGTTAGGCGAGTCGTTCCTCTCGTTCTGCTCGGGAGGGCGTCGTGCAGGCTCGAGGCGGCTACCCGGCCCGCACGTAGGTGCATGTCGGGCCAGCGCAGGCCCTGCTCAGACTCGGCGCCCAGGACCAGGTCCAGGCCGCCGCCCAGTGGGTCGCAGTCGATCAGCAGGGCGCTCTGGTTGAGGCGCAGGGCCGTCATGCCGAGGGCCGCCACGAAGACCGACGCGCCAGCGCCGCCGCGGCCGCCCACCACGGCCAGGGCTCTGCCGGTGGTGGGAGCTGGCGCCTCTGTCGCGTCGGCCAGAGCGCTCACCAACCACGACTCGGCGCCGGGGAGCTCGAGGACCCGCTCGGCGCCGACCTCCACCGCCCGTTCCCACAGGCTCTTCGGCGCCGGCTCCGCGCACACCAGGACCACCGCGTCGCGGCGGGGCAGTGCCGCCTTCTCGCACGCCTCGGCGCCCGCCGCGTCCAGCAGGATCAGCGGCGCGGTCGACCATCTCAGACGGGCCGCGGCCGGGTCGGGTACGCATTCCAGGTCGCAGCCGGCGGCGGCCGCCAGCTTCAGCACGTCGTCGAGCAGGTCCTCGTCCTCGACGAAGGCCATCGGGCGGTTCGAGTCCACCATTGCCCCCTTGAGCCGGTCGTGTCGCTGCGGCAAGGCCGAGTGCCTGGCCGCGTTGTCACGATCGCCCGGGGCGGCAGGGCCGACAACGACTCAAGATCAACATGTGGACAAGTGCGCGAGTTGTGGACCACTCGGAGCGCAGGAGATGGGACGACCCCCGTCAGGGGGGAGGGACGGGGGTCGTCGGAGGTTCAGCTCCGGGGGGTCGAGCTGAACCCATGCCCGGCAGATGCCGGACTCCACCACTGTATCCCGTCCCGACAACGTCGTGGTTGCAAGTTGCTCGAAGGAGTTACCGGCGCGTCAACAACCCGTTGTCCGTTCGACGCCGAACGCCATCCGCGCTACCTATGCTGGCCTGGTGACCAACGCCGCCGCCTTCTTCGACCTGGACAAGACGGTGATCGCCAAGTCGAGCACGCTGGCGTTCAGCCGCCCCTTCTTCCGCAACGGCCTGATCAACCGGCGGGCCGTGCTCAAGGGCGCGTACGCCCAGTTCGTCTTCGCCGCCTCCGGCGCGGACGCCGACCAGGTGGAGCGCATCCGCGCGCACCTCGCCGCGCTGTGCACCGGCTGGGACGTCGCCCAGGTGCGCGCGATCGTCGACGAGACCCTGCACGACATCGTCGACCCGCTCGTCTACGCCGAGGCCACCGACCTCGTCGCCGAGCACAAGGCGGAAGGTCGGGACGTGGTGATCGTGTCCGCGTCCGGGGCGGAGGTCGTCACCCCGATCGCGGAGATGATCGGCGCCACGCACAGCATCGGCACCCGCATGGTCGCCGCGAACGGCCGCTACACCGGCGAGATCGAGTTCTACTGCTACGGCGAGAACAAGGCCGCCGCGATCAAGGACCTGGCCGCCGAGCGCGGCTACGACCTGGCCGAGTGCCACGCCTACTCCGACTCCATCACCGACCTGCCGATGCTGGAGGTGGTCGGCCACCCGACGGTCGTCAACCCCGACAAGGGACTGCGCCTGCTCGCGGCCGAACGCGGCTGGCCGGTGCTCGAGTTCACCAGGCCCGTGTCGCTTCGCTCGAGGTTCTCGGCGCCGTCCGGCACGACCGTGGCGGTGACCGCGATCGGCATCGGAGCGATCGCCACCGCGGGGGCCACCTGGTACGGGATCCACCGCCGCCGGAAACGGTGACCTACCACCACCCACATGGCGGTACCGGGGTAGGAGTACACCGCATATGAGCTGCGGAAAGAACCCGCAGAATACGCTCACGAGGAGTGTTCGTCGACACCTGGACGGCTCTGTAACGGTGCACCGGATTGTGCCCTTGAAGTGACCTCCCTCACTCGGTAGAAAGGACATGCGGAACCTCGATCGGCCAGGGTCGAAGCGGAAGAGAAGCTCCGGCCACCCCGGTAGGGCTCCGTGCACAGAACACCGGGCACCCACGCGCAGCCAGCCGCGGGAGGCACGTCGTCAAGGGACTGCGTACCGGGACGCCGGACGCCGAGGCCAGGTAGGTACGACACTGTTGCACGCTTGGTAACCCGAGCGTTCTGTGCGGGCGAATTTGGGCGATCCCGCCCACGGCAACGTGGGCCGGGATCGCCCTTATTTATGCCTCGCCCCGGCCACCCTCCATTTGAGCCGATTGCGCGCTTGCCGCCCCGCCCGCTCCGTGGGTAACTTACCGGTGCTGCTAGCTCTCGGTTAAGAGGTTACGGAGTGACCCTGCTGGCCGGCCAGGGAGGCCGTTGTGCCCATGTCTCGTTCATCTGCCCGTCGCAGTCTTTCCGTCGCGGTCGCCGCGATCGCGTGTTCGGCAATGGTTAGCGGGGTGAGCAAGGCGGACGTGCCAGCCGCACCCGGCGGCGACGACGCCCTCGCCGCGCAGGCGCTCGCCCAGCTGCGCGGCATGTCGCTCGACCAGAAGATCGCCCAGCTGTTCGTGATCTCCGTGTGGGGCCAGTCCGCCGACGACCCCGACCCCACGAACAAGACGAACTACGGCGTCGACACGCCGGCTCAGGTGATCGAGAAGTACGGCGTCGGCGGCGTCATCTACTTCAACAACAGCTCGACCGACAACGTCGACAGCCCCAAGCAGCTCGCCGCGTTCTCCAACGGGCTGCAGCGCGCGGCCGTCGGGCACAACACCCACGTCCCGCTGGTCATCGCGATCGACCAGGAGGGCGGCAACGTCACCCGGCTCGAGTCGCCCGCCACCGAGTACCCGGCGAGCATGGCGATCGGCGCCGGACGCAGCACCGCGGACGCCAAGAAGCTCGCCACCGTCAGCGCGGCCGAGCTGCGTGCCATGGGCATCAACCAGAACTTCGCGCCCGACTCGGACGTCAATTCCAACCCGCTGAACCCGGTCATCGGCGCCCGCAGCTTCTCCTCGAAGCCGGACCTCACCTCCAGCCTCGTCACCGCCGAGATCGACGGCTACCAGCGCGGCAGCAGGAAGCTGACGCAGACCGTCTCCTCGGCCGCCAAGCACTTCCCCGGCCACGGCGACGCGGCGACCGACAGCCACACCAGCCTGCCGATCATCGACCGCACCGAGGCCGAGTGGCGCGAGTTCGACCTGCCGCCGTTCAAGGCCGCGATCGACGCCGGCATCGACTCGATCATGACCGCGCACATCGAGGTGCCCAGCCTCGACCCGACCGGCGTGCCGGCCACGCTGTCGAAGCCGATCATGACCGGACTGCTGCGCAACGAGCTCGGCTACGACGGCGTGGTCGTCACCGACGCGCTGGGCATGGGCGGCGCCAACGTCTTCCCGCCCGAGGAGATCCCCGTGATGGCGCTCGAGGCGGGCGTCGACCAGCTGCTCATGCCGCCGAGCCTGGACGTCGCGCTCAACGCGGTGCGCGCCGCCGTGGACAGCGGGCGGCTGACCGAGAAGCGCATCGACCAGAGCGTGCTGCGGATCCTCAAGCAGAAGCTGAAGCGGGGCATCCTCACCCACCCGTTCGTCGACGAGAAGAAGGTCGACAAGACCGTCGGCACGCAGGCGCACCTCGACGCGATCCAGCAGATCAGCGACCGCACGACCACGGTCGTGCGCAACGACGCGAACCTGCTGCCCTTCGCCGACGCCCCGGCGAAGGTCCTGGTCACCGGCGTCGGCGACACGGTGATCACCAACCGCAGCCCGGAATGGCTGCGCGACAGCATCGCCCGGCGCGGCTCGGCCGCGACCGCGCTGCCCACCGGGACAAGTCCGACGCAGGCGACCATCGACCAGGCGGTCGCGGCGGCGGGCCAGAACGACGTGACCGTCGTGCTGACCAACAACCTGTCCGGCCGAGCCCAGCAGCGGGCGCTGGTGAGCGCGCTGCTCGCGACGGGCAAGCCGGTCGTCGCGGTCGCGTCGCAGATCCCGTACGACGCGGGCTTCGTGGACGCACCGACCTGGCTCGCGACCTACAGCTGGCGCGCGGTGTCGATGGAGTCGCTGGCGAAAGTCCTCTACGGCGAGGTGTCCCCGAAGGGCACGCTGCCCGTCGACATCCCGGTCGGCGGCGACCCCGACACGATCCTGTACCCGTTCGGAACGGGGCTGACGTGGTAAGCCGCCGCAGGTTCCTTGCTGCCTCCGCGCTCGCGGCCCCGGCGCTGACCGTCGCGGCCGCGACCCCGGCGAGCGCCGCACCCCAAGGTCAGGCGCCACAGGGCGAGGCGACACAGGGACACGGGCACGGCGTGACGCCGGCCGCGGACCTGCTCGCCGCGGACGACTGGCGGGCGCTGCGGGGACGCAAGCTGGGTGTCCTGACGAACCCGACCGGCGTGCTGCGCGACCAGAACCACATCGTCGACGCGATGGTCGCCGCCGGCCTGACGCCGACCGCGGTGTTCGGGCCGGAGCACGGCTTCCGCGGCACCGCGCAGGCGGGCGGCTCGGAGGGCGACTACCTCGACCCGCGCACCCAGATCCCGGTGTACGACGCGTACGGCGCGACCGCGCAGAAGCTCGCCGGGCTGTTCACCAAGGCCGGCATCGACACGCTGGTGTTCGACATCGCCGACGTCGGCGCGCGCTTCTACACCTACATCTGGAGCCTCTACACGGCCATGCACGCGTCCGTGCTCACCGGCACGGCCGTGGTGGTGCTCGACCGGCCCAACCCGGTCGGCGGCCGCGCCTACGGCCCGATGCTCGACCCCGCGTTCTCCTCCGGGGTCGGGCGCAAGCCGATCGTCCAGCAGCACGGCATGACCGTGGGCGAGCTCGCGCGCCTGTTCGACGCCGAGTTCCTGCCCGCGGACGCGGGCGGGCGGCTCGAGAGCCTCGAGGTGGTGCGGCTCGCCGGCTGGAAGCGGGACCAGCTGTTCTCCGAGACCGGCCTGCAATGGGTTCTGCCGAGCCCGAACATGCCGACCCCGCAGACCGCGCTCGCCTACCCGGGCACGTGCCTGTTCGAGGGGACCGTGCTCTCCGAGGGCCGCGGCACGACCCGGCCGTTCGAGATCATCGGCGCGCCCGGGATCGACTGGCACTGGGCGGAGGCGCTCAACGCGGCGAACCTGCCCGGCGTGCGGTTCCGCGAGCACTACTTCGTGCCGACGTTCTCGAAGTGGGTGAACGAGACGTGCGGCGGCGTCCAGCTGCACATCACCGACGAGCGGCGGGTCGACCCGATCCGGACCGCGGTCACCATGATCGTGACCGCGAAGCAGGCGCACCCGGACGTGTTCGGCTGGCGGCCGGACAACTACATCGACAAGCTCTCCGGCTCCGACCGGCTGCGCACCATGGTCGACGCGGGCGCCGGGGTCGACGAGGTCGTCGGCGCCTGGCGGGCCGAACTCGCCGCTTTCGCGAAGCTACGGGAGCGGTATCTCATCTACCGGTGACTACATCGAGGTGGCCATGTTCAGGCGAACCGCGCTCTCCGTTGCCGCACTCGTCGTGCTCGCGACCGTCACGACAGCCGCGAGCGCGACGGTGAGCGCCGAGCCGAGTCACGGCAACAGCGCGACCGGCCGCTTCGACCGTCCACAGGAGGGCTACGCCTCGCCGCGGACCGTCCTGCGGACCGGCTCGCCGCAGTCGGCCGGTCTCGACCCCGCGCCGATCGACGACGCGCTGGCCAAGATCGACGGCTGGACCAGGGCCGACCCGGCCACCGGCCACCCGCTGTTCTCCGGCGCGGTCGGCCTGCTGGCGCACGACGGGGTCCTGGTGAAGCGGGCGACCGCCGGGTACGCGCTGCGCTACGCCGACGCTGCAGGCACCGAGCTGCCCGACGCGGACAAGGTGGCGATGCGCACGAACACGATCTTCGACATGGCGTCGGTGTCGAAGCTGTTCACCTCGATCATCGTGATGCAGCTCGTCGAGCGCGGCCAGGTGGATGTGAACGCCCCGGTGGCGACCTACCTGCCCGAGTTCGGCGTCAACGGCAAGGAGGCCGTCACGGTCTCGCAGCTGCTGACGCACACGTCGGGGCTGGTGTCGTGGTTACCCCTGTGGTCGGCCTATCCGGACGTGGCATCGCGCATCAAGGCCGTGATGGACGTGGCGCCGCACAACCCGCCGGGCAGCACCTACGAGTACTCCGACCTGAACCTGATCACGCTGGGCGTCATGGTCGAGCGGCTCACCGGCAAGACGCTCGACACGCTGGTGGCCGAGCGGATCACCCGGCCGCTGCGCATGGTCGACACCGGCTACAACCCGCCGGCGAGCAAGCTGGACCGGGTCGCGGCGACCGAGTTCGAGGCGGCCCCGCCGCGCGGCATGGTCCGCGGCTCGGTGCACGACGAGAACGCCTGGTCGCTCGGCGGCGTCGCCGGGCACGCCGGAGTGTTCTCCACGGCAGGTGACATGGCGATCCTGGCGCAGACGATCCTCAACGGCGGCACCTATCGCGGGCACCGGATCCTGCGCGAGGACACCGTCACCGCGCTGCTGACCAACCACAACCAGAACTTCCCCGGCCACGACCACGGCTTCGGGTTCGAGCTGAACCAGATGTGGTACATGGGCGGCCTGTCCGGGCCGCGCACGGCCGGGCACACCGGGTTCACCGGCACCGACGTCGTGATCGACCCGGCCTCCCGGTCGTTCGCGATCCTGCTGACCAACCGGGTGCACCCGAGCCGGAGCTGGGGATCGATCAACCTCGCCCGCGAGACGCTGTGCACGGGCCTGGCCAAGGCCCTCGCGGTGCGGCCGAAGGTGGGCCGGGACGCCTGGTACACCGGCATCGGGGACGCCTCCCAGGCGACGCTGACCACTGTCGCACTGAAACCGGAGGGTCCCGTTCGGGTGAACTTCGACGCGTTCGTCGACTCCGAGTCCACAGATTTTTTGGTCCTCGAGGCCACCACCGACGGAACCTCCTGGACCACCCTTCCGATGAACGCGACAGGCACCGGCGCACCGGACAAAACGGTCAATTCGCTGTCCGGATCGGGTCCGCGCAGCTGGTGGAACGTCGAGGTACGCATACCGCACGCTGCGGAGATCACGCTGCGCTGGCGGTTCACTACTGACGCCCGGTACACCGGGCGAGGAATTTTCCTGGATGCGCTCACAGTCACGGACAGTGGCGGGATGCTCCTCAACGGTGAGAAAGAACCCCACAAACTCCAGGCTGACGGCTGGCAGCTCAGGTCACGATGAGAAACTGGCGCTGGTTGAAACGCTAACAACCTGCCCCTGAACGTCGATTCCGATGTTGAGCTAGCACGACGAAACAGGAAGTTTCCACCCCCGTTGGGTAGCGTTGTCACCGACAGCGGCTGCCGACTTGTTGTTCCATAGGCCTGTTAGTAAGTTTCCCACGTGAGCGCGAGTGTCATGACCACACAACACACTGAGTCAAGTCCTCTGGTCCGCATCCGGTCGTTGCTGCCCGGTCTGGCCCGCGCGGAGCAACGCGTGGCCAAGGTAGTACTGGACAGTCCGTCAACGGTTGCCCGTCGAAGCATCACCGAGGTCGCCGAGGCGGCCGGTACGAGCGAGACCACCGTCACCCGTTTCTGCAAGGCGATCGGCGTCGGGGGCTACCCCGAGCTGCGCATCGCCCTCGCGGCCGACACCGCCCGCTCCGAGGCCCGCGCCGAGCGCGACCTCGGCGGCGAGATCGCGCCCGAGGACGACCTCGGCACCGTCGTCGGCAAGGTCACCTTCGCCGACGCGCGCGCCGTCGAGGAGACCGCCTCGCAGCTCGACATCGAGGTGCTGGAGAAGGTCGTCGCGGCACTCGCGTCGGCCAACCGCGTGGACGTCTACGGCGTCGGCGCGAGCGCCTTCGTCGCCGCGGACCTCCAGCAGAAGCTGCACCGGATCGGCCGGATCAGCTTCGCCTGGAGCGATACCCACATCATGCTGACGTCGGCGGCTGTGCTGGCCAGGGGCGACGTCGCCTTCGCCATCTCGCACACCGGCGCCACCGCCGACACGGTCGAGGCCCTCCGGGAGGCCCGGCGCGCCGGCGCGACCACGGTCGCGCTGACCAACTTCCGCACCGCACCGATCAGCGAGGTGGCCGACCTCGTGCTGACCACCGCAGCCCGCGAGACGACGTTCCGCTCGGGTGCGATGGCCAGCCGGATCGCCCAGCTGACGGTGGTCGACTGCCTGTTCATCGGGGTGGCCCAGCGCCATCTCGCCGACTCGATGAAGGCGCTCGACGAGACCCGGGGCGCGGTGGGCTCCCACCGCCTGGAGACCCGCCACGACGGTCGCCGCAAGGCGCGGGAGACCGGTAAGTGACTTTGGGGGAGGCAACAATGACAGTGCCGCGCCAGGCCGTTCACGTCGACTCACCGACCGAGCGGCGCAACCCGCGCACGACCGACCTGGACATGCTGTCCACGTTGGACCTCCTGCGATCGATCAATGCCGAGGACCGCCTGGTGCCGGACGCGGTGGCGGCCGCGTTGCCGGCGCTCGCCACCGCCGTGGACTGGGCGGCCGAGGCGCTGCGCACCGGGCACCGGGTGCACTACGTCGGCGCCGGGACGTCGGGCCGGATGGCCGCGCTCGACGCCGCCGAGCTCGCGCCGACCTACAACGCGCCCGGCGATTGGTTCGTCGTGCACCACGCCGGCGGCAACTCGGCCATCAACCGTGCCCGCGAGGACGTCGAGGACGACGAGCAGGGCGGCGCCGCGGAGCTCGCCAGGACGGCGTCGCCCGGCGACTTCGTGCTGGGCCTGACCGCGTCCGGCCGGACCCCGTACGTGCTCGGCGCGCTGCGGGCGGCCGGTGCGCTGGGGGCGCGGACCGGTTTGGTGTTCTCCAACCCGCACGCTGTTGGCCTGTCCGACATCGACGTGCTGATCGAGGTCGACACCGGCCCGGAGGCGATCGCCGGCTCGACCCGGATGAAGGCGGGCACCGCGCAGAAGCTGGTGCTGACGGCGTTCTCGACGGCGGTCATGGTCAAGCTCGGCCGCACGTACTCGAACCTGATGGTCAGCATGCGCGCCTCGAACGCGAAGCTGCGCGGCCGCACGCTGCGCATCCTGCGCGAGGCGACGGGCCTGGACATGCACGAGTGCTCGCAGGCCCTGGACGAGGCTCACGGCGACCTGAAGGTGGCCCTGGTGCACCTGCTCTCCGGCGTCGACGCGGCCCAGGCCGCCGAGGCACTGGCGGAGACGGGCGGGCACGTGCGTAAGGCGCTGATGGCGCTCCGCGCCACGGTCTGACGACCCGGCTGTCGATTGCGGGTGGGTTCGTCCGACGGGTAGGTGAACAGTGCCTACCGGGACGGAGAACCCCATGAGTTACGCGCACGTGCACGGCCTGGACGTCTACTACGAGCTGCACGGGACCGGCGAGCCGCTCGTGCTGCTGCACGGCGGGTTGCTCACCATCGAGCTGACGTTCGCCGCCATGTTGCCCCAGTTGGCCAAGGAGCGGCAGGTCGTCGCGATCGAGTTGCAGGGGCACGGACGCACCGCCGACATCGACCGGGAGTTCGCGCTCGAGCATCTCGCCGACGACGTCGCCGGGGTGCTCGACGAGCTGGGAATCGAGTCGGCCGACTTCTTCGGGTTCAGCCTCGGTGGGCTCGTCGCGCTGCAGTTCGCCATGCGCCATCCCGCGCGGACCGGGCGCGTGACGGCCGCCGCCGTGCACTTCCGGGCCGACGGGTACCACCCGGACATCTTCGCCATGGACTCCACCTCGGACCGGCTGCCGACCGAGGACGACTTCCGCGAGATGCACGACGCCTACGTGGCCGTCGCGCCGGATCCCGGTCGGTTCGAGGCATTCGCGGCCAAGGCGTCGGCGCTGCCGGCGCAGCTGGACTGGTCCCCCGACGACCTCGCCGCGGTGCGTGCGCCCGTGCTGCTTGTCATCGGGGACAACGACTTCGTGCGCATCGAGCACGCGGCGCAGATGCGCGACCTGCTCCCGGACGCGCGCCTCGCGGTCCTGCCCGGCTGCACCCACATGGACCTGGTCCGCCGCGCGGACCTCGTGCTGCCGCTCGTCGAGGACTTCCTCAACTAGAACGGGGGGCGGGCCGAGACGCTAGGTTTCTCGGCCCGCCCGTTGGGATCCCGTCAACACACACAGCGAGGAAGGGGACTCGCGTCCTCCCATGGTGTGCGCGCCCGCACGAGAAGTGCTGGACTCTCGATGAACCCGCAGCTCAGCGGGCCAGCACGGCCTCCGCGATGCCGATCGCCTCGCGGGCGCCCGCCTCGACGGCCTCGCAGCACAGCAGGATCCAGTCGGTCAGGCCCTCGTCGGTGCCCGCCGCGAAGCCGGCCGCGGCCTCCGCATAGCGGTCCGACCGGCGCAGGAAGAACACCTCGGGCACGACCAGGCCCTTCGGGTCGAGTCCGGTGCCGATCGTGGTCAGCCGCGCCGCTGCCCTCGCCACCACGCCGTTCGCGGTGCCGAACGGGGACAGCGCCAGCAGCTCGCCGTGCACGACCGCCACGAGCACCGCGCCGGGCACGGACGTGCCGCCCGCGACGATGTCGCCGAGCAGGTCCAGGCGGCGGGTCACGCCTCGGGTCGGGCGGGGCCGGCCGAGCTCCTCGTCCGGGGCCAGGTCCGTCGCCGCCAGCACGTGTAGCCGGGCCAGCGCCTGCATCGGCGCGCGCTGCCAGATCGGCACCAGCGTGCCCAGCGACTCCGCGATGCGCAGCGCGCCCGCCAGGTGCGGCTCCTCGACGTCGCCCGCCGTCGGGATCTCGGGGTCGCCGCCGTCCAGCGCGGCGGACGCGCGGGCGGCCCGCACGGACGCCTCGGCGGCGGTCGCGGGCCAGCCCCGGCGGTTCGCCTGATGCCCGTGTACCTCGTCGACCGCCTCGCGGGCGGCGTGCACGGCGTCGGAGACACCCGGCAGTTCCAGCAGCGGCGCCAGCGGGTCAGTCACGGCATCGGACCCTACCGGGTGTCATCCGTTGGTGGCAGCGCCGACGGCTGGTCTGGACCTCTTCGCCTGCCTCTATGCGTGCCGTCGCCACGTGTGATAGCACAGGGCGAGCAATTACATCTCTGGGTCGAGAGGATCCACACCATGACCGACCAGGGCCCGACGCTGGACAACCTGCTCACCGAGAGCCGGACGTTCCCGCCCAGCGAGGAGTTCGCCCAGCAGGCCAACGCCAAGGCGGAGCTCTACCAGCAGGCGGACGCCGACCGCGAGGCGTTCTGGGCCGAGCAGGCCAAGCAGCTGCACTGGGAGACCGAGTGGAACCAGGTGCTCGACTGGTCGAACGCGCCGTTCGCGAAGTGGTTCGTCGGCGGCAAGCTCAACGTGGCCTACAACTGCGTCGACCGGCACGTCGAGGCGGGCAACGGCGACCGGGTGGCGATCCACTGGGAGGGCGAGCCGGGCGACGACCGCACGATCACCTACGCCGACCTGCAGCGGGAGGTCGCCAAGACGGCGAACGCGCTGCTGTCGCTGGGTCTGACGACCGGCGACCGGGTGGCGATCTACATGCCGATGCTGCCCGAGGCGATCTTCGCCATGCTCGCGTGCGCGCGGCTGGGCCTCACGCACAGCGTCGTGTTCGGCGGCTTCTCCGCCGAGGCGCTGCGCTCGCGGATCGACGACGCCGAGGCCAAGCTGGTGATCACCGCCGACGGCCAGTACCGGCGCGGCAAGCCCGCGCCGCTCAAGGCCGCCGTGGACGAGGCGGTCACCCGCACACCCACGATCGAGCACGTGCTGGTCGTGAAGCGCACCGAGATCGACGTCGAGTGGACCGACGGGCGCGACCTGTGGTGGCACGACACTGTGGACGGCCAGGCCGACGCCCACACCCCGGAGTTCTTCGACGCCGAGCACCCGCTGTTCATCCTGTACACGTCCGGCACGACCGGTAAGCCGAAGGGCATCCTGCACACCTCCGGCGGTTACCTGACCCAGTGCGCGTACACGCACCGCAACGTCTTCGACATCAAGCCGGAGTCCGATGTGTACTGGTGCACCGCGGACATCGGCTGGGTCACCGGGCACTCCTACATCGTGTACGGACCACTGGCGAACGGCGTGACCGAAGTGGTCTACGAGGGCACGCCGAACACCCCGCACGAGGGCAGGCACTGGGAGATCGTGCAGAAGTACGGCGTGTCCGTGTACTACACGGCGCCGACGCTGATCCGCACGTTCATGAAGTGGGGCCACGACATCCCCGAGAAGTTCGACCTGTCCTCGCTGCGCGTGCTCGGGTCGGTCGGCGAGCCGATCAACCCGGAGGCGTGGATCTGGTACCGCGAGCACATCGGCGGCAACCGCACGCCCGTCGTGGACACGTGGTGGCAGACCGAGACCGGCGCGATCATGATCTCGCCGCTGCCCGGGGTCACCGCCGCGAAGCCGGGCTCGGCGCAGGCGCCGCTGCCGGGCATCTCCGCGAAGGTCGTTGACGACCAGGGCAACGACGTCGGCAAGGGCGGCGGCGGTTACCTGATACTCGACAAGCCGTGGCCGTCGATGCTGCGCGGCATCTGGGGCGACGAGGAGCGGTACCGGGAGACCTACTGGGCGCGCTTCGCCGACCAGGGCTACTACTTCGCCGGTGACGGCGCGAAGTACGACTCGGACGGCGATGTCTGGCTGCTGGGCCGGGTCGACGACGTGATGAACGTGTCCGGGCACCGGATCTCCACCACCGAGGTCGAGTCCGCGCTGGTGTCGCACCCGACCGTCGCCGAGGCCGCGGTGGTCGGCGCGACCGACGCGACGACCGGCCAGGGCATCGTGGCGTTCGTGATCCTGCGCGGCGGGATCGCGCAGGACGAGGCGTCGGGCGAGGAGGCGCTGAAGAGGCTGCGCGACCACGTGGCGAAGGAGATCGGCCCCATCGCGAAGCCGCGGCAGATCATGGTCGTGCCCGAACTGCCGAAGACCCGCTCGGGCAAGATCATGCGCCGCCTGCTGCGCGATGTGGCCGAGAACCGCGAGATCGGCGACGTGACAACGCTGGCCGACTCGTCGGTGATGGACCTGATCTCCGACGGCCTGCAGAAGGGCGCCGCGGAGGACTGACCGGACCCGGCCGTCCCGCGTGCACGACGCGGGACGGCCGGAGGTCAGCGCAGTCGCTGGGTGACGTCGTCGCCGGCGCCGGGACCGAAGTCCTCGCCCGCCGGTGGTTGCTGTGGCGCCGGGAAGGGCTGTTGTGGCCGGTAGGGCTGCGGCGAGTACGACTGCTGCGGCTGGTGTTGCTGCGGTGCCGGGTAAGGCCCGCGTGCCTGCGCGGCCTGCTGCTGGAAGAACAGGTCGGCGGTCGTCGGGCCCTGGTTGCGCTTGCGGTGGCGCTGGACGGCGATGCCCCAGATCGCGAGTGCGGTCAGGACCGCGCCGCCCCCGAGCATGGCCCAGCGGCCCCACGTGACGAACGTGCGGTGGGCCGCCTGGGTCTCCTTCTCGACGTCGTCATAGGTCTTGCGCGACGTGACGTCACCGCTGCCGGTGGTCTCCTCGCAGACCTCGCCCGGCGACATCAGCACGCCGCCGCAGCGGACGGCCGTGTCGCTCGCGACGCCGGTGCTGAACATCAACAATGCGAGCCCCGCTATCAGGCACACGATCCATTTCTTCATCTCGCGCTCCCCCAGAGCATGAGTGACAGGTCGCGCCATGGTGCCACAAGTTGCGACCGGTAGTTCAATGGGCGGGTGACCGAGCTCAGTACCGACGAGTCCGCGGAAGCGCACGCGGGCGAGCGTCACCACGGGAGTCTGGGCGAGCGGCTGAACTGGCTGCGGGCAGGCGTGCTCGGCGCCAACGACGGGATCGTCTCGGTCGCCGGCCTCGTGGTCGGCGTGGCCGGGGCGACGTCGAACCGGACGGCGATCGTGGTGGCCGGGGTGGCGAGCCTGGTCGCGGGTGCGCTGTCGATGGCGGGCGGCGAGTACGTCTCGGTCAGCACGCAGCGCGACACCGAGCAGGCCGCGCTGCGCCTCGAGCGCTACGAGCTGGAGACCATGCCCGAGGCCGAGGAGCGCGAGCTCGCCGAGATCTACGAGGACAAGGGCCTGTCCCCCGACCTCGCCGCCGAGGTGGCGCGCGAGCTGACCGCGAACGACGCGCTCGAGGCGCACGCGGAGGCGGAGCTGGGCATCGACCCGGACGACCTGACGAGCCCCTGGCACGCCGCGTGGGCGTCGCTGGTGGCGTTCACCTGCGGCGCACTGCTGCCGCTCGTCGCCATCTCGCTGCCGCCGGTCGCGTGGCGGGTGTGGGCGTGCGCGGCCGCGGTGCTGGTCGGGCTCGTGCTGACCGGGTGGCTGTCCGCGCGGCTGGGCAACGCGGTGGCACGCCGGGCGATCCTGCGCAACGTCGGCGTCGGCGCGCTGACGATGGTGGTGACGTACGTGGTCGGCGTGTTGTTCGGGGTCACCACGGGCTGACCAGCGTGCCCGGCCAGCTTCTTTGATCGGCACATGGCACGATGGCGCACGTGACCAGTGCGCACGACAAGAGCGGCAACGGGGCGGGGCTGCCGCGCGTCCCGTCGATCCCGTTGTCCGACGAGACGAGCGGCGCGGCGAACGGGCAGTCGATCGGCGGCTTGGTCAAGGATGCGACCCAGCACCTGTCGACGCTGATCAGGGCCGAGCTCGAGCTCGCGCGGTCGGAGGTCACCAAGGAGGTCAAGAAGGGCCTCACCGGCAGCCTCTTCTTCATCATCGCGCTCGCGATCTTCCTGCCGTTCATACCGTTCGGGCTGATCACGCTCGCGCTGGGCTTCAACGACATGTTCGACTGGGAGAACCACCCCTGGCTGGGCTTCCTGTGCGTGTTCGCCCTGATCCTCGTGCTGACGGGCCTGTTCGCGTTCATGGGCTTCCGCAAGGTGCGCTCGGTACGCGCGCCCCAGCGGACGATCGAGTCGGTGAAGGACACCGCGGCAGCGCTGACCCACCGCGGCGACGACGAGACCGCACCCGTGCCGGCGCCGGGTGCCGCCGTCCGCCGCTCCTGATCGGATAATCCGCTGGGCACCGCGACGATCGTGCGCCCCGACCCGTCGACCGTGCGCATCGACGGGCCGTGGCGGCACCGCGATGTGCACGCGAACGGCATCCGGCTGCACGTCACCGAGACCGGCGAGGGCCCGCTCGTGCTGCTGCTGCACGGGTTCGGCGAGTTCTGGTGGACCTGGCGCCACCAGCTGACCGCGATCGCGAACGCCGGCTTCCACGCGGTGGCCGTGGATCTGCGCGGTTATGGCGACTCGGACAAGCCGCCGCGCGGGTACGACGCGTGGACGCTCGCCGGTGACGTCGGCGGGCTGATCAAGTCGCTCGGTTCGCCGCGTGCGCACCTGGTGGGGCACGCGTGGGGCGGGCTGCTGGCGTGGACCGTCGCGGCGCTGCACCCGCGGCTGGTGTCGTCGGTCGGCTCGGTGTCGGCGGCGCACCCGCTGGCGCTGCGCCGCGAGATCCGCCGCACCGCGCTGCATCGGAGGCCGACCAACCAGGCACGCGCGCTCGGCCACGTGTTCCGCGCGCAGCTGCCGATCGCCCCGGAACGCTGGCTGACCCGCGACGGCGCGGCCACCGTCGAGACGCTGATGCGCCGCTGGTCCGGTCCGGAGTGGACAGTCCAACCGGGATTCGCGGAGGTCGCGGCCCGCTACCGCTCGGCGATGACCGTCCGCGGCGCGGCCCACTCCGCGCTGGAGTACTACCGCTGGGCGGTCCGTTCACAGGTGCGCAGCGAAGGCCGCCGTTTCACCGAGGCAATGCGGCGCGAGATCACGGTGCCGGTGCTGCAACTGTCCGGGGCGGCGGACCCGTGCATCCTGCCGGGCACCGTGCGGGCCTCGGCGCGCTGGGCTCACGGCCGGGTGGAAACCAAGCTGCTGGACGGCATCGGCCACTACCCACACCAGGAAGCACCGGCGATCACGAACCGCGCCCTGACCGATTTCCTGACGACCGCAGGCTAACCGCGCCCACGGCGATGACTTTCGTCGTGCGGCTGCGAGCAAATCAGCAAGCGCGCCACCGGAACGGTTGTACCCGACCGAATATCGCCGCCCCGTGATTCGCAGCCCCCACCCTCTCCGGGGGCACCCCTTGAAGCCAGTCTATCGAGGATCGGCGGGAGAAACCGGGGTCAAGATCGACTTGTGGACAGGTTCGCGGGTTGTGGACAGGTCAGGCCGCGCAGCTGCCCGTGCCCACCGCGCGGGACTTGGCCGGGGCGGCCGCGACCTCCTGCTTCACCTCGTTGGCAGTGAGGGCGAAGCCGGTCTCCGACTCGTCCACCGCGGCGCCGAAGATCACGCCGATCACCCGGCCGCGGGTGTCCACCAGCGGGCCGCCGGAGTTGCCGCTGCGCACCTGGGCTCGCAGCGTGAAGACCTCGCGGGTCACCGTGGACGAGTCGTAGATGTTCGGGCCCGTCAGGTTGATCTCGTCGCGGACGCGGGCCGGCGACGCGGTGTACGGGCCGTCCAGCGGGTAGCCCAGCACGATGCCGTCCTGGCCGGACTGCGCGGGCTGCGGCGCGAAGCGCAGCGGCGCCGCGGGCAGGCCGGGCACCGCCAGCACGGCGACGTCGGTCTCCGGGTCGTAGTGCACGACGCGTGCGTCGTACGGGCCGTCGTCGGTCTCCACCGACACCTCGGACGTGCCCGCCACGACGTGCGCGTTGGTCATCATCCGCTCGGGGGCGATCACGAAACCCGTGCCCTCCAGGGCCCGCGAGCACGACGGCGCCTTCGCGTGGATCTTGAGCACGCTCGGCCGCACCCGCTGCACCACGGCACTGCCCTGCAGCTTCGGGTCCGGCGGCGCGACCTCCTTGGTCGGCGTGCGGTCGAACGGGTCGACGGCGGCGGGGAAGCCCGACACGTCCAGCAGCCGGCGCAGCTCGTCCGGCAGGTTCTGCGCCGAGGACGGCATGACGCTGTTGACGCCGCCGAGCACGGTCGAGTCGCGGATGGCCGACGCCAGGCCCGGCAGGTTCCCCACGGTCACCAGCGGCAGCGCGATCAGCCACGCCACCACGAACACGACCGCGCCCTGCACGATCGCGCCGAGGGCGTTGTCCACGCCGGCCAGCTTCGGTGAGTTGATGCGCTGCCGGATGCTGCGCCCGAGCCACACGCCGAGCGTCTCGCCCAGCGCGACCAGCAGCACGAAGATCGCGACCGCGAAGGCGACCCGGGTGGGCGTCGACTCGATGTACTGGACGACGAGCGGGGCGATCTTGATACCCGCGATGGCGCCCAGCAGCACGCCGATGAACGCGGGCAGCGCCGTGATCACGCCCTGCCGCGCACCGGAGATCGCGGCCAGCACCGCCAGCACGATCACCAGCAGGTCGACCCAGTTCACCCGTCACCCTCCCCGACAGCTGAGCCAACTGAACGCCATGCGGCGTCAAGATCCCGTATGTCGGCACCGTTCCACGGCCGTTCCCATCCGCCCGCGTGCAGCATCAGGGACAGCAGCGCCGCCGTGAAGCCCCACACCAACATGCCGGGCAACGCGAACGCCGGGCCAAGGAAACCAGACGGATGCCGCAACTGGAACCTGTTCACCGGATCGGCCAGGTCCGACAGCGGGGCGCGGGCCACCGCCTGCGTCTCTGCCAGATCCACGGCCCACACCTTGCTCGGCTGCTCCCAGTGCGCGAGCACCGGGGTCACGTGGAAGCCCGACACCGGGACGTGCAGCTGTGGCAACAGCGCCACCGGCCGCACGCCGGCCGGGTCCAGCCCGGTCTCCTCGACGGCCTCGCGCAGCGCCGTGTCGACCGGCCCGGCGTCATCCGGCTCGGCCGAGCCGCCCGGGAACGCGACCTGACCGGAGTGCGCGCCGCCGCGGTCGGCCCGCAGTTGCAGCAGCACGTCCGGGCCGCGGGTCTCGTGCTCGCCGAGCAGGATCAGCACCGCCGCGTCGCGGCCGTCCGCGCTGAGCGGGGCGAGGCGCTCGAAGAAGCTCACGTCGATGTCCCGGGTGGCCTTCACGAGCGGGGCCAGCCACGACGGCACGTCGGCCGGGTCGACCAGCGGTCCGAACTCCGTCACGCCGCTCCCCCGTACGTCGCGACCGCCGTGCGGATCTGGTCCAGGGACTCGAAAAGCCGCGGTCGCGACACCAGCCGGACCTGCCCGTCCGCGCCGACGACGTAGCTCGCGGGCAGCCCGGCCGGCAGCTTCAGCGCGCGCCCGGCGGACCCGTCGGCGTCGGCGAGCGTCGGCAGCCGCACGTTCAGCGCGCCGAGCAGCCCGAGCGCGTCCTGCTGGGTGCTCTGCACAGCCAGCCCGACGACCGGCACCGCGCCCTTCTCGGCGGCGTACCTCGCGAGCAGCGGCAGTTCCTCCTTGCACGGGGCGCACCAGGTCGCCCACACGTTCACCAGCACCGGCCCGCCGGACAGTGCCTCCGCCAGATCCACCCGGGACCCGTCGGCGAGGCACTCCGCCCGCACGCCGGCCAGCCCGGCGGCCTGGCGTCCGGACGCGGCCGGGCACGGTGGCAGCGCGGCGTCCGCGCGCGCCGCGGCGAGGTCGGGCGCGGGCGGCCGGGCGGGCTCGGCAGGGTCGTCATGGCGCGGCCAGATCGCGATCACCGCGGCCACCACCAGGACCAGCCCGGCGAGCGACCACCGCGCCGCACTCGTCACGCCGCGCCGCCCCGGCCGGGCTTGTAGCCGTTGCGGACGCGCTCGGCGAGGTCGATCAGGTGCTCGGCCTCCTCGCCCTTGACCAGCTTCGCGGCGACCTCGAACTCGGTCGGCCCGGCGCCGAACGACGGGCAGTCCTTCGCGAGCACGCAGGCGCCGCACGCGGGTTTGCGGGCGTGGCACACGCGGCGGCCGTGGAAGATCACCCAGTGGGACAACATCGTCCAGTCCTTCTTGGGGATCAGCGCGCCGATCGCGTGCTCGACCTTGACCGGGTCCTCCTCCTCGGTCCACCCGAACCGGCGGACGAGCCTGCCGAAATGCGTGTCGACCGTGATGCCGGGGACGCCGAACGCGTTGCCCAGGATGACGTTCGCGGTCTTGCGGCCGATGCCGGGCAGCGTGACCAGGTCGTCGAGCTTGTTCGGCAGCTCGCCGTCGAAGCGCTCGACCAGTGCCGTACCGAGGCCGATCAGCGAGGTCGTCTTGTTCCGGTAGAAGCCGGTCGACCGGATCATCTCCTCGAGCTCGAGCCGGTCGGCGCCCGCGTAGTCGGCGGCGGTGCGATAGCGCTCGAACAACGCCGGCGTCGTCAGGTTGACGCGGACGTCGGTGCTCTGCGCGGAAAGGATCGTGGCGACCGCGAGCTCGAGCGGGTTGGTGAAGTCCAGTTCGCAGTGGGCGTCCGGAAAGGCCTCGGCGAGTACCCGGGTCATGCGCCGCGCGCGGCGGACCAACGACGTGCTCGGGGCGGGCGCGGTTTTGCCGGCGCCACTGCGGGGTAGTTGACGGGTGGCAGATGGCACCCCGCTAGCCTACGGGCCCCGACTGAACCTCAACCCCGCCCCGGACGTCTCAAGAAGTAGAGGGCTGTTAAGACACGCCGGATGGGAACACCGTCCGCGCCGGCCGCATCGACCTGAGCGAGGATCACCGACACTATGACTGTCTGGTTCGTTTTCGCAGTGCCGTTCGTGGTGATGTTCTTCGCCCTGTTCATGGAGCGGGTGGAGTCCCGGCTGCGGCACGTCGCCGTCCAGGAGGACGAGGTCGAGGAGCTCCTGGAGAACGCGCGGCCGGACGAGGTGCGGGCGCTGTACGGGCACGGCATCGGCCGGGCGCTCGAGCTGTTCCGGGGTCGCCGCCGTGGCAGCGGCAAGTCCCGCAAGCCGCGGGTCCGGGTCTGAGCGGACCCCGTTCGCCGAAATCCTACTGAGTAGTAAGCTCGCGGCCTACGCACGTCCGCAACTGCTGGACCTGCGGCGCGGCCCTGCGAGGTGATCCAGAGCACACGCCCTACACTGCCCAGGTGTGATCAGGGGCGCCGATGCCCGGGATCGAGGGCCGGCCCGTGCCGGCTCGAGTCTGATCAGGAGGGACGAAGGTGGACGAGACCCTGGCCAGGGCCGGCATCTTCCAGGGCGTCGAACCGGCCGCGGCCGAAGCACTCGCCCAGACGCTGGAGACCGTGGAGTTTCCGCGCGGTCATGTGATCTTCGCGGAGGGCGAGCCGGGCGACCGCCTCTACATCATCCAATCGGGCAAGGTGAAGCTCGGCCGCAAGTCGCCCGACGGCCGGGAGAACCTGCTGGGGATCTTCGGCCCGGCCGACATGTTCGGCGAGCTGTCGATCTTCGACCCCGGCCCGCGCACGTCGACGGCCACGACCGTCACCGAGGTGGTCGCGCGCTCGATGGACCGCCCGGCGCTGCGGCAGTGGATCGCGACCCGGCCGGAGATCGCCGAGCAGCTGCTGCGGGTCGTCGCCCGCAGGCTGCGCCGGACGAACGGCATGCTGGCCGACCTGATCTTCACCGACGTGCCGGGGCGCGTGGCGAAGGCGCTGCTGCAGTTCGCCCAGCGGTTCGGCAGCCAGGAAGCCGGGCTGCTGCGGGTGATGCACGACCTGACGCAGGAGGAGATCGCCCAGTACGTCGGCGCCTCCCGCGAGACCGTCAACAAGGCGCTCGCCGACTTCGCCCACCGCGGCTGGCTGCGGCTCGAGGGCAAGAGCGTGCTGATCCTGGACCCGGAGCGGCTGGCACGCCGCGCGCGCTAGTCCTTACCTGACACAAGAAGAAGCCGGGCGCCGCCCCCGACGCGGCGCACCGGCTTCTTGCTTTGCGTGGACCATCCCCCGACGGACCACGCTCCCCGCCCTCCGGACGTTAGGCCCCGACCCAAGTTTGCCGGAGGGAGCTCTCGTGTTGTTCAACGCTCCCGCGCGCGGATCGTTACCCGTACGGGGAGAGAACTTCCTCGCCTTCACAGATGAGGACTCCCCTGGCTACCCATCCGTTGTGCGAGTTGCCCGGATTTCAGCTCACCGTTACAGAACCGAGACCTACTGAGCGGTACACGTCCACGAGATGGAAATAACTGGTACGCCCGTCCCAAAAAATGCATACTGGGACGCGTGTCCCACTCCGCTGGTCTCTCCGGGTACCGGGCCGCGCTGACCACGCCCGGCGCCGGGCTCCCCGCGATCATGTCGCTGCTCGCCCGCATGCCCATCGCCATGGTCGGGTTGTCGCTGCTGCTCTACGTGCAGCGCGAGACCGGGTCGTTCGCCGTCGCCGGGCTGGTCTCGGCCGGCTCGCTCGTCGGGGTCGCGATCGGCTCGGTCATCCAGGGCCGGATCATGGACCGGCTCGGGCCGACGCGGCCGCTGCTGATCACCGCCGGGCTGTTCGTCCTGGCCGTGGTGGGCGTCGTGGCCGCCATCGAGGCACGGCTCGCGACCCCGCTGGTCGTGCTGCTCGGCTCGGCCGTCGGGCTGACGGAACCGATGGTGGGCTCCGCCTCGCGCGCGCTGTGGGCGCACCTCGTGCCCGCCGGGCCGGTGCGGCACGCGGCCTACGCCTACGAGGCGATCAGCATGGAGGTCTTCTTCATCCTCGGCCCCGCGGTCGCCGGCCTGCTGGTCGCGGCTCCGTGGGCCGGGACCGGCGTCGTGCTCGGCGCCGCGTGCATGGTCGTCGGCGGGATCGGTTTCGCTCTGTCGCCGGCGGTCCGCGGCGTGCGGCCGCAGCAGGAGACGCGCAGCCTGCTCGGCGCGCTCGCGAGCCCGGGCATGCGCACGGTCGCCCTCGCGGCACTCGGCTTCGGCGTGACCGTCGGCTTCGTCGAGGTCGCCGTGCCCGCCGCGGCCACCGACGCGGGCCACGCCCCGCTCGGCGGGCTGATGCTCGCGGTGTGGTCGCTGAGCTCGGTGCTGTTCGGCGTGTTCTACGCGACCCGCCCGTGGCCGCGCACCATGAGCCTGCGGCTGCCCGCCCTGCTCGGCGTGTTCTCCGTGCTGATCGCGCCGCTGTCGCTGGCCGCGAGCCTGCCAACGCTCGCGCTCGGGCTGCTCCTGGCCGGTGTGTGGATCACGCCGCAGGCCACCACCCACTCGACCGCCATCGATCTCGTCGCCCCGCGCGGCACGGCCACCGAGGCGTTCGGCTGGGTCGTCACCGCGGTGACGCTCGGCCTGGCCGTCGGCCAGTCGATCAGCGGCTATCTGGTCGAGCACGTCGGCGTGCCCGCGTCCTTCCTCGCGTCCAGCGTGGCCGGGCTGCTGATCACCGCCCTGGTGTTCGCCGGGCGGCACACGGTGCGGACGTACACGCCGGCGCCGCAGGTGCGGATGCCGGTCGCCGCGCACTGAGTGGTGGCCCCGCGGTTGCTGCCGGCGGCGATTGTCGGTGGCCGCCGCTACTTTGACCGCATGAACCTCGATCTGACCGTGTCCACGGCCGATCTGGCCGGCGGCGCCTCGGCGCTGGTGCGGCTCGTGCCGGGCAAGCTCATCGACCCGGTGCTGTCCGGGCTGCTGCTCGAGGCCGACGGTGGCGGCGTGACCCTGGCCGCCAACGACCGGGAGCGCGCGGCCAAGCTGGCGCGGGCCGCCGTCGTGCACACCGAGGGCCGCGTGCTGGTGCCGGCCAAGCCGCTGGCCGACACGCTGCGGGCGCTGGAGCTGCCGGAGGTGCGGCTCGTGGTGGAGGGGTCGCACCTCGCGATCCGGGCGCCCGGCGCGCGCTACGCCTTGCCGCTGCTGGACGTCGACGTGCACCCGGGGGCAGCCGCGCCGCCCGCGGCCGTGGGCACTGTCGACGGCGAGCTGTTCTCCTCGGCGCTGTCGACCGTGGCGTCGGCCGCGTCGCGGGACGAGGCGCTGCCGATGTTCACCGGCGTGCGGATCCGGTCCGAGGACGACCGGCTGGTCATGCTGGCCACCGACCGGTACCAGATGGCGGTGGCGACGCTGGCGTGGCGGCCGGCGGGCCCGGTCGACGCGCTGGTGCCCGCCGGGCTGCTGACCGAGATCGCGAAGCAGGTCGGCGGGCAGGTCACGCTGCACGCCGACCGCGACCGCTTCGGGCTGGCGTGGGCGCGATCGGTGGCCACCACATCGGTGCTGGACGGCAGCTTCCTGCACGAGTCGAAGATTTCGGTGTCCGATGTGGACACCCGGGTGCAGGTCCCGGCGGACGCGCTGGCCGGGGCGGTGCGCCGGGTGGGCCTGTACACCGACGCGCGCGGCGTGATGATCGTCGAGGTCGGCGACGGCGAGATCCGGTTGCGGGGCGCGGACTCCCGGATCGGCGAGGCGGAGGAGTCGGTCAAGGCATCGGTGGACGGCGGCCGCACCCCGCAGGCCTACCAGTCCCGGTTCCTGTCAGACGCGCTACGCGCGTTCGCCGGCCGCACCGTGCTGATGGAGATCCAGCCGGGCATGCGGGCGACGGTGTTCAGCTCGGTGGAGGAGGACGCCCTCGGGTTGCGCTATGTCGTGATGCCCATGCTGCCGCCGAAGCACTGACGGAGCACCGACCGGTCAGGCCGGGCCGCGCAGGTAGTCGAGCTGGGCGCGGACCGACCACTCGGCCGGGCCCCACAGGGCCTTGTCCACGTCGGCGTACACGAGCTCCACGATCTGCCGGGGCGTGGCGTGCTCGCCGAGGGTAGCCAGCGCGCGGCGGACCTGGTCGAGGCGTTGCTCACGGTGCGCCAGGTACTCGGCCGCCGTGGTGGCCACGTCGGGCAGCTCGGCACCGTGACCCGGCAGCGCGGGGGTGCCGGGCGGCTCGGCGAGCAGGCGCCGCAGCGTGGACAGGTACGGGCCGAGGTCGGAGATCACCGTCGTGCCGCGGCCCAGGACCGAGTCGCCGGTGAGCAACGCCGCCGAACCGTCGTGGCCGTCGTGGGTGACGCGCAGGCACACCGAGTCCGCCGTGTGGCCCGGGGTGTGCAGCACGCGGAATCCCAGGCCGGCCGCGGTGAAGTCTTCGTCGCCGGCCAGTGGCGCGGCGCCGCGGCACAGGGCGGGGTCGAGCGCGCGCACCGGCGCGTCGGTGCGGTCGGCCAGCCACGGCGCGCCCTGGGCGTGGTCGTCGTGGTGGTGGGTGAGCACGATCAGCTCGACCGGGGCCACGTCGAGCACCCTGGCCAGGTGCGGCTCGTCCTCGTAGCCGGGGTCCACGACGACCACCGAGGTCGAGTCCGGGGCGCGCAGCAGCCAGGTGTTCGTCCCCTCCAGGGTCATCGAGCCCGGGTTGGCCTCCAGCAGCACCGAGGCGACCGGGGTCACCGCGCGCAGCTCGCCGTAGGCGGGATGTGCGGTCACGCCGGGTCCAGATGCGACGCCGCCGAGTCGTAGCCCGCGTCGCCGGGCAGCACGATGCGCAGCACGCCGCCGTCGCGGACGACCCGGGGCATCAGCTTCTCGATCGTCCGCTCGCGGCTCATCGTGTCTGCGACCGACGTGCAGTCCTCCAGCTCCGCGAGCGTCGTCCACGTCGGCGGCAGCAGGCCGACCTCGCCCGCCTTCCACTCGTCGAGCGTGGTCGACGGCAGGCTCCACCGGGTGTCCGCGGCCTCGGTCGTCGCGCCGTCCGGGCGCTGCCCCTCCGGCACCCTGGCCAGGAAGAACCGCGCGTCGAAGCGGCGCTTCTCCTCCACCGGCGTCACCCAGTTCGACCATGGCCGCAGCAGGTCCGCGCGCAGCACGAGGCCCGCCTCGGCCAGGAACCCGGCCAGCGACAGCTCCCGGTTCACCAGCTGGGACCGCGCCTCGGCGAACGGGCGCACGTCCGACACGACCGTGTCCTCCGACGGGCCGGCCAGCAGCACGCCGGACTCCTCGAAGGTCTCCCGCACGGCCGCGCACACCAGCGCCCGCGCGAGGCCCACGTCGCAGGCGAACCGGGCCGCCCACCACGCGGGCGGCGGGCCGTGCCAGGCCAGCGACGTGTCCGCGTCGCGGCGGTCCACGCCACCGCCGGGGAACACCGTCATGCCGCCCGCGAACGGCATGCCCTTCACCCGCCGCTGCAGGAACACCTCCAGCCCGCCGTCGATGTCGCGGACCAGCATCACCGTCGCGGCGTCCTTCGGCGTCGCGGGCGGGTCCGGGATCTCGGGCGGGACGAAGCCTTCCGGCAGGACGAGTTCCTTCGGCAGCTCACGCACACGCCGAGCCTACGCAGAACCGGGCCGGGAACCGGCAGGATGTGACCATGAACGACACACCGCTGCGCATGGGACTGGTCGGCGCGGGCCCTTGGGCCCGCAAGATCCACGGGCCGGGTGTCGCCGCGCATCCCGGCACCGAGCTGGTCTCGGTGTGGGCCCGCCGCCCGGAGGCCGCGGCCGAGGTCGCCGAGCTCACCGGCGCCGCGCCCGTCACGGACTTCGACGAGCTGCTCGCGACGGTGGACGCCGTGACGTTCGCCGTGCCGCCCGCGGTCCAGGCACCGCTCGCGCTGCGGGCCATCGAGGCGGGCAGGCACCTGGTGCTCGAGAAGCCGCTGGCCGGCACCGTCGAGGAGGCCGAGCAGCTGGTCGCGGCGGCGCAGCGGGCCGGCGTCGCCACGATGATGATGCTGACGTTCCGCCACGCCACCGAGACCGCCGACTGGCTGGCCGACGTGCACCGCACCGGCGGCTGGTACGGCGGCTCGGCGCGCTGGATGTCCGGCACGCTGCTGGACATCAAGTACGAGACGTCCCGCTGGCGCCACGAGGGCGGCGCGCTCGCCGACATCGGCCCGCACGTGTTCGACCTGCTCGACGCCGCGCTCGGGCCGATCACCGGCGTGCTCGATGTGCACTTCACCGACCCCGGCGCGGTGTGGCACGTGCTGCTGTCCCACGAGGGCGGCGCGACGAGCAGCGCCACCCTCACCATGCACACGCCGGCCGACCCGCAGATCACCGACTTCGCCGTCTACGGCGCGCACGGCTACCGCCGGTTCGACGCGACCGGCGACGCGGGCGAGCGCTACGCCGCGCTGCTGGGCGAGTTCGTCCGCCTGGTGCGCGACGGCGCGACGACCCACCCGTGCGACATCCGCCGCGGCCTGCACCTGCAGCGCCTGCTGCGGGAGGTCACCGAGCAGCTCGCCGCCCGTCAGGTCGCCGGCGGGTAACCACGCCCCTCCGGGTTCGGCTGCACGCCGTTGATCGCGACCGGGCCGGACGGGCGGGCGGAGTCGAACTTGCCGTGCCTGCCCGACCACGTGTTCGACGTCGTCGAGCCCTGGTCCTGCTGCTCGCGGCGGGCCAGCTCGTCCTGCAGCTCCCGCAGCAGGCTGCGCTCCTGGGTGTTGAGCATGTCGTCCCCGAACGCCGAGGAGTGACTGTCCTTGCCCGCCGGGGCGAGCCGCGGGCGGGTGGCGTCCTTCGGCTTGGCCCGGCGGCGCGGCGCCGGGCGCGAGTTCGTCGGCGTCTCGATGCGCAGCGCGGAGGGCGGCAGGCCGTCCGGCTCGCCGCCGGGTGTGTCCGCCGGCTCGTCGGCGTCCTCCGCGAGTACCCGCTCCTGTGCGAACACGGCCGTCTGCTCGGCCGCGCCCGGCGGGGGCACGGGTGGGGTCCGCTCGGTGCGCGGCCCGTGCAGCTCGACCGGCGGCGGCAGACCTGGGCCGGGATCCGGCTCGTCGGGGCGGCGCAGCTCCACCGGCGGCGCGAGCGTCCGCTCCACCGGCTCGACCGGGCGCAGCTCGACGGGTGGCGCCAGCGCGCCGTTCGGCGGGGTCGGCAGCGAGTCCGGGTCGGCGCGGCGCAGCTCGATCGGCGGCGCCAGCTCCACCGCGGGCTCTGCCGCGCCGTGCAGCGACACCGGTGGTGGCATCGCCGGGGCCGCCTGCGGCAGCTCGATGGGCGGCGGCAGCGCGTGGCTGCCGGTGTCGGGACCCACCTCGGCGGGCGCCTGCGCCCGCGGCAGGTCGACCGGCTGCGCCAGGGCGCGCCGCGGCTGTACCGGGGCGGGCTCGACGGGCTCGACCGGTGGTTCGTAGGACCGCTCGCCGCCGAACGCCTGCGTTCGGACCGGCTCGGCCGGGCTCACTCGCGGCCTGTCACCCGAGCCCGGCTGATCAAAAGGGACCTGGCGCGCGCAGCGCATCGCCTCCTGGTGGTAGTCGGTCGGCTGGTTGCCGTCCACCATCACCTCGACCGACGACCGGATCCCGGCGCGTCGCAGCGCGTACTCCACGCGGTAGGCGGTCGCCGGGGCGAACCCGCCCGGGCCGACCCCGACCAGCACGACCCGGTGTGGCACCGGTCCGGACACCGGGCCCGCCGGCGTGAGCCGCCATACGCACCACACCGACCGCACGTCCGGCAGCACGTCCAGCACCGGCCGGATGGCCTCGGCCACGCCCCGGTCCGGCTCCAGGCCGTCGACGGCGCCGACCGCGAAGCGGTGGCGGACCGACGGTGCCGGGTCGCGGACCACGAGCCGGTCGATGACCGCCGGGTCCAGGTAGGTGTCGGCG
>Ga0164241_10001545_pt1 | contig 27845 bp, 24 predicted proteins | sample OricomyardsoilBY_FD_108780 | JGI IMG/M metagenome (GOLD analysis project Ga0164241, IMG submission 108780) | Backyard soil microbial communities from Emeryville, California, USA - Original compost - Back yard soil (BY) | ecosystem: Environmental > Terrestrial > Soil > Unclassified | place: USA... | reverse complement strand
CGCCTGTGTGCCGATGCCGCGTAGCTGGATGCTGTAGCCGCTGAAATTGGTTTTGGTGAAGGTCATGTTGGGGACTTGTTTGATCAAGTCCGGGCCGCCGGTGGTTTGGCTGGCGGTGAGCTGTTCCTGGCTCAATGCTGTGATGGCGATGGGGATGCTTTGCACATCTGCGCCGCCGAGTTTGGAGGAGGTGACGGTGACGGTTTCCACGCTGCGCGGCGCTGAGGTTGCTTGCGCCATTTGCATGGGCTGCACGTCGCTCGACCGCCTGTCGGGTACCAGCGTAATGGCGCTGGCGGTGTGACGGTTGATGATGATGCCGGTGCCGGAAAGGATTTGACCCAGCGCGTCGTCACTGCTGAGTTCGCCGCGCGCGCCGCTGGTGCGCACCCCTTTGATGGCTTCACCCGAAACTACAAGCGATACGCCGGTCTGGCGCGTATAGGTTTCAAGGGCGGACTTCAAATCCCCGGAAGGGATGTTGAATTGCTCGGCCTGCGCCGCGCTTACGCCGAGGATAACACTCGCGGCGGCAACGCTTGATTTCAGATATGTGGATAGACGCATATTCCCCCCTCTTCTGCCGGACCTTCATCCGGCTGTTTCTCGCTTCCCGCGTCTAACGCGAGATTGTGATACGGCCGTTCGCTTGTTCGGCTTTGAGGCCGAAGACTTCGCGTGCGGTGTTGATGATCGCTTCCGCATCATTGGCCGGGAATGTGCCGACAATGGTGAGGCGGGCGACTTTTGGATCGGTGATGACAATCTGCTGACGGTTGTAGCGGTTGAATTCTGCCGCCACCTCGGCAAGCGCGGCATTGTCGAAAATGAGATTGCCTTGGCGCCAGGCCAGTTCGTGACTCAATATGGCGGCGGGCTTTTTGGTGACGGAGATGGAATTGGCCGTCGCCACCGCAACGTCGCCCGGCTTCAGCAGCGCCGAATGACCGGATTGGGCGTTGCTGTTAGTATCGACACGGGCCAGCCCTTCGACAAGGGCGACTTCCACACTGTTCGGCCGGTTGCGGACACGGAATTTTGTGCCCAGATCGGTGATGCGGTGACCGTTCGCAAAGACGATGAACGGGCGCGCGCTATCATGTTTGATCTGGAAATAGGCCTCACCCTTGACCAGCACGACCTGTCGCTTACCGCGCGCGATGTTGGCGCGCAGTACCGTATCGGTGTTCATTTCAATCTGCGATCCATCGCTCAGGGCGAGGGTTTTGTGCTCGCCAACGACGGTGGAATACGTTTTCTCCGGCTGCGAGGGCGCTTCGTGCAAAGCGTAGGCCGCAGCCCCGCTTAGGGCTGTCAGCGCAACGACCGCGGCAATGCGCCGGGCCCAGTTTCGCGGGCCTTGATCCGAAATACGAACAGACGGCGCACGAAAGGGGCGCAAGGCGCCCAGAAGTTCGGTGCGGCCCCAGCCATCTTCGGCGCGCCAATAGGCCAGAAGGTGTTCGGGCGCTTCAGCAAGCCAGAGATCGAGCGCCTGTTGATCGGCATCGCTCCATGTTTCATCTGTGTGGCGGCGCACGGCCCATTCCACAGCGGCGTGCTGGACGTTGCGGGCGGTTTGCGGCGTGCTGCTCATGGCGCGTCCCCGGCGCTTTTCATGTCGAGCAACAGGTTCATCGCGTCGCATAGATGGCGATTGACGGTTTTCTCGGAGATCGCCATGCGCTGGGCGATTTCCTTGCGCGACAGACCTTCGACCTGGCGCAGCACAATCGCTTCGCGGCAGCGTGGGGGCAGCCGGTCGAGGGCGGCTTGCAGGTGGCGCAATTCATCACGGGCGATGGCGCGGCGGTCGGGGCCGGGCTCTGTGGTGGCGACGGCAAAGCTTTCGAGATCGGGCACGCCGTCTATGGGGATGATGCGTTCGCGGCGATAACGATCAATCAGAATGTTACGGGCCACGGTGAAGAGAAAGGGCCGGGCCGGATGGGGGATACGTTCTTTCGCCGCCTCGAACAGGCGCAGATAGATATCTTGCCGTATATCGGCCAGATCGTCGGCGCGCCGCCAGTTGCTTTGCAGATAGTGCATCAATGCCTGCTCCAGCGGCAGCACCTCGGAAACGAACCAGGTTCTCAGCTCATGCATGACCGTTGCCGCGCCTGTTTGGCGCGGGTCATTGCTTCGCTCACTGGTTTGCGGTGTGTCGCCCATCCCCTGCCCTTAGGCCCGCGCCCTCGCGGCCCTCACCTTTAACAACGAAGCGCGTGGCGAAAATGCCCAGTCGAGGCTTGAGGCAGAGAAAGGGCTTGCCAGACTGAGCCCAAATGCCCCAAAAGTCCGGTCCTCTACGGGGTCATCATCCGTGGGATGCGGGAGCTGTGGCCGAGAGGCTGAAGGCGGCGGTTTGCTAAACCGTTATACGGTATAAAGCCGTATCGAGGGTTCGAATCCCTCCGGCTCCGCCATTCTAGCCACACAACATATTGATATGACTAGAGGATTTTTTTCCTCAGTAAAGAGCACTCTAAATTGCACCCTTAGGAAGGGTATTTCTCCCAGACGGGCAAATCGGGGGCATCCGATACAAGACGCGCCCCTTATAGCGGGCTCCAAAAGCGCGGTCCAACCCATCCGACTCGCTAGCCAAGGGTTTAATGGGGGCGACGGCCCGTTCTGTTTCCAGTCCTGAATATCGCCAGCAGCTCATCCACTCCGGCTTCGGAGCCCCCATGCCAGACAGGAAGGCGATACTTCGCCAAAGTTAGCAGAATCGGACGGGGGCCGCGTCGACCCCGGACACCGCGACCAAATCAAATGGGCTCGTTAGAACAAGGAAGAATGCCAGAACTGGCGGCTTCGTGAAAGAAATTTCGTGCCCATAGCGAAGCCCGGACGAGACCGTATTTGGACCCCATTCGAATGGCTTAGGATATTGTAGAGAACGGAGAATGATGGGATCGCCGTTCGTAACGCTTGGCGAAATAATGATCCGTCCAGCGGATGTCATAGTTCGAAATCAACTTAGGCCGGTGGGACGGGGAATTGGCCAGTGCGAGATTAAGTATAGCTACCAAGTCCAAGCCCGATGGCAACTGCGCCCAAGACGTCTCGAAGCTGGTGGATTTTGCCCGCGAGTTCAAGGTCATCCAGAAAGCCTGAAAAACGCATTCCATCAATTACCCCCTAGAATATCTGCTCTGAATATCCCTAAGTAAAAAGGCGGCAGATCGCTCCACCGCCCTTATCTTCATCTGTTCTCGCGAGGTTAGTCGCCCAAACCAATGCTGATCGTCGCAAAGGGGCCGTGGAAGCCCGTTGTTGTGGAGTGGCGTGCGCCGAGGCCACGATCCATGGCGCCGAAGAAGAACTCAGCGCGATAGCCTGCGCTGAGTTTGGCGTTGGTGAGGCGATAGGAGAGGCTTGCGAAGCCGCCGAAATTGGGCACCATAACGTTATGGGTGCGAGTGGTGCGGAGTGTGTTCACCGTCTGCGGATTAATACCACGCCCGCTATAATAAGTGCGGGCGGCGTTGAGTTCGACGCGTGTCCGTTGGCGACCAAACAGCAATCCAGCGTTGACGCCCCAGTCCAAAGCGAGCCGCCCCTCCTCTTCGGTACCGAACAATCCGGTGGAATTGCTGATGGAAAAGGATGGGCCAATTCCGTGAAAATCACTGGAATGTTTTGCCGTCGATGCCGACTGGTCCCAAAAATTTCTGATCTGGTATTTTTTCCCTAGGAAGCCAACGGTATAAAAATTTTCCCAATAGGCATTGGGGATGCTGTCTGTATTTCCGTTTGCCTTGGCATTCATTTGCGCATAGCGCACACCGAAATTGACGATGGATTGGGTTGCATTGCCCAGAAGACCTACGCCGAGATCTTTTCCAACCGCGAAGTCGAGAAGCATATGCGTTTCGCGTTCTTCACTTTTCTGATCAACATAGGTGGCCTTGGTGCGCGTGACAGGCAGATTGGCATTTGGCATCACGCCATCAGGCGAATGATACCAGATAAGGGTTTGCGACTGAACCTCGACTTCCTCGTGGATGTCCCGGCCGCTGCGCACACGCCCCTGGCTTCCGGCAAAAGTGAACACCCATTCCGATCCTCTGGGCTGGAATGAGATTTTGCCTTCGGCACCATAACTTCTTCCGAGAATGTTCTGGATTTTCGTGGCGGAGGAAAAGCCTTTGGATACCGCCAGGGAATCTAACGGCGGTACAACGACGTCACGGTTCCCCGTCAAACTCTCGAAATGCCAGCCAGCTTCAATCCAGACGGTAGGGCGACTGGCGTCTTCTGCTTTGGCTGCTGTCGCGGCGATAGTCAGCAGCGCCAGTGTGCAAGCCGTGGTGAGCAGGTTCAAGCGGACGTCGGCGCGCGGCCGTGATGTGATGAGTTCGCTCATTGTTGGTTTCCCCCCGTGAGAATATTTTGCCCTGGTGCTGTTTTACCTAGGTGGCCCGCATTTGCGGGCCATGACAGGCTTGGAAGATACAAAGTGGTATCCATATCGCTCACCAGTTTTTTGTGATGCGGACGCCGAACAGGCGCGGATCGGTCAGGAACACGTTGGTAGTCAAACCGCTGTCATCGCTGTTCAGGAAGGTGCCGGTGATGGCTGTCGTGTCAAAAACGTTCTTCACGTAGCCTATGGCCTGCCAGCCGCCCTGATTGGTGAGAATCAACGAGAGGTTGACGTTTTTGTAGCCACGTATCCGATCATAAGGATTGTTGTTGAAGACCCGCGCCCAGGATTTGGACTGCCAGTAGAAGTCCCCATGTAGTGTGGCCGCCCAATCCTGTGTGATTGGCATCGAATATTCTGCCGTGAATGATGCGGTGAAATGCGGTGCGTTGGGCAATTCGTTGCCACTCAGATCCTTGTCGAAACCAGCGCCATTGTTGGGTGCGGGACCGGCGCCGAAATTGGTTGCGTCTGGATTGACCGGATCGAAGCCCGGATAGGTATTGGGCAGTATGGTACGCCCCTGAATTGTCTTGCCCGTGGGATAGGCCTGGTAGGTCCTGTTGGTCACCGGGTCTTTGTGGTTGTTATAGGCGACGCCACAGGCGTAAGGGATACCGTATGAATTGTTGCCAGGGCCGGGATTGAGAAAATAGCCGATCACATAAGCCGGGAGGATGCAGTTCGAAGCCTGGCTCACAAACGGTTTGACCAGAACCCAGTCGGGGTTTCCCGCCGTACGATCCATCAGATCGACAGCTTTTGACCCATCTGCGAGGCGCGTGTCCTGATAGCCGCCGGAGAAGCCGAATTTCAGACCGGGGGCTGCTTCCCATGTCGTCTCCAGCTCGGCGCCTTTGACGGTGGCGTCGAAATTCAGGTTGACGGATGTGCGGTCAATGATTTGAGAAATCTGATACGCCTTGTAGTCGTAATAGAAGACATCTCCGTTGAACGTCAGCGCGCCATCCAGCAGCGTATTCTTTGTTCCCAGTTCATAGGCATTGATAAATTCGGGCTTGAACGTCAACGGATGGACGGGACTTGCGATGTCGCCGGGAGACCCGCCAAACTGCGTAAACACTGCCCCAGGTGGATTGGCGCCGCCTGCCTTGTAACCATGGCCGAACGATGCATAAACCAGTGTCTGGTCAGTGAAATTGAGTTTCGGCGTCCAATTAGCGGCGAAACGGCCTGTCCATTCCCGCCATTCCTGATTCACAACCCCGGTAATGGGATAGCCGTAACCCTGCGTGATCAACTCGCTTGGTATGTCGACGAAATGTTTTCGGTCTAAGGTCCAACGCAAGCCCCCGACGAGCTTAAGATCGTCCATCACGTTGTAATAGGCCTCGCCAAACCCCGCATAGGAATTCAGCACGTAGGGATTCTGGCTGAGAAAATAGTTGTGCCCTTTGTCGTCTAAATTCGTGATCGGATTTGCATCGATCCAGCCAAGACAATTAAACATACCTGGGTCACCGGGGTTGGCAGGGTCGGGATGCGATAAATCCGACACACATTGGCTCTGCGTAGCGGGGTTTCCGGGTGTCCAGTTTTTTATGCCGGTCGCTTTAGCGGACCACATGGTAAGCGTGTTGAAGAACACATAATAATTTTCATGCGTTTCGTAGTGCATGAAGTTGCCGCCGATGCTGAAATTCAGCGGTCCGGAAAAATTCGAGGTCAGCCGCATCTCGTGGTTCAACTGCCAGGACTTTTGCTTGACGAGATCCTGCGCGACGAGGCGGTTGCTACAGCCTAATTGAGGATCGCAAAAATTCCCTGTGGCCACAGCACCGGCCGGAGTAGCGCAATTGTTGCCGCCAGCACTGTAGGTGCCGTCAGCGCAGACGTAATTGCCGTCCGGCTCAATGAGTTGAGTGACCAATCCCGTATGTGCAGGGTCGTAGGCGAAGATACCAGGCTGCGTGTTGAACCGATTGTAATCCTGCGTCGCCCACAAGAAGTCATTGTTGTAGCCGGTTTGTGACGTCAGCGTGAGCGAGGGCGTTACGTTGTAATCGGCGTTGATCTGGAAAACATCACTTTTTGCTCTGTAGGCCGGGTCAAGCGTTGACTCAATGACGCGCAAATCCGTTGACTGACGCGTGCTGGCATAGGGATCTCGCACGCCGCCAGTGCCGACTGGCGATAATGGGGTCATGATGGACATGCCGAAACCAGCGCCAACCAGCCCTCCATAATATGGTAACGCCAGCGCGTTAGGGACTTGGAATGCTTCATCGCTATACAGAGAAACAGGTGAGCATCCCTGACTCAGAAATTCTTGACCCAGTTTGCCGTCCGATCCTGCGGCAGCAGAAAATCCGCCGACTGTGGCGGGGCCGTTATCGCGTTTACATAGCTGCTTGCTCGAACGCAGACGGTCGTCATTTTCCTGGAAATGCTCCCAGACGAACGTGGCTTTGAAATTCTCACTTGGTTTGAAGCCGATGCTGGCGCGGCCGGACCACAGATTGCGGCCATCGGTGGGGGAATTGGTGAGGGCGTTGAAGGAATAACCATCCCGCTTGGTCCATTCGCCTGCAAGGCGCAGGGCCAGCCGGTCATCGACGATGGGCAGATTGAGCATGCCTTCGAAGCGGCGGTTTTTGTAATTTCCGATGTCGGCGCTGGCCATAGCTTCGAATTGATCGGTTGGTTTGGCGCTGGTGATGTTCACCACGCCTGCGGTCGCGTTGCGACCATAGAGGGTGCCTTGCGGGCCGCGCAGGACTTCGACTTGGGCAACGTCGAAGAATTCCTGCTCGAAGAAATGGTTGCGGATGAAGGGCATGTCGTTGAAGGCGACCGCGACCGCCGGATCGGTGGTGACCGAAATGGCCTGCGTGCCGATGCCGCGCAGCTGGATGCTGTAACCCGAGAAATTGGTTTTGGTGAAGGTCATGTTGGGGACTTGTTTGATCAAGTCCGGGCCGCCGGTGGTTTGGCTGGCGGTGAGCTGCTCCTGGCTCAATGCCGTGATCGCGATAGGAATCGACTGCACATCGGCTCCGCCGAGTTTGGAGGACGTGACGGTGACGGTTTCTACGCTGCGCGGTTGAGGGGTAACCTGGGCGAGCACCATGTTAGGCGCTATTTCGTATTCATTCCGGGAAGAATGGTCACGGATGATTGCAATTGCGCCGGAAGGTCTGCGCTGAACGGTGAAGCCCGTATTGGAGAGCAGGCGGGACAATGCTTCATCTGGTGTCAGGTTGCCTTTAACACCTCGGCTTTGTACGCCTTTGACCGCATCATAAGACATCACAATCTGTACGCCGGTCTCGGCCGAGTATGCGCCAAGCGCGGTGTTAAGATCTCCACCGGAGATATTGAACTCTGCGGCATAGGCGCTTGTTGAAAGGGCCGCGACGCAAGCGCCGCCTGCCAGTATTACTTTCCAGGATGTAAGCCGTTTCATACGTTCCCCCTCATTTGATACTTTGTCCCCTGTATTGATGGCGGCGCATGCGCCGCATCTCACTTTGAAATCATGATTTCGCTGTTTCGATTCTCAAGTTTCAGGCCCAGCACGATTTGCGCCGCGTCGATGAAAGCCTGTGCGTTGTTGGCAGCGAATGTTCCGTTGATCTTCAATCGCCCTGCATCTGCATCGGCGATGACAAGCTTCGTGATGTTGTAGCGATTGAATTCCGCAACTGCCTCGGTAAGGGTCGCGCCGTTGAAAATCAGACTGCCCCGTCGCCAGCTCAATTCACTGGTCAATTTGCTCAGTTGCTCGCTGCGCCGGGTCACTTTCCCCGCAGTGGCTATTATCTCGTCGCCAGGCTTTAGTTCGATCGCCTGAGAGGACTTATCGGAAGGTGTATCGAAGCGTGCGCCGCCTTCCAACAGCGCTACCGAAAGCTGCTTTGGTTCACGCCGCACGACGAAGACTGTGCCCACATCGATAATGCGATGATTACCGGCGATGACGACAAAAGGATGCGCTTCATCATGGGTTATTCGAAAATATGCTTCGCCTTTGTCGAGATAGACTGTTCTTGCGGAGCCATCCGAGGCCAGACGCAAAGTCGTATCCGTATTCAGTTCGACCAGCGATCCATCGGCCAGCGTGACGCGCTGGTGTCCACCTACACCTGTCGAGAATGTTTGGGGATGGCTACGCGGGAGACTGTTGAAGCCAATCACACCTGTCACGGCGGCAAGAGCCAGAACCGCCGAAATCCGCCCCATCAGCCGCCAAGGCAATCGCGACTGCACAGGCTGCGGCCTCATTGGGCCGCGTAGCACTGCAAGGCGATCTGTCTGCTTCCAGGCAGCCTCCAATCGCAGATAGGCAAGCAGATGGGCGGTGGATTGCGCTTGCCAGGCGGCAAGCTCCTGCTGATCCTGTTCGGTCCAATCCGCTGCCATGCGTTGCTTGAGAATCCGGTCGGCTGCCTCGATGCGGATTGCTTCCGTGGCAGAGACGCCCGGTTCAAACGGGTGCTTTGGGTCGCTCATGAAATGCCCTGCCCCATCTTTCCTCCATAGAGGAGGTCGGCAAGTGTCCGCATTCCGGCATTGAGATGTGCGGTGACCGTCTTTTCGGAAATGCCCATGCGCACGGCGGTTTCCTGCCGAGAAAGGCCGTGAACTTGAACGAAGACGACGGCCTCGCGGGCGCGTGGAGGCAGATGATCCAGAGCTGCCTGCACCCGGCGCAACTCCTCGCGCGCCATGGTGTGCTCATCCGGCCCCGGCGTATCGGCTGCCACGCCCAATGCCTCCAGGTTTTCGATGGCCTGAAGGGGCACGATCTGTTCGCGCCGCAAGCGATTGACCAGCAGATTGTGTGCCGTGGTGAAAACAAACGCGCGCGTCGAGGACGGGACCGCTTTGCGGGCTGCCTCATAAACGCGGACATAAATATCGTGCAGCAAGTCGGAAACGTCGGCCTGGTTGCGCCAGTTATGCCGCAGATAATTGGTCAGAGCTGCTTCCAAAGGCAAAACCTCACATATGAACCACGCGTGCAAATCCTCTTCGCGCGCGGTCATGTTCTGACTGCGCGCGTTGGCGTTCTCACGATTGGTTTCCGACTTATCTGTCATCCCCCACCAGGTTCGCCTTCTTGGGGTTAGAACTCGGGCTTACCCTAGTTAAGACAAAGTGGCCCCTCTCCAGGATTAGCCATCGGCGCATTTTTCAGAAAAATTTTGGGTCACCGGCAGAAAACCCTGATTTTCTCACGACATAAAATTGCCCCGGCGAGAGGCGTACACCTCTTGGTACAAGCACTGGGGACTTGGTGGTGTTTCGCCTGCCGGACAGCTTACGCGTTAGGGAGTGTCAAACGCCGGATATCGCGCCTTGTAGATGATGTATTGCATCCACAAATAGTTCGCCCCGTAGAGCGGCCCCACCAGCGATGAGTTCAGGCCAAGCATTATCGGTACGGCCATCCCGACGATGGCGCCCGCCTTGTTGAATACTTCTTAAATTCACCGGCGTCCGGCGCTGACCAACTGTTAAGGGGGCGGCGGCAATCTAACCGGATGGAGTCCTGGCCTCTATCGCTGCATCTAGGACTCGGGCTGCTGGTGGGCGGCACCGGGCCGCTCCTGCTTTTCATCGCTGCCGATTATCTCGGCCTCATCAGCGATCCAAACCCCAATCCCATTGGGCTCGGGTTGCTGTTCTTTGTCACGATCTGGCCCGCACTAGGGTTCACCGCATTCGGACTCGCGCAGGTGGTTTGGAGATCAGTGCGGTAGCAGATGCATCGCAGATCGCTTCGCGTTGCCGCGATTTTCCACGGCTCGGTATCAAATCCAGCCCTGGTAGTATCCGCGAATTGATCTCTAACGAAGTGGGTTGGTATGAGTCCTCCGGCTCCGCCATTGTCCTTGCGGGCATCCGCCGATGTTTCAGGGTAAGTGTTTGAATTGTATTGGTAAAATATTCTCTGTCGCTCCCATGATGGAGTGGACGGACCGGCATTGCCGGGTTTTGCATCGGCAGTTGACGGGGAGGGCTGTGCTGTATTCGGAGATGGTGACGGCGGAGGCGGTTTTGCGGGGGGACCGGGAGAGATTGATCGGGTTTGACCCGGGGGAGCATCCCGTGGCCTTGCAGCTTGGGGGATCGGAGCCGGAGCGGTTGGGGCAAGCGGCGCGGGTGGCTGAGGGGTTTGGTTATGACGAGATCAACCTGAATGTCGGCTGCCCGTCTGACCGGGTGCAATCGGGGCGGTTTGGGGCGTGCCTCATGCGGGAGCCGGAATTGGTGGCGGACTGTGTGGCGGCGATGCGTGGCGCCGTGTCCATTCCGGTGACGGTGAAGTGTCGGTTGGGCGTGGACGACCAAGACCCGGAGATTGCGTTGCGGGCGATGATTGCGGCCTGTGCGGACGCTGGGGTTCAGACCTTTATCGTGCATGCGCGGATGGCTTGGCTGAAGGGACTCTCGCCCAAGGAGAACCGGGATGTGCCGCCGCTCGACTATGAGCTTGTCTATCGGGTGAAGCGGGAGAACCCGCAGCTTTCCATCCATCTCAATGGCGGTGTGGCGACGCTGGAGGAAGCGCAAGGCCATCTTGCCCATGTTGATGGCGTGATGATGGGGCGAGCGGCTTATCAGCATCCGGCGCTGCTGCTGGATGTGGATGCGCAACTGTATGGCGATGCACAGCGGACACTGGAAGAAGCGTTGGAGCGCTATCTTGTTTATGTGGAGCGGCAGCTTGGATTGGGCGTGCCGCTGAATACGCTGACCAAACATATGCTCGGGCTGTTCAGCGGGCAGCCGGGCGGGCGGTTGTTCCGGCGGCATTTGAGCGAGAATGCCACGCGGCGCGGCGCAGATGTTGAGGTGTTGTTGGCGGCGTTGGCGCAGGTCTCAACATTGCGTCTGCCGCGGCTTTTGAATCTCGCCGAGGTTTAGATTTTCTGATCGTAGGCACCCACTTCAGGATGTTTTGACAGCCGTGCATCGAGGTCTTTGAAGATCGCGTGCATGTTGGCTTCTGACGCCGGGCTTTCGACCACCACCACCAGCGAGGGTTTGTTGGAGGAGGCACGGACGAGGCACCAGGTGCCGTCTTCCAGTGTGACGCGCACGCCGTTGACGGTGACGATGCTTTTGATTTTTTGGCCGAGGATTGTTTCGCCTTTGGCGGCGAGACTTTCATAGTCCTTGGTCAGCGCATCCACCACGGCGTATTTTTTATCGTCCGGGCAATGGGGGCTCATGGTGGGGGAACCCCAGGTTTTGGGCAGTTCGCGCACCAGTGTGGAGAGTTTTTTTGCCCCTGCCCTGTCCAGCATTTCCAGAACCGCGATGGCAGCGACGATGCCGTCATCATAGCCGCGACCTATCGGCGGGTTGAAGAAGAAGTGGCCGCTTTTCTCGAAGCCTGCCAGCGCGTTCAGTTCCGACGTGCGGCGTTTGATATAGGAGTGGCCGGTTTTCCAGTAATCGGTTTTGACACCGCGTTCTTTGAGCACCGGATCGGTGAGATAGAGGCCGGTGGATTTTACGTCGACGACGAATTGCGCATTTTTGTGGGTTTGCGACAGGTCGCGGGCGAGCAGTACGCCCACCTTATCCGCAAACAATTCGTGACCTTCATCATCGACCACACCGCAACGATCGCCGTCGCCATCGAAGCCTAAGCAAATCTCCGCGCCACCGCTGCGGACGGCATCGCCCATGGCGTGCAGCATGATGAGATCTTCGGGGTTGGGATTGTATTTGGGGAAGGTGTAATCAAGGTCGGCATCCATCTCGATCACCTCTGCGCCGATGCGGCGCAAGGCTTCCGGTGCAAACGCGCCTGCCGTGCCATTGCCGCAGGCCGCGATCACCTTGATGGGACGCGAGAGTTTGTGGCCTTTGGTCACCGCCGCCAGATAGCGTTCGCGCATGTCGGGGATGCGTTTGAGGCTGCCGCCACTGCGCGCGATGCCTTCGCCATTCAGCACGATTTGTTTGAGGCGCGTCATCTCCTCCGGCCCGAAGGTCAGTGGGCGTTGCGCACCCATTTTCACGCCGGTCCAGCCATTTTCATTGTGGCTGGCGGTGACCATGGCGACGGCGGGGGCATCGAGATCGAACTGCGCGAAATAGGCGACCGGCGAGAGGGCGAGGCCGATGTCCAGCACTTCGCAGCCCGCCTGCATCAGGCCGATGGTGAGGGCCTGTTTGATGGAGAGGGAATAGCTCCGAAAATCATGGCCCGTGACCACGGTGGGGCGCACGCCGCGTTCATGCAGATAGGTGCCGAGGCCGAGGCCGAGGGCCTGAATGCCCAGCAGATTGATCTCGCTGCCGAACAGCCAGCGCGCATCATATTCCCGGAAGCCGTTGGCGGTGACTTGGGCCTCGTTCTCGTAAGCGAGACTGTTGGGCTTGAGATCGGCGCGCGGTTTCATGGGCTGCTGCTCTTTTTTGGAAATGGCGTTCTAACCGAGGTGGGGGTAAATGGCATCTGCCCATTTGAACCTCAGTTTTTGGGGGGAGGGGTGGGTGGCTAAGCTGTTGATTGTGCGGTGGCTCTTTCTGCAAGGGTTGTTAGTAGGACTATTATCACCGATTTTAGGTCTATTTTCAAGTGGCTATTTTCCAATGTTGCCGCGTGGTATATTTTATATAACGCTTGATGAATGTAGAAATGACCACAGATTTTCCTCTCCCGCCGCATCAGGCCGAACTTCTGGGCCTGCCCACTTTTGAGCGGGGCTGGGTGTGGCTGGCTGGCGCCGGGCCGGGCGATCCGGGGCTGATTACAGTGCTGGGTTTGCATGCCATCACGCAGGCGGATGTCATTCTCTATGACGCGCTGGTGAACGAAGCGCTGCTGAAGCTGGCGCGGCCGGGCGCGGAATTGATCTATGCCGGCAAGCGCGGCGGCAAGGCTTCGTGCAAGCAGAGCGATATTTCGCGCACGCTGGTGTCTCTGGCGCGCAAGGGTGTCCGCGTGTTGCGGCTGAAGGGCGGCGATCCGTTTGTATTTGGGCGCGGGGCAGAAGAAGCGCTGGTTCTGGCGCGCGCCGCCGTGCCGTTTCGCATTGTGCCCGGCGTGACGGCGGGGATTGGCGGGCTGGCCTATGCCGGGATTCCGCTGACCCACCGCGATACCAACCATGCGGTGACCTTTATTACCGGCCATGGGGCGGATGGGAAATTGCCCAAGCTGGATTGGGCAAGTGTGGCGAAGGGTGCGCCGACGCTGGTGTTTTATATGGCGCGCGGGTTTGCGGGCGAGATTGCCGAATTGCTGATGGGGCACGGGCGGCGCGGCGATGAAGCAGCGGCGATTGTGAGCGATGCGACGGTTGGCAAGCAGGCGGTGTTTGTGACCACGCTGGCGGAGTTGGGCGCGGCGGCGGCTTTGAGCACGGCACCGGCGATTATTGCGGTTGGCGAGAATGTAAGGTTACGCGAGGGGCTGGACTGGATTGGGGCGATGGGTGGGAAATTGCTGGCGCCTGATCCTTTGGGGCGTAATGCGCTGGATGAGGCGGGGTGAAGGGGGCGCCTGCGTGCGTACCTTTCAATAGTTGTGTTTGATGTCACCTGGGTGGCCCGCACTTGGCGGGCCATGACGAGGGGGGCGGGATCGGGGTCTGGTGCTCCTGGGCGCGGGCTTCTATAGTGGCCTTGTATGAATTGGGTTTTGTGATGACCAAGGTCATTTTTGCTCCCTTGAAAGCCGTTGGCCGCGCATCGGTCAAAGAAAAACGTGTCAAAGGCGCGGACGGAAAATTACGGACGCTGCTGACCATTGATGCGAACAGCCCAACTTTCGACAGTGACTTGACCTATGTGTTCAAGAAGAATGTCGCGCGGGCCCGCCAGCAGAACAGCAAGATAGCCAAACCTGCGCCGCGCGCCGCCAAGAAGAGCCGTGCCGCCAAGATTTGATCCGCCCCGGCTCTGGATTGTCGCCGGTCCCAACGGATCGGGCAAAAGCACACTTTACGATTCCACCGACATTGAAGGCTTTGGCCGCTCTGTCTGGATTATCAATCCCGATATTCTGGCCGAGCGCATTCGCAGGAATGAACGCAAAGCCCTTTTGCGCGCAAATGGCGAGGCGCTGGATCGCATAGGGGCATGGCTCAACGCCTCGCTCGAAGCCTATCAGACCATCGGCGTGGAAACCGTTTTGTCGACGGGTAAATACCAACCGCTGGTGACAACGGCCAAAGCGCGCGGGTTTGATGTGCGTTTGCTCTATGTCGTGCTCGGCTCGGTGGAGATGAATATCGAGCGGGTGCGCCTGCGCGTCGCCAAAGGCGGTCATGCGGTCGACGAAGACAAAATCCGGAAACGCCATGACCGGTCGCTCACGCAATTGCCGTGGTTTCTCGAACAGGTGGACACGGCGCTGATTTTCGACAATTCCGGGGCGACGCCTCTGCCTATAGGGCGCAAGGCAAACGGGATTGTCGAGATAGATCCTGCTGCCCCGGAAGCGATTAAAAGAGCGGCGGAACGTATCCGCCCTGCCAAGCCGCCCAAACGGCGGTGAGGAGGATTTCGATGGCAGCGTTTGATGGCCCTGTTATTTTTCCGGATGAATTGTTTTGCGCGTGGAAAGTGCGGCCATGATCTGTTTGCGGGTTTCGCTGTCATAGCTGCCCCAACGGGCGATTTCTTCCAGCGTGCGGGCGCAGCCGGTGCAGAGGCGTGTTTTCGGGTCGATCACGCAGATGTTGATGCAAGGGGTTTCGATCATAAGGGGATTATACCCTCCCGCGCGCAGGCGAGGGAGGGTGTTTCTTCAACCCATCTTGAAGACGCAGACCTTGTTGCCATCGAGATCGCGGAAATAGGCGCCGTAGAACGTATCGGTTCTGGGGCCGGGGGCGCCTTCGTCGGTTGCGCCGTTGGCAAGCGCGGTGGCGTAGGTTTTGTCGACCTGTTCGCGCGAAGGTGCGGAAAGGGCGACCATCATGCCATTGCCGATGGTGGCCTTGTGCTCGTCATAGGGTTTGCAGACGGCGAGCGCCGCGCCGCGGGGGCTGCCATAGAATTGAATCCGGTCGAGCGAGATGGTGCGTTTGCCGCCGAGGTCTGCGAGCACCACATCGTAAAACGCTTTGGCTTTTTCGAAATCATTGGCGCCGATGGTGACGTAACCGATCATCTGTTTCTCCTGTCTTGTTGTAAAAGCAAAAAGCAAACGCCCTTCCCTTTTGGGGAAGGGCGTTGCTGTTTTTTCAGCGGCCTGTGGGGGCCTTGTTGAAGGGCACATTCTTGTCGACCCGGATGTCGGGCGGCAGGCCCAGCACCCGTTCGGCGATGATGTTGCGCAGGATTTCATCGGTGCCGCCTGCGATGCGTAGGCCCGGTGCGTTGAGCCAGGCGAGCTGGAAGGCGCCGTCGTCCAGCGCATCTGCGCCGGTGAGAGCACCGGCCTCGCCTTCAAGTTCCACTGCGAAGGCGCTGAGGTCTTGCAGTTTGGGCGCGACGACGATTTTTGCGATGGAGGCTTCAGGACCGGGCTGCTGGCCGCGGGAGAGTGCGGTCATGGTGCGGTAGGTGGTGTATTTGAGACCGGCCGACCGCACATACCAATCGGCCATTTTTTCGCGCACGGCGGCGTTTTTGATCGCCGGGCCATCTTCCAGTTCGAGTTCGCGGGCGAGTTGGAGAAGCTGGGGCACATCGAGCATGCCGCCTGTGCCGCCGCCGACGGCGAGGCGTTCGTGCATCAGCGTGGTCAGCGCGACCTGCCAGCCCTGCCCGACTTCGCCCAGGCGCTGCGCATCGGGGATGCGGACATCGGTGAAGAAGACTTCGTTGAAGCCGGAGGCGCCCGATGCCTGTTTGATCGGCTTCACCTCTACGCCCGGCGATTTCATCGACAGGTAGAACATGGTGAGACCCTTATGTTTGGGCGCGTTCGGATCGGTGCGGGTGAGGACGATGCCGTAGTCTGAGAACTGGGCCCCCGTGGTCCACACTTTGGAGCCGTTGATGACCCAGTCATCGCCATCTTTCTCCGCGCGGGTGCGCAGGGCCGCCACGTCTGAGCCGCCTGCGGGTTCGGAGAACAGCTGGCACCAGATTTCATCGCCGCGCAGAGATGGCTTCACGTAGCGGGCGATGGAGTCTTTGCTGCCATAGGCCATGACCGTGGGGATGCACATGCCAAGGCCAATGTTGAACGGGCCGGAGGGGGCGACATCGTAACGGGCTTCTTCCTGATGGAAGACGACCTGCTGCATTGGCGTGCCGCCGAGGCCGCCGACGTCTTTGGGCCAGGTCAGGCGGGCATAGCCTTTTTCGGCTTTTTTCGCCTGCCAGGCTTTGGCGGCTGTGAGGGTGGTTTTGTCTTCGGTTTCCTTTAGCTCGGCGGCGTCGGTGTTGGTGGTTTTCAATTTCGCATTGGCGTCGAGCCAGGCGCGGGCTTCGGTGCGAAATTTTGCTTCTTCGGGGCTGTCTTCGAAATCCATTGTCCTGATCCTTACGCGGCGTTGCTGAGTTCGAGCTGGGTTACAAGCTTGTCTTTCCAGACGCGTTGGGCACCTAAAGCGAGGCTGAGTTCGCGGGCGCGCTTGTAATAGAAGTGACAGTCGTACTCCCAGGTGAAGCCGACACCGCCATGGGTCTGGATGCTTTCTTTGGCGGCGTAGTCGAAGGCTTGTGTGGCGCTGATGCGGGCGGCGGCTGCGGCCAGCGGCAGTTCGCGGGCGCCGGTGGAGAGTGCCCAGGCACCGTAATAGGCGTTGGATCTCGCAAGCTCGGTGTTCACATACATGTCCGCCAGCTTGTGTTTGATTGCCTGAAAGGAGGCGATGGGGCGGCCGAAGGCGTAGCGGTCCATCGCATAGGCGCGTGCCATTTGCAGGCAGGTATCGGCGCCGCCGACCTGTTCGAACGCCATCAGGATAGCGGCGCGGTCGAGCACGCGGTTCAGATCGCTCCAGGCTTCGCCCTGTTTGCCCAAGGGTTCGGCGGTCACGTTGTCGAAGATCAGTTCGGCACGGGCGCGGGAGGGGTCGATGCTCTCTTGCGCGCGGCGGGTGACGCAGGGCTGGCTCAGATCGACCAGCACCAGTTGCAGGCCGCGTTCGCCCGGCTCATCGCTGGCGCGGGCCAGCACCACGGCGAAATGTGCATCCATCCCATCGCCGACGGCGGTTTTTTTGCCGCTGAGTTTGCCGCCTTTGAACGTGGTGCGGATATTTTTGGGCAGGATGGCGCCGGGGCCTTCTGTACGGGCGAGCGTGCCGATGATCTCTGCCGCCGCCACTTTTGGCAGGAGGCGGGATTTTTGTTCGCTGCTGCCGGACACAATCAGGGCTTCGGCGAACTGGCAGACGGTGGAGGAGAAGGGCACTGGCGCCAGCGCGCGGCCCAGTTCTTCCACAATCACACAGAGTTCGAGATAGCCAAGGCCGAGGCCGCCAAATTCTTCCGGGATGGCCGCACCGGCCCAGCCTAGCTCGCCGATCTGTTTCCACAGGGCCGCGTCGTGGGTTTTGCCGCTTTCATAGACGGCGCGGACGGTTTTGGGGGTGCATTTTTCGCTGAGGAATTTATGCGCCTGCTCCTTCAGCATTTTCTGGTCGTCGGAAAAGTCGAAATTCATCGGTTTCTGCCCTGTCTGATTATCTGTCACCCTATGGTAGGGGGCCGGGGCGAAGGCGCGCAAGCCGAGATAAGGGCAATCGTCTGGACCGCGGTTACCAAGCGTTGAGACAGTTGCGTAAACGGAGTTTAAGTGGTCCGCGAACTAGTGTGTCTGGCAATGCGCATTGCTGGGGAATGGCCGTTATGGCGAAGGCAAGTTTTCATAAAAATCAACGGGTTTACGTCAAGCCGGTCGGCACCTGGGCGCTGATCGAGCGGGTGGTGCCGCATTGGGCCAAGGGGCTCGATGAGCCGCTGCGCATTTTCTACGATGTGGGTCTGGGGCGCGAATTCGCCGCCGAAGAGCTGCAATATGACAATGCGCAGACCGACGAGCCGCGCGGCAAGGACAGGTGGCGCGTGGTGCGGGCGAGCAATCGCTGGCAGGCGCCGCAGGAAACCACCAGCCATCCCTTCCCCGGAACGTATCCCGTGGTGGTGACGGGGGAGGCCGATTGGGGTGGCTGGCGGGTGCCGGGCTCGGAATATGCCCTGGGCCCCGCGCGCATTGAGCAACAGGCAAGGCTGGTGGCGAGTGCGCCGCAAATGGCTTCATTGCTCGCGGAACTTGTGGGGCTGGTGAAAACATCCGCCGAAGCGCCGGGGCCGTTGCGCGAGGTGGCGAAAAAGGCCGCCGATCTCATTGCCTATGCCGAGGGCGGCGACAACTAGGCAGGGCGTCGGAATCGTTGATGCACCTGGGTTCCCTTCCCTCCCCGGCTCAGGGCCGGGTCGCCGGGAATGACAGATGGGATGTGAGCTTTCTGCGGGCGGGGGGAGCGCTTATATCAAAGACTGAAAGCCACGCCCCGCAAGGACTCAACTTATGCGTACTGAAGACCCGCGCGCCATTGCGTTGAAAGATTATCGCGCGCCCGATTACCGGATTTCCGACATTGCGCTGACGTTTCAGCTTGAGCCCGAAACGACGCGGGTGCGCGCCGTTTCCAATGTGACGCGGGTAGGCGATGGGCCGCTGCTGCTGGATGGCGAGCAATTGCGGCTTGTTTCAGTCGCGGTCGATGGGGTGGTGCTTGAACCATCCGCCTATCGACTGGATGAAGCGGTGCTGCGCCTTGATGGATTGCCGGAGCGTTTCACGCTCGACATCGTCACCGAAATTTCGCCGGCCCATAATACGGCGCTCGAAGGGCTTTATGTCGCCAAGGGGATTTTCTGCACCCAGTGCGAGGCGGAAGGTTTTCGGCGCATCACCTATTTTCTCGACCGGCCTGACGTGCTGGCCGTTTATACGACGCGGATCGAGGCGGACAAAACGGCCTATCCGACGCTGCTCTCAAACGGCAATCTGACTGAACAGGGCGATTTGGCGAACGGGCGGCATTTTGCGGTGTGGAACGATCCATTCCCCAAGCCGTGCTATCTGTTTGCGCTGGTGGCGGGCGATCTGGGCAGTATTTCCGACAGCTTCACCACCATGAGCGGGCGGGACGTGGATTTGCGCATTTTCGTCGAGCACGGAAATGAGAGCAAAGCGACCTATGCCATGGATTCGCTCAAACGGGCGATGAAATGGGACGAAGAGACCTATGGCCGCGAATATGATCTCGATATTTTCATGATTGTCGCCGTCTCCGCCTTCAACTTTGGGGCGATGGAGAATAAGGGCCTCAACATCTTCAATGACAAGCTGTTGCTGGCGAGCCCCGACACCGCGACCGATGATGATTATGCGCGGATCGAAAGTGTGGTGGCGCATGAGTATTTTCACAACTGGACCGGCGACCGCATCACCTGCCGGGACTGGTTTCAGCTTTCGCTCAAGGAAGGGCTCACCGTTTATCGCGACCAGACCTTCTCGCAGGACATGCGCTCCAAGGGGCGGCGCATTGATGATGTGAAGATGTTGCGTGCGCGCCAGTTTCGCGAAGATGGCGGGCCGCTGGCGCATCCGGTGCAGCCGCAGAGCTATATCGCGATCGACAATTTTTACACCGCGACAATTTATGAAAAGGGCGCCGAGATTATCGGGATGCTCAATACGCTGGTGGGGCCGGAGGGCTATCGCAAGGCCACCGATCTGTATTTCGCGCGCCATGACGGCGAGGCCGCCACGGTGGAAGACTGGGTGAAATGTTTTGAGGACGCCAATGGGCGCGATCTGACACAGTTTCGCCTTTGGTATGCGCAGGCCGGAACGCCCACAGTGGACGCCAAAGGCACGTATGATGCGGCGGCGCAGACTTATACGCTGCAACTGAAACAGACCGTGCCGCCGACGCCGGGGCAGCCGGACAAATTGCCGATGCATATGCCGATCCGGCTGGGGCTGGTTTCGCGGCAGGGGGCGGCCTTGCCGCTGACGCTGGAGGGCGAGAATGCGCCCGGCCCCGCCGAGCGGGTGTTGGAATTGCGCGAGGCCGAGGCGACGTTTGTGTTTGTTGGCGTGGCGCACGCGCCGCTGCTGTCCATCGGGCGGCATTTTTCGGCGCCGGTGATTTTTAAAACCGATCTGGAGCGCCCTGCCCGCGCAGGTCTGATGGGCCATGATGGCGATGCGTTCAACCGCTGGGAACAGGGCCAGGCGTTGGCCACCGACCTGATGCTTGGCATGGCGCAGGCGGCGAAAGCCGGGTCTGCGCTGAACGTTGATGCGACCTATCTCGATGCGATTGGCGCTGTGCTCGCGCGTGCAGGCGATGACCATGCCTTTGCCGCGCAGATGCTGGCGCCGCCGCTCGAAAGCGAGCTTGCGCTGGCGATGACGCCTGCCGACCCCGATGCGATTCATGCCGCGCGCACCGCGCTGATCCGCGGTGTGGCTGCGGCCCATGGCGCGGCCATTGCCCGGCTTTATGCGGGGCTGGGGCAGACAAGCGCCTATTCGCCAGATGCGGGGCCCGCGGGCCAGCGCGCTTTGCGCAATGTGTTGTTGCGCTATCTCACGGCGGGCGATGACGAGGCGGCGGCGGAAATTGCGCAACGCCATTTTGACGGTGCGGACAACATGACCGACATGATTGCGGGGCTTGCGGCGCTGTCGCGGATGAATTCGACGCGGCGGGATTTGGGTTTTGCGCATTTCTATGACCGCTTCCGCGCTGATCCGCTGGTGCTCGACAAATGGATGATGTTGCAGGCGGGCTCGCCTTTGCCAACAACGGTGGACGGGGTGCGGGCGTTGATGAAGCACCCGCATTTCGACATCAAGAATCCCAACCGGGTGCGGGCGCTGCTGGGCGCATTCTCCGGCAATCACTTGCGCTTTCATGCGCGCGATGGCGCGGGGTATGCGCTGGTCGGTGAGACGGTGCGCGCGCTCGATGCGCTGAACCCGAAAATGTCGGCAGGGATGGCGGCGGCGTTCGAGAATTGGCGGCGCTATGATGCGGGGCGACAGGGTTTGATGCGGGCTGAGTTGGAGGCCGCGCTTTCGATGACGGGGATTTCGCCTAATCTGTTTGAGGTGGCGACGAAGATTTTGGGGTAGGGGGCGGTCGCGTGCTGTTTTGGAACAGCGTGATTTCTGTTTGCACCGTCTTTGGCGGACTACCTGGGTTCCCTTCCCTCACTCCGCTTCGCTACGTTCGCCGGGAATGACAGGCGGGGGAGGGCTTTGCTGCGTTCGCCGGAATGACAGGTGGGGTGGGCGATACGCTGTGCGGCTCGCCGGGAATGACGGGTCGGGCTGGGGTGACACTGGGTTTGGCTTTCGCATAATTGCGCGAAGGGCGATTCGGGTGCTCGGGGGTGTCGCCGCTATGGCGCAAGCTGGAATTGCCGCTGGGCCTTTGGGGGCCACGAGCTTAGCGCTCTCGCGCCTGTCGGGGCTGGCGGCGCGCCATGTGCGGCTGACTGTGCTGCTCTGTGTTGTGCTGATCTGCGGCAGTTTTACGGCGGCAGCGGTTCTGCAACTGCGGATGGGCAGGGTGCAGGCTTTGCATCTTGCGACCGCCCTTGAGGTTCAGCACGACCGCGAAATGGCGCAAGGCATTGGGCTGAGGCTGGACCGTATTGCCGAAGTGGCGGCACGGCTACGGCAAAGCGGGTTCGAGGCTGAGAGCCCTGCGGTCCGTGCGCTGGTGCAGGGCGGCACGCTGCGCAATGTGATGACCGTAGATGAAACGGGTGTGGTGACCGGGGCGCTGACGGCGCGGCGGCTGGAGCATTTGCCTGCCGGGTTCTTGCAGCGCGCATTTGCCGGGCGCGCGGTTGCTGTGGCGGGCGAGGTTTTATTGCTCGCGTTCCCACAGAACGGCATTGTGACTTTGGCGGAGCTGGATCTGCCGCGGATATTTCCGGCGGCCATTCTGCATCGCAGTGCGCTGACGCAGACAGATGGCAGCGTGCTGGTGGCGGGCAGGCAATGGACCTTTTCCGCCCTGCCGCCGGACCTTGGTGCAGCGGACGGTGCGGTGGTGACGGGGGCGGCGCTTGTGTCTGCTGCGTCCGTGCCGGGCTGGCCGCTGCGGGTTGCGGGGGTGATGAATGCCGAGGATGCGGTGGGGGCGTGGGTTGGTTCGCTGCCGCTTTATCTGTTTGTCATTCTGGGGCCTGCGCTGGCAGGCGCTGGCCTTGCGATGGTGTTTGTGCGCGAGTTCGAGCGCCGGGCGCGGGCGCATGATGCGTTGCGCCGCTTGCGCAACATGGCGCCCGATTCTGCGCGGCTGCTGGTGCGGCTGGCGGAGGCGGAGCGGCGGGCGAGTGAGGCTGAACGCTCCAAAAGCGAATTCATCGCCCATATGAGCCATGAATTGCGCACGCCGCTGAATGCGATCATCGGGTTTTCGGAAATCATCAGCCATGGTTTTTTTGGCCAGCCCGGCCATCCGAAATATGCCGAATATGCCCGCGATATTGGCTCTGCGGGGCGCGAGCTGCATGGCAAGATCGGCGATATTCTGGAATTCGCCAATCTGGAGGCGGAGCGCCATCCGATTGCGCTGGAGCGCGTGGATGTGGCGGGGATTGCCGATCTTTGTGTGCAGGAAATCGCGGGGCGGGCGTTTTCAAGGCGGATTGATGTGCAGGTGGTGGGGGAGGCGCAAGGCTTTGCCCATGCCGATGGACGGGCGGTGAAGCGCATCCTTTCCAACCTGCTTTATAACGCGGTGAATTTTACGCCCGATGGCGGCAGGGTGGAGATTGAAATCGCGCAAGATGGTGATGCGGTGGTTTTGCGCGTGCGCGATACGGGGGATGGGTTTTCGCCAGACGAAGCAGCGCGCGCGGGCGAGGCGTTTACGGCGTTTGAGCGTGTGGGCGCGGTGACGGGGATTGGGCTGGGGCTGGCGGTGGCGGCGGCTTTGGCGAAACGGATGGGCGGGGAGATGAAACTCTTGGCCGGGTGCGAGGCTGGGGCGACGGCGGAGTTGCGGCTCAAGGCCGGGTAGTTGGGTGATTGCTGGTTGAGGGTTGAGGGTGGAATAAGCACCTGGGTCCCCTTCCCTCGCGCGAAGTGCGCTCGCCGGGGATGACAGTTTTTTTATCATTACCAGTATTTATAAGTACCAGTCGTATTCGGCGGCGCTGATGATTTTGCGGAAGCGCACCGCTTCCACGCGTTTGGTTTCGCGGTAGAGCGAGATCAGTTCGGGGCCGAGATAAGAGGCGAGGTTTTTCGCCTGGAATAATCTGGTCAGCGCATCGTCGATGTTCAGCGCGATGGCGGGATCGGGTTCGCGCGAGACATTGCCGGTGGCGGCGGGGCCGGGATCGCGTTTGTGTTCGAGGCCGTAATGCACGCCTGCGAGCACGCTTGCCAGCACCAGATAGGGATTGGCGTCGACACCGGCGACACGGTGTTCGACACGGCGTGCCTCGTTTGGGCCGATGGGGATGCGCAAACCGGTCGAACGGTTGTTGATGCCCCAGGAACGGTTGGCGGGGGCGAACATGTCGGGCTGGAAGCGGCGATAGGAATTGGTGTTGGGGGCGAACAGCGCCATCGATTCCGGCATCAGATCTTGCAGGCCGGAAATGGCGTGGCGCAAGGCATCCGCGCCTTCGCGCGTGCCATTGTCGAAGATGTTGTTGCCTGCCGCATCGAGCACGCTGACATGGACGTGCAGGCCGCTGCCCGAACGGTTGGGGAAGGGTTTGGCCATGAAGGTCGCCTCGAAGCCGCAACTGCGCGCGGCGGCTTTGACGACCTGTTTCAGAAAGACGACGTGATCGGCGCTGAGGCGCGCATCGGGCTGGTGGCGCAGATTGGCTTCGAACTGGCCGGGCGCATATTCCTTGCTCGTCGCGGTGAGCGGCAGGTTTTGCGCCTGCGCGGCCTCGGCCAGCGCGTTCAGAAAATTGTGATAGCGGTCCAGATCGTCCAGTCCGTAGACCGAAGGCTCGGTTTCGCGCAGGCCGGTGCGCGGGCAGCGCGGCGGTTGCGGCTGGCCCAGCTCGTCGCGGCTTTGATCGAGCAGATAGAATTCCAGCTCCATCGCGGTGACGGGGGTGAGGCCGGCTTCAGCAAAGCGTTCGACCACCGCATCCAGCGCCGCGCGCGGTTCGCCGATGAAGGGGACGCCGTCTTCATCGCGCAAGGATGTCAGGATTTGCGCCCGTGGCGGGTTTTCGCCCCAGACGGGGGTGAGTGTGCCGGGGAGCGGCCAGGCGGTGGAATCCGGGTCGCCATCGCCGTAACCATGGCCGTAAACATCGGTCATCTCGCCGCGCGCATCCATCAGATAGATGGATTCGGGGATCTGCATGCCGCTTTCGAAAATCTTGGCGGCTTCGGCGATGCCCATGCGTTTGCCGCGCAGGATGCCGCAAATGTCCACGATCACCGCGTCGAAATAGTCGATCTCCGGGTGGGCGAGGAGGAAGGCCTGGAATTCGGCCTCGGCCGCCGCGACGAAAGCGGGGCGGGCGAAGGCGGGGGTGGTGGTTAGCTGGTTCATGGCTGCACGAGGATAGCACCGGATCATAAACGCCGGGTGACGGGGAAGGAAGAGTGGGAACTTGGGGGCTCCTTAAGCACCGTCTTTGGGGTGGGCGCCTGGGTTCCCTTCCCTCGCGCGAAGTGCGCTCGCCGGGAATGACAAAAAGGGGGAAAAGGGGAGATAAGAAAAAGGGCGGAAAACGGGGGTTCCGTTTTCCGCCCTTGAATGCATGGGCGATGGGCTTTGGCGTTCTTACAGAACGCCGCGCTTGTGCTCGCCGATGACGATGCGGCCGGGATTGAAGGCGGCCTTAAAAACCGAAAGGGCTTTACGGGGTTCAGCGTCTCCACACATGAAGACGTCAAACGCCGCGTAGCCTTTTTCGGGCCAGGTGTGCACGCTGATATGGCTTTCGGCGAGTACGGCGACACCTGAGATGCCGCCACCTTCCGAAAACGTGTGCAGATGAATGTGCAGAAGGGTGGCCCCTGCCTGCTCAACTGCGTCTATCAGCGCCTGTTCAATACGATCCCGGTCGTCCAAGCCTTCGGCTTCCCAAAGATCGATGATCAGGTGACTTCCCGCAAAGGTCAGTCCGTTACGTGTGATGAAGTGGTCCTTGCGGTCCTCATCCCTGGGGGGAATAGGAACCGGAACGGTCCTCGCGGAAGCGCGGGCATGCGTTGCCGTTGCTTCTTTGATCGCCGCCACGAGTTCGAGTCGAGCCATTCGGGCACCTACCCTCTCAAAGCGTTGACACCTGATGCCTGCCGCCTTTGGCATCGCCTGGGGCACATAACACCGCTAAGAAGAAAGCGGCGGGCGAAAGGGTTACTTTCGCGTCCGCCGCTTTGTCCCCCCTAGAGGGGATGAGCGGAATATAGGGCTGACGGCCCCCCATGCAAGAAATTTCAGACCCCTTGGCCAAGAATTCTGTCGCATGGCTGTGGGGCTTTTGCGGGGCCGCTCAGGGGCATTTGGCAAGGCATGGACGAAGGGGCCCGCGCGTCCTAAAAGCGCCAGCGTTTTCTCTTAGAGCCTGTAGCGGGCTTGGGTGAAATCCGGCGCACATACTCTGATCTCACCAGTGCTCTGGCGCTGTCACATTCTGAAAGGTTTTGCGATGACCACCAGCCACAAAGAACGCCTCCACAAGGGATATGCCCAGACGATGGAGCTGGTCGGCGAGCCGCTGGTGGAACAGAAAAGCCAGTATCAGCGCATCAAAATCTTCGACACCGTGGCCAATGGCCGGGTGATGACGCTGGACGACATTGTGCAGATCACCACCCGCGACGAGAGCGCCTATGCCGAAATGCTCACCCATCTGCCGCTCCTGGAACATGGCCGCGCCCGCCGGGTGATGATTGTGGGCGGCGGCGATCTGTCCATCGCCGACGAGGCGCTGAAGCACAAAGGTGTGAAAGAGGTCGTGCTGGTCGATATTGACGGCGACGTGGTGGAACTGTGCCGCAAGCATTTCTCAACCATCAATGCCCGCGCCTTCCGCGACAAGCGCCTGAAGGTGGAGATTGCCGATGCGTTTGAATATCTTGGTCGCAAGGAGAGCAAGGGGCGCTTTGATCTCATCATCGCCGACCGGCCCGATCCGGTGGGGCCGGGCAAGGCGCTGTTCGGCGAAACCTTTTATGACCGCGTGAAGAACGCGCTGAAGCCCGGCGGCTTTGCCACCTTCCAGACCGGCGTGCCGTTTTATCAGCCCGACGAAATCACCGAGGCGTTGAAGGAACTGCGCGGCTTCTTCCCGCAATCGGGGCTCTATTTGAGCGTCGTGCCAACCTATATCGGCGGCTTCATGGCGCTCTCCTGGGCGTGCAACGGCAAGACCAAACTCGGCACGCCGCAAGGCATCAGACGCGCGGGCGCGGCGTTCAAGCGCGCGAAGCTGAAGACCGACTATTATAATCCGCAGATCCATGCCGCCGCTTTCGCGCTGCCGGAATGGATTGCCCGCCTTGTGCCCAAAGCGAAGAAGGCCAAAGCGAAACGTAAATGAGTGTGGCTCCGCAGGACCGTGAAGCGGCGCTGTATGCGCGCTTCACGGCGCTTGGGATTGGCTGGAAAACCTACGAACATGCGCCCGTGTTCACGGTGGAAGAAGCCTCTGCGCTTTATGCGCAGCAGCCGGGCGGGCACACCAAAAACCTGTTTCTGAAAGACAAGAAGGACGGGTTGTGGCTGGTGGTGGCGCGTGATGACCTCGCCGTCGATTTATCCGCTTTGTCGAAGCAGCTTGGGGCGCCGCGCTTTTCATTTGGGTCTGCGGAGCTGTTGATGGAGGTGCTGGGCGTCGCGCCGGGATCGGTGACGCCGTTTGCGCTGATGAATGATGGCGCGCGGCGCGTGCGCTGTGTGCTCGATGAAGGGATGCTGGCGCTGGAGCCGCTCAATTTTCATCCGCTGCGTAATGATCGCACCACCGCGATTGCGGCGGCTGATCTGTTGCGCTTTGTGCGCAGCGTTTCGGGCGAGCCGGTGATTGCGGTGTTGCCGGTGCGGTGAAGGTTTGCGCTTAGGGGTTGGCACCTTTGTGGTGGTGATGCCTGGGTTCCCTTCCCTCCCCCGGCTCAAGGCCGGGGTCGCCGGGAATGACAATCGAGAGTTTACGTCGCGCAGCGCCCACCGATCTGTTGCGCTTTGTGCGCGCGGCTTCGGGGCGTCGTCGTATTTTGTGCGTGTGTCACCTGGGTGGCCCGCACTTGGCGGGCCATGACACATTCGTTTTTGCGAGACGTTTTACGTTGCGCCCATGGAGGGGTGTTGAGTCGAAGTGGTGATTGCGATGTTGACGACATGGTGAGGGTTTGCGCTTGGGTGTTTGGTACCTTTGCGGTGTTGACGCCTGGGTTCCCTTCCCTCCCCCGGCTCAAGGCCGGGGTCGCCGGGAATGACAATCGAGAGTTTACGTCGCGCAGCGCCCACCGATCTGTTGCGCTTTGTGCGCGCGG
>Ga0164241_10001544_pt1 | contig 27847 bp, 17 predicted proteins | sample OricomyardsoilBY_FD_108780 | JGI IMG/M metagenome (GOLD analysis project Ga0164241, IMG submission 108780) | Backyard soil microbial communities from Emeryville, California, USA - Original compost - Back yard soil (BY) | ecosystem: Environmental > Terrestrial > Soil > Unclassified | place: USA... | reverse complement strand
TCGCGGCTCATGCGCGACCGCTTCTTGATGCAAGAGGTCTGGGAGCACCTCGGCATGCCGACCCAAGAATGCCTCGAGGCTGTGAAGGGGAGCCCGATCATGACGACGTTCCAGTCCTTGCTGTTCTCGAAGATCGTCCCGAACGTGAAGCGTTTGGGGCTCTTGACCCCACGCGTGCGGAAGGGCTTTGAAGAGCTGTCGGTGATTCAGTACGAAGCATGGGATGCGTCGGCATGAGCCCGAGCCCCCGGATCGCCCGAGCGAGCCCCCAGCGAGCGGGCGCGGCGCGCGCCGTGAACGCAGCGCTGCGGCCACGATGGAGCGGATCCTGGACGGCGCAGAGGACGAGTTCGCCGCGCGTGGTTTCGCTGGCGCGCGCTTGCGCGAGATCGCGCGCTCCGCGGGCGTGCAGCCTGCCCTGATTCACCACTATTTCGCGGACAAGCAGGGCCTCTACGCGGCGGTCGTGCGGCGCGCCGTCGATCAGATGTCGACCGCGTCGTGGGGCGTGCTCTCGACCAAGAGCGATCTCGAGGGCATCGTCCGGGGCTTCATCGACGTGATGGTCGACTTTTCGGCGGCACATCGAAAGCTGCTCAGCATCATGCGCAGCGAGATCCTGTCGGGCGCGAGCGATCTCGTCTCTGTCGTGCGCGAGCGCAGCCAACCCATCTTGGACGCGATCGTCGACATCACGCTCCGACTGCAGGAGGCCGAGCAGGTGCGCGTGGACATCGATCCGCGAGACATCGTCCGCGCGGGGCTGTCGCTCGTCCTGTATCCGGTGGTTGACGCGCCGGTGCTCGAGGCGCTGCTCCCAGAAGGGCTCGAGGGCTCCGAGAGCGAGCAGCTGGCCCGCCGCAAGAAGGTCGTCTCCGATCTCTTGCTCGCGGCCATTCGCAAGCCGGCGAAGTAGCGGTTCGCCGCGCCGCGTCAGCGGAAATCGGCGCTGGGCGTGGCGCTCAGCGACGGTGCGTTCTGCTATGGTCGCGGCCCCGTGCGGGCCTGTTCCCGCCGCAAAAGGAGTCGCATCGTGCTCATCGGAGTCCCGAAAGAGATCAAGACGCGTGAGTACCGAGTCGGCATGACCCCCGCGGGCGTGCGCGCGTTGGTCGGCGCAGGTCACAAGGTCGTCGTCGAGCAAAACGCAGGAGAGGGCAGCGGCCTCACCGACGCGGCGTATGTCGCCGCGGGAGCGAAAATCGTCCCGACGGCCGCCGAAGCGTGGGGCGCAGAGATGGTCGTCAAGGTGAAGGAGCCGCTGAAGGCCGAGTACGGCTTCTTCCGCAAGGACCTCATCCTCTACACGTACCTTCACCTCGCCGCCGAGGCCGAGCTCACGAAGGAGCTCGTCAAGACGGGCGTCGCGGGCATCGCCTACGAGACGATCGAGCTGCCTGACGGGACGCTGCCGCTCCTCAAGCCGATGAGCGAGGTCGCGGGTCGGCTCTCGGTGCAGGTCGGCGCGACGTGTCTCGAGAAGTCGCACGGCGGCAAGGGCGTGCTCCTCGGCGGGGTGCCCGGCACGCGACGCGGCCGCGTCGTCATCATCGGCGGCGGCTTCGTCGGCAAGAACGCCGCGACGATCGCGGTCGGGATGGGCGCGCAGGTCATCGTGCTCGACGTCCGCGCAGAGGTGATGGCGTACCTCGAGGACGTCTTCGGCGGCGCGATCGAGACCTTGTACTCGAACCCACACAACATCGAAGAGTGCGTGAAGAAGGCGGACCTCGTCATCGGCGCCGTCCTCGTCACCGGCGCGAAGGCGCCGAAGCTCGTCACACGCGAGCTCATCGGGCAAATGGAGAAGGGCAGCGTCGTCGTCGACGTCGCCGTCGATCAGGGTGGCTGCATCGAGACCTGCCGTCCGACGACGCACGACAACCCGACGTACGAGGTCGACGGCGTCGTGCATTACTGCGTGGCGAACATGCCCGGCAACGTCGCGCACACGAGCACGTGGGCGCTCACGAACACGACCATCCCGTACGCGTTGAAGCTCGCGAACGAGGGTGTCGCCGCGGCGGCGAAGAGGAACCGCGCGCTGCTGCTCGGCATCAACACGCTCGGCGGCGCGGTCACCTACCAGGGCGTCGCCGAGGCACACGGCCTCGAGTTTACCCCGATCGAGAAGGCGCTCGGCTGAGCGCGGGAGAAGATCGTTGAAGATGATCGCGCTCGTCGGGGGCGATGGGATTGGTCCGGAGGTCGTGCGTGAAGCGCGGCTCCTCCTCGAGTTGCTGCGCGATCGCGCGGGTCTCGAGATCGAGCTCTGGGAGCTCGATCTCGGGGCCGATCGCTATCTCCGCGACGGAACGACGTTCCCCGCGGAGACGAAGGCAAAGATTCAGAACGAGTGCGCCGCGGTGCTGCTCGGCGCGCTCGGCGACCCGCGCGTGCCGGGACTCGAGCACGCGCGCGACATCTTGTTCGGGATGCGCTTCGGCTACGATCTCTTCGCGAACGTGAGGCCGGTGCGCGCGCTGTCCGATCGCTTGGTGCCGCTGAAGGGTCGCGCCGCGAAGGACATCGACATCGTCGTCTTCCGCGAGAACACCGAGGGCGTCTACGTCGGTTTCGGCGGGCAGTTCAAGAAGGGCACGCCGGACGAGATCGGCATCAACGAAGACGTCAACACGCGCAAGGGCGTCGAGCGGATCATCCGTGCGGCGTTCGACTGGGCGCGCGCGCACGGCAAGACGCGCGTCTGCATGGCCGACAAGTCGAACGCGATGAAGTTCGCCCACGAGCTCTGGTACCGGGCCTTCTTCGAGATCGCGAAGGAGTACCCCGAGTGCGAGCCGCGCCACGCGTACGTCGACGCGCTCTGCCTCTACATGATCCAGGATCCGTCGCAGTTCGAGGTCGTCGTCACGAACAATCTCTTCGGCGACATCGTCACGGATCTCGGCGCGGCGCTTCAGGGCGGCCTCGGGATGGCCGCGAGCGCGAACGTGCATGGCACGGATCGCTCCCGCGTCGCGCTGTTCGAGCCGGTGCATGGTTCCGCGCCGCCGCTCGCCGGCAAGGATCTCGCGAACCCCTTTGCGGCGCTCCTCACCGTCGGAATGCTGCTCGAGCACCTCGGCTTCGGCGAATGGGAACCGAAGATCGAGGCGGCCGTGCGCGAAGCGATCGAGGCGAAAATGTGCACGCGCGACGTGGGCGGAGAGCTCGGCACTCGCGCTGCAGCGGCGTGGGTGCGAGAACGCCTCGCTGCGAATCTCTGAGCGCTGGAACAGCCGTGCTGTCGTGATCGCGCGAAGTCTCGGCGAGATACGCGACGAGCGCCGTAAGGGTTTGTCAGACGAAGGCCCCTTCCTCGCGCTTTGAGAATCGGGGCCCTATCCTGTTCGTCTCTTCCAAGGAGCTGGCGTCGAAGGCACCTTCGGGGCATCAGCTCTACGAGGTAGGCATGGACGTCATCCGCAACAAACGACTCGCCCTTTCCATTTTCGCTGCGCTCGCCGTGGCGAGCGCTGGGTGCTCACAAACCTACGACGGCGACTGGAGCGATGGGGTCGGCGGTCAGGCCACGGGCGGCGGCAGCTCCACGGGCGGCAGCTCGAACGGTGGTGGCGCAGTCGGTGGCGGCGGTGGAGAGGGCGGCGGCGAGCTCACCGAGGTGCAGCTTCAAGGCGCCGACTCGTGCGGTGGCATCCTGCCGGTCACGCTCCACCCAGGAGAGGTCGGCGTCGCGAGCTCGACGACAGTCGGCGCGCAGGACGACGTGAAGACTTGGTGTGCGGACGTCGACGAGACGACCTCTGCGCCGGACGTCCTGTTCGCGATCACGTTGCCAGAGGCGTGCACGCTCCGCGTCAGCGTCTCTGCGAAGGACACGCTCGACCCTGTGATCGAAGTGCACAGGACGGCCTGCGAGGTCGAGGCGGGCGGCGATCCGTGCTCGAACGCGAGCGAGCTGTTCAACGAGTACCTGGACGACGCGTACGATCCGGGCACCTACTACTTCATCGTCGACGGTGCGAACGGCACGCAAGGCGCGTTCGACTTCGAGGCCGAGTGCTTTCCTCCGAAGTGCGGCGACGGGATCTTGAACAGCGGCGAAGAGTGCGACTTCGGCGCGGGCTCGCCGGGCGACGGATGCATCGACCCTGGACAGCCGAACGAGTGCCACGTCGAGAAGGCAGACCCGGCCCTCGATACTTGCGCGGGCGCGGCCGACGCCGCGGCGGTCGTGATCGACGCGGGAGAGACGCTCTACGTGCCGAGCGACCTCCCCTACGAGTCGACGCTCGGCGGCGCGGACGACGAGATGGGGAGCTGTCAGGCAGAAGCTGGCGGGCGCGACCTCATCTACCGCGTTCGTCCGACCAGTGATGGCACCCTGACTGCGGTGGTCGGCGAGGGTTACGCGAACGAGCCGCTCTGCCCCGACGGGTCGCTCGGCGAGTTTCCGCTGACATGCTGGGATCGCGCGCTCTACATCCGCTCGACCTGCACGGACACGACGACCGAGCTCGGTTGCTCGGACAACCCGGCGGACGCCGACGCGGCAGAGACGGTCGCCGTCCCGGTCGTCGCCAACCAGGACTACTACGTCATCGTCGATGGCTACGACGGCGAGCCGTACTCGTCGGGACAGTTCGTCCTTCGCCTGATGCTTCAGTAGACGTCCCCTCCAACGAGCGGCCGCTTCAGTAAGCGACCGCCGCCGTGCCGCGCCAAGAGGCGTCGAATCCCCGCGATCCGACGCCTCTTCGCGTTTCGACGTCCGGCGCATGGAGGCGGTAGGTGTTGGTGAAAATTGGTCTCGTTCGAAGGGAGCGTGATAGCGGCGGAGGCCTATGGGCGCATCGAATGCGGCGGAGAAAGAGCAGCGGACCGACAGCAAAGACCGCCTTGGCGGTGCGCGCGCGGACTTCGTCGCGAACCTGGGTCGTCGACGCGCGGAGCTGCGCACGACGCTCGACGCGCTGCGAGCCGACCCCGCGTCGAAGCGTCACCGCGACGAGCTCCGGCGACGCATCCACGCGCTCGCAGCGGGCGCGAAGCTGCTTCGCTTCGGACGCCTCGCGGACGAGCTGAAGGGCGTCGAAGATCTGCTCGAAGAGGCCGCGCAGCGCGGACAGCTCGACGATCCCGATTTTGGTGCGGTGCACGACCTCGTGGGTCGAATGACGAGCCTCGCTTGGGGACAGGAAGAGGAGCAAGTCGGCCCACGCGTATTCGCGAAGGCGCCCGCTCCGCTCCGCGAGTCCTCTTTCGATGCGCCAGTGCTCATGGCGCCTCTCAGCGTGTTGGTCGTCGGTGCCGACGCGCTCGCGGACGCGCTGACTTTGCCTGTGGGGCGATCGTCGGTCGATGGCGCGCCCTCCTACGAGGTCGAGCGGACGGCGATGCCGTCCGAGGCGCTCGATCTCGCGCGCGCCCTGGCGCCCGATCTCATCGTCGTCGATGCCGATCTCGGGGACGTGCAGCGCCTCGTCGAGGCGCTCGTCTCGGACTCACTCACCGAGTCGATCCCGATCGTCGCGTGCAAGAAGCTCGTTCGCCAGAGCGAGTCCGGACCGCTTCTCGCGCTCGGAGTCGCCAAGGTGCTCGCGAAGCCTGTCGCTCCGGGTGAGCTTCGGCGAACCTGCGCCGCCGTCGTCGCGACGTACGTCAAGAAAGAGGTCTCGCGAGAGCCGCTCGGCGACATCGACATCGACGCGCTCGGCGCGAAGCTCGCCGAAGAGCTGCGCCGCGGTCTCTGCGACACGCTCGATCCGAAGGCTCGCGGCGCGGTCGTCTCGCTCGGCGAAGGGACAGAGGTTCTCGCCGCGCTCTGGGGCGCCGTCGCGCGCATTCGCGACGTCGTGACGATCCGCTCGCAGGGACAGGTTCGCTTCGCGCTCGGAGGGCCCGAGGGCGCGTTTCCGATGGCGTCGTGGCTCGACGAAGCGGCGAGTGTGCCGGGAACGCGGCGAAGCTCGCTCGGTGGTCTCGCGCGGAGTGGGCCCGAGACGACGCTCGAGAAGGTTCGCATCTTGGTCGCGGACGACGACGCGGCGATCTGCTGGTTCCTCGCGGGCGTTCTGAAGACGGCCGGCGCGACCGTGTACGAAGCTCGAGACGGCGAGCGCGCGCTCGAGATCGCCAAGCACTGCGAGCCGGACATCATCATCTCGGACGTCCTGATGCCGAAGATGGACGGCTTCTCGCTGTGTCGCGCGGTCAAACACGATCTGGTGCTTCGCGACGTGCCGGTGGTGCTGCTCTCGTGGAAGGAAGACCTGCTCCAGCGCGTGCGCGAGCTCGGCGCGGAGGCGGACGGCTACCTGCGCAAGGAGGCGAGCGCCGGCGCGATCGTCCAGCGCGTGCGCGAGCTGGTCCGCGGTCGGTCGCGCGTCGCGGAACGCCTCGCGACGAACGGCGAGGTCCGCGGCCGCCTCGACGGCCTCACCGCGTACTCCCTGCTCCGCTTCGTCTGCGAGAAGCGACCTTCGTCGTCGATGTCAGTCCGCGACGCGTCGTATCTCTACGAGGTCGAAGTTCGCGGAGGTCGTCCGGCGCGCGCGACGCGCACGTCGATGGATGGCTCGTTCGATCGGGGCTCGAGCGTGCTCGCCGCGCTGCTCGGCGTCGGTGACGGACGGTTCGTCGTCGCGCCGCCGCGCGAGGACCACGACGTAGCCCCCGTTCGCGTCGACCTCGACGGAGCGCTCACGGATCAACTCGCGCCAGTGATTGCGTCCGCGCGCGCCGCGCAGGGGCTGCTGACTGGGGCGAACCTTCCGCGCGTCGGCCGCGTCGAGATCGACGAAGAGGCGTTGGCCGCGTATTGGGGAGCCACGCCGGAGCCTGCGCGACGGATCGTGACCGCGCTCTCGCGGGGCGAGTCTCCGCGCGCTCTCGTGGCCTCGGGGGTCGCGTCGGCGCGGCTCGTCGAGGACGTCCTCGTCGATGTCGCCGGCCATGGAAGCGTCGTCCAGATCTTCGACGTCGAAGGCAACGATCGCCTGCCCGAGGCGACGAGCCTCGAGCTTGCGCTCCTGCGAGGCGATCGATCGGCGAGCCCGATCCATGCGCTACCGCTGCCGACCGGAAAGCTCGAGACTCCGAGCCCGGCGCTGCCGGTCACGGTGCAGATGCCGCACCACGCACAGCTTTTGAAGGCCGCATTCGCGCAGACGACGTCGACCTCCGGCGAGCTCGAGCTCTTCGTCGGGACGAAAGAGCCCCTGCCCTTCGAGCAGCCCATGTCCTTCGAGCAGCCCATGTCCTTCGAGCAGCCCATGTCCTTCGAGCAGCCCGCGTACGCCGCACCGGACGCGGCGGCGCTCCTCGGAGCAGTCACGCTCGACGCGAACACCGAGCTCGACGACGCGCAAGACGACCTTCATGATCCCTGGTTCGCCAGCGTGGACGTGAGCGGCTCGTCGATCGCTCGCGACGAGGAATCGCCGATCCCGTCGAGCGGACCGCGCGCGATGACGCCTCCGCCGAAGTCCCCCGAGCCGTCGTTCGCCCTCGGTTCGTTGTCGCCGCCGCCAGCGATCACGAAGCGTGCTCCCACACCCCGACCGATGGTCGCGACGCGCGAGCTCACGCCGACGCCGAGCAGCTTGCCGCCGCCGCCAGGTCTCAAGCCGATGCTCTCGCTGGGCTCGCTTCACCCGCCTCCGGTCGACTCGCTGCCGCCCACGCCGACGCCGAGGCCGAAGAACCTGAAGAAGTCACCGAAGCCGGGCGCCGTGGCGGAGAGCGGCACTTCGTCGCCGAAGGCACCGGATGTCACGCCGAAGTTCGCGATGCCGTCAGCGTTTCTGCCGAAGTCCGAGCTCACCGTCCCCAAGAAGGATCGCCGCGCGCTCTATTGGGTCGCCTTCGCGATGTGCGGCGTCGCGTTCGCCGGCTGGGCGCGCTGGTCCCGCGAGAAGAGCCTCGTCAGCGAGACGACCATGATGGCCGAGGTGCAGGGTGCAGCGCCGACCGATACGACTGCGCCGGCCGCGACCGACGCACCGGCAGCCGACACGGCAGAGCCGACCGCCGACGCCGCGACCGACACCCCGAAGGCCGAAGACATCGCCCCGGAGGATCTGCCGCTTCGTGACCACGACAAGGTGAAGAAGGGGCAAGGCCTCCTCGAGGTCGTCACCGGTCGCAGCGACAGCGTCTACATCGATGGCAAGGCTGTCGGCTCCGGACCGGTCGTGGCGATCCCGCTGAAGGCGCGGACGGAGCCCTACGTGGTTCGCGTGCGCACCCACGGCGAAGAGCGGACGCGCTCGATCTCGGTCAAGGAAGGCCGGCTCACGCGGTTGCGTGTGGCGCCACCGTGGCAACGCTGACCCGCAGCGCTCACGTGAGGTGAGAGGCGCGCGGCAGAATTCGGGAGCCACGCGCCGGAAGGCGTGACAAAACGGTCGCCTCTCGCGAGGAAGAAGCCGTGCGCACGAGCTCAGCGACGTTCGACAGACTGAAGCGAAGCGGTTGCTTCGCCATGGTCGCGTGCGTGCTCGCTGCGTGTTCCAGCAAAGAAGCCGGGCCCGTGGCGACGAGCTCAGCTCGTGAACCGGGCCCCGGCGACGGACCCGTCGCAGACCGCGTCATCACGTCGCTCTTCGATGCGATGCCCATGTGCGACGTCGAGCATCGGGGGGTCCTCGTCGATCTCGGGAGCGCCGCCGACGGTCGCGTCGTCGTCCGAGGAGAAGACACTCCGATGCAGACGGTGGAGCACGACGGCTCGACTTGGTCGGTGGCGACACGACGCGCCATCGACGTCCACTTCGTGTTGGCCGAGCCCACGCCGGTCTTCGGGGCGATCCACGTCACGCCCATCGGTGCGCGTCACGTCGAGCTCTACCTGGACGACCTTCCGCTCGGCGGTGGCCGCTTGAAGAGTGGCGAGCCCACCGTCGTCGAGACCTCTCCGACGACGCTGCCGGTGGACGCGGGAGAACACGTCCTCGGCGTTCGCTTCTCGCCCACGCGGGCCAAGGACGGCTTCGCCGACGTGGATTGGGTGCGCGTGGGCTTCCCGGATGATCTCAAAGTGATGTTCGGCGCGCCGACGGCAGACGACGTCATGCAAAGCGACGCGTCGCTCTCTAAAGTTCCGCATCGCGCGCTGTCCTTGCGTGCGCCCGCCGTCGTGCGCTGCCCGGTGAGGATCCCCGCAGGCGCACGTCTGCGGACGGCGGTCGGCATGGTCGGCGCCGGTGAGAGCGACGCGGAGATCGCGATCCGAACGGACGACGCCCCGCCAGTCGCGCTCTTGCGCCGCACGGTGAAGGGCGGCGAGGACGCGAAGTGGGACGACTTTGAGGCGAGCCTCGATCCGTTCGCCGGGAAGATCGTCGACGTCGAGTTGCGCGCACCGAGCGGCTCTCCATCTGGACGCATCCTCTTCGGGGATCCCGAGATCCTCGTCCCGACCACGGCGCCGCCGCCGACGCTCGAGGCGCAGGTCGTCGTCCTGGTGGTGATGGACGGCGTCGACCGCGACGTGCTTCCCGGGTACGCGCCGTCGGATGCCCCACCGCTCGACCAGCTCTCGAAGTTTGCGGAGAGGGCGGCTCGGTTCGAGAACTTTCGCGGCGCGACGAACGTCATCCCGGCCGCCATGGCGACGCTCTTCACTGGATTGCCGCCAGAGGCGCACTCGCTGACGGACTATGGCTCACGATTGCCGCAGTCGCAGATCACGCTCTTGACCGCGGCTCGGTCGACGGGTCGACAGGTCGCGTACTTCAGCGCCGTCCCGCATTCGTTCGCGCCGTCCGGCCTCGCACACGGGGCGACGACCTTCGAGTTCATGAGCCCCGTCAGCGGAGACGCCGCCGATCCGCTGACGCGCGCCGCCGAGTGGGTGTCGACGTCTCTCGCGCACGATCCGTCGTCTCGGCTCTTCGTGATCGTCCACGCGCGCGGGGGTCACCCACCATGGGCCATTCCGGCAAAGCAACTCGATGCCTTGCCGCCCGAGAACTACACAGGTGACGTCTCTCCGCGGCGGGCTGGAGAGCAGCTTCGTCACCTCCGCGGTCGGAAGACGCGTCGAGATCTCTCGGACCTCGATCTCACCCGATTGAGCGCGCTCTATCGAGTCGCGCTGCTCGATCAGGATCAGAAGCTCGGCGCGCTGATGGGTGCCGTGACCGAGGCTGGGCTCGACGAGAAGACGCTCTTCGTAGTGACCGGAGATGTGTCGAGCGGCCTCGACACGCTCTTCTCCGACACGCCACCGCTCGACGAGCGAACGTTGGCGCTGCCGCTCTATGTCGCGTTTCCCACCGGTATGTTCTCGGGGCGCGCGGTGCCAGAGCTGACGACCGCGTTCGATCTCTCGACGACGCTGCGCACGGCGATGGGGATCCCACGACCGCAGGTCGAGCTCGGCCGCGATCTCAAGAGCGTCGCCTCTGGGTTGGCCATGACTGGAGACAGCCCCGCGGTCGCGACGGCCGGCGATCTCGCGAGCTTGCGTTGGGGAAACCTCTCGATGCGCGAGCAGCATGCGCGCCCGGCGAGCCTGTGCGACGTCCCGGCGGATCCGACCTGCGCGTTCGACAGGCGGCCGCTCTACCCGCTCGCCGCTGCGGCGTTCGATCGGTTCCTCGCGGCTTACGACGCGAAGATCGCGCCGCTCGTCAAGAAGGGCGAGAGCGAAGAAATCGACGACGAAACGCTGGCCGCGCTACGTGTCTGGGGCTCGATGGATTGACCGTGCAGCCGCGCGTCAGGCGCAGCGATCGCAGCGGCCCTTGATCTGGACCTCGAACTGCTTGCGACGGATCGCACGCGGAGCGCCCTTCGCAGCGACGATCTGAACCGTGTCGTCGGGCAAGCAGACGACGTCACCACAGGCGTCGCACATGAAGTGCGCGTGCGGATCTTCGTCGGAGTCGTGCGACTCGGTCTTCAGCTCGAAGCGCCACGTGTGGTCGCCGAGGTCGGTGCGACGGACCAGACCCGCGTCGGTGAGGTCTTTCAGGTTGCGGAAGACCGTCGCGCGGTCGAGCCCGTCGTCTGCGAGGCGTGCGGCGAGCTCGCCGTGACTGGTCGGGCCGCTCGCCGCGACCAAGCTGCGAAGCACCGCGACGCGCGGACCCGTTGCACGTAGACCCGCCTCGCGGAGCGCCTCGCGGAGCGCTTTGATCTCGAGCGGCTTTACTGCGACCACGAATTCAAGCTAGCGCCGCTGGGGGTCTGCTTCAACGCTGGCACCGAGTTGGATGACAAAACGGCGGACCGCGCCGCGCGCCGGCCAAAACCCTCGAGCGCGCCGGACGCGTTCGACCCGGCAGTTCGACGGACGCGTTCGACCCAACAGTTCGACGGTCGCTTCGACCCGGCCGGGTCAACTCGGCGCGGTGTCGCGGAAGCTCGGTCGCTCTCGAAGGCGGTCGTACAGCCGATACAGGGCGGAAAACGCCGTGCGCGGGGTCATCGTGTGCACCGAGCTCGCCTTGAGGGGCTCACGAAATTCGAGCCAACCTATGGCGCACCCGATCGCGATCTGGCCCATGTCCAGCTCTTCATCGAAGCTCGGGACCCGCGCTTCCATCGCGGCGAGGCCGCGAACGATCTTTTCGCACTGTCCGTCGAGCCACGGCGCCCAGCGCAGCGCCTCGGGGCGAAGCAGCAGCTCGTATCGAACGAGGATGCCGGCATCGACGACGCCGTCCGCCAGCGCTTCGGTCGTCGACACCGTGGCCCGCTCGGCTGCGTCGTCGGGGTGAAGCTTGCGACCCGAATGCAGCGTGTCGAGGTACGAGCAGATCACGCGCGAGTCGACGAGCACCTCTCCGGTCTCGAGCTCGAGGGCGGGGATCTTGCCCAGCGGGTTCTTCGCGGAGACGTCGGCGTTCGGCGCGACGGGCGACAATGCGACCTGGATCTCTTCGATCCGCGACGAGAGGCCGAGCTCGGCCGCGACGACGCGGACCTTCCGAGCGAAGGGTGACGTGGACGACGAGTAGAGCTTCATGCGGTGTGCTCCAACGGCTTCTTCAGGGGCTTCGACGCGGGTCGGCGGGCGGGCGTCTTCACGGCGTGGATCTTCGCCGACGCCGGCTTGGCGGGCGATGACTTTGCGGACGTCGCCTTCGGCGAGCCCAGGTGGTCGGCGGAGAGCGCATCCTTCAAGAACGCGCCCGTGTGGGAACGAGCGACGCGCGACACCTGCTCGGGCGTGCCTGCCGCGATGATCTCGCCACCCCGAGCGCCGCCGTCCGGACCCAGATCGATGACGTGGTCGGCAGTCTTCACCACGTCGAGGTTGTGCTCGACGACGAGCACGCTGTTTCCGGCGTCGACGAGGCGCTGGAGCACGGCGAGGAGCTTCTTCACGTCGGCGAAATGAAGGCCCGTCGTCGGCTCGTCGAGGATGTAGATCGTCCTGCCGGTGTCGCGTCGCGCAAGCTCCTTGGCCAGCTTGATGCGCTGCGCTTCTCCGCCCGACAGAGTCGTCGCGGGCTGCCCGATCGCCACGTACTCGAGGCCCACCTCGATCAGCGTCTCGAGGATTCGAGCGATGTGCGGCACGTTCTCGAACAGCTTCGCCGCGTCGCCCACGCTCATGTCGAGGACGTCGGCGATCGATTTGCCGCGGAACGTCACGCGCAGCGTCGCGTCGTTGTAGCGTCGACCGCGGCACGTCTCGCAGCGAACGTGCACGTCGGGGAGGAAGTGCATCTCGATCGCGCGCACGCCGGCGCCCTCACACGCCTCGCAGCGCCCGCCCTTCACGTTGAACGAGAACCGGCCCGGCCCGTAACCGAACGCCCGCGCTTCCTTCGTGCCGGCGAAGACCTCTCGAATGAGATCGAAGACCTTCGTGTACGTCGCGGGGTTCGAGCGCGGCGTCCGACCGATGGGCTGTTGGTCGATCACGATCACCTTGTCGAGCTGCTCGACGCCGGTGAGGCTGTCATGGGCGCCGATCGGATCGAGCGCTCCGTGGAGGTCGCGTCGCAACGCCGGCTCGAGGATCTCGCCGACGAGCGTCGACTTTCCTGCGCCGGAAACGCCCGTCACGGCGGTGAACACCCCGAGTGGAAAGCGCGCCGTCACGCCGCGCAGGTTGTTCTCGCGCGCGCCCGTGAGCTCGAGGAAGCCTGTCGGGACGCGCCGCTTCCGGGGAACCTCGATGCGCTCTTTCCCTGACAGAAAGCGCGCCGTGAGGCTCGCCGGGTTCGCGACGACCTCCTTCGGTGTGCCCTCGGCGACGACCCTTCCACCGAGCTTTCCCGCGCCCGGCCCGAAGTCGACGACGTGATCGGCGCGCAGGATCGTCTCGGCGTCGTGCTCGACCACCATCACGGTGTTGCCCAGATCTCGCAGGCGCTCGAGCGTCGCGATGAGCCGCAGGTTGTCCTTCGGATGCAGCCCGATCGACGGCTCGTCGAGGACGTACATCACACCGCTGAGCTCGCTCCCGAGCTGCGCGGCGAGGCGGATGCGCTGCGCCTCGCCGCCCGAGAGCGAACCCGTCGCGCGCGCGAGCGTCAGATACTCGAGGCCGACGTCGAGGAGAAACCCCAGGCGATGTCGGATCTCCTTCAGGAGCTCCTCTGCGATCTCGGCGCGCACGCCCTCCAGCCGGAGCGCGTCGAACCAACGCCGTGCCTCGGAGATCGTCATCATGAGGATCTTGTCGATGGTCTTGTCCGAGAGATGGAGACTTCGCGCTTCGACACGCAGGCGACTTCCACCGCACGCGCTGCACGGCGCCTCGCGTAGGTAGCGTCGATAGCGCTCCCGCATGGCTTCGCTCTCGGTGCCTTCGAAGCGCCGCATGAGCTGGGGGCAGAGCCCTTCCCACTTCATCGCCCACGCGCCCTTCGAATTCTTGCCGCTCCACTTCACCTCGATGCGCTGATCGCCGGTGCCGTAGAGCAAGAGGTCGCGCTTTTTCTGAGGGATCTTTCGCCACGGTACGTCGCGCGGGACCGCGAGCTTCGCGCAGAGGGCGTCGACGATGCGGCTCGTCCAGCCGGCGCCGTCGGCGACGTTGCGCCATGGATCGATCGCGCCCTCGTCGATGGTGAGCTTCGTGTCCGGGACGACTGCGCTCGCGTCGATCTCGAGCCGCGTCCCGAGGCCGTGACAGTCAGGGCACATGCCGAGCGGCGAGTTGAAGCTGAGCGCCTGCGGCGTCGGCTCGGGTAGCGTCGTCTTGCACTTCGGGCAGCTTCGCGCCTCGGAGAACTCGCGCCGCTCGCCGCCTTCGATCTGCGCAAAGACGCGCCCTCCGCCGGTCTTCAGCGCCGTCTCGACCGAGTCGGTGAGTCGCGCGACGACGTCCGGACCCATGACGAGGCGGTCGACGACGACGTCGATCGAGTGCTTGCGCTTCTTGTCGAGGACGATGCCCTCGTCGAGCGAGCGCGTCGCGCCGTCGACCATCACACGCGAGAAGCCGCGTCGGGTCAGATCCTCGAGCACGTCGCGGAACTCGCCCTTGCGTAGCTCGACGATGGGGGCAAGCAGCGAGACCTTCGTGCCCTTCGGGAGTGTGCCGATCGAGGCGACGATCTCGGCGGCGCTCCGACCCTCGACGGGGCCGCCGCAGGTCGGGCAGCGCTGGTCTCCGACGCGCGCGAAGAGGACGCGGAGGTAGTCGTAGATCTCGGTGACCGTGCCGACCGTAGAGCGGGGGTTCGAGCTCGCGGACTTCTGCTCGATCGCGACGGTCGGGCAGAGGCCCCGGATCTGGTCGTACTTCGGCTTGTCGAGCTGACCGAGGAACTGGCGCGCGTACGTGGAGAGCGATTCGACGTAGCGACGCTGGCCCTCGGCGTAGATCGTGTCGAACGCGAGGGACGATTTGCCGGAGCCGCTGACGCCGGTGAACACGACGAGCTTGTTCTTCGGGACGCGCAGCTCTTCGATCGCGAGGTTGTGTTCGCGCGCGCCGCGAATGGTGAGGAAATCCACGGCGGCTGAATCTAGTGGGCGCCCGCGCGGGTCGCCACCGGTCACGGCGACCGCGAGCCATATCCTGACATACAGCTGTCAGTGTTTGCGGCCCGGGGTCGCACCGCCGAAGAGATCAAGCTGGACGATGGGCGCGATCTTCACCCGCGCGGGAGGCTTCGGCGTGTGGCTCCGCGAGACGCGGGGCTCGATGGGCGGATCGTTTTCTGGTGACGCCAGGCAGGCGGCGTCGTCGTTCGCGACGCTGTTCACGCGCCGCGAGACCGGCGTCCGGGTGAGCGCGCCGTCGGGTAGCGGGAGCAAGAGCCGTTTCACCTCGGCGGGAGCCTCGGTCTTGCCGCGCGGGACCTCCATCGTCCATGTGTCGAGATCCGTCGGTGCGATGACGAGCGGCATGCGATCGTGGATCACCGCGACGTCGGCGCTCGGCTTGACGGTCACGATCGAGAACGTCCGCAGGTGCTCGCCGGTCGCTTCGTCGTGAAACGAATCGTAGATCCCGCCGAGGAGCATCAGGCCGCCGGCTCGAGGGCGAAACCAGAAGGGCTGGCGCACCGAGCCCTCGCGTTTCCACTCGAGGAAGCCATCGGCCAACACGACGCAGCGCTTGCGCACGAACGGATCGCGGAAGACGCGGCTCTTCGTCAGCGTCTCCGAACGAGCGTTGATGGGCTTCTGGCCGCTCGTCTTGGACTCTGCCCACCACGGCACGAGCCCCCAAGACGCCGGGACGATCTCGCGGCGTGCTCCCTTGATCCGAAAGATCCACGCCGTGTCGCTCGGGGCGACGTTGAACCGCGGCCGATAGGCAGTCTGCGGCGTCGAATCCACGCCGAGCGCCAGGGCGAGGTCCTCGTAGGAGGGGATCGTCAACGTGAAGCGCCCGCACACGCGGGGATTGTACACTCGCCGCGGTGAACAGCCGCCCCCCGAGCGCTGCGTGGCCGCCCGTCGCGGGCACGAAGATCGCCGGCCGCTTCGAGCTTGGCGCGCTGGTGGCGCGCGGCGGCATGGGCACCGTGCATCAAGCGGTCGATCTGCAGACCGGGCAGCGCGTCGCCTTGAAGCTCCTCGCCGACATGGGCGTTCCCGACGCGGCTGCGCGGTTCGAGCGCGAGGCGAGGCTGCTCGCAGAGCTCGATCACCCGACGATCGTGCGCTTCGTGGACGCGGGCACCGTAGAAGGAGGACCGCTCTACCTCGCGATGGAGTGGCTCGATGGCGAGGATCTCTCGCGCCGCCTCGAGCGGGGCCCGCTTTCGGTCTTCGACGCGGTCGCCGTCGCCAGGCGGATCGCCGAGGGGCTGAGCGTCGCGCACGCCGCGGGGATCGTTCATCGCGACATCAAGCCGCACAACATCTTCCTCCTTGGCGGGAGGCTCGATCATCTCAAGATCGTCGACTTCGGGATCGCGCTCGTCGCGGGCGCGCAGAGCGGCATCACGCGCACCGGCATGACGATCGGCACGCCCGAGTACATGGCGCCGGAGCAGGCACGCGGCGACCGCGCGATCGACGCACGCGTCGACGTGTATGCGCTCGGTTGCCTGCTCTACCAAGCGATCGTGGGCTCGCCGCCGTTCGTGGGCCCGACGCCCGTCTCCGTCGTGGCGGAGCTTCTGCTGAGCGAGGCACCCCGGGTCGGCTCACGGGCGCGCGGCGTCCCGGTAGAGCTCGACGCGCTCGTCGCCGCGATGCTCTCCAAGGAAGCCGCGGCACGGCCCGCCGATGGTCGCGCCGTCGCCGAGCGCCTGCTCGCGATCGAAGCGTTGCCCGGGCTGTCGATCGACGCCGCGCCCGGGTCGATGTCGCACGAAGAGCGGCGTCTCATGACCATCGTCGCGGTGCTTTGCGATGCGGACGTTCCATCTCACCCCGACGTGACGGTTCCTATCAGCGCGGTCACCGGGATCGACTCCTCGCTGCTCGACGTCGCCCGTCGCGCAGGAGCGGACGTATCGGCGCTACCGGATCGCGGGGCGATCCTCGTGTTCTCGAGTGGCGACGTCGCGAGCGACATCGCGATCCGGGCCGCGCGCGCGGCTCGAGAGATCGCCGAGAAAGGCGATCGACGCGTCGGCGTCGCGACGGGCCCCGCTTCGCATCGTGATTCGACTCCGCAAGATCTCGTTCGTCGCGCGGTCGCGCTCGCTGCCGTGGTCGGCGAGGCGCACGTCGACGACGTCACGAGCGCGCTCGCGGCCTCTCGCATCGCGATCGACCGCGCGAAGACGGGCCTCCGCATCGCGGGCGAGCGCGACGGAGGCGAAGACGCGCCGCCGCCGTCGTCGCGCGCCGCGTTCGTCGGTCGCGATCGCGAGATGGCTGCGTTGATCGGCGCATTCGACGCCAGCATGAACGACCGCGTGGCCCAGGCGGTCCTCGTCGTGGGCGCGCCAGGCCTCGGCAAGACGCGGCTACTTCGGGCGCTTCACGATCGACTCCGTACCGAGGTGCGCACGGTCGCCTTGCTGGACGCGCGCGCCGAACCGATTCGGCAGCGGGCGCCGCTCGCGCTGTTGGCCGTGCTCCTGCGGCGCGGACTCGCGATCCCGGAGGCGACGCCGCCCGGGGAGCGCCTCACGATGCTCTCGACGGCGGTTCACGAGATCGTCGAGGCCGGTGAAGCCGGCCGCGTGACGGCGTTCCTCGCCGTCGCGCTGGGCCTCACGCCGGCCGATCCCGGCCCCGAGATCGCCGCGGCGCTCGCCGATCCTCAATTGATGGAGGACCAGGTCGGCCGGGCGCTCGAGGACCTGCTCGAAGGGCTCGCGACGCAGAGCGGCGCCGCCGCAGTGCTCGTGGACGACGGCCAGTGGGCCGACGGCGCTTCGCTCCGACTGCTCGCCCGCGCGCTCCGACGTCTGCGAGAACGACCGATCTTCGTCGCAGTCTTCGCGCGGCCAGAGATCGACGAGAGCGCGCCGCATCTGTTCCGCGACGCGAGCGCCGAGCGCATCCAACTGGCCGGCCTCCCGAAGCGCGCCGCCGAGCGCTTGGTCGCCGGCTCGCTCGGCGAGCAGGCGTCGCCGGAGGTGCTCGCGAAGATCGTCGCCCACGCCGAGGGCAACCCACTCTTTCTCGAAGAGCTCATCGTCGCCGCGCGCCAAGGTCGAGCTGACGACGTTCCGGCGACGGTGCTCGCGACGCTCGAAGCGCGTCTCGCGCGGCTCGAGCCCGGCGCACGAAAGGTGCTGCGCGCCGCGAGCGTCTTCGGAGAAGCGTTCTGGCAGGGCGGCGTGCTCGAGCTCATCGGGCGTGACTCTGCAGAGGGCGTCTCTCTTGGTCACTGGCTCGTCACGTTGGTCGATCGCGATCTCCTCGTGCCGCGACGCGCGACGCGGTTCGCCGGTCAGCCCGAGCTGGCCTTTCGACACGCGCTGCTTCGCGACGTCGCGTACGCGATGCTGACGGAAGAGGATCGCCTTCGAGGTCACCGCCTGGCCGCGGCCTGGCTCGCCGCGCGCGGGGAGAGCGAGCCCGCCGTGTTGGCCGAGCACGAAGAGGCAGCGGGCGATCTCCGCGCGGCGGCAGAGCACTGGGCCGACGCGGCCGCGCTCGCGTTCTCGCACAACGATCTCGAGCGCGCGACGTCGCTCGTCGAGCGCGCGTTGAAGCAAGAGCTCGCGCCGCCGTCACGCGCCGCGGCGCTCTTCCTCGCGTGCCAAGCCCACTATTGGGCGGGAGACCTGCCGCGCGCGATCGAGCGCGGCAAAGAGGCAGTGCGCGCCGTGGAGCCCGGGAGTCAACGTTGGGTCGAAGCGATGTGCGCGCTCGGTCGTGCAGAGTCGCGCGCCGACGATCCCCACACGCTCGAGACCGCTCGCCGCGTGATCGCCGCGGTCGAAGCAGATCCGGCGCTCTTCCCGCTCGGGCAAACGCTCGCGGACTTGACCGCGGGTACGTTGCGCCGCGGCGACCGTGCGCTGGCCCACGGCATCGTCACGATCTTGGGCGGCGCGTTACATCGCAGAGCGCCGAACGATCCTTTCGCGCGCGCACAGGTCTACGCCGCCCGTTCGTGGCAGGCCTTCTTCGATGGCGATCTGGCCGGCTGCGTCGCGCTCGACACCGAGACGTTGCGCGCCCAAGAGCTGGGCGGCGACCTGCGACAGATCGCCGTCGCGCGCGTGCACCTCGGCTACGACTTCATGATGCTCGGAGCGTATGAGCGCGCTCGCGACGAGATCGCTGCGGCGCGCGAGCTTGCCACAAATGCAGGCATCGACACCGCCGAGTGGCTCGCTGCGCACAACCTCGCGTGGGTGCTTCATCGCCTGGGCGAAGTCGAAGCGGCGCTCGAGCTGCAGCGCACCTGCGTGAAGCTCGCGGTCGAGCAGAAGAGCCGGTTCACCGAGATGCACGCGCGCAACTACTTGGCGCGATTCCTCCTCGACGGGGGGCGATACGACGAAGCCGAGACCGAGTGCGAACGCGCGTTGGCGATGGCCGACTCTTCATCGATGCGTTGGACGGTCCTCGCCGTGATGGCCGCGTGCGCGCACGCGAAGGGTCAGGCGCCTCTGGCACGGATCCGCATCGACGAGGCGCTGCGCGGCGCGGCGCAGTTCAAGAACGTCGAGGAAGGAGAGGGCCTCATTCGCCTCGTCTCGATCGAGGTGTCCGCTTCGATGGGAGATCGGGTGCGCGCTTCGCGAGAGCTCGCGGACGCGCAACGGTGGCTCGCCGCGTCGGCCGCGAAGATCGGCGACGACGCGCTGCGCGCGAGCTTCCTCGAGCGGATCCCGGAGCACGCGGCGATTCGATCGATGTCGCTATGAGTCGACACGGCGCTTGAACGCTGGGCACGCGTCGACCAAAAGAGGCGCATGACGAGCACGACCCTCCGCGCGCCGTTTCGCTCCACACAACGCGTCTACTTCGACGATCTCGACGCGCTGAACATCCTCCACAACGTTCGGTACTTGCTCTTCATCGAGCGGGCGCGAGGCGAGCTCTTCAACGCGCTCGGCTTTCGGTGGAACGACGATCTCTCGCACAACCCCGACAAGTGGCACGTCGTCGCAGAGCACTCGATTCAGTACAAGACGCCGTTTCGCGACGAGGGAGAGCTCTCGGTCGAGCTGACGCCGACGAAGCTCGGGACCACGAGCTTCGTCATCTCCGCGCGCGTGCGCGCCGTTCATGGCGACCTCGTCTATGCCGAGGGCTCGACGCGGCTCGTCCGCCTCGATCCGACGACGAACCGCCCGTGTCCGTGGAGCGATCGTTTTCGAACGGCGGTCGCGCCGCTCCTACCGAAAGGCTGATTCGCGTCGAGTGTCCGCGGCTCAGGGAGCGACGCCGCCAGCGCCGCCCATTCCGCCAGCGCCGCCCGTTCCGCCAGCGCCGCCCATTCCGCCGCTGCCACCCATTCCGCCACCGCCGCCCGTCCCGTTGCCATCGAACGGGATCGCCGGATCGAGGCACAAGGGGCCGTACTCGGTGTCGGTGCAGGTGTTGCCCGAGGTGCAGTCACTCTGGCCGTTTGGACAATCCGCCGCGCCGAAGCAGTAACCGACGGTCGAAAAAGTGTTCGAGAAGCACCAGAAGTCGGGGTTCTGGCAGTCGTCCTGCTTCGAGCAGCCCGGCGTGCAGAAGCCGTAGTCGCCGGCGCCGTTCGCGGTCGGACGGAACGTGCAGAGCCCGCCCTCGAGGCCGCCGCAGTCGTTGCCGTCGAGCTCTCCGCCGAGGACGCACCAGTTCGAGCACATGGATTGCCCATCCGTGAAGCTCACGCAGATGCCCTCGCAGTCGGCCGCGTCAGGATCGCATTTCGTGCCATCGGCGAGGCCCGTGGTCGGCGTCGTGACACACACGGCGAGGCGCGGATCGCACTTGAGCGAGCCGCATTGCGCGTCGGTCCCGCACGTCGGTCTGCACACGGTGAGCTCCGAGTCGCCGTACGTCTGGCAACGCAGATCTTCGCGGCCGTGGCACTTCATCTCGTCGAGCGCGGTGTCCACGAACTCGAGCACCGGATCGCCGAACGTGCAGCCGAGCAGGCACTCGCCGGCGCCATCCTCGTCCAGGACGCACAGGCTGTCGGTGCCGGGGCAGTCGTCGTTCGCGGTGCAGGACACGGTGCAGTACCCGCCCGCAGGACCGCCGCCGAAGCGAACATCGTCGTCGCTCGCCTTGATGCATTTCCCGTCGGCGCCGCACGCGCTGTCATTCGTGCACGCAAGACCGACAGAGGTCTCTCCGCCGCCCGTCGTCGTGCTGACCGACACACCGGTGGTCGTCGCGGCCGTGCCGCCGCCGTTTCCTCCGGCCCCTGTCGTCGCGTCCGAGTCGCCGCACCCTACGGCTGCCGCGACGAACGCAGTGAGAACGAGCGCGGACCGGGAAGAATGCACGGAAAAGCGAAAGGACATGGCGACCCCGATGAGGAAGGAGATGAATGTGAAAGTCACCCGGAGACCGAGGTGCCGCAAGACAAAATGCCCCAAATCGGCGGGCTATCGCCGTCCGGAGCCATGACAGACGGACCGACGGATTTAGGGGATCGACGATGGGCGACGCATCGACATGGGGCTCTGGTCCCACGGCACGACCATGCGACGCGCGATCCGAGAGACCGCGTCGGTTCCCCAGTAGCGATTCACCAGGTGAAGACCGAGATCGATCCCGCACGAGACGCCGCCTGCGGTGACGACGCGACCTGCATCTACGACGCGCTTGTCGGTCACGACGTCGGCGCAGTACGGCTTGAGCTGATCGAAGCGCGAGGGATGCGTCGTCGCGGGGAGCCGATCGAGCCAGCCAGCCTCTCCTAGGAGCAGAGAGCCGCTACACACCGACGCGACGGGCTTCGTGTCGCCCCACGTCCTCAGCCACGAGAAGAAGCGCTGGTCGCCGGCCAGGAAATCGACGCCCTTTCCGCCCGGCACCACGAGGAGATCGAAGTCTTCCAGGTTCGGCCGGACCGAGTCGATTTGCACGGTGAACCCAGAGTCGTCCTGCACGCGATCGTGGCTCCCGATGAACCGCCAATCGAAGCGCGCGTCGAAGCCCATCGTCTTCACGCGGCGGAGCGCGTCGTATGGCCCGACGATGTCTAGCAACGTGAGCTGCGGAAACACGAGGAAGGCTGCGCGTCGGATCACGGGTGTCACAGGCTACCGCAATAGAGCCTCTCGGGGGCTCGACCCGAGCGCACGATCGTCCTAGAACCCCGTTCACCATGGACAGTTTCGGCACACGCGGGACGCTCGACGTAAACGGAAAAACCTTCACCATCTACCGGCTCGCCGCCCTGGAAGCGAAGTACCCGCAGGTGCGCGAACTGCCCTTCTCGATGAAGGTGCTCCTCGAGAACCTCCTCCGAAAAGAGGACGGTCGCGTCGTGAAGAAGGAGCACATCGAGAGCGTGCTCGCTTGGGACCCGACCAAAGCGCCGGACGACGAGATCGCGTTCTTCCCAGCGCGCGTCCTGATGCAGGACTTCACGGGCGTACCCGCGGTGGCCGACTTGGCCGCGATGCGAGACGCGCTCGCGGCGCTCGGCGGCGATCCGAGCAAGGTGAACCCCCTCGAGCAGGCCGATCTCGTCATCGATCACTCGGTGCAGGTCGACCACTACGCGAACCCGCTCGCGCCGAAGCTGAACACCGACCTCGAGTACCAGCGCAACGAAGAGCGCTACGTGTTCCTTCGCTGGGGTCAGAGCGCCTTCAAGAACTTCGCCGTCGTGCCGCCGTCGACCGGCATCTGTCACCAGGTGAACCTCGAGTACCTGGGCAAGGTCGTCTACGAGAAGAACGGCGTCCTCTATCCCGACACGCTCGTCGGCACCGACTCCCACACCGTGATGATCAACGGCCTCGGCGTCGTCGGTTGGGGCGTCGGCGGCATCGAGGCCGAAGCGGCGATGCTCGGCCAGCCTTGCACGATGCTCCTGCCCCAGGTCGTCGGCTTCAAGATGACGGGCACGCCGAAGAGCGGGACGACCGCGACGGATCTCGTCCTCACCGCGACCCAGATGCTCCGCAAGAAGGGCGTCGTCGGGAAGTTCGTCGAGTTCTTCGGCCCCGGCGTGAAGGCGCTCACGCTCGAAGCGCGCGCGACCGTCGCGAACATGGCGCCCGAGTACGGCGCGACCGTCGGCTTCTTCGCGATCGACGAGGCGACGCTCGCCTATCTCCGGCTCACGGGACGTAGCGACGAACAGATCGCGCGCGTCGAGGCCTACGCGAAGGCGCAGGGCCTCTGGTTCGATCCGACGCACGAGCCGAAGTACAGCGACGTCCTCGAGCTCGATCTCGGCAGCGTCGAGCCTTCGCTCGCCGGCCCGAAGCGGCCGCAAGATCGCGTGCCGCTCTCCGACATGGGGAAGGCGTACCGCGTCGCCGTCGAGCCGATGATCACCGGCAAGAGCACGCTCGACGCGAAGCAGTCCGTCCAGCTGAACGGGAAGAAGTTCGACGTCGGTCACGGAGCCGTCGTCATCGCCGCGATCACCTCGTGCACGAACACCTCGAACCCGAACGTCCTGGTCGGCGCAGGGCTCCTCGCGAAGAAGGCCGTCGCGAAGGGGCTCACCACCAAGCCGTGGGTGAAGACCTCGCTCGCCCCGGGCTCGCAGGTCGTGACCGACTACCTCACAGAGACGGGTCTGCTTCCCGAGCTCGAGAAGCTCGGTTTCGGCCTGGTCGGGTACGGCTGCACGACGTGCATCGGAAACTCCGGTCCGCTCCCGGAGCCCGTCGCCCAGGCCGTCGAGAAGGGCGATCTCGCGGTCGCGGCGGTCCTCTCGGGCAACCGCAACTTCGAGGGGCGCGTGAACCCCCACGTGAAGCTCAACTACCTGGCGTCGCCGCCCCTCGTGGTCGCGTACGCGCTGAAGGGCGACGTCGACGGCGACCTGACGAAGGATCCGCTCGGCAAGGACAAGGACGGCAACGACGTGTTCTTGAAGGACATCTGGCCGACCGATCAAGAGGTCATCGACACCGTGCAGAAGGGGGTTACGCGCGCGCAATACTCGAAGCGCTACGCCTCGGTGTTCGACGGCGACGACGCTTGGCGCGCGCTCTCGGTCCCGACCGGCGAACGCTTCGCATGGGACGAGAAGAGCACCTACGTCCGTCGCCCACCCTTCTTCGACAATCTCCCGAAAGAGCCGCTCCCCCCGACCGACGTCGTCGGCGCGCGCTGCCTCGCGCTCTTGGGCGACTCGATCACGACGGACCACATCTCACCCGCTGGAAACATCTCGAAGACGAGCCCGGCCGCGAAGTACCTCGAAGAGCACGGCGTCGAACGCAAGGACTTCAACAGCTACGGCTCACGCCGCGGCAACCACGAGGTCATGATGCGCGGCACCTTCGCGAACATCCGCATCAAGAACCTGATGCTCGACGGCGTCGAGGGCGGCGTGACGAAGCACATCCCGAGCGGCGAGCAGCTGAGCATCTACGACGCTGCGATGAAGTATCAGGCCGAGGGGACGCCGCTCGTCATCCTCGCCGGCGCCGAATACGGGACGGGGTCGTCGCGTGACTGGGCCGCCAAGGGGACGAAGCTCCTCGGTGTCCGCGCGGTCATCGCAAAGAGCTTCGAGCGCATCCACCGGTCGAACCTGGTCGGCATGGGCGTTCTGCCCCTCGAGCTCGAGGCCGGCCAGGACGCGAATTCGCTCGGCCTGGACGGGACCGAGACGTTCTCCATCACGGGCGTCGCAGAGGGTCTCGCGCCGAAGAAGAAGCTCGACGTCGTCGCGCGCTCCGCGGCCGGCAAAGAGACCCGCTTCACCGTGACGTGTCGGATCGATACGCCGAACGAGGTCGACTACTTCATCCACGGCGGCATCCTCGTCTACATGCTCCGACAGCTCGCCAAGGGCTGAACGAGCCGCTGAGCATCTGCGCGGCGCGCCACTGACTCAGTCCGACCCTCGCCAAGGGGGTTGGACCCGGCGCGCCGAGGATGCGAAACTCGCAGGGTGACACAGGGCGCGCTCCCCGATGGACATGATGCGGTCGAGGACCGCGGCCCACCGCTCGAGCCAGGGATCCTGATCGCGAAGCGGTACCGGCTGACCCGGCTCCTCGGCGCGGGGACTTCCGGCACGGTCTACGAGGCGGAGCACACGCTCCTCACCTCTCGAGTCGCGATCAAGTTCCTCGATGGCGTCGAGGCTTCGCAGCCCGAGCGCGCCGAGATCATGTTGGAGCGCTTCCGCTTCGAAGCGCAGGTCAGCGCTCGGCTCGCGCCGATCACGAAGCACATCGTCGCCGCGCAGGACGCCGGCCTCCACGAGGGCATTCCGTACCTGGTGATGGAGCTTGCTCCCGGCGACTCGCTCGAGTCGAAGTTCGCGGCCGGACCGCTGACGGCGGAAGAGACCGTCGAGATGCTCACGCAGATCGGCGAGGCGCTCGACGCGGCCCACTCCGCGGGCATCGCGCATCGCGATGTGAAGCCAGCGAACTTGCTCTATGTCGAGCGAAAGTCCGGCGAGCCTCCGCTCTACAAGCTGGCAGATTTCGGCGTCGCGAAGCTCATCGGCACCGGCCTCACGGGCATCTCCCCGCCGAAGGCGACCGCCGAGAACACGCTCGTCGGGTCGCCCGCATACATGAGCCCGGAGTACGTCTCCGGAGCCACCGTCGTGGATGGTCGGCTCGACATCTGGGCGCTCGCGGTCGTCGCCTACGAGGCGCTCACACTCTCGATTCCTTTCGACGGCGAGGTCTGGACGCAGGTCGCCGTATCGATCGTCCAGGGCGCCTACAAGCCGGTCACCGAACACAACCAAAACCTGCCAGTCGCGCTCGACGCGTTCTTCGCACGAGCGTTCTCTCAAAACGCCGAGGCCCGCTATACGACGGCAAGCGAGCTCGCCACGGCCTTCTCGGTCGCCGTGCGAGGCGACGCCGTCGATGCCGCCGCGCCCGTCGTAGCCGCCAGGCGCGCCTCGTTCGCGTCGCTGCCGGGCGTGCCGCCCACGCGCGGCTCGCTCCCGTCTGCATCACGGGGTCTGATGAACGTGGACGAGCCCACCGATGGTCCCGTCCTCGTCGAAGGAACGGAGCCGCCGAAGAAGCGCAGCGGCCTGGTGCCGATCCTGATCGGCCTGACGGCGGCTCTGTTGCTTGCGTTCGTGGGCGTTCTCATCTTGGGCGAGACGAGCGCGCCCGCCGCGCCGACCGGGACCGTGACGTTGGCGGCGCCGGAGACAGCGAGCCCCAAGACGACGGAGCTGCCCCCGACGCGAGACACCGCTACGTCGTCGACCGCCGCGCCGACCGCGTCGGCAGAGGTTGCGGTCGTCGAGTCTGCGACGCCGACCGCGTCGGCGAAGGCCACCGCGGCCCCCGTGAGAATTCGAATGAAGCGGCACCTCTCGAAGAGCGAGATTCCGTGACACCGCGGCGCGGTTCGGCCGTGATCCGCGCAACGCGCGCAGAGCCGGAAAAGACGGAAGCGCGCGCCGCGTGGGACGCGATGGCCGAGGACGACACGACCTTGCGCGAGACGCCGTCCAGCAAAGACGGGCAGGTCGTCGCCGCCCCGCTCGCCGCAGGGAGCCGGCTGCGAAGGCGCTACGAGCTCCTTCACGAGGTCGATCGCGGGGGCGTCGGCACCGTGTGGGCCGCACGCGACGCCGCCACGGATCGCACGGTCGCAGTGAAGCTCGTCCCATCCGGGGACGCGCGCATCGACGAACGCTTTCGACGAGAAGTCGCGATCGGCCGCGAGATCGCCGGCGAGCACTTCGTGCCGCTCATCGACTTCGGCGAAGAGCGCAACCACGCATGGTTCGTGATGGAGCTCCTTCGAGGCGAAGATCTCGCCGCGCGCCTCGATCGCCGACGCGTCCTTCGCACAGCCGAGCTTCTACGCGTCGCGAACGATCTCGCGACCGCGCTCGACGCGGCGCATGTAGCGGGGCTCGTACATCGAGATCTCAAGCCGAAGAACGTTTTCCTGGCGCTCGACGCGAACGGCGCGGAGACCCTGAAGGTGCTCGATTTCGGCGCCGCGAAGCAGGTCCTCTACGCGTCCAAGCTCACCGCGACGGGCGTGCTCCTCGGGTCACCGCACTACATGAGCCCCGAGCAGATCGAATGCGGGCGAGAGGTCGACCATCAGACCGACCTCTGGGCGTTCGGCGCGATTCTGTATCGTTGCCTCGTGGGTCAGCGCCCCTTCGAGGGAGAGCTCGCGGCGCTTTTGATGCGTGTTCGCACGGAAGAGCCGCCGGCGCCGTCGACGCTCGTGCCGTTCCTCTCACCCGCCGCGGATGCCGTGTTCGCGCGCGCCCTCGCAAAGGATCCGCGAAGACGTTTTTCGAGCGCGCGAGCCCTCGCGGACGCTCTCGCGAAGAGCCTCGAGGCCTGACCGTTCCATCCGAAGCGGCTCTTCTTGCGCTCCGCGAATCAGGATTGTCGAGGCGGGCTGCTCACGCTGGACTTCACGCCGCCCTGGCCTTGGCGCGCCTTCACGATTTGGAAATAACGGCGCGCGATGCCCGACGCCTGCGCGGCGCGCGACACGTTGCCCGAATGCTTCGAGAGCACGCGCTCGACGTAGCGTCGCTCGAACTCCATCAACGCGTGGTGACGCGCCTGCGAAAACGGCAGATCGAGCGAGAGGACGTCTTCGATGGACTCCTTCGGCTCGACGTCGGCGAGCGACGTCATCACCTGCCGCGCGATCTCGGCGCGCAGCTCGGTCAGGTTCCCCGCCCAAGGTCGGTCCGCGAGCTTGTCGATGGCGGCGGTCTCGAGCGCGCCGTCTTCTCCCCCGAGCTCGGCCCAGAACCGCTCGGCGAGTAACGGGATGTCACCCTCGCGGCGGCGTAGCGGCGGCAGCTCGAGACGCTCGGGCGCCAAGAGCTCGAGGAGGCGCGCAGAAAACCGACCCGCTTGGACCTCGTGGTCGAGATCGCGGCTCGAGGTGGTGATGAGGCGAACGTCGAGGCGGCTCTTGAGCTGGGTCGTCGGCG
>Ga0164241_10001543_pt1 | contig 27867 bp, 17 predicted proteins | sample OricomyardsoilBY_FD_108780 | JGI IMG/M metagenome (GOLD analysis project Ga0164241, IMG submission 108780) | Backyard soil microbial communities from Emeryville, California, USA - Original compost - Back yard soil (BY) | ecosystem: Environmental > Terrestrial > Soil > Unclassified | place: USA... | reverse complement strand
GCGCACGGGAGCACGGCGCGGCAGCGTCGTCGGTCGCCTTGCTCGGCACTGGCTTGGGCACGATGAGAGGCCGCCACTAGATTCGAACTCTCGACGTCCACCTTGGCAAGACAATCCGGACCGTTTCCAGCCGCTCCGGACCGTTACGAGATACGAGAAAACTGCGGAAATATGAACTGAGGCGTTACCCGGGCGTTCCAACCGTTTCGCCGAAGTGGGGAGCAAAGTGGGGAGCATCGACAGGCAAGTGGGGAGCATCCGTGGAGGCTGGCGCGGGCTGGGTGCCTGGGTTCCGTGCTCGGCCCGCGTGAGGGGGCCGAGCCAATGGCCTCCATCCCGTCGCGCTATGAGGCCGAAGTACGTCAGCAGCCTGCTGAGTAATCGCTGGCAGGCCCCGCTCTGGCCGAGGCTGACCTACTGAACTGGGGAGACCGGCGATTGGCGATTGCGCGACAGCCGTCATCTCCCAAGTGGCCTATTCCTCGGCGGGCCGCAGGTGTAGGCGGTGCCCTCTCTCGGCCCTCCGAATGAGATCTTGAACAACCTGGCCCAAGCCAGAGGGCTGACCGTCAAGATGCGGACGGCGCAGGCGCTTCGCAAGTAGAGTTGCCGCAGCGAGAAACGGCGCGGCGAATGAGGTCCCATGGGTGCCGTCCGCAAATGCTCCGATGGCGCCGGGTTCGTCGGGATCATCTCCGCCAAAAACCGATGCAGAGAAGAGGTCTGCAAAGGGACCTTGGGGCGCACTCGAGTACCTCGCTCGCTCTCCCCGCCGGTTTTCGGCTACAGCGATCAGCAGGCTGCTTAGGTCGTCGGCAAGCCAACGGGAATTTGGAACTTGCCCCGAGTTCCCTGCGGCCATCACCGTCACGGTTGAGCTGGTGGACGTGCCAGCGAGCCGTACCATTAGCGAGAAGAAGGTCGGCAAGAATGCAGGAATGCTCGCGTGCTGTCCGCAATTGCGGCACCGAAAGGTGTCGTCGCGAGGGGCAACGCTGAGATTCAGCACATCGGGTGAAGTACGAGCAACGAGATCTCCGACTGCGTGCGCCAAGTGCAGACAGGTAATTTCTGACGGTGCGCTGGGCAATCTTCCAACAACAAGATCCACTCCAACGGGGAGGACCTCATCAAGTATCTTCGCAACTCTGGTTCCGTGCCCAAGTGGGTCGACTCGCGGCGCATTCAATTGAAGCCTGCCGCCGGCCGTGTAGTCGAGATACGTCACTTTTCTGTGAGAAATGAATGACGGGGCGAGACCACTATCGAGCATCGCCAATCTCCCTTGGCTACTTCCGAGCGCGCCGCGGAGCAATGCTCGAAGCGAGATGACCAGCCTTTCCGAATGAGAAGACAAGCGCAGACTGTCAGTTGCTGGAGGTTCCGCGCTAAGTGGGACTATGTGATTTAGATCTACGAGCGCTGTTCCCTTCATGATCTCTGCTGAAAGACGCGCGCTCATTTGGCTCAAGCCAAGTAGCTCGATGCCAGGATCCGTCCGCAATACGGCTACCCCTAGCCCGATGAACGGGGATTCGGATGGGAGGTCGCCGATCTCCGTGACGAGAGGGCTCACGCTCAGGTCGCCCGGCAGGTCACGACCAAGATCGTTGAGCGGACCGAGAGGGGCGATTGCGACGACTTCGCCGGGAACAAAGTTGCACATGGCTGTCTAGGGCCGCTTCCAGACGAGTTTGACACCGATGGTCGCTTGCGCGCCGGTCGAGACAACTATCCACTTGGTCTCTCCCTTGAGCGCAAGTTCCAGTCGGATTTCCACCTCGCTGGGCGCGTGCTCCGAAAGACTCAAGGCTTGCTGCATAGGGAGGATGGCATCGCGCAGGGTCGATGCTAGTGAGTCAAAAGCCGCTTTGGCCTTGGCCACGGGTGCCCCTCCAGCATCCGCAAACCCAGCAGTTGGGGTTACGACGATCTCGAGTTCCGCTGCGTCGTCAGTAGTCGACATTGCGGCACACGATCGCTCCAAGATAGAGTCGCCTCCATAGTCATTATTTCGACTGGCGCGGTGTTCTTGACGTCATGACGACCGTCCCTTTCGGCCGGGTGCCCGTCTCTTTTTCCCGGTCTTCATCACCCGAGGCGTCTCTACGAGAGTCTCGGCAATCCGGCGATCGCGCTCCAGCTCGCGCTCGAGCTCCTCGACGCTGGGGAGGTATGTCACGTACTTCGCAGCGAAGAGGCGCTTGTGCTCTTGCAATATGGAGTACCTGGCAATGGACTCGTTCTTCTCCGCGCAGAGAATGAGACCGATGGTGGGCCCGTCGCCCTCGACGCGCCCCTGCGCGTCGAACATGCGGATGTAGCTGTCCATCTGGCCGACGTCTTGGTGTGTGAGCTTGCCGAGCTTGAGGTCGATCAGCAAATAGCACTTGAGAATGATGTTGTAGAAGACGAGGTCGACGTAGAACGCCTCGTCGTCGAACGTGAGCCGCTTTTGTCGCGCGACGAACGCGAATCCTTTGCCAAGCTCCAGGAGAAACTGGGACAACTTGCTGAGGATTGCGGTCTCGAGATCGCTCTCGCGCAGCAACTCGCTCTCGGGTAGGTCGAGGAAATCGATGACCACCGGATCCTTGATCAGGTCGATGGGGCGCTCGACGGTCTGGCCTCGCCGCGCGAGGTCCAGCACGCCTTCCTTGTCGCGGCTCTTGAGCAGCCGCAGATGGAGCTGCGTGTGGATCTGCCGGTCGAGGTGTGGGACGGACCAGTTCTCGCGTGCGGCCTCGATTTCGTAGAAGGCCCGCGCGGCGAGGTCGTCCACCTTGCTCAGTATGAGGTAGTGCGACCAGGCGAGTCGGCTCGAAAACCCGGAAGAAGCGGGCTCGACGCGAGCGAGATCGGATTCGGCAGAAGGCTTCTGCCGAATCGGGGCGGCGTGCTGCTGCGTCGGTATCAAGGGCGCAGGAAGATTCGGCAGAAGGCTTCTGCCGAATTCGCCCAGCTCTTCTCGGATGACTGGTGAACGGTCCGAATAGGCCTGATAGAAGCTCCGGAAGTTTCTCAGGTTCCTGATCGAGTAGCCGCGACCGACGCGCTCTCGAAGGCTCGCGGAGAGCCCCTCCAGCACCTGATCCCCGTACCCGGCGCGCCGGGATCCTCCCTGAACGAACTCGACAATCTCGCGGCCAACGTGCCAGTACGCCAGCACCATCGTGCTGTTGACACTGCGCGCGATGCGGGACTGAGCTTCCGCGACGATTGTCACGACGCGCTCGACCAAGGAAGCCACGTCGCGCGCAAGAGCGCTCGATTGTCGCAGCGGTGCTGCGACAATCGTTGGGCCTGCTGCTGCCTTTCTGCTCGTGCGCTTGGTCATAGGTCAGGCCTCAAGAGCAGATCCTCTCCGGAGCCATACATGCCCCGCACCGTTGCGAAGCAGATGCAGCTCAGCAAGGTCGGCCGTCAATGCCGTGGCATTGTGGGGCAAGTTGCGGGCGATGCCCCGCGATTCGCCTGAAAAGGTCATGTGCCTTCGGCCTCCTCGTTGGCGTTTTCGATCATGTGGCCGGGACGGCTCACGATGACAGCGTCGATAACGCGGTCGTACTTGCGCATACCTTCGCGGATGAGTGCGTGGTCCTCAGAGTGTGCGCCGTTATCCCAGACGAACACGAGCAGCCGATCGTACAGGCTAGAAGTCGTGAAGTAGTTGGAGTTGTCCTGCGCGATCTCGTTCACCGTCTCCTTCAGCGCACTACGCGTTCGTGCGAATTTTGCCTCGATGAGGAGCCGGAGCGACGGGATGCCGAAGTCGACGCGGGGCTGGATCGGACCAACCTGCGGGGCGTACTCTTCGCGCCTCAAGTCCGGGAAAACGGGAGCGAGCATCGCCCATAGCAACGCCTGCACATGGTACTCGTTACCTACATGCCACTTTGCCGCGCGACTGTTCTTCGTCTTCGGCTTGTCTTCCCAGGGCCACTGATGCAGGGCACGCGGCGCCCCAGCGAGTAGCAGCGCTACGGTCTCCGGCGTTGCCTGTCCCGGAAGCACGATGGGCGTGGAACGTCGGACCCACTCGAGAGCAGCAAGCAGAACCTGCGCGTGAAAGGTATCGTCTGGAAGGTCCCCGCTCTTCAAGCGCTCGAGCAGCGCGGTCGCATCCGCGTCGCTGCTCGTTCCCACGCCGCGCGACGCTAGGGCGAGGCGAAGCTCCACGGCTCCGGACCTCGCGCTTCCACGTACGAGTCGGCCTCCTTCGCCGAGCCACGCCGGAGCCCCCGCATCACCCACGGTCAAATCGTCGTGCCAAGTCGCGAGCCAGGAGCGCTCGCGTGCCGCAAGGCCGATGACCACGTGTGCGAGCGCATCGGAGACGACGGGGGCTGGCACGCCGGCGCGCTCAAGTGAGACTTCGACGAGCCACCTGAGGCCGTCGTCGAGGATCGACTTATCTACCGGCCACCCTGCCGCCTCCGCGAGACAAGCCAGTGCTACGTCCTGGTACTGGCGCAGAGGGGCCGTGATTGTATCGACGAGTGACAGCGGCGGCTCCGCTCCCAACCACGCGACGAAGGCAGCCTCTAGGAGCGACAGATCGCCACCTTGAGCGGTGAGTCGAAGTCCTGCTTCGGCTTCGTGAAGGAGGATGCGATCCGCCGTCACAGGAACCACCTCGACGTGCCGACGTCTCCACGAAGGACATCAGGGTCCCAGCGCGACAGACTTCCAAGTCGGCCCAGAAGGTCTGCGATCAGCTCTGCGTAGAGCACCGTGATCGGTACGGACGTCGGGGTAAAGTTGCGCCACGAGAGCGCCGCAAAAGCGAGGGCTTGCTCGCTAAGGTAGCCAAGCTCTGTGAACGTGGACCCCCGCTGGAGCTTGATGCAGATCGGGCGCGGGAAGCCGATACGGTCATTGCGGACCTCGTTCGGCCCGAGGACCGCGACGAGCGCTTCATAACGGCCCATCTGAATCACGGCGCCGCGAGTGGGAATCTGCTGCTGCTCACTCGGATCGAACAGCAGGATGGGATGCTGCTCGGCGAGGTGAAGGAACGCGAAGTCGACCTTCAGCTCGGAGCCAGCGGCGGCCAGCACGGCGTCTTTTAGTTCGTCGATATGCGCTCGCCTCAGGTCTTTGAAGCTGTGCAGCACAAGCCGGACCGAGTCGCCCGGTCGCCAGGCCATGTCCGTTCGCACACGCTTGAACGCCGCGACCGCGCTCTCGACGACCGCGCTCTCGTGCTCCTCGTATTTCACCGTGCGCGATGTCTCGGTCAGGTAGTACCTACCGTCGCCGCTGAACGCGGTCGTGAGACCGACGACACGGTCGCGGGCGCCGAATCGACTAGTTCCAAGACTCGCGCTGCCCAAGCCGAGAATCAGCTCGTGCACCTGGGTGTTGGTCTTTAGCAGCCACGGTACGCCACCGAGCTTCGCGAAAACCTGAAGGCCCATCCCTCCGAGCGCCCACTGGCGCTGGCTGGTCGGCTTCTTCATCGTCTCGACTCGGAACTCCTGGACGGGGATATTGCGCACGAGGAACTTAGCCTTCGTGACGAGGTACGGATTCTGATCCCCATGAGCATCCTGGGTGTCGCTCGGCACCTGCACGAGTGCGAGCCCCCACTTCGTGCCTTCGTCGATCGCCGCCTGAAATGCCTTTTCGTAGTCCATCGCCGAGCTGCTTGCGGCTTCGAAGATAGCAAAGGAGACCGCACCGATCTTCCATGTCTGCGTCAGCGCACGGTGGGAACCCTCGCCGTTGCTTAGTGCCGAGAGAAACGCTTCCACTTCACGGCGCCTCGAACCCTCACAAATGACACAGGATCGAACCGCGGTCCGCGCGCTCGCGGGCACATGAACGGGGCCCGATTTGAAGAGTCCGCGCGTGGAGTCGGCCTCCTTGTTCCCACCCACAATGTACCGAGGGAGCGCAGCCGTCGTCTGGCCAAGCTCGGGACCAGTGACCCAATCGCCAAGGCGCGCCGCCACGCCGGGCGCGATCTCGAAGGCACCCGCAGCGAGGCGCCCAACGAACTTCGAGATGCGATCCCACCGCTGCCTCCCCGTTGCGAGCAGATTCCGCTCGTCCCAGAGTGCTTCGTGAGCTTCGGCTCCGACGTAGTGTGCCGCCAGACGCGGAAGCGCGGCGGGCCCAAGGTCGAGCGAGAGGGCCGATGCTTCGTACTCCGTACGATCGCCGCGGCGGTCGAAGCCAAGATGTACCGTCGTCCCTTCGACGCGCTGCACCTGCCCGACCAGCGTAGGTCGCCCATGCTTCGCGTCTGCAGGATCGAGACTGAGCACGTAGAGGCCCCGGAGGTCGAATCCGTTGGCGATCAGGTCCGCGCACGTGGCGTCACCTAGATCCGAGTGCGTGATTGCGTCGATCGCCAGAGCAGGGGCCGGACCTGCCTTCCGATAGACCGTACGCGCCTCGACGCGAAAACCGCGTCGCACATGAAGGGGAAAGCGTCCCTGCGTACGTTGTCCGAAGAGTGTGTTCGCGAGATCGTTCTTCGACTCGAGCGAGACGAAGGTCAGCGGCCTCCGGCGAACCACCGCGATATTCGGCTTGATGACGTGTCGTTCGAAGCCACGCTCGATAAGCACGTTGAGCAGGTTGCCGACGTCATGCACTGATCGTCTTTCGAACTGCATGTCGAGGACAGTGGCGTTCGCGTTCGTTCGTACCGCTTCGAGCGAGTCGCCGCGGCGCCGAAAGACATAGTCGGCGCCGTGCGCGTCCTCGAGCGCACGATGGCGCTGCTTGTCGTAGGGCGCGAGCGTCCCGATGTCGATCTCCGCGTTCTCGGTAGTCACGAGGACGAGGTTGGTCTTCAAAGGCCGCTCTTGCGCCTTCTGTTTGACCGCGTTCGAAGCGATGCCGCTCATCCCCCCACCGCCGTCTTCGTGGCGCCGCCGTGGTGGGTCACACGCGGGCGGCAGCGGATTTTCACCGCGCTCTTCGTGAAGGCATCGTCGGTCGCCTTGCTCGACCAGATGAAGGCCTCGCCAGGGCGCAGGTTCGCCATCTTTTCCGGCGTCAGCGAGCCGAGCGCGGCGTTCGCTTTCTGGATGTGCTTGAGCCACGCCGGCGAGTTGAACTTGTGGAGGATGACCTGGCTCGAAAGCTCGATGAGCGAGATGGGCACCGAGGGCGGGTCCTGGCTCGCCACCATGATGCTCGTCCCCTTGTGCCGCATCTCGCGCACGACCTCGATGAGGCCGGCAACGAGGTCGGGGCTCTCGATGTACTTGTGGGCCTCGTCGAAGACGACGAGCTTGTTGAAGGAGTGCTCCGCGCCCTGGGCGTCGCGGTACTTCGCATCGGCAAAGAGCTGGAGGAGCACGACGAAGAGGCCGAGGGCCTCGTCCTTCTCGATGAACTCGTCGCGGAGGTCCACGATCACCAAGCGGCCCGGGCGGATCTCGTCCTTCAGGCGAACCGAGTCGTCGATGTACTCGCTCGCGAGCTCGAGGCGCATCTTCGCCATCCCCTTCAGGTGCTCGGGCAGCGACGAAGCCTCGATTCCCTGGTTCAGCCCCTCGAGCGTGAGGTCGTCACGGAGCGACTTCATCACGCGATTGAGCTGGCGGATGTACGTCGCCTGGTTGCCAACCGCGCCCATGAGGAAACGCCAGTGGCTGGTCTGCAGCTCGGCGGCGCCGAACTTGAGTGGACGCACCTCGATATTCGGGTACTCCTGCTTGCGCTCGTCGAGCTTGTCGGCGGGCGCCAGAAGCAGCACGTCGGAGAGTGCGCGAGGCTCCGCGCCGAAGGTCTCCTTCAGCGCCTTCACCTGCGCGGCCTCGCGGTTCGGCGCGACCATCGACGTGAACTCCGGTCGGTAGTCCATCGTCGGGCTGTAGTGGAAGATGACCGTCGCGAGCGGCTGCGGGAGAACGTTGATGTTCGGGATGGGCAGCGAAGCCATCTCCGCGATCGTGCCGAGCGTGTAGCTCTTGCCGCCGCCTTGAACGCCGAAGAGGCTGATGGTGTGCGTTTGGTTCAGGTCGATCGCGACGCGCCGACCTGAGACGTCGCCGAGGAGCCCGTATTGGGGTGAGTCACCTGTGACGCCGAGCATGATGTCGTAGGGGAGCGCTGGCGCCATCTTCGGTTCGGCGCGTGGCGAGAGCAGCGACTCTTCCTTTGCTGGAGGCGCGGACGGTACCCAAACGGTAGGCTCGTCGGCCGCAGAAGGCGTCTTGAGCCGCGGGGCGGCAGACGGTGCGTCAGGCACGCTCGGGATCGCCAGCGGCGCGACAATCGACGTGGGTACCGCCTCCTGCGAGGCGGCGGGCATGTGCGACGGAGGCGGCACGCTCGGCTGGCGGCCGCGCAGTTCCTCCCACGAGACGGAGTGGTCGCGCGGCGAGCCGAGGAAGGCGGCCGCGTCGAGCGTCGGCACAGAGGGGGCGCGCGCGCGGCGTCGGTGAACTTCGGTGACACCGCGCGGGCGTGGGCCGCCGCCGCTCGGTCCACCGCTTGCCGACGAGCTGGCGCTGATGCTCGCCGACGACTCAGTGCTCGGCGCGGCGGCCTCGACAAGCTGACGAATGAGATCGACGCCGATGCGGTGATACTCGATGCCGCTCTCGCTCTCGTGCGGCTCGGTGCCGGGCTTGGCGAAGTCGAAGATGAGCGCACTGCGCGTGAACGTGAGCTGATAGCCGTCGTCCAGCGTGTGAACGAAAAAGCGCGCCTCGTCAGCGGCTTCTCGACTGATGGCCCCGTAGCGCTCGGCGCGTTCCAGGTAGAACTCCAGGAGCAACGCGAGCTCACGCGTCTTGAACGCGCGGTCCGGGCGGTCCTGGGGCAAGCGATGTGGATCGAAGTGATGCGCGAGTACCTGTTCGCTCTGGGCGATCTGCTCCGCGATGCTCGTCTTGAGCGCGTTGTACTGCGAGATGTCGCCGACGCCCGCGTAGCACTTCACTTCGACGAGGCGGCACGTGATGATGCGCCGGGTGATGTCGAGGTCGAAGAGCCCGAGGTCCGTGCGCTTGAAGCTGACCTCGTCGCCGAGTTCGTCGGCCTGTTGCTTCAGCACGCGGTAAAGGTCGAGATGCGCGTCGAGCGGCACGACGATTTGGTTCCCGAAGACGCCCTGGTGTTCCAGGTAGAGGCGTGAGAGCGCGAGACCGAGGGCTTCCGCCCGCTGCGTCGGCGATGAAATGAGCTTCAGCGCGAGCCGCCCGGAGAGCGAGCGAAGCTGGTCGAGTAGCACCACGGCGTGGCGCCCCTCGGCCTGAAGCCCGTACTGCTCGAGCACGGGACGAAGCAGCGCCTCGAGCTCGGCGACCGAGCGCGAGGTAATGACGAGCCGGTGGCCCAGCGTGCTCGCCATATCGGGCGAGTGGTCGATCAGGTAGTCGGGACGCGTCGCGTGCCCGCCATGGTCGAAGAACTCGATGCCGAGGTTGCGGTCGAGCGTGAACACCCAGTCGCTCACCTCATGGACCTGGTGGAGGAGCGCACGGTCGTCCGGTCCGAGCGCGAGGCTCACCACCGGACGCAAATCCACGCCGCTTTGGCCGGTGGCGATCGTCGCCGTCGCGCTCGACATTGCCGCGGCGAGACTGCCGAGCAGATCGGACAGTTCCTCGGCATCCTCGATGGGCTTCGCAACGCCGTGGCGTGGCAGGCGCCGCCAGGCAACGGTGAACTCGTCCTCGTGGTACTCGGTCGAAAACTCCTGCACGAGCCCGTGCACGAAGGCGGTCGCGTGGCGCGGGTCCGCCTTGCGCGCGGCCACTTCCTCGGCCGGGAAAACGTCGAAGAGAAGGGACAGATGCGCCGCGTTCGTCTCAGGGCTGGTGCGAAAGTCCTTCGTCGCGCGCACCGCGAAGCGCAGCTTCGGATGAAGGTGCGTCTCAGCCGGGATGGAGAATGCGTCCGCCTCCCTTGCGGCGGTGCCGCCGTCGGTAGTCAGCAGCGCGGCGATCTCCTCGCCGACACCGGGCGCATCGGGGTCGGGCACGAAGAGCCGGATGTCGTACCGGAGAGCGGCGAACGCGGACTCCTTCTGCAGCTCGAGGAGCATGTCGCCGAGGACGCCGGCGCGGCCCGGGTTGAACGCGTTGATGGTCAGCGTTCGGACGTAGGGGTGCTGCACCAGGTAGCGGCGCACGCGCGAGGCGAGGTACGCGCCATCGATGAGAGCGCCGCCGATGGCAGGCTCGGGCAGTCCGAGCGCAGTGCACACCTCCCCGACGAGCCCCCGCGGATCCTCCTCGTTCGAGGGTGCGAAGAGCGTCCAGAACGGGTTGATGCTGTCGACCGCGGTGAGGACATGTCCAGCCTCGGTCGGCAGGACTGGCGGGAAGCTCGTGGGCGACAGAAGTCGCAGGAGGGCTTCGCGCGTAGGGACCACGTACTCGTGCGGAGCGGACTTGGCGGCAGCCACCCAGCGCGCGCCCAGCTTCGCCCACGTAGCGAACCAGAGCGCACGGAGCGGGTGCGTCGGAGCGACGAGGACTGCGTCGCGGCGGCGACCACGGTGGTCGACGATCGCGAGCAGGACCGAGTCGACGGCGAGCACCTTGCGCAGGTCGGCGAACGCCCGTTGCGAGTCGCTCTTCGCAGTCGCTTCGGCGCGCCGCGAGAGGTCTGCAAGCAGCTCGAGATAGGCCTCGGCGTAGTCACTCGCGAGCTCGGCGTGGGCGCCGGCGTCGATACCCTGCGTGACCAGTTCCGAGGTGCCGCCGCGCGCCGCCTCGAAATAACGGGTCCGCGCTTCGAGGAAGCGGTCACCGACGGGGCCCTGCGGCCAGCCGTTCACCTCGCCCGTGCTGGTGCCGGGTGCCCCCTGGTTCAGCGGGATGCGCCAACTGATTGGCCCTTCCGGCGCAGCGAGGATCTTCTGCTCGATGCTCTTGAGCGCGCGAGAGACCGGGACGTGCACGGAGCCTTCGCGACCAAGCTTCACCTCGAGCATGTCCGCGCCAGAGACATGTCCCTTGGTCTTCTCGGCCCACGCAGCGTGCCCGAAGACGACGCTCGCGGGATCACGGTCGTCGAGGATGGCTGTGAACTGCGCGCGAAAGAGGGCGTGCAGCGCGCTCGGCTCACGAGGCACCGCGCGCTGCGCGGGCTCGATCTCCACCTCGGTATCTGGCAAGACGTAAAAGATGTCGCTCTCGTTCGGGCGAGGCAGCGCTGCTTCGGTGTCAGCGCTCCACGCGACGGCGTGGCCGTTCGAGTCGACGAGCGGGATCAAGTCTCCGCTCTCCGTCTGCGCGAGGACGCGGACGAAGTGCCAACCTTCCTCCCAGTCGATCTTGCCGAGTGCGGAAAAGGAGATGGTCGCCTTGTCAGTCGCCGTCTTCCATACGGCCTTGCTGCGCGCGAGTCCGATGGGGCCATGTTCCTTCGAGATGACCTGCGCCACGAACTTGGCGAGCCCCTGCACCTTGCTCGGGTGCGGCTCGACGCGGAACGTGACGTTGAACTTCTTGAGGCTGGCGACCGGCAGGATGCGCTGCCCGATGAGCTGCACGAGGGGCTCTTTGGTCTCGTCGTCATCCACAGCGGGGAGATCCGTCTGCACCTCCCCGATGAAGACTGAGTCCGGCTGCATGCCGCCGTCCTCGAACTCCCACTTGTTGAACGCGAGCGGCCAGAGAGAACGGTCGACAACGATCCTGCGTGCCCACTGGCGCGGGTCGTCGGTGCCCGCTTCAGTGAGGAAGTTGCCGAGCTCGTTGCGGAAGGCGCGCTTGGCTAGCCCCAACTCGCCCACACGACCGCGTTCGGACCGCGCTGACCACGTGAGCTTCTCGACAGACTCGCGGTTGCGCACGAGGCGCGGCGGCGCCTTCTCAGGCGGGGCGAGCCACTCGAAGTCGGGTACCAGTCCCACCTCGTACAGCGAGGCTCCGATGGCCTCGGCGTCGTTGCCGTTCACCTTGGCCGTGAGCAGGAATCGTACCGTCGAGAGCGCATCGGCGAACGGCCAAGACTTCTCAGACTCACGAAGCCGTCGCAGGGACTCCTGGACGGAGCCGCGCAGTGTCGGCGGGATTTCGCCTACGAGCCGCTGGATAAGCGACTCGTAGAGCCCAGTGATCGAGACCTCCTCGAACGTGGCGACGCCGAAGGAGTCCTCGGCCGAGGCGCGAACCTCGCTGGGCACGAACACGAGAAGCGGCTGGCGCTGCGTGCCATCAGCGTGCGGGTTGCGCAGCTCGACGAGCTTTGTGCTCGTCACCGCGAGCTCGGCCGGGATGGGCAGCTTGCCGTCGGTGAGGACGACGACGGTGACGTTCGGCAGCTCGGCGCGGAGGCGTGCGCAGAGCCGAACCATCAACTCGGCGTCGATGTCGCTGACCCGCATGCAGTGGCCTGCGGTGCGGGTGCGAAGCTGCTCGACGAGCAACGGCACAGCGACGTTCTCCAGCTCGTTCGTGAGCTGCGACAAGGACAACTCTTGGAAACCCGCGCTCACGGCTGACCTCCCGCGGCCGGGTCATCGGCAGCGATGCGATACCTCGGGGTGATTGTTTGCGTGACGTAGGCGTCCGAGAGGTCGCGGTAGAAGCCCACCTCGCGAAGTCGCCCGGTGAAGGAGCGGACGTTGTCACGGAGGGCGCGGCGGTCCTCGATGCTCGTCGTCGCGAAGCCGTCGCCACGCGGCAACTGGTCGATGAAGATGCCGTAGCGCTCGCGCAAGAAGACGAGCAACTCGTCGACGCGCAGCTCGCCCGTGTGGAACCCCGCGGCGCCGCCCGGCTTCAGCACCGCGAGCTGGAGCAGCACCTCAAGGAGTCGACTGTCGAGAACGAAGCGCCGTGGTGCTTCCTTCGTTCGGCCCTGCGCGATTAACGCGCCCGGGCGGTTCTTCAAGAGCAACGAATCGATGCACTGCGTGACGTACTTGCGGTGGAACGGTCCGCGGAGCGCGACGACCATCTCGATATAGGCGTCGAACTCGGAGAGCCCCATCTCCGTGACCGCCTTCACCTCGGGATCGAGCTCGGCCTCCTTCGCGCCCGAGGTTTCTTCGACGAGGCTCGAGACGCGCTGTCCGAAGAACTTCTCGCGCTCGGCCTTCCGCGGTGCGTCGAGGAGCTGCAGCACCTCGCCTACCGAGAACTCGCCGCTCGGCGGCTTGGAGAGCTTTCCGCGCCGAACGAGGTCTGTCGCGAACTCGTCGAGCTTCTTCGTGGCGAAGTAGGCGCGCAGGAAGGACGGGATGCGGCGGTAATGAGTGTCCGCACTTCGCTCGGCGAGCGCCGCCATCGGCGTGCCCGGCTGGCCAGCGACGTCGATGAGCATGCCTACGCGATACGGGCAGTCGCCAAACGGGTTGTCGGGGCTCTTCGGGTTCATCGGGCACGCGCCCGTCGAGCACGTCGGGTCGGCGCCCTTGCGGCGCACCAGCGCCGGCAGGAGCTTGAGGAGCCGCAGGTGGTAGAGCCCGAGGTGGAAAGCGATGAGTACCTTCAGGTAGTCCACCATCACGGAGCGCGGGATGAAGCGTTGGTAGAACAGCAGCCGCTGAATGTCCTCGGCGAGCAGGTCGGCGGCGCCCACGCACAGCGGGGCGAATGTCTCGCGGCCCGACTTCGTGTCCGGTGCGTCCTCCACCTGGTCGAGCAACCGCAGCAGTGCCTGCGTCTCGACGTCGAGCACGGACGACGTGTCCGCCTTGCCGGTGACCTTGTCGTGGCCCTGGAAGAAGAAGTGGTTGAGATGCTCGATAGCCTTCTGGCCAGCGCCGTTCCGCGCGCCATAGAGAGTCTCGTACAGGTGCTGCGCGGCGCCGTAGTCACGTGAGTGCTTCGGGTTGCGGAAGCGGTAGGTGAAGCCGTGCAGCGGCCGCGGCGCAGCCACTGCCTGGTTCGCCTTGCCGCGGTTCACGACGTCGAGGAGATGCGTCTCCACCCAGCGGGCAAGGACATCGGGGTGCGCTTGGAACCCGGTGAACCACTCCGGGTGCTCCATAAACTCCTCGACGAAGCTCTCGACGGACAGCTCCACTTTACGCCGCAGGCGACTCGGATAGCCGTTATGCGCCAGGCGAGCGAAGAACGCCGTGAGGACGCGGTCCATCTCGAGATGCTTGAAGTCGATGTAGCTGATCTTCGGCAGCCGGAACTCTCGATCGCGCTTCGACAAGGACATCAGACCGCTCCCTCGCGAGCGCGCGTCATCTCGAGCCGCCCATCAATATGCCGCGCGACGCGGTAGAAGTCATGGCCCGACGTGCTGAGCAGCACCTCCTGATAGGGCGCAGAGCCGAGCAGGTTCTTGAAGACGGCGAGGCTCAGGTAATAGCCCTGCTCCTCCTCGACGCTCGGGCGATACCCCTCGTTCAGGCGCCGGAGCATCTCGTACACATCGAGCGAAACGAGCAGCTCGGCGACGAGACCGGCCCGGTCTTGGTAGCGGAGCACGAGCCCTGTTGGCATGTGCTCGACGAAGCGGGAGCGCGTGGCTTGGTCGGCCAGCTCCAACGAGAAGCGGTCGCGCGCGTAGAGCCGGTACGAGCGGACGCTGCCGCTGGCGACGCGCCGAACTTCGAGTGCGAGGTTGTTCCCGATTCGCTCGGGGCGCGTCAGCCCCTCACCGCGATTGATGGCGACGAGCAGCGAGTCGAGCAGACCCTCCGGCTTGGTCTCGCCGCGCACGACGGAGAGCAACTCGTCGGCCGTCTTGTACGGCAGCATCGAGCGCCAGCCGGTGTCGCGGCGCTCGAAGAACGCACGCCGCCGCGCCATGGCGATGAAGCGCTGGTGGGTCTCGGCGCGGTGCAGGCTTACGCGCCCCGAGACGTCGCGGGGGAGGTCGTCGTAGAGGCTACGCATGATCTCGCGGTCGTAGTTGCCGCGCCGCTCGAAGCGGAACAGGGTGCGGTCCGCGGTCGGCGACACGAAGTCGAGCGCGCGGTCGAGGCGCGGGTCGTCGGCTTCCGCGACGTCGACCTCGGAGAGCAGCGTCAGAAGGCGGTCCGCGTTCGGCGCGTCGCCGCCCTTCCAACTGTTGAAATAGTAGCCCTGCACGATCTCATCGCGCTGGCCCTGCTTGTAGAGATCGTGGATCTCGTCGCAGTCGCGCGTGCCGACGAGCATGTACGCGAGCGCCGAACGAAGGTCGCGGAGCGTGATGTGGAGCCGTCCCCGGAGGTGCGTGACGGCGTAGAGGCTCTTGAGCCGCTCGACGACGTGCTTGCCCGCCGTCTCGTCCTGGATGGTCTGGGCGTTGTGGAACGCGTAGCAGCGTTCCTTCAGGTCGCAGCCGTGGCACGGCTCCCAGAACTTCTCGTGGGTCATCCGGTTCACGAGCCGCTCGAGGATCGAGTTGTCGAAGCCCTGCGGGTCGACGACGACGCTGCGCAAGTTGAGGTTCACGACGGCGACCCCCGCAGCGGGCTCGCCCGTGCGGAGCCCCTCCTTCACCAGCGTGGCGAGCGCAGGGAAGTCCGCACGGTTTGCCTCGAGGAAGTCGACGAGGCGACCTTCGTTGATCGCGATGAGCCGGGTCTCTTTGGAGGCGGCCCAGCCCGTCGAGTCGCTGCCCTTGAAGGGTGCGAGGAAGGAGCGGAGGACGTCGTCGTTCTTCTGGTCGCCCTCGTCCTGGCTGCCGTCATAGTTCGACAGGAACGTGCGTCCCTGGAGCTCGAAGCGCGCGCCGTTCGGCAGCGAGTGGTCGACGATGGCCTGCTCGTCCTGGGCGGCGCGTTCGAGCTTCTGGAGGAACGCCGTCTTCCCGTCGCCTGCGTTGCCCGAGATGATAACGAGCGCGAACTCGCCCGAGAGCACCGACGGCAAGAGGTCGCGGTCGAGCGCCGTCTCGACGTACGTCTGCTCGCTGATGACGTCGAGTCCGCGCGTGCCCGCGTTGCTCCGCTTGCTCTGGCTGTAGACCGTGAGCAGGTGGCGGACGTACGGGTTGGTGTTCGGTGGGACGGGGCCGCCCGAGGAGCTGCCGTTGCCTCCGTTCGCAGGGGGCCCCCAGGAGGGTGGCACAGGCGTCACTGTCTTCGGGGCGCGCCGAGCAGCCGGAACGTTGGCGAGGGCTCCCTGCAGTTCGAGGGCGGACGCGAACCGATCACCGCGCTTGGGCGCGATGGCCTTGAGCATCAGGTCGACTAGCTCGGGCGCGATGTCGCCCAGGTTCGACTGGTCGCGCGGATCGCAAGCCGTCTTCCCGGGCGGCGGGATCTGCGCGTCGAGCCACGGGTAGCGGCCCGTCACCGCCTCATAGAGCGTGATTCCAAGCGCGTAGAGGTCGCGGTCTGCGAGGTCGCTCTGCGACGGGACCGCCTCGAAATCCAGGTCGGGTGGGAGGTAGCGACGCGAGCCACCTCCACGATCTCCACTCGCCCCGAAGACGGCGACGTTGAAGTCGATGATCTTCGCGCCGCGCTCGGTCCAAAGCAGGTTACGAGGCTTGATGTCGCAGTGGAAGACGCCGCTTTCGTGGAGGTGCACGAGGCCTGACGTCACCTGTCGCGCGAGCTCGAGCGCGTCCTCGGGCCCAAACAGGCTGCCGTCGATCATCTCGCCGACGTCGAGGCCGTCGATGTACTCGAAGACGATAAAGGGAGGGCCGTTGCCGGGGACGAAGTCGGCGTCGATCACCTTCACGACGTTCGGGTGATCGGGGATGCGAAGGAGCGTCTTGTACTCCTTCTTGAGCCGGTCGACGATCGACACGCGGTCCCGCAGCACGAGCTTCATCGCGCGCGAGACGTCGCCGAGCGTGTCGATGACCTTGTATGCGACGCCGAAGGAGCCCGGCTTCCCGAGCCGCTTCTCGACGACGTACTTGGGAGTGATCTGCGTCTGCGCCAGCAGGTTCGAGTAATCGAGTTGGGGCGCGGCAGGTTCCGAGACGGGCGATGGCGTCGGAGTGCCGCATTCGGAATCCGCCGCGGCGCGGGGATCGAGGAGGACCTTCAGTTCGGTCAGCGCCCACGCCGGCGTCGGCCGCTGGTCGGGCTCGAAGGTGCACAGCTTCTGGAGCCAGGCGTCGAAGCCCTTGGGCAGCTCGGGCCGGGCCGCGCTGGGCTTCACCGCAAACACGGCCTTCTGCTCGAAGAGCTCGGTGGGCGTCTTGAACGGCCGATCGCCCGTGAACAGCTCGTAGAGGACGAGGCCGACGCTGAAGATGTCGGAGGCGGGAGTCGCGGCGCCGGGCTCGCCGTGGATCTCGGGCGCCATGTACTTGGGCTCGAGATCGTCGATGATCTCCTGCGCAATGGTGCGGCTGTGGTCGGTGCCGGGGCGGGCGAAGTCGAAGCCGGTGACGCGGACGCGCCCGTCGGTGCCGACGAGGATGTTCGACGGCGAAATGTTCCGGTGAACGACCTTGTGCGACTGCAGGTGCCCAAGCGCAGTCAGGAGGTCGGCTGCGATCGTGTTCTTCTGGTCGAGCGTCAGCGCCAGTGTCGGCTTCTCGATGTGGACGCGCAGTGCCTGTCCCGGCACGTCCTCAGTGACGATGAAGTACTTGTCCTCGGCCTCGCTCGGGAAGAAGTCGCGCACGCCCACGATGCTCGGGTGGCCTGGCATCGAGCTCAGCGTGCGGTAGGCGGTCGAGATCAGGAGCCGCTGCTTCTCGCGCTCCTCGGGCGGCTTGTACGGGTCGGCCTGGTAGGCACGGACGAGCACGGTCGCCTTCTGCCCGACGAAGGCATTGAAGGCGCGGTACTCGACGTAGCAGTCGGTGCCCCCGAGCTTCTCGGCGACCTGCCAGTTCCCGAAGCGCAGAGGTCCCGAGCGCGGCTTCGCCACGCCCTGGAGCGCCTTCATGATGATGTTGTGGTGGGCGCCGATGTTCTTCGACTTGCCCGCGGGGATGCGCGTGCTGTTTTGGAAGAACGCCGCCGCCTTCTTGAGCGTCGTGACGTTCGGCGCGTCGCGCCCCCCCTGGTCGACGAGTGTCGCGTCGGGCGACGTGAGCAGAACGGCGGCGTCGACGTAGATATCCTCGAGATCGCGTCGGCCGGGCTGGCTGCTGGTGATGACGCCCTTGATCGCCTTCGCATGCCCGCGCAGCTTGGCGAGCGGCGAGCTGAAGGGCTGGCGCCCCTCCGGGTACCACTTGGGCCCGTAGACATCGATGAGTCCGCGCGTGCCCTTCACGTCGACGAGGTAGACGGCGTGCGGCGCGATGATCGCGACGTCGACCTCGAAGGCCTCGCCGTTGCGCACGATCTCGAAGTTGTGCAGGACGAGGTAGCTCGCCGGCAGGTGATCCCGCAGGTACGCGATGGCCTGGCGCTCGGCCTCGTTCACCGGCTCGCCGATGGGGATCACCGTGGCCATCAGTTCGCATCCTTCTCGATTGCGGCTTCGATCATTCCCACCGCCTTGCGCTCGGCATGGATGGCCCGCGTGTTCGCAACGACCGCAGCCTCGACGAACTCAGACAGCGCATGACGCGTCTTTCCTCGAACCAAGGCACCCGCATCTCGGCGAGCAACTCGCAGTCGAGACTCGGAATGGACGACCCAAATGCCGTACCGATAGTGGCGAGGTAGCCTGGCTCCGAGGCGAAAATGGACCACAAAAAGAATGCGTCCTCCTTCGAGCGGCAGCGCACGCGAACCAAGTGCTCGGAGGCCGCGTGGCCGTAATACGTGGGAAGCGGCACCACTGCCCGTCCGATGATCCCTCCAAGTTGTCCGCTGCGAGGGAGGAATAGATCTCGTTCCGAGACCAAGAGCTTCTCCAATTGAGGCGTTCGGCGCCTTGAAATGAGGTACTCGCCCACGGGATCGAGCCGAAAAACCTCGGACGAAGACAAGAAGGGTACGCCCAGAGCCGGGTCTTCAACCTTCAGTCGCGACCCCCGATTGGGCTCAAACACGGCTTCGACGTTGTCTGCAAGCCGCGCGGACGGACGCCGAGCAAGCGAGGCCCGCGCTCGGGCGGCTTTCGGCATGTGATGGAACGCATCCAACCGCCGACGCAGCGCGGAAGCAGGCGCATGAGAAGTGTTGACAGCCGGAATCTCCTCCCAACCGAGCAGGTGTTGAACACGGGCAACTGCGCACTGCTTCGATCCTGCTGCCTGATCACGAAGCCGGGCGACCTCGCGGATCAACTTGTCAACGTCGCTCTCCAGTTGAGCACTGAAACGAGGGAGGGAAATGTTACCGATGTGCTCGGGCTCGATGTGTTTGATGTGGCCGCCGTAGATCTGTTTCCGGATCAAAGCGTGGCCATATCGAGACGACAAGAATGCGAACAGGAATCCGGGGGGGGCTGCAGCCGCGTTCGGCTCAATTCGAATAAGGTCATCGCTAGCGACGAGCCCATCCAGCTCCCGTCGGGTCCAGATGGCCGCCCCCAAATTCATGCCAGAGCGGGTCACCAGGATCATTCCCTCATGCAAGCGAAGCTCCTCGAGCAGCTCACCATGCTTCCGTGACAAGTACCCTGCAGGACGCACGTCCGCTGTAACGATGTCGCGAGCCGATACGTAAGGTTCACCGTGCGACGGATCGTCCACGAAAATACGACCGAACATTGGTCCACGGAAGATCTCGCGCCCTTGGACAAGATTCTTCAAGAGCGATTTGGGGAGCTTCGAATGACGCAAGCTCGCAATTGCGCGCTGGTCCTCAGACACATGGTAACCCCCCGTCAGGCGTCGACCTTCCGCCACGACATCCTGGAGGCGAACGACACCAAGCCTCACGATCCGGGCTCCGCATTCTTTCTGCGGAACGCTCGATACGCCTCTGCGATGATCGGCAGATCGTCGTCGAGCTTCTTCCTCTTGCGCCGAAGGCTTCGAGTGACGAAGTGGCCGTTCACGCGGATGCGCTCCACCTCTTCCACATCTTCAAGGATATCCTCGCCGTCGGGTGCGCGTTTGTAGAGCGTGTTGCCACGGCGATCGACGCCGACGCGCTCCGCGACCGCCATGAAAACGGGGTAGTCGTTCTTGCCGCCGAGGTCGGCCGCCTGGACTTCGCGATGCGACTTCTTCTTCAAGAAGAGAAGGCTGGTCAGGATGTTCACCTTCGCCTCGACGACGAAGACCTCGACGGGAAGGTCGACGCTCGCGAGCACCCACGTGTGCCGCAGGATCCACCAGCGGATGTACTCGTCGCCCGGATTCCCAAGGATGCCGTCGGGAAGCACGATGCCCATGCGTCCGCCCGGCTTCAGCCATTCCACGCAGCGCTCGATGAAGAGGACCTCGGGCGCGACGCTGCCCTGCAACCGTCCCGTGTTCCGATAGCCACCGTCCTCCGTGCGCTCCCAGATGTGCGCGAGCTCGAAGTGCCGAAGGATGTTCTGGTCGGTGACGGGGATCTCGGACCCGAAGGGCGGGTTGGTGAGAACCAGATCCATGGTGCCCAGCTCGGCGACCTTTTTCGCTTCGGCGAGGCCCGGCAGATGGCCGCCAGGAAACTCGAGCGAATTGAGATTGAAGAGATTGGCCTCCGTGTTGCTCGCCATCACAGCGTTCATCTGTGCAGCGCGCACGAGGAATGGATCGAAGTCGGCGCCGAAGAGGTTCTTCTTCACGAACTCGCCGAGGCGCTCCTGGATGGAAATAAACTCCTGCGTTGACTCGGCGCCCGGCTCGATACCCTGCTCCTCCTGAAACTTGTGAGCGAGGTGCGCGAGCGTCGCGGTGAGGAACCCGCCCGTCCCGCACGCTGGGTCGATCACCCGCTCGTTCGGCTTCGGGTCGAGCATCGCGACGACGAGCTTGATGGCTCCACGCGGCGTGAAGTATTGGCCGCGATCTCCGCGCAGGTTCGTTCCGACGATCTCTTGATACGCAGCTCCTTTGGCATCCACGTCCGTGCGACCGAAGTCGTACTTCGCCAGCTCCGAGACCATGAAGGCGAGCGCGCGGTCGGAGAGCAAGATTTCGTCGTTGCCACGGAAAACGGTCGAATACTTCTTCTTCACCTCGTCGAACAGCGGTTCAATGCGCTTGCGGATCGCCTTCTGCCCTGCGGCATCAAATTGCTCGTCGATGAGCTGGCCGTTCTTCTCGAAACGGCCCGCCCAGAAGCGGCGCTTGTCATTCGGCTGCCGTTCGTCATGCATCTTTGCGGAGATGAGATAAAGGAACTGCCAGAACGCAGCGTCCTTCGGCATACCCTCATTGCCGTGGATGAAGTTATGGCAGCGCCGGAAGGCCGTGCGCAGCATCTCGGGGTCGGCGCGCCGGAGCTTCGCGTGTGACGCAACGTCGCGCGTGCCGATCGACTCATCAGACAGTGGCCAGTCGCCGATCGGGATGAACTTCGCATCGAAGCGCTTGCGATCGACCCGGAAGAAGAAGAACTCGAGGCCGTTCGTCCAGAGGCCGTACTTGCAATTCGCGCAGGCGGCCATCGCGTCCTTGAGCAGCTCGAGGTCCTTCTCGGCCTGCTCGTGGTCGCGCATCTTGTACGCGCCCTTGTCGCCGAGCTTCAGCTCCTTCTGGCAAACAACGAGGCGGCGCACGTTCTCCGGCGTGTGCTCGGCGCCAGGCTCGAAGATAGCGATGTCGATCTTCTTGTTCGAGCCATCGACCTTGATCTTGAAGTCGGGCTCCATGTCGTCTACGGAAATCGCGTACTCGTGGAAGAACGCGCGAGCGATGCGCTGGCGAACGCGCTCCTTGTCGTTTTCGGCGACCGGCTTGCCCGTGATGTAGTCGAGGATCTTGCCCTCCTCGATGGCGCTCGTCTCGTCGGTCGATGCGCCGTTCTCTTCGGCGGCGTCTGCCGACGCAGACTTCGCTGCTGCTTTTTTGGGCCTAGCCATCTTTGCGTTCCTTCACACCAAGCTCGTCGGAAGATGAGGCAGCGCCGCCATCCCGGACCCAAGCGTCGACGTCCTCGCGCTTGAACTTCCAGAAGCGGCCCACCTTGTGGCCCGGCATGCCCTTCGAGGTGACCCACGTGTAGACGGTGTCCTTGCTCACCCCGAGGTACTCCGCGATCTCGTCAACTGAGAGCCACCTGTCGTCCATGCGCGTCCTTATGCCGTGCCGGCTGACTGCCTTCCTGAACACGGTATCAGGGCTCCAGGTCGGTTGCAATTGGGTTTACTAGGGTTCGTTAGGGTTGACTGGTCGTAGGCCGGGGATGGGCCGACGGCTTGGGCCTACTCGTTCGGGCGCTCTTGGAGTTGGGGCGGATTCCATGGGATTATCCGTGGGAATCCCATGCAGAATCCGTTGGAGCGACCCGGCCGAAGTACTCCGCACCGCACGCGTAGACGAAGTGCCTGAAAATGCGTTGGTTGCGAGTGCGGCACGGCGGCTGCTTTAGGCCAGGCGCAACCCCAACAGAGGAGCACTCGCATGAAGAAGCAGACGATCACCACGGCCTCGCAGCTCGTTCGCGCAATGAACCACCACGGCGACATCACCATTTACGGCCCACAGGGGCTCGTCCTCGCTCGACGGGCGATCGAGCACGTGATCGCGCAGTCGGGCTGCGCGATCACGTTCGACCCGGCGAGCGCACCTGATCTGGTCGACTACCTCACCGTCACGACCGTCTCAGGGCTCGAAGGCGCGATCGCCGGCGCGGGGCTCGGCGCCTTGGTCGGGCTGCTGTTCAAACAGCCCGCGGCGGGAGCGGCCATCGGCGCCGGGCTCGGCGGCCTCGCTGGCGTGAGCCGCGGCGTCCAGCGCGTCGAGAGCGGCTGGCGCGTGCGCGCCGTGCGGGAGATCAACGGGGCGCCGATCGTGACGATCAACGCGCTCAAGGCGGCATGACCATGATGCTGAGGATCGATGAGCGCCTGCCGGACTCGCCACTCGAAAGCGAAGTCGTCCTGCACGTGCGGCTTCACGCGCGCCGTGCGGTTCGACGGAAAACCTCGGAGGCACCAACAGCGCTCGCGCTCCTCTTCGGCTTCGGCCATGCAGTGGACGACGCCTGGGCCACGGCCGCGAACGCGCCCGAGCCGATGCATGCGGCCGCCGCGCTCGCCCAGCGGCTGCGTGGATCGAGCGAAGCAGTCGTCGCGCTGGGGCACGACGCTGCCCACGTCGAAGCGTGCAAGCGCTGGCTGGCCGCGAGGAAGACGCAAGACGATGTCTTCACCGAGATCGAAGCCTCGGACCTCGCGACACTGCTGGAGCTCTCCAAGGCGCGCGACCTCGCGTGCGCGAAGGGCATCGATGCGCGCGGTGGCGAGCGCTACCTCCCGATCCTGATCCACGGGCCCACCGGCAGTGGCAAGGAGCTGCTCGCGCTCGCGCTGCACAACTTGTGGAAGCGGACGACGAGCCAGCCGAAGGCATCCTTCGAGGTCGTCCACGTCGGCGGCATGTCGCCGGACATGATCAACGATGAACTGTTCGGGCATGCGCGCGGCGGATTCACGGGCGCGACTGCGGAACGCGTCGGGCGCCTCGAAGCTGCGAACGGCGGCGCGCTCCTCATCGACGAAGTCGGCGACCTATCGCCCGAGGCGCAGGTGCGCTTGCTGCGGTTCCTCCAGACGCAGGAGGTGTCGCGCATCGGGGAGAACAAGGTGCGGCCGCTCTCCGTGCGAGTCATCGCGGCGACCTGGCACGACCTCGACAAGAACGTCGCGAACGGCACCTTCCGCGAGGACCTGCTCCATCGCCTGCGCGTGGGCGCCGGGCTGCGCCTTCCTCCGCTCGCGCTTCGAGGAGGCTTCTTCGATGACTTGCTTCCTGCGATGCTCAAGAAGCGCGGGCACCGTGCGGTTCCCCTCGTCACGCGCAGCGCTCGCGATGCCCTCGCGAGGTATCACTGGCCCGGGAACCTGCGCGAACTCGCGGGCGTACTCGATGAGATCGTCGCCCTTGCGGACGGGGAGACCATCCGCCTCGAGCACCTGCCGACGCATCTTCAGCGCGGCTACCTTGAGCTGCCGCTCCACGAGCGCGCCATCGGCTTTCTGCTCGACGAGGTCGACGGCGGTGGCCTCTCCGACGAGCACGTGTCGTGGCGCATCGAGCAGATCACGCAGTCTCTCGGGAACGGGGGACTTCCGCCGGCGAACGAACAACTCGCGACCGTCGGACAGTTTCTCACGCTGCTCGACGACAGCTCGGAAGATCATCGGCGCAACGTTGCTGAGGTGAACGATCTCCTGCGCCTCGACCAGCAGCACCGGCTTGCCTCGGCAATTCATGGTTTCTGGCAGTCGGTGCTTTCGCTCGAGGCACCTGCGAACGTGAAGCGCCTCGTCCGTGAGGCGAGCAAGCGGGCCAAGGCAGACGAAGCGGAGCTTCAGCAGCAAATCTCGTCAGGCCAGCGACAAGCCAGCATTGAGGAGAACCCGTGGCTGCGGTTGTTTCGAGAGGTCCATGCGTTGCCGCTCCTGCGAGGCACGAATGGTGGCGAGCTGGCCAAGGCGTTCGTCGCGCTCTTCAACGTCACCAAGCTGGTCGCTCCGTCGCTCATCGACACTGTTCGCACCGACGCGGCGGCAGGTGGCTTCTCTAGGCTTCGAGAGCGCTTCCTGCGCTTCGTTCGGGAGTCGAGCGATGACGAGTCCAAGATCATCGAGGCGGCGTCCGCGCTCCGATCGCCGGGAAAGCTCTCGCGTGATGAGTGGGTCGCGATGACCCAGAGCTACCCGACCCAGCGGGCCGCTTCGGACGCGACCGGGTTCGACCCCAAGACGATCACGAAGTACCTGCAGCAGTACGACATCCCGAACCCGTGGAAGGCCGAGCGCGCGGGCTGAGAACTGGGATCAGCGGTGCGCTCCGACACCTGATAGTGTGCGCTCGGTGAAGAACGGGTTCGCGCACTTCGACGGCTCGCATCGCGAGAACTTTTGCGCTGCCGTACTGCTGCTGACAATGGAGCTGGACTCGGCTGTGAAGTCGCTCGTGTCGCGCACGGTCCTGGCTCGTCTTGGCATAGACAATACATCGACATTGTTGGGCTTCGGCCGCGAAGCACGGCTGAGCAAGAGGGCGGACGACGAGTATGCGCGCGTGGACATCTGGCTCCTGTTCGATGGACAACCGGATGCGTTCTACGCTTTCCTTGAACTCAAGACGCACGACAACTGGCCGGCGGCGCACGTCGCCCACCAAGTTCGCGACCAGTCGAGTCGGCGACTCGCGCTGAACGCCGGGCGCATTCGGGGCAGCGTGCTTCTTGCGCCGGAGCGCCTCTGCCAACGGGTTCGCCAGATTGATCACGAGTTGCCATCAATTGCTTGGGAGGCCCTGCTCCGTGACCTCCGGACGCTCCGTCCGGATTCGGCCCTTACTGCGCACGCAATTCGGCATTTCGAGGACCAAATGGAACATCCGCCCGGGATCAACAAGCCCATCACGTTGGCCGACTTCGAGGGAGCAACGACAACGGTGGCGTGCCTCAAGCAGTTCTTGATGGACTGCGTCGGCGAGCTCAAAGGCAGCGTCCACGGTGAACCGCTATATATGACCCCTGGGGATGGTCGCCCGAGGAGCGGGGGTGGTTGGGCTTGGCATGGGTTTGCCGTGCCGTTCAGCCTCGACGGGCAGCGAGGTCGGATTGGCCTCTACAAATACGCCGAGGCGCCTCCGTTGGAGCTTGAGGCCCTGGGTTCCCTGTGGCTCGAGGTGTTCCTGGGCGATCCGGACCGGCCCCTCGTGTCTACGAGATTCGCGCCGGCAACGCTGAGTCGCGATTGTCTCGACGAGGCGCGCGTCGAACTCGCGAATGCCTGGCGCACGCTGCAAACAGCCAAGTCCTTGGGGCAGGCAGAGGAAGGTTAGCGGCCGGAGCTGCCGCTGCCGAGTCTGTGGCCGTAGTTCCGTGCTCGGCCCTTTGTGGGGGGCCGAGCTACTGGCGTGTGGCCGTGCCGCGCGACGATCGCCCGTAAATCATGCTGGAAAGCACGCATGATGGATTGACGCGCGTGTGGTGGTGTGTCATTACATCAAGGCTGAGAATGGTTGAGCGAAGGAGGGAGAAGTTGCTGAACGTGAGGGTGCTCGACGCCGAGATGGAGATGCTGGGTGAGCTGGCTCAGCGCGAGGGCGTGAGCATGTCGGAGTGGATCAGGAACTGTGTTCGCAGGGAGCATGCGCTGCTGGGCGCGAAGGCTGCGAAGCGGTCCAAGACGAAGCGGTAGATGGAAGTTGGTGGGGCCCGCGGTGCGCTAACACCCGAGCCCCTGGCCACCGGAAAGGTAAGTTCCCAATGGCGAGGATGACGGTACGAGATTTGGGGCGGGCGCGCAAAGGGCGCAGGCTCATGGGCAGCTGGGCGCGCTCGCGCGGGCGGTGAAGTCGTGGCTGCGAAGGGCGAGGCAACTGAGGTCGAGCTGACCGCGGATGGCGATGGTATTGCGCGCGAGAGCGGCCGGCGTGGGCCTGCTCCGCGGTTGGTGAGCTCGCTGCTGACGACGCGGGATGCGGCGGCTTACTGCGGCTTTAAGACGACGGGGGCGCTGAGGAAAGCGCGCCTGGAAGGACGGATTGTGCCGGCGGGGCGCCGGGGCGGGACGGGCACTTGGATGTGGGGGCGCGAGGAGCTGGATCGGTTTCTTCGTGGTGAAGCGCCCGCTAAGATGGCCTCGGAACGCCCGGGTGCGCCTCCGAATGGAGGAACACATGGGAAAGCACGAGAATTGGAAGTTGTTCAAGAACAGTTGGGTATCAACGAAGCCAGTGCTGCCGGGAGTTTGGCGGCGGAAGGAGGGCGGTCACGTCGTGCGCGCGCGTGTGCTGGAAGCGACGACGGGGCAGCAGAAGGAGATCTGGAAGGTGTTGCCGGAGGCGGATGCGCCGGCGGCGCTCAAGTGGCTGGACGTCGAGAAGGGGCGGGTGCGAGCGGGCGGCGCCTCGGTCGCGCCTCAGAAGATGCGCTTCGCCGAATTCGCGACATCGCTGTTCGCACGCAAGGTCGAGACCAAGGAGATCCGTAGCGCGAAGGGGCGGCAGAAGTGGGGCAACACGCTCGAGCATTTGATCGCGGGCACCGAGGTCATCGAGACGGATGACGGCGGTGCCCAGGTGGGGCGCAAGTTCGTGCCCGGCTTTGGCGAGATGTTTCTCGACAAGCTCGGGGTGGTGCACATCGAGGAGTGGCGGGCGGGGATCGCGCGGCTGATTCAGGCTGGTGATTACGCTCCGACGACGTGCAACAGCTGGCTTTCGGTGTTGCGGGTGATCCTTCAGGCTGCGAAACGCGAGCTCGGCCTTTCCGGGCTCGCGACGGAGGGCGTGAAGGATTTCGACGAGTCGGAGCACGAGACCTACTCCGAGGAAGAGCCGAACGCGCTCTTGCCGGAGGAGGTGCCGCTGTTCCTGGGCGCCATGCGTGAGCTGTTCCCGCAGCATTACGCGATGGTGTTTCTGGGAATGGTGACCGGGCTGCGGCCGTCGAGCCTCAGGCCGCTTCGCCGATCGGGGCCGAAGGCGGATGTGCTCTGGGACGAACACAAGCTGCTGGTGCGGCGTTCACACACGCTCGGCGACGAGGTGATGAACACCACCAAGCAGCGGGTGAAGTACCGGATCCATCTGCCGGAGGCGGCCATGGAGGTGCTGCGCTGGCACGCGGCGACGCAGCTTGCGACGGCGGAGATGAAGGAGTCGGAGCTCCTGTTTCCGGCGATCACAGGTGGCTACCGATCGCCGTCGGTGCTCAACAAGCCGTTGGAAGACGTTGGTCGGGCGATCGGTCTAAGCAAGCGCTTCACGCAGCGCGGGTTGCGGCGGACGTTCAACGACCTTGCGCGGGCGGCGCAAGTGGAGGGCGTGGTCACGAAGAGCATCTCCGGGCACCTCACGGAAAGGATGCGGGAGCGGTACTCGACGGTCGCTCCCATCGAGCAGCGGGCCAGCATCGCCAGGGTCATCGACTTCGCGCAGGCGAAGCAGCCGACCGCCAATAGTGGGGACGCTGTCCCCTCAATCGGGGAGCCCGCACCGAGTGGGGAGCAAACTGGGGAGCACGCCCCTGGAGATGGGGAGCACCAAGAAAAAACCGGCTAG
>Ga0164241_10001542_pt1 | contig 27892 bp, 20 predicted proteins | sample OricomyardsoilBY_FD_108780 | JGI IMG/M metagenome (GOLD analysis project Ga0164241, IMG submission 108780) | Backyard soil microbial communities from Emeryville, California, USA - Original compost - Back yard soil (BY) | ecosystem: Environmental > Terrestrial > Soil > Unclassified | place: USA... | reverse complement strand
CACCTTTCAAAGCTCACTCAAGGCAGCTCTCGAGGCCGAGTCGTACGTCGTGGCCACCGCTTCCACGGGCGAAGACGGGCTGAAGCTGGCCGCGAGCCTGCGCCCGACCGCGATCGTGGTCGACAGCGTGATGCCCGGCATCGACGGCGCGACGTTGATCCGTCGCGTGCGTCTGGACGCCGCGCTGCGGCGGACGCCCTGTGTGCTGTTGACTGCGTCGGAGGGGCCGGGCGCCGAGCTGAAGGCGCTCGACGCCGGCGCGGACGCCTTCGTGCGCAAGGAAGACCTGGAGCTTGTCATGGCGCGCCTGACCGCGGTCTTGCGCAGCGCGGCGAGCGAGCGTGTCGAAGCGCAAAGCCTGCTCGATCCGAAGCGCATCCTGGCCGTCGACGACAGCAAGACTTACCTGGCGGAGCTGTCGAACGTCTTACGCGACGAAGGCTACGAGGTCATCGCCGCGTACTCGGGCCAAGAAGCGTTGGAGTGGCTGGCGGCGCAGTCGGTGGATTGCATCTTGCTCGACTTGATGATGCCCGACATGGACGGCATCGAGACCTGTCGTCGCATCAAGGATTCACCGATTTTCCGGGACGTTCCCTTGATCATGCTGACGGCGCACGAAGATCGCGCGACGATGATCGAAGGCTTGAGCACCGGCGCCGACGATTTCATCGCAAAATCCAGTGAATTCGAGGTCTTGCGGGCACGGGTGCGGGCCCAGCTGCGCCGAAAGCAATTCGAAGACGAGCACCGCCACATCCGCGAGCAATTGCTGCGCTCGGAGCTCGAAGCCACCGAGGCGCGCGCCGCGCGTCAGCTTGCGGAGGCGCGCGCCAAAATGGTCGAGGCCTTGGAGCAAAAGAACCAAGAGCTGTCGGACGCTTATGCCGAGCTGAAACAGGCGCAATCCCGCTTGGTACAGACGGCCAAGCTCGCCTCGCTGGGCGAGCTCGTGGCCGGCGTTGCGCACGAGATCAACAACCCGCTGGCGTTCGTGATCAGCCATTTGAGCACCGCCACCACCAGCGTCGAAAAGCTCGGCCCGGCACCGACCGACGCCGAGCGCGCTCGGCACTGGCATCGCGCCCAGGACCGCATGACGGAAATGGCGCGCGGGCTCGAGCGCATCCGCGCGCTGGTGCTCAAGCTGCGAACGTTCTCGCGCTTGGACGAGGGCGAGCGCAAGGTCGTAAACGTCAGAGAGTGTTTGGACTCCGTCCTGACGATCTTGGGCCACCGGCTGCGCGAGCGCATCGACGTCGAAACGCGCCTCGACGAGCCCGAGCTATTGGATTGCTACCCGAGCCTGCTCAATCAAGCCCTGATGAATTTGCTCTCCAACGCCATCGACGCCATCGACGGTGCCGGCCGAATCCAGATCCAAGGCGGCGCCAGTGGCACGCAGTACCTCCTGCGCATCTGCGACAGCGGCAGTGGTATTCCCGAGGCGCTGCGTGAGCGCATCTTCGACCCATTTTTTACGACCAAAGACGTGGGCAAGGGAACCGGGCTCGGCCTTTCGATCACCTACTCGATCATCAAGAAGCACGGCGGAACGCTGGAGCTGCGCAACGGCGAAGCCGGCGGCACCGTCGCCGAGATCGCCCTGCCCCTGGCCGGGCCACCGACGACCTGAGCTCAGCGGTTCGCGCGTTCGGCCATCAACATCACCGCGCGCACGCGGTCGAGCAGGGCGTCGGAGGTGAACGGCTTCTGAATCAGGCGTTCTTCCGGCTCCAGCAGATCGATTTCGGCCAAGTTCAGGGCCGCGCCCGCGTAGCCGGTCATGTACAGCACCTTCAACCCCGGCCGAGCCAAGGTGAGCTCGTCCGCCAGCTTGACGCCGCTCATCTCGGGCATCACCAAATCGGTCAGCAACAGGTCGATCTCGTCGCCGACCTCGCTGAAGGCTCGGGCTTCGCTCGGTCGAGACGCTTCGACCACGACGTAGCCCTGCCGTCGCAAGATGCGCGCCGTGATGCTGCGCACCGCCGGATCGTCTTCGACCAGCAAAATCGTCCCGCTGCCGCGCGTGACGGACCGCGGAGGCACCGTATTCTTCGCCCGCACGCTGTCCAAGCTGGTGAGCGGAAAGACGATCGTGAACGTGGTACCGCGCCCGACCGAGCTATCGACGGAAATTTGGCCGCCGTTCTGGGTGACGATGCCGTAGACCATCGACAAGCCCAAGCCGGTGCCCTTACCGACCTCTTTGGTGGTGAAAAACGGCTCGAAGATCCGCTTCATCACCTCGGGCTCGATACCGGAGCCGGTGTCGGTCACGCTCAGCAGCACCGAGCGCGTCCCCAGGTCCGTCGCGCCCTCACGGGTTTGGCGCTCGTGCAGCTCGATGCACAACGTGCCGCCGCCGGGCATGGCGTCGCGCGCATTGACGCACAGGTTGATCAGCACCTGTTCAATCTGGTTGTGATCGGCGGTGATCGCGCTCACGTCCGGATCGAGCCGTGTGAGCAGCGTGATGTGCTCGCCGATCAAGCGCCGCAGCATCTTCTCGACGTTGCGCACGACGCCGGCCAGATCCAGCGGCTCCGGCCGGGCCGATTCGCGCCGACTGAAGGCCAAGAGCTGCCGCGTCAGCGAGGCGGCGCGCTTCGCGGCCGCGACCATGTCGGCCACGTCTTCGCGCGCGACGTGACCAACCAGCTCTTCCAACGCCATTTCACCGCTGCCTTCGATCACGGCCAGCAGGTTGTTGAAGTCGTGGGCCACGCCGCCCGCCAGCTGGCCTACCGCCTCCATTTTTTGCGAATGCACCAGCAGCTGCTCCAGGCTGCGTTTCTGGGTGACGTCTTGCAGAAGGGCGATCGCGCCCGTCACCTCGCCGCTGTCGTTGCGCAGCGGCGTCGCGACGATGGCCACGCGAGCCTCCGCCACGCCGCCGTTCTTGATGATCGCCTCCATCTCGACGCGCGGAGCGCCGTGCATGGCGCGCAGCAGCGGGCTCTCCGAGGGCGGCACCAGGGTGCGCCCGTCGGTCATGTACAGACCGTAGGCCTGCGCCCAGCGCTCCGGCGACACGTCGTCCAGCTGGGTTCCGAGCACGCGCTGCGCCTCGCGGTTGAACAACAAAGTCTTACCCGACGCGTCGGTGACGATCACGCCCTCGCCGATTCCGTCCAAAATCGAGTTGAGGATGCGGCTCTGCTGGCGCAACCGCTCTTCACTCTTGCGCAGGGCATCTTGGGTGCGCAGGCGCTCGGTCACGTTGCGCGAGATGGCAACCAGGCCTCCAATTTGGCCGTCAGTGCCGAAAATCGGGGCCTTGCTCTCGGAGTACCACTCGGGCTGGCCATTGGGGCCGCGGTACTCGCGCACGATGTCCAAGGTGGGCTTGCCTTGGCTCAACACCACGCGTTCTTCGGCTTCGATGCTGGCCGCCACCTCGGGCGCCACGAGGCCGTCGCTCAGCTTACGACCGATCAGGGCTTCCGGACTGTCGCTGCCCATCACCTGCGCGAACGCCCGATTCGCGCGTTGAAATTCCAGCGCCTTGTCCTTGAGGAAGATGCCGTCGGGGCTGCTGTTCATCAGGTCCGCCAGCAGTTGGCGCTCGTGGGCGATCTGCCGCGCGAGGCGAAAGTGCTCGACGCCCTTGCTGACCTTGAAGCGCAGGTCCTCCGCGTTCCACGGCTTGGTGACATAGGCAAAGACCTTGCCCTCGTTGATGGCGCGCACCACGGCCGGCAGGTCGGCGAAGCCCGAGACCATGATGCCGACCGTGGAGACGTCGACCAAACGGGAGAGCAGCTCGTCGCCGGTCATCTGCGGCATGCGCTGGTCGGTGATGACGACCGCGATGTTCGGGTCTTCGTGCATGACCGCGAGCGCCCGCTCCGGCGTCTCGGATTTGACGACGGTGAAGGTGTCACCCAACAAGTCTTCGAGAGCCAGCAAGATTTGCGGCTCGTCGTCGACCACCAACACGCGCGCTTTTGTCTCCCCGCCGTCCATGTCCTGCTGTCCTGCTGTCCTGGTCTGCTGCGCCACTCGTGATGATGCCTCGGACTCGTTGATACGCAGACGATTGGTGTGAAAGCTACCGGGTCGCCAGCAAGGTGGTCAAGGCGCGCAAAGCCCCACGTCGAAGGTCGCGCGTTTGTGGGGCACAATGTCGCGCGGAATCTCGATTCCAGGACGCATCATCGGTAACAAACCTGAAACACCCGGGGGGCGCGCGGCGCGGGCGCGGCGCCGTCTGGTGCTCACCGGGCGCACGGTCGCCGAGACGCCAGAGCGAACTCGTACAAAACGCCGACCGCCAACGCTCCGAGACACGAGACCGCGCGACTCGCGGGCCTGGTCGAATTCGGGGCCCCCCGCGCGTTCGTGCGAGGCGCGGGCGCGGGGGATGTCCGGCAATAAACGCTGGACTTGTCGATCCAACGAGCATGTCCTTAAGCATTGCGGAGTCGTCCCGTTCTGGGATCCGCAGGGGACCGATGCAAGACGACGTGAAGGATCTCGTGCTGCTAGTCGACGACGATTTTTCGGTGCGCAAAATGCACGCCAAGGTGCTCGCGCGCGCCGGCTTCTTGGTAGAAGCGGCCAGTACGGGGGCCCAGGCGCTGGCGCTGCTCGAGCAAGGCGTGCGCGTCGGCTGCATCATCACCGACCTGCACATGCCGGGGCTGGACGGGCTCGGCTTTCTGAAGGCGGTCAGAAAATTCAATCTGGATGTGCCCGTCATCGTCGTCACCGGCTATCCCAGCCTGGAGAGCGCGATGCGCGTCATCGAGTTCGGCGGCTTCCGCTATCTGACCAAGCCGGCGCCAGCGGCCGAGCTGCTCAGCGTCGTCAAGAGCGCGGTCAGCATGCATCGCTTGGCAACGCTCAAACGTCGTGCGCTCGAGTTGTACGAGAGCGAGCGCTACCACCTGGGTGATCGCGCGAGCCTGGAGGCGAAGTTCGACCAAGCGCTCGACCTTTTGTGGATGGCCTTTCAGCCGATCGTCAACTGGCGTGAGCGCGCTATCGTCGGCTACGAGGCGCTGGTTCGCTCCAACAGCGAAGCCCTGCCCAATCCGGGCCTCTTGCTGAGCGCGGCGGAGCGGTTGGGTCGCGTGGGCGAGCTGGGCCAGCGCATCCGCCGTCACGTCGTGGACGCCGTCACGGCCGCGCCGGTCGAGACGCTGATCTTCATGAATTTACACGCCGCCGATCTGAACGACGAGTCTCTGTATTCGCGCAGCTCCGCGCTGTCCGGCTGCGCGACCCGCATCGTGCTCGAGGTGACCGAGCGCAGCTCCCTCGAGCGGGTCGGCGACGTCAAGGCACGCGCGCAAGAGCTGCGCGCCATCGGCTACAAGCTGGCCATCGACGATCTGGGCGCCGGCTACGCTGGTTTGTCCAGCTTCGCGCAGCTCGAGCCCGACATCGCCAAGCTCGACATGTCGCTGATCCGCGACATCGACGGCTCGGTGAAGAAGCAGAGCATCGTCAAATCGATGATCGACGTCTGCCGCAACGAGCTAGGCGTTGCGGTCGTGTGCGAGGGCGTCGAGACCCTCGCCGAGCGCGACACGCTCGGGGAGCTCGGCTCCGACACCCAGCAAGGCTACTTCTTCGGCCGGCCCGCGGCCGGTTTCTGCGCGCCGCGCTGGAGCCAGGCGCCGTCTGCTTGAGCGAGGCGAATGGCAACCACCGATAGCAGCCCCGCCCGCTTGCGCGCCCTTCGCGCGTACAGCGACGACCCCAACCCGACACGCGCCGTCGCGGAGTTGTCGGAACGGCTGGAGGCGACGCAAGCGAGCTGCGTGCTGCTGTTTTGCTCCGGCCACTACGATCTGGCCGCCCTAGGACCGGCCATTGAAAAGGGCTTTCGAGTCCCGGTAGCGGCTTGCACGGGCGCGGGACAGATCGGGGCCGGCGGTTTCGAGCGCGGCGGCATCACCGGCGTCAGCTTGAGCAGCTCCGACCTCGGCATGCGATCGCTCTTGCTCTCGCCGCTCTCGCTCTGCCAATCACAGGCGGTCGGCATCGCCCGCGAACAAGCCCACCGCGCAGCCGCCACCCCTGGGACGCGCAGCTTTGGAATCCTGATGGTGGACGGGCTCTCGCATTGGGAAGAGTACGTGGCGTCGGCGCTGTACGAAGCGCTGGGTAACGTGCCGGTCGTCGGCGGGTCGGCCCCGCCCAGCCCCAACCATCCGCACCCGGCGGTCTATCACGGGGGAAAATTCGCGCGGGGCGCGGCCGTCCTGGCCTTGTTCGAGACGCGGGAGCTCGCGTTCGAGACCTTCGTCACGCAACACTTCGTCCCCTCGCAGACCAAGCTGGTCATCACCCTGGCGGACCCAGACCGACGCCTGGTGTACGAAATCAACGGCGAGCCCGCCGCGCGCGCCTACGCCCATGCGCTGGGCATCGACCGCGCGCAGCTCGGCCCGCAGGACTTCGCCTGCCACCCGCTGCTGCTCGACATGGGTGACCAGCTGCTGCCGCGCGCCATCCGCGCGCATCACCTCGACCACAGCTTGAGCATGGCGTGCGCGGTCGAAGAAGGCTTGGTGGTCAGCATCGCCAAAAACACGGACCCGCTGGCGGCGCTGGAGCGTAGCTTCTCGGAGGTCGAACGGCGGGTGCCCACCCCCGCCGCGTGCTTGGTATTCGACTCTCTGTTCCGTCGCATCGAGCTGGAGGCCCATGGGTTGGATCGCCAAGTCGGCGAGCTTCTCGCGCGCAAAGGCGCGGTGGGTTTCAGCAGCTATGGCGAGCAGCTCGGGCCATTGCACGTGAATCACACCCTGACCGGGCTGGCGCTGGGCGGGGCAACCGCGAGGACCACGCCATGACCACCCCCGACGACGACACGCGCGCGTTGCGCGAGCGGCTCGAGGCGCTCGAAGAAAAAATCGCCAGCCGTGACAAGACGATCGAAGCCTTGATGCGCCGCGTCGAGAGCAAGCAGTCCATGCGCTCTTCGTTTTTGGTCGTGGAGCAGGGGCTGACCATGGAGCGCGTCGTCAGCAACAAGACGGCCGAGCTGGTCGAGCAGAAGGCGCGGCTGGCCAAGGCTCTCGACGAATTGCGGCTCACCCAGGCCAAGCTGTTGCACGCGCAAAAGCTGCAGGCGATCGGCCAGCTCGCGGCCGGCATCGCGCACGAAGTCAACACGCCCGCGCAGTACGTCACCGACAACGTGTCGTTCTTGCAACGGGCGTTCGACAAGCTGTGGCACCTGGTGGACGCTCAAACCAACGCCCTCGCCGCGGCGCGCAAGGGCGACGCCACTCCGCAGTCGTTCGAGCTCGTGGACGAAGCAAGGGCGGCCGCCAAGCTCGACTACCTGGCGCGTCAAGTACCGCGCGCCATCGAGCAGTCGATGGCCGGCCTAGGACAGGTCAACTCGATCGTGAAAGCCATGAAAGAGTTCTCGCACCCGAGCGGGGTCGAGAAGCAGCCCTTCGACATCCACGACGTGATCGAATCGACGTCTATCGTCGCCAAGAGCGAATGGAAGTACGTGGCTGATTTGGAGCTGAATTTCGACTGGAACCTGCCGCCCGTCTTGCTCTTGCGCAACGAATTCTCGCAAGTGCTGCTGAACCTGATCGTCAACGCCGCGCACGCCATCGGCGACGCGCTGCCGGCGGCTTCGTCCGACAAGGGCAAGATCGTCATCTCGACCAAGGCGGCAGGGGAACACGTCGAAATACGCGTCAGCGACAGCGGCCCGGGCATCCCGGAAGCGGTCCGCGGCCGCGTTTTCGAGCCCTTCTTCACCACCAAAGGAGTAGGCCGGGGCACGGGCCAAGGCCTGGCCATCGCCTACTCGGTGATCGTCGACAAGCACGGCGGGGCCATCAACTTCGAAACCGAAACCGGGCGCGGCACCACCTTCATCATCAGCTTACCGCTGGGCGCGTCATGAGTACCCAACCATGAGAGTCCTATTCGTCGACGATGAAGTGAGGGTGCTCGAGGCCCTGGAACGCGTGCTCTTCGATCTCGAAACCAACTGGCAGACCGATTTTGCCAGCAGCGCCAACGAGGCGTTCACGGAGCTCGCCAAGCATTCGTACGACGTCGTGGTCTCGGACTTGCGTATGTCCGGCATCGACGGCGTGGCGCTCTTGACGCGGGTCCGCGAGAAGTACCCGCGCACCGTGCGCATCGTGCTGTCCGGCCACAGCGACGAAGAGGCGGCCCTGAAAATGGTCCGCGTCGCCCATCAATTCCTGGCCAAGCCGTGCGCGGCCGAGACGCTGCACCGCATCATTGCCCGCACCGAGCAGCTCACCACCATGCTCGGCGATCGCAAGCTGCAGGGCATCGTAGGCCAAGTCGCCAGCTTGCCGTCGCCCCCCCACCTGCACCAAGAGCTGAGCGCGCTACTCGAGCGCGACGACGCCAGCGCGCCCGAGGCCGCGGCCATCATCAAGCAAGACCCAGCCATGACCAGCAAGCTGTTGCAGGTCGCCGGCTCGGCGTTCTTCAATAGCTCGACCAGCGTCACCGACGTCGAGACCGCCATCATGCGCTTGGGTTTCCGTACCCTGCGTGACCTCACGCTCAGCTGTGGCGTGTTCGAATGCGCAGCCCCGGGCGGGACCTCGCCATCCACCGGGGTAGAAGCGTTGCAGCGCCGTTCGCTGGCCATCGCCAACACCGCCGCCAGCATGGCCAAGCTGCCCGAAGACGCCTCCGCCGCCTACTTGGCGGGCCTGTTGTGCGACGTCGGTCAGCTGGTCCTCGCCAGCGCCGCGCCCGAGCGCCTGTACGTCACGCAGGCCGAAGCCGCGCAAGCGGGCGTGGCCGCGCACGTCGCCGAAGCTTCGACCTGGGGCGCCACCCACGCCGAAATTGGTGCATTTCTCCTGGGCCTGTGGGGGTTGCCGTTCCAAATCGTCGAGGCCGTCGCCAACCACCACGCGCCCGAACGTCATCCGGACACCCGGGTCGGCTTGCCGCAGCTGGTCTGGCTGGCCGCCTGCATCGTGGACGGCGATTCACCCGAGGTCGAAGCCCTCCACCGCTTCGGCGTCGAACAGCTGTACGAAACGACTCGGCGTGCATTCGAGGAAGGTAAACGATGACCGAACAACGCTACGTGCTGTGCGTCGACGACGAGCCGCTCGTGCTGGAGGGGATCGAGCGCACCTTGCGCCAAAGCTTCGAGGTCGTCACCGAGACCAAGCCGCTGGCGGCCCTGGCCCAGCTCGAAAAGCGCGAGCACGACTTCGTCGCCATCATCTCCGACATGCGGATGCCGTTGATGGACGGCGCCAAGTTTCTGGCCTGCGCCGCCGAGATCGTCCCCAACTCGACGCGCGTGTTGCTGACCGGTCACGCCGAGCTGAACGCGGCGATCGCGGCCGTCAATACGGGGCGCATTTTTCGCTTCTTGTGCAAGCCATGCGCGCCCAACGAGCTGTTGACCGCCATCGAGGCCGCCGCCGAGCAGCATCAGCTCATCACCCTGGAAAAACGGCTCTTGGAAGAGACCTTGACCGGTAGCGTGCGGCTGTTGAGCGAGGTGCTCACGCTGGTGGCGCCGCAAATTTTCACCCGCAACCAGCGCATTCAAGCGTACGTGCTGCACCTGGCGCGCGGCCTCGGCCGCAACGACGCGTGGCGCTTCGAGCTGGCGGCTTGCCTGAGCATGATCGGCTGCGTCGGCCTGGCCGAGGACACCTTCAAGCGCATGCTCGCCGGCACGCCGCTCGACGAGCAAGAGTCGCAAGCCTTCGCCGAGCATCCCTTGACCGCCCACCGCCTGCTCAACAAAATTCCCCGCTTCGAGGACGTTGCCCAAATGATCCTATTGCAGTCGGAGAACGCGAACGCCGCCGATGCCAGCCCCGACGTGCTGCTCGGCGCGAGCATGCTGCGCGTCGCGCGCGACGTCGAACAATGCGTCGCCTCGGGCGCCAGTGAAGCCGAGGCCGTCGCCAAGCTGCAACCCAACCGCCCCGCCAACGAGCTCGAGCTGCTCAAGCTGCTCAGCGGTTTTCAATCGGTGGCGACCGCGGGCAACCTCCAAGAGCTTCGGGTCGGGCAAATGACCGCCCAAATGGTGCTCGAAGACGACGTGAGGACGAAGAGCGGCGTCGTGGTCGTGCCCGCTCAGCGGCAACTCACCCAGCCTTTGCTGGAGCGGTTGCTCCGCTTTTCGCGCGCGGGCGTGCTGGTCGAGCCAATTCGGGTCCGGGTTCCCAACTAGCGGTGTGTCGCCGAACCGAGCGAGCGCTCCTAGAACCCGCCAAAACGCCCCGGGAGGGCCTTGCCAAGGTCGCAGCTCGCGTTACCCTGACGTTCTTCCATGAAGCTGCACGACCTCGGCCCGGCCATCCCTCTGCTCATCGTCCTCGGTTTTCAGGGCTGGGTGACCTATCGGGTGTGGCGAAGCCGGGTATTCGAGCGTTCGCAGAAGCTGAACCAGGCCAAGCTCATCTGGCTCTTGCCCGTTTTGGGGGCAATTATGGTCTTCTCGGTGCTCCACCAGGAAGAGCGAGCCGAGCGCGACGGCCCGCAGCTGCGGCTCTGACGCTGGGTTTTGCGCTGCGAAGTGCGCGGAACCCGTGCGGATTCTCGATTGCTTGAGCCCCCGAAGACCGGCGTGCTAGTAGCCGCCCGCGCTCTGCACTAGAGCGCACCGGGCCCCGTGTGTGGGGCCGCTTGCGGGTCCCAGGGGCCCCGCTTCATCGAGGAGCTAGCATCTTGGACCGTCGCTCAGGGCCTTCCGTTGCGTCCTTCCTGTCATCGCTCGCCGCGTGCGTGATGGCCTTCGTGCCCAACACCGCATTTGCCGCCGAGCCCCATCGTGGCGGTGAAGCCAGCCTAATCCTTCCCGATCTCAGTAGTGTCCGCGTCCTCGGAACGGACGGCCGGAGCTTGCTCATGGTCGGCCTGTTGGTGTCCGCCCTCGGCATCCTCTTTGGCGTCGTGGCGCTCAAACAGATTAAGAACCTGCCCGTCCACAAATCGATGGCGGACATCTCTCAAATCATCTGGGAGACGTGCAAAACGTACCTGTTCCAGCAAGGCAAGTTCATCTTGATGCTGGAGGTGCTGATCGGCAGCATCATCGTGCTGTACTTCGGCGTCCTGCAGCAGCTGGGCGCCGGCCGCGTGCTGATGATCCTCGCCTTCAGCCTGATCGGCATCGCCGGCAGCTACGGCGTCGCCTGGTTCGGTATCCGCATCAACACCTACGCCAACTCGCGTACTGCGTTTGCCAGCCTCGAGGGCAAACCGTACCCGGTGTATGCGATTCCGTTGAAGGCCGGCATGAGCATCGGCATGCTGCTGATCAGCGTCGAGCTCGTCCTGATGCTCGGCATCTTGCTGTTCATCCCCGGTGAGTATGCGGGTTCGTGCTTCATCGGCTTCGCCATCGGCGAATCGCTGGGCGCCTCGGCCCTACGCATCGCGGGCGGCATCTTCACCAAGATTGCCGACATCGGCTCCGACCTGATGAAGATCGTCTTCAAGGTCAAAGAAGACGACGCGCGTAACCCGGGTGTCATCGCCGACTGCGTGGGCGACAACGCGGGCGACTCCGTCGGTCCGAGCGCGGACGGCTTCGAGACCTACGGCGTGACCGGCGTCGCGCTCATCTCGTTCATCTTGGTGGCGGTCAAAGAGCCTGCGGTGCAGGTGCAGCTGCTGGTTTGGATCTTCGCGATGCGCATCGTGATGGTCGTGGTCAGCGCCATCTCGTACTGGATTAACGAGGCCGTGCAGAAGGGCGTCATCGCCAAGGCCGCCAAGGTCAACTTCGAGGCGCCCCTCACCTGGCTGGTCTGGATCACGTCGCTGGCCTCGCTGGCCTTGACGTTCGTCGTCTCCAACCTGCTCATCAAAGACCTGGGCGACGGCACGCTGTGGTGGAAGCTATCGGCCATCATCAGCTGCGGCACCCTCGCCGGCGCCATCATCCCCGAGCTGATCAAGGTCTTCACCTCGACGACCTCGGGTCACGTGGCCGAGGTCGTCACCTCGTCGCGTGAGGGCCGCGCGTCGTTGAACGTGCTGTCGGGCCTGGTCGCCGGTAACTTCAGCGCCTTCTGGATGGGCGTCGTCGTCACCATCTTGATGGGCACCTCCTACTACTTCAGCGGTGAAGGCATCGGCGCGCTGATGATCGCGCCTGCGGTGTTCGCGTTCGGCTTGGTGGCGTTCGGCTTTCTGGGCATGGGCCCGGTGACGATCGCCGTCGATTCGTACGGTCCGGTGACGGACAACGCTCAGTCGGTGTTCGAGCTCTCGCAGATCACGGAGATCGCCGGCGTCGACGAGGACATTCAGAAGTCTTTCGGCTTCAAGGTCGACTTCGAGAAGGCCAAACACCTGCTCGAAGAGAACGACGGCGCTGGCAACACCTTCAAAGCCACCGCCAAGCCCGTGTTGATCGGCACCGCGGTCGTGGGCGCCACGACGATGATCTTCTCGATCGTCGTTCTGCTCACGCACGGCCTGACCGACAACATCGAGAGCCTGTCGATTCTGCACCCGCCCTTCCTGCTCGGCATGATCATGGGCGGGGCGGTGATCTTCTGGTTCACCGGCGCCTCCATCCAAGCGGTCGTGGCCGGCGCCTACCGCGCCGTCGAATTCATCAAGCGAAACATGAAGCTCGACGGGGGCGCGGCGTCGATCGAAGACAGCAAGAAGGTGGTGCAAATCTGCACGCAGTACGCGCAGAAGGGCATGATCAACATCTTCTTGGTCATCTTCTTCGGCACGTTGGCGTTCGCGTGCCTCGATCCTTTCATGTTCATCGGCTACTTGATTGGCCTGGCGCTGTTCGGCTTGTTCCAGGCGCTATTTTTGGCCAACGCGGGCGGCGCTTGGGACAACGCCAAGAAGGTCGTCGAGGTCGAGCTCAAAGAGAAGGGCACGGCCCTCCACGACGCTTCGATCGTCGGCGACACCGTCGGCGATCCTTTCAAGGACACCTCGTCGGTGGCCATGAACCCGATCATCAAGTTTGCGACGCTGTTCGGCTTGCTCGCCGTCGAGCTGGCGGTGAACTTGAAGGAGACCGGCCACGAAGGCCTGCTCTTGTGCTTGGCCGTCGGCTTCGGCTTGGCGATGCTGTTCTTCGTGTGGCGCTCGTTCTACGGCATGCGCATCACGGGTGTGGAGTCCGAGGCCCCGAGCCGCGCGGCCGCTTCTTCTCCCGCGGAATAGACCCGGGGTTCGCCCGTCCTGGCCGGCTCGACCTCGATGGTCGAGTCGGCCATTTTCGTTTTGTGGCCAAACAGCTGACCTTCCCGCCCTTCCCGCTTGATTCGGTCTCGCTCGCTCAGAACGGGCTCGGCGTCGCTACAAGAGCGGCGTTGCGGTCAGAGGCTCGTGGGTTTTGGTTTTTTGGGGGGCTTGGTGGTTTTGGGAGCCACCTTCTTAGCGGCCTTCTTCGCCTCCACCGCGACCTTCTTGGCGGCCTTGCGTTGCTTGGGCGGCGCGGCTTGGGCGGGGGTCGCCACGGGCAAGACGGGCGTCTCGCCGCGGAACAACGCCTGCAGCCCCTGTGCGTAGGCGGGCCCGAGCACCTCGTGCTTCAAGTAGACGTAGGCCGCTTGCCAGGGCTGCGCCGCGATGCGCGCGTGCCACGCCTGCAGGCCGGCCAGGTCGTAGCTCGCAGCGCGCAGTCGTAGGTAGCCGTACGGCGCCGTCGCGATCAGCGGCAGGGGCTCGCCTTCGTCCGGATCGCCGGCCACCAGCGCCGCGCCTTTGTCCGCCAACAGCGTCGTCACTTCATCGTCGAACCACGACGCATGCCGAAATTCGAACGCGGGCCGGGTGCCTGGCGGCAGTAGCTCCAAAAACTCACGCAGCACCCCCGCGTCCTTACGGAAGAACGGCGGCAGCTGAAAAAGGATCGGTCCCCGTCGCGCCCCGAGCGTCGCCGCCACTTTCAGAAAATACGCGGTTCCGTCTGCAGCATCCTTCAAGCGCGCAATATGAGTAATGCTTTTGGGCGCTTTGAGCGCGAACGCGAAATGCTCGACGCCGGCGACCTTGGCGTTCCAGCCTTCCAAGAGCGCCGGCTGAGGCATTCGATAAAAGGTGTTGTTGATCTCGACCGTGGGCAGCCGCTCCGCGTAGCTCTTCAGCATCTCCGCATCCGGCAGGCCCGCCGGATAAAAATTGCCCTTCCACTCTGCATACGAAAACCCACTCGTACCGACGAACAGCTGGGGCGTGGACACGGGCCGAGACTACAAAACTTCTCGACCGGCCCCGCGGCCATAGCGCGTTCCTTCCGTTCCTCTACGACTGGAAAGTAGGAAAAACTAGCGCAGGCGCCCCGGCGCAAGAGCGAGGCGAAGCCGAGCGACACCAGGACAACGAGCCAAATCGCCCTCGGCGATCAACGAGCTAGTAAGCCGTGCTAAAGATTTTCGATTAGAGGTGCGGGCTCGGTAATCTGCCGAGCTCGGAGTTCATTGGCTACCAGCGTCGCCCCCGGTGAGGTCGTAGAGTCGAAGTATCGTATCGATGCCGCCATCGATGGCGCTATCGATGCGTTCGCCGCCAGCACGGTCGACGTCAACACGTCCGTCGTGCTGTTCAAGGTCAGCCCGACCGCCGCCGCCGCTATCGAGCGCGGCAAGGGCGTCGAGCACATGCACCTGGCCAAGTTGCTCGACGTGCTGGACGTCGACGGCCAGAAGTACGCGGTGGCCGAGCGCCTGCCCGGCTTGACCTTGGCCGAGCGCCTCGAAGACATCGGCAAGAAAGAGCCGGTCGACGCCGTGCGCTATTCGCTGCGCATCGCCGACGCTCTGTCTTCGCTCCACGAAGCGGGCGCGTGCCACGGGTCCGTCCACCCTCGCGGGATTCTGATCCAGGTCGAAGGGCATGCGCCGCCGGTGCTCGGTTACTTTCCGTCGAACGACACCAGCTATCGCTCGGCCGATCGCGGCAACGAAGATCCGCCGACCGAGTCCGATGACTCCTGGGCCGCCGCCGCGTTGCTGCACAAGATGCTGCTGGGCACGACTCCGCCCCGCGAAGGTTACGCATCCGAAGCAGAGCTGCGAGAAGCGGGCGTGACGGACAGCGCGCTTTGCGCCGCCATGGCCCACGCGCTCAACAAAGATCCCGAGCAGCGCAGCCGCGACGTGCGCCCGCTCAAGCGTGAGCTCGCGCGTTGGTTCGTCGAGCACGCCGGCGAAGAGCCGATCGCCCCCGGACCGCACTCTTCGTCTCCGCCGCCGCTCCCAGCCAACCAACGCACTTTGGGTGGCACCACCTCGTCGATGGCCCCGGCGCAAAGCCGGCCCCCGGCGGAGCCGCCCAAGGGCCTCTTGCGCCGCATCGTGCCGCTGGCCGTCGGCGGCATCGTGGTCGGTCTCCTGGGCGGCTGGGTGTTCAACGCGGTGCGGCCCAAGCCGCTGAAGGTCGTCGCTGTGCCGGCCAGCGCCGCGCCAGCCGCGCCCGCCAGCGACCAACCCATCGATTTGGGCGAAGTGCCGGTCACCGGGGAGAGCGAAAAAGCCGTCGCCCCGACCGACAAGCTGAGCTCGTGCGTGATGGGCTATCTACCGAAGAACACCTTCGGCTCCGCGCCCGATTTTTCGGGCGTGTGCGACATCGCCGATCCACGCGTCGGCGCCGACAAGCTGCGCGTGGCGATCGTGGCCAGCGCTCCCAAAATCAACGGCGCCACCGACGCGATGAAGATCTTCGCGCGCATCGGCTGGTACGACATGGCAGCCTTCGCGGTGGTGCGCGCTGGCTGCTGTCCCGACGCCAAGCCACTCGAGCTCCCCGAGCCCAGCAAGACCTGCAGCAGCATGTCGGATGCCCTGCAAGAGGTCGGCAAAGAAGTGGTCGCCAACCACGCTCCCGAAGACTCGCTCAAAAAGTACACGGCCGCGATTCACTGCGAGCTGAACGTCGGTCGCGGCCCACAGTTCCGCAAAGCCGAACGCCCCGCCGGCGGCGAAGACAGCGCGTTCCTCGATCTAGTGAAAGCCTTCCAAACGCCGTAAGTCTCCCAGGCGCGAGCGCCCCAGGGAGGCGGGCAGGCGGCGCCGTCCCTGACCCCCATCTCTAGGAAGAAACTCGAAACGGAGAGCGGGCCGCTGATAAATGAGACCAGTGGTCAGCGCCACCAGCGACTCCCTGTGGCGTTCGCTGCTCGCTCCGCATGGCGGCGCCCGTTGCTGGGTGGGTAGGCCGGGTTGCGTTGGGGGCGACCCCGCCCAGCTGGGCGGGGATGGCAGGGCCTACCCAAGCAAGCGGGCCGGCGTATGCTGCGCGCGTGGGTCACGTGCTGCTGTATACGGTGAGCTTCGTGCTCGGCATTGCGGTGCCGGCGGGCATCGTCAGGTACGACGTGGCGCGGTTGAACGGGGAGCGGTTGGCGCGGGCGTGGCCGGACGCGAGCCTATGGTCGGCGGTGGTGGTGTTTGGGCCGCTGTGCCTGCCCGTCCACTTCCTTCGCACGCGCCGGGGTTGGGTGGGGCTCGGCCTCGGGCTCGGGGCGTTCGTCAGCGCGGTGTTGCTGATCAGCCTGCCGGTCGAGGGTTTGGCCTGGCTTTTCGGGATCGCGGACTGACGGTTCCGGAATAACCGCGGCTAGTTCATTGTCTCGGGCCCAAAATGCGCGTAACTACGCGCCGGAAAAAGCCATGGACGTCCGCGCACTCAACGAAGTCGTCGCCAAAGAAAGCGCCTTCATCGACGACCTTACGGCCGAAATCGGCAAGGTCATCGTCGGGCAAAGCTACATGATCGAGCGCGTGCTGGTCGGCCTTTTGGCCGGCGGGCACGTCTTGTTGGAGGGCGTGCCGGGGCTGGCCAAGACGCTGACCGTCCGCACGCTGTGCGACGTCATCTCCGCCAAGTTCTCGCGCATCCAATTCACGCCCGATCTGTTGCCGGCCGATCTGATCGGCACCGTGATCTACGATCAACGGACGGGGCAGTTCTCCAGCAAGCTCGGGCCCGTGTTCGCCAACCTGGTGTTGGCGGACGAGATCAACCGCGCCCCGGCCAAGGTGCAGAGCGCCTTGCTCGAGGCGATGCAAGAGCACCAGGTCACGCTCGGCGACAGCACGTACCCGCTGCCGGATCCGTTCGTGGTCATGGCGACTCAGAATCCGATCGAGCAAGAGGGCACGTATCCCTTGCCCGAAGCGCAGATCGATCGCTTCATGCTGATGATCAAGGTCGGCTACCCGTCACGCGAAGAAGAGCGCGCGGTGATGGATCGCATGACCGGCGTCCTGCCCAGCAAGGCCTCCGCGCGTTGCACGATCGAGCAGCTGCTGACGGCCCGTAAGGTCGTGCGCGACGTGTACGTCGACGATCGCGTGAAGGATTACATCGTGGACGTGGTGTTCGCGACGCGCGAGCCCCAGAAAAAGGGCATGAAAGAGCTGGCCCCGCTGATCGAATACGGCGCCAGCCCGCGCGCCAGCATCGCGCTCAACTTGGCCGCGCGCGCGCACGCCTTCTTGCGTCACCGCGGCTACGTCACGCCCGAAGACGTCAAGGCCATCGGCCCGGACGTTCTACGACACCGCGTCGTGTTGTCGTACGAGGCGGAAGCCGAAGAAGTGACGGCCGAAGACATCGTGCGTCGCGTGTTCGAAGTCGTCGAAGTTCCCTGAGGCCCACGCTTGGTCAGGAAAGAGCTGCTCAAGGCGCTCCGGCGCATCCAGATCACGACCAACCGGCTCGCGACGCAGCAGCTGTCCGGCAACTACGCGTCCGTGTTCAAGGGCCAGGGGCTGTCGTTCCGCGAGGTGCGTGAGTACCAGCCGGGCGACGACGTGCGCGCGATCGATTGGAACGTCAGCGCGCGCATGGACCAAACCTTCGTCAAGGTCTTCGTCGAAGAGCGCGAGATGACGGTGATGCTGGTGGTCGATTTGTCGGCCAGCCAGCGCTTCGGCACCCAGGGCGGCAGCAAGGTCCGGCTGGCCACGGAAGTAGCCGCGCTGTGCGCGTTCAGCGCCATCAAGCACAATGACCGCGTCGGCCTGATCATGGCTACCGATCAGGTCGAAAAAATCGTGCCGCCGATGAAGGGCCAGAAGCACGTGATGCGCGTGATCCGCGAGATCATGGGCGCTAACCCCGAACGCACCGGGACCGACCTGGTGGTAGCGCTCGAGACGTTGATGCACGTCGCGCGTCGGCGCAGCGTGGCGTTCTTGATCAGTGATTTTTACGCGCCGGATTACGGGCGGGCGCTGTCGCTGGCGGCCGCGCGCCACGACATCATTCCGATCGTGCTGACCGATCCGCGCGATATCGAGCTGCCCAACGTGGGGCTGGCAAGCTTCGAAGATTTCGAGACCGGCGAGAGCGTGATCGTCGACACCGGCAGCAAAGACGTGCGCGCGCACTACGCCAAGCAAATGCGTCGGCAGCAGGCCGAGACGGTTCAGCTGTTCAACAAGCTGGCGCTCGAGCACTGCGTGGTGCGCACCGACCAACCCTACATCACGCCGCTGCGCGATCTATTCGCGCGCCGTGCCCGCAGGATCCGCAGGTGAAGCGCCTCCTCGCGTTGCTACTCTTCGCGGCCACGGCCCAGGCCCAAACGCCGTCGCCGTCCGGGTCGGTTGCGGCCCCGTCGGCCTCGCTCGCGCCGGCGGTGGTGGGTTCCGGCGCCCCCGCGCCGTCCAGCAACCCTGCCCCCAACCCGCTCGGCTGCGTCGAGCGGCTGCCGGCGGGCAAAGAACGGCCCAAGTTCACCGAAGGCTTCCCGGCGCGGGGCTTGAGCGGGCACGCCCTACCGCTCGTGATCACGGTCGTACACGGCCCCGCCGAGACGGTGTTGCCGACCGGCTTTCATTTCCAACACGACGCCCCCGAAGCGAAAGCCCTGAAAGACGCGGGGTTCATCGTACCCAATCCCGAAGGCGGAGCGGGCCCCAAGGTCGTGCGCGCCGAGGGCGCCGCCACCAAGAGCACGGTCACGTTGTCGTTCGTGGCCCTGCCCAAAGAGCCGGGGCGCCACGAGCTCACCCTACCGGCCCTGCCGATCTCGATCGCACGGGCCAGTGGCGAGCTCGTCTCGCTGTGCACGCAGCCGCACACCATCGTCATCGAGGATCCGACGTCGAGCACGCCGAATCCGAAGCCGAAAGAGAACCCTCCGCCGCGCCGCCAACGTGAAGAGTGGACGTTCTTGAAGCAAGCCGTCTCGATTGGCGCGATCGCGCTCGTGGTGGGTGCCATCTTGGCCTGGTTGATCGGGCGTTGGCTGAAACGGCCGCGCCCCGTGCCGCCACCCCCGCCGCCGCGCCCACCTTGGGAGGTGGCGCTCGAGTCGCTGCATGATTTGCGGCACGCCGGCTTGACCCGGGAAGGCCGTTTTGCCGAGCATTTCGACCGCGTCTCGGACGTCGTGCGTCGTTATCTGGGCGACCGCTACGGTTTCGACGGCCTGGAAAGCACCACGCGCGAAATGCTGAGTGAGCTGCGCGCCACGACCCCGCGCATCGTCGTGCTCGACGACATCGAGCGCTTTCTGCGCCAAGCCGACCTCGTGAAGTTTGCGCGCTTGACGCCCACGGAGCTGGAGTGCTCCACCGCGTTGGGCGAAGCCGAGCAAATCGTCGAGCGCACGGTGCCGCCGCTCATGCCCGCCGGCGCGCCACCCCCAGAAGCGCCGGCGGCCGACGCGGGCGCGGGACCTGCCCGCGACGAGGAGTCCCAAGATGGCTGAGCCGACGCCCAGCTCCGTGCGCCTACCGCCGACGGCACCACCTCCGGCTGAGCCCGCCCCGGCCGAGCCGCTCAAACCGCCGAGCCGGCCCGGTAGCTCGAGCCGTCAACGCTCCGCCAAGTTGCGCAAAGTGCTGCGCGGACTCTCGCTTTTCGGCTTCACGCTGTTGGCGTTGCTGGCCGGTATCGCGTACCCGGCGCTCGCGCGGGGCAACGAGCTCTTCTACGCCGATTTTCAGCGTCGCTGGTGGTTATTGCTGCTGCTGTTGGTCCCGGCGCTGTTTTACCGCGGCACGCTCGGCGAAGACCGCCGTTTGCCGCGCGCGCGCCTGGGCACGCTCATGCCGTTGCGCGTGGGGCCGTCGGGTCCGCGCGTTTGGCTGCGTGATTTACCGGGCGTTTTGCGCGCGGTGGCTCTGCTCTTCGGCATCTTGGCGCTGGCGCGGCCGGTCAACACGCTACGCCCCGACGTGCAGGACGAAGAAGGCATCGACATCGTCTTGGTGCTCGACCTTTCTGGGTCGATGCGCGCGGCGATGGATAACCTGCCGGCCGATCTCGAAAACTTCGTGCCCAAGCGCCAAGTCGGCGTGCGCCCCACCCGTTTGGACGCGGCCCGCGCCGTGATCCGTGACTTCATCGCGCAACGCAAGACCGACCGCATCGGCGTCGTCGTGTTCGGCTCCGATGCCTACGTGCTGTCGCCGCCCACGCTCGACTACCACCTGCTCGACAGCTTGGTCGCCAAGATGGACTTGGATCTGATCGACGGGAACGGCACTGCCATCGGTGACGCGCTCGGCGTGGCGGCGGCGCGCTTGCGGCGCAGCACGGCGCGCAGCAAGGCGATCGTGCTGTTGACGGACGGCGACAACAACGGCGGCAAGCTCGCGCCGCAATACGCGGCCCACCTCGTCAACACCGTCGGCGCGCGCCTGTACACCGTACAAATTGGCCAAGGCGACATTGCGGAGGTGATGGACGGTACGGATCTGTTCGGCCAACCTCACTATCAAACCCGGACTTTTCCCGTAAATCCCAAGCTGCTCAAGGACTTGGCCGAAGAGACGGGTGGCTCGATGTACGTCGCGACGGACGCGACGGCGCTGCGCGCTGGCTTTCACGACGTGCTCAACAAGCTCGAGAAGACCAAGTTCGAATCCAGCGTGGCCACCTTCGAAGAGCTGTTCCGCTACTTGCTTTTGCCAGCCGTGATGCTGCTGGCGCTCGACGCGCTCTTGCGCGCGGTTTGGCTGCGGAGGTTTCCGTGAGGTTCGCGGCCCCGCTGTGGCTGTTCGGCACCACCCTCGCGTTGGTGGTGGCGGCGTTGCTCGTGACCGGCTCGGTGCTGCGCTCACGCAACCTGAGAAAATTCGGCGACGAGGTGTTGGTGGGCGGGCTGCTCACGGCTCAAGCCGGCGGCCGACGCGCGCTGAAGGGCGTGCTGTGCGTGCTGGCGGTGGCGCTGGCGTTCTTGGCCGCGGCTCAGCCGCAGTACGGCCGCGGCACGCGCATCATTCCCGCCACCAACCTCGATTTGGTGATCGTGCTCGACTACTCGAAGAGCATGTACGCGCGCGACATCGCGCCCTCGCGCACCCAGCGCGCCAAGAGCGAGGTCGCGCGGCTGATCAGCAGCTTGCCCGGCGCCCGTTTCGGCGCGGTGGCCTTTGCCGGGCAGCCGATCGCGTTCCCGCTGACCAGCGACGGGCCGGCCATCTCCCAGTTTTTCCAGCAAATGACGCCCAACGACATGCCCGTGGGCGGCACCGCCATCGCGCGCGCGCTGGAAGCCGGGCACGAGCTGTTGGCCCGCGATCCGCTGTCCAAGAGCCACAAGCGCGTGATGCTGCTGGTCACCGACGGCGAGGACTTGGAAGGCGATCCGGTCAGCGTGGCCACCTCGTTGGCCCAAGAAGAGATCTCCGTGTTCGTGGTGCAGATTGGCGGGCGGACGCCGGAGCCGATTCCGCAGGTGACCGAGACGGGCGAGGTGCGCGGCATGCGCACCGACGACGACGGCAAGCCGCTCACGACCTCGCTGTCCGCCGAGGGCGAGGCGCAGCTCGGCAGCATCGCGAGCACGACCGGCGGCGCGGTCGTGCGCAGTGAGTCGGGCCAGACCGGCATCAACGAGATCGAACGGCGGCTCAAGCAGCTGATGACCGAGGAGCTGTCGGAGAAGGTCGAGACCATCTACGCCGACGTTTACTTTTATCCGCTCGGTCTCGCGCTGCTGTTGGTGCTGCTGGAGACGTTCGTGCCCGAAGCCAAAGCCCGCAAACCCAGCCGGGTACCGCCGCCCAAGAAGCGCCGCCCCAAGCGCCGCGCGGCGCGGGTCGTAACCGCCACGCTGATCCTGACGTTCGCCTACGGCTGGCTCTTGGTCGGCTGCACGAAGCAAAAAAACGAGCTGTGGATGCGCAACGCGCCCGCCGTCGACGAAGCCATTGCGGCTTACGATGCCGGCGACGCGGGCGCGGCCGTGTCGCTGCTCGAAGGCTACCTGGCCACCGGCAAGTGTGAGCAGAGCAACATCGGCGCGCCCGAGAGCGTCCGCAGCCACCCGAGCGCGACGTTCGATCTCGGCCTCGGTTTGTTCAAGCTGGGCGAGCAATACGGTCTGCGCTTCGGCGAGGAAGAGCCGCCGGCGGGCAAGAACGGTAAAGACCCCGCCGCCGAGGCCGCGAAAGAGAAGCGCAGCTCCGAGGTCGAGTGCGCCCTGCGCATCGTGCGCATCATCGCCGCGGACCAGAGCGTGCCCATCGATTTACGGGCGCGCGCCTTCTACCTCGCCGGTAACCTGGAGTTTTTGCGCGGTGACTACGAATCGGCGGTCAAGGGTTACGACGCTTCGCTGGAGCTGATCCCCGGTTTGCCGCAAGACGGCGGCGACGGCATCGGCCGCGACGCCGCCTACAATCGCGGCATCGCGCTCGCTCGTATCGAAGACAAGAAGAAGGACGCCGGCCCCGACGCGCCGCCGGACGCGCCGCCCGATGCGCCGCCCGATGCGGGCGACCCCGACTCGGGACCGCCCGACGGCGGCGAGCCGCCGCCCGACGGGGGCAAGCAGGACAAGGACGACAAAAAGGACGAGAAAGACAGCGGCCCCCCCGATGCGGGCAAGAAGGACGAGCCGCAGGACCAAGACGGCGGCCCGCCCGACGCGGGTAAACAGCCCGAGCCCAAGGCCCAGCAACCGCCACCGCCGCAGCCCAAGAACCAAGACGACCGCATGCTCGACATGCTCGAGCGCGCGCCCAGCGTGCAACGCAAGGACGCCCAAAATCGCGCTTTGAGCGGTCGATCTCGGACGGAGGACAAGTGACCCGGGCGCGCACGGCAGCCGTAGCCGGCGCGCTGGGCGTGCTTTTGGCGACTCAGGTCGCGGTCGCCGACATCAAGCTGCGCACCGAGGTCACGCCGCGCAAAGTGGAAATCGGCGATCGCTTCTCGGTGCGTCTCATCCTGTCGAGCGACGGTCGCGAGAACGTGAGCGACCCGCAGCTGAAGGTGCCGGCCGGCGTCCGCATCTTCGGTCAACAGGTGACCCAGGGCTCGGTCGTGGCGATCACCTGGATGCTGACCGCGAGCCGCGCCGGCAAATACCGCATTGGTCCCGCCAGCGTCGTGACCTCCAACGGCCGCACCAGCGACAAGCCGGTCACGGTGGAGGTGGTGGCGCAGGGCACGCTGACCGACAAGCAACCGCCGCTGGGTGGGCAGCCTCTCGACCCGTTCAGCATCATGCGCGGCTTCGGCGGCCCTGGTTTTCCTGCGCTGCCCGGTTTTCCGGGCTTCGGGGAGCCGGAGCCGCCGCCCGAGCTTCCCGCGCTGCCGGAAGACTACAAGGTCGAGCGCGCGTCCGACCCGATCGCGTTTTTGCGCGCGACGGCCGAGCCGCAAAAGGTCGTGGTCGGCGAGCAGGTCACGCTGTCGGCTTATGCCTACGGGGGGCGCGGTGACTTCGGCGCGGCCTCCTTCGGCGAACCGGGTCGCGATGACTTTCTAGCCGTCAACATTGGTGAAGACGACGACACCCGCAAGCTGCCCTTCGACCTGGACGGCCAGCGTTGGTACGTCAGCAAGATCGCCAGCTATGCGCTGTTCCCCCTCAAGGCCGGCAAGCTGAAGGTGGGCAGCATGAGCATCGGGTTTTCGGGGCCGGGTTACTCGACTTCTCCGCAAGGACTGCTGCGAAAGTCGCGGCCGCTCGAGATCGAGGTCGTCGAGCCACCACTGCGCGGGCGACCTCCCGGCTATCACCTCGGCGACGTCGGTCATTTCAGCTTGAGCGCCCAAGTCCAGCCGCGCGAAGTCCCGATCGACGGCAGCATCTCGATCATTGCCAAGTTGGAGGGCACCGGCAACCTGCCCTTCACGTTGCTCGTCCCCGAGCAAGACGGCGTGCACTTCTTGGAGCCGCAGCTGTTCGACAAGATCGAGCCACGCCGCGGCGTCGTGCAGGGTTTTCGCACCTTCACGTACGTGGTCGAGCTGACCAAGCCCGGCGAGCTCGATTTAGGTGAGATCACCCTGCCCTTTTACGACGCCAAAGCCCGCGCTTACGGCGTCGCGCGCGCCGCGCTGGGCAAAGTGAGAGTCACGGGCAGTGCGAAAACGTCCAGCGCCGCCGCCAAAGCGGCCAAGGCCGGGCCGAGCCTCAAAGGCTTACTTTCGCCGCCGGCAAAGATGGGCCCGAACCCCAGCGCTCACGCCCGCTACCTGCCGAGCCGCGTCGGCTTTTGGCTACTGTTGTTCGGCCTGCCGCTCTCGGCGCTGCTCAGCTTCGCGCTCTCCGACTTGGCCAAGCGGTGGCGACGCCGGCGAGCGGAGCGCCGCGGCTCGTTGGCGTCGGCGCTCGATGCCGCCTTGACCCAGCTTGCGGAGCACGCGCGCGCGGGCGACACCGCGGGCAGCGCCGGAGCCGCCGAGCGCGCGCTCTTTCTGGCCATCGAGAAAGCGACCGGGCTCAAGGGGCGCGGTGTCTTGAAAGCGCAGCTGGCCGACGTCCTGGCGAACGCGGCCGTGCCGCGCGACGTGGCCGACCAAACCGCGGCGCTGCTGGGGCGCTGCGATGAGCTGCGCTTCACCGGCGCCGCGGTCGAGCTCGCGAGCTTCAGCGCCGAAGTCCGCGACGCCTGCCAAAAGCTGGCCCAGCGTGCTGGTCCCGGGGCCACCGGAGCTACACCATGAAGGCGCTCGCAATTGCGGTCGGAGCGGTGCTGATCGGCTTGGCAGGGCCTGCGGGCGCGGAGACGCCGGAGCAGTCGTACGCCGCGGCGCGGGCGGCGCTCGAAAAGGGCGCCGATAACGAGGCCATCGACCGTATGGAGCTGCTGGCCGATCAAGGGGTGAACAACCCGGACGCGAGCCTGCTACGCGCCGCCGCCTACCTGGCGCGGGCCGACGGCGCCGGGGCGCAACCTGGCGATTTGGGCCGCGCCGCCGCCGCCCTGAGCGAAGCCTTGTGGCTGCGCCCCGACGACGCCCAGGCCGAGCACGGGCTCGAGATCGTGCAAGCCGAGATCGCGCGCCGCAAGACCAAGCAGCAAGAGGGCGTGGTGGTGCGACCGCGCCTGTCGCGCGCGATCGCGTCCCTATTGCCCGAACAGGTGTGGGCCACCTTGGCGTTGCTGGCGTCGCTGGCCGTCGCCATCGGCATCGTGGTGCGCCGGGTAGCGACCAAGCCGCTACCGCGCCTGACCGGCATGGTGGCCATCAGCGTCGGCTCCGCGCTGTGCGCTGCGTTCGGCGCCGGCGCCTACGCCGCCGAGCAGTTTCGCGTTACGTCTCAGCCGGCGGTGGTCGTGGTGGCCGAAGCGCGCCTGACCAACGAGCTGGGTCGTCCGTTGCCGTCCAAACGCGGCGCCGACACCACCAGCGTGCCGGAAGGAGCAACCGTGTACGTGCGTGAACGACGCGACGAGCGCTGCCTGGTCGAGTGGGGCAGCACCGACGGCTGGCTGCGGCTGAGCGAAGTGCGCCTACTAGCTACGCGCTGAGCGCTCGCCGAGCTTTTCGAGGGCGAACCCAACACGGTAGGCGGTTCGGTGTAGTATCAGCAGGGTGAAACGCGGGTTTTGGTGCACTTTGACGCTCGCTTACGGCTGCGCGGCTCCGCCCGCGGTCGTCGCTCCGCCGCCACCGGCGCGGCCCCCCACTAACGCACCCATCGCCGCCACGGCTCCCCCGGCGGCGCCGGTTGCCCCCGCTCCCGCTCTGCGTGCCTGCGGGGAGCTCGCCTGCAAGGCATTCCCCAGTGCCGCAGCTGCTTTCGACTTCGTGCTCGCCGAGTCACCGCGCGTACTGGCAGTCGGCGAGGCGCACGCTCAGGGTGACGGCCCCAAGCTCGCGTCATCGACGCGGCGCTTCATGGACGACTTGTTGCCGCGGCTCGCGCCGCGCGCGACCGATCTGGTGATCGAGCTATGGCTAGCCAACGGCAGCTGCGGCAAGGTCGAACAAAAAGTGGCCGAGCAGCAGACCGCCGTCACCGCGCCGCAGGCGGCTACGAATCAAAACGAGTTCGTCGAGCTGGGCCACCGCGCCAAAGCCTTGGGAATCATGCCGCACGCGCTGGTGCCGAGCTGTGAGCAGTATCGGAAGATCGCCGGCGCAGGCGCGGCCGACATCGAAGAGATGCTGGGCATGCTCAAGAGCGTCACCGCCCACGACGTGCAAGAGCTGATGACCAAGCGCGCGCCCGAGCGGCTGATCGTCGCTTACGGCGGCGCCATGCACAACGACATTGCGCCGCGTGATGGCCGCGAGGGCTTCTCGTTCGGTCCCGAGCTCTCGGCTGCCACTGGCGGACACTATGTCGAGCTAGACTTGGTGATCCCCGAACAGATCAAAGACACCGAAGCGTGGCGCGCTCTGCCCTGGTATGCGCACTATTCCCGCGAAAAGGCCGGGACGGAGGCGTACCTGTTCAGCTGGGCGCCGCACGCGTATGCCTTGCTGTTCCCGCCGACCCCGCCCGCGCCGACCACCGAGCCCAAGCCGTGATCAACGAGCTTTCGAACATCGTCCAGCCTTACGCCTGGGGTTCGCACCGCGCGCTGGCGGAGCTGCGCGGCGAAAACGCCCCCAGCGCGCTGCCGGAAGCGGAGCTGTGGATGGGCGCACACCCGCGCGCGCCCTCGCGCCTGGCCGCCAGCGGTCTCACCCTTCCGACCGCCATCGAAGCCGCCCCCGACGAGCACCTGGGGGCGCGGGTGCGCGGCGAGTACGGGGCAAAGCTCCCGTTTTTGCTCAAGGTCCTGGCGGCGGGCACGCCACTGTCGCTGCAGGCGCATCCATCCATCGCCCAAGCCCAGCAAGGCTTCGCGGCGGACGAAGCCGCAGGCATTGCGCTGAACGCCACGCACCGCAACTACAAGGACACGAATCACAAGCCCGAGCTCTTGTGCGCGCTGGGCGAGTTCTGGGCGCTGTGCGGCTTCCGCGAAGTCTCGCAGACGCTCGCGCGGTTGGACCTCCTGAACCTGAAAGAGCTGCTGCCTTACCGCGCGCTCCTCGCCACCAACCCGGACGAGATCGGTATTTCCAAGGCCTTTTCCGCGTTGATGCAGGCCCCGCCCGCGCTCGCGCGCACGCTGGCCGAAGCCACCACTGCCGCCTGTCAATCCGGACAGCACCAGGGCGGGCGCTTCGCGGACGAGCTCGGCTGGGTGGCGCGCCTAGGTGAGCTGTACCCCGGCGACATCGGCGTCGTCAGCTCCCTGCTACTGAATCTGATCCGGCTCGAAGCGGGTGAAGCCGTGTACCTACCCGCCGGCAACCTGCACGCCTACTTGGGCGGCACCGGCGTAGAGATCATGGCCAGCTCGGACAACGTGCTGCGAGGCGGTCTCACGCCCAAGCACGTCAACGTACCGGAGCTGCTCCGGGTGTTGGATTTTCGCCCGCTGCACGTCGCGCCGCTGCGTGCCACCGCCGACGGCCGTGAGCACATCTACGCCACCCCCGCGCGCGAATTTTGTCTGTCGTATTTCGACGCGGACGACGACGCCGTGAGCCTCGACGTTGCCGTCGACGGTCCGGAAATCTGGCTGGTGACGCAAGGCACCTTCCAATTATCGGAAGCCCAAGCGTCGCCGGTCACGCTGACGGCGGGCCGCTCTGCGTTCGTGTCAGCCGCTACTGGCGCGTTCCGCCTGCGCGGAAGGGGCCGAATTTTTCGCGCGCGCGTCGCGCCCACGATCGCGCCTTAGCACCGGAAGCT
>Ga0164241_10001541_pt1 | contig 27892 bp, 22 predicted proteins | sample OricomyardsoilBY_FD_108780 | JGI IMG/M metagenome (GOLD analysis project Ga0164241, IMG submission 108780) | Backyard soil microbial communities from Emeryville, California, USA - Original compost - Back yard soil (BY) | ecosystem: Environmental > Terrestrial > Soil > Unclassified | place: USA... | reverse complement strand
CTTCACCGGCAAATATTCCGGCAAGCATCCTGGTCCAACCGTGCTCGGTCGAGGGCTTGACCGTGTGATGGTCATGGCCACGGGCCTTCAAAACATGGAGGAAATGCGATGAAGCCTCAGAAATCTTACCCAGGTGTCGATTGGGGGCGATCGCGGCCCAGCATCGCGGCTCGCGGTGCGCCGAATTCCGCGCGCGTCCGTCCCGAACGCGGAGCAGCGAGGTTCCCCACTGCACCATCGGGGTGCGCTGCGCTTTGAACGAGTTCGGGTTTCCTCTTTGCATCATCGCGCGGCTTCGCCCGTGCCCGGTTCGAATTCGAACTGCAAGTTCGGTTGCGCGTGGAGCGCCTTTGCGGGCCTTGGCCCGGTTCGGAGGCCCGGTTCGAATTCGAACTGCAAGTTCGGTTGTGTACGCCGCGCGCCGGCGCATTTTGCCTTGCGCGTGAACGAGCGGGATTACATCGAGTATTCGACGGTGTTGAGCGAGGGCACCTTGGCGGGCCAGGTGAGTTCGCGGATGCGACCTTTGAGGCACTCGGCAAGCTTCGGGTTTTTCGGCGTCGTGGTCATGTCGATCGCAACTGCCTTGCCGCGCCACACCGCGACCCGGAACGTGAAGTGCCCGGTGCCCGGTTTGCAGGGCGCGTACAGCGCTTCATCCTGCAATGGCTTGCTCATCGTTTCTTGATCGACGTTCATGCGCTCCGTCCCTTTCGTCGCGTTGATCGCGTCGTCGACGGACATGTCCGCGGTGAAGGTCGGCTCCGGGATGTCTTCTTTAGGCGTCTTCTTTGGGGTTTCTTCTTCCGCCTTTGGTTCGTCAGAGGGCGGAGCCACTTCAGTCTTGTCGGGGATGACTGGGCCCGTGCTTTCGGATGGCGAGGCTGCGGGGGTTGCCGAACCGCCACACGCGGTGACGAGCAGCGCGCCAGCAAGCAAGGACGAGATCACGGCCGCGGATTGGTAACGGAGACCCCTAGTCATGTGTCGACAATACCACACGCTTCGCTCTTTTTCTCAGCCCCCTCATAAACTGAAAAGCTCGGACGCGCCGCTCAAAGCACAAAGATTCAACGAAACGCTACGAGGGGGAGCGACGGCGCTCCGGACCGCGATGTGGCTTTCTGCGGTGTGCAGCCTGCGAACTAGGGCACGCTCCGCAAACCTCAGCCGAGTCTCCTTCTCGGAAGCCGATGCTCGACGCCGAAGGCTGTGACGCGATCGGGCGCTTTGCGTGACCATCAACAAAATATCAAGTCGCGCCGAGCGCGATCTTGTCGAGCCAGCGCTTCAGGATGGCTTGGCCGCCGTCGAGGAGTGGCAGCTCGGTCCATTCGTTTTTTTGATGGGCTTGCGCGTTCGTGCCCGGACCAAAGTTGACCGCGGGGATGCCGAGGCCGGCGAAGCGTGCGACGTCGGTCCACGCTTGTTTGGGTTCGACGGCGACGACGCCGCTTTCGGCGAGCGCGCGGATCAGCGGATGGTTGCGGAGCGGCGGGGCCGAGGGTGACACGTCGGTGAATTCGACTTCCGCGTCGTCACCGATCAGCGCGCGCACGTAGGCTTGCGCGTCTTCGGCGCTGCGCAGCGGAGGGAAGCGGTGATTGACGTTGAGTTCGAATACATCGGGGATGATGTTGCGACCGCGGCCGCCGCTGGCCATCGTGGCGCTGATCACGGCGCGCCACTCGAGGCCGTCGATCGAGTGTGAGCGTGGTACTTCGGCGCTCAAGCGTGCGAGCACACCGGCGGCTTTTTGAATCGCGTTTTCACCTTGCCAGGGGCGCGCGCTGTGCGCGGTTCGGCCGCGAAAACGCACGGATGCGTGCAGTGAGCCGCTGCAGCCAAGCTGCAGGCGATTGTCACTCGGTTCGAGCGCGACCGCGACGTCGGCACGGGCCAGCTCGGGATCTTGAGCGAGCACTGGGCCGAGTTCGTTTTCGGCGAACGGCCCTTCCTCACGCGCGTAAAACACGAGCGTGAGATCGACGTTCGGGCGCGTCGGATTTTCGGCGATGTCGAGCATCAACGCGAGCCCGCTCTTCATGTCCGCGGCGCCCGCACCGTAGAGCTTGTCGCCCTCGATGCGCGCGGGGCCTTCATGCACCGTGCGCACGACGTCCAAGTGACCGGCGAGCGCGACGTGCGGACCGCCGGTGCCGCGCGTCAAGGGCACGACGATCGACTCACCGTAACGGCGAATGGGCGCCGCCAGCCGAACTTGGTTCAAGCGTTCCGAAACGCGATCACAGATCTCCCGCTCCTCCCCAATGGGTGACGGGATTTTGCACAACCACAGCAGCGTTTCGGCGAGGGACATGGTTAACCTGACACGGGACGGCGTCCATACGGAGCGATTGGTTCGGGGTTGGGGCCCCCAAAACTCGGGGTTGGGGCCCCGTTGATTACGCGCTTCGTGATCCCCGAAGGGGGACACTTCAACGGGGCGGGGGTGAAACCACCGCTAGACCGAAACGTTGAAGTCGCGGAGGGCGGAATTTAGGCTGGTTTTCTTGTCGGTGCTCTCTTTGCGCTGACCGATGATCAGGGCGCAGCCGATTGATAGTCGCCCGCGGGGAACTTCTTGGTGCGCATGCCGGGGATGACGACGCTGCGCGCGGGGACGCGACCGCGATATTCGACTGGTTCCGGTCCGGTAACGTCGATGATGGCGGTCGACGCGGTGAGCGCGACGCCGGCGCCGATCACGGCTTCACGCTCGACGAGCATCCCTTCGACGATGATCGCGCGCGAGCCGATGAAGCAGCCGTCTTCGACGATCACCGGTTGCGCGCCCGGCGGTTCGAGTACGCCGCCCAAGCCGACGCCGCCCGAGAGGTGACAATCCTTACCGACCTGCGCGCACGAGCCCACGGTGGCCCACGTGTCCACCATGGTGCCAGAGCCGACGTACGCGCCGATGTTCACGTAGCCGGGCATCACGATCGCGCCCGACTCGACGAACGCGCCGTAACGCACCGTGCCTGGCGGCACCACGCGCACGCCGGCTTTGTCCAAGTTCTTCTTGAGCGGGATCTTGTCGTAGAATTCGAACGGTCCGACCTCGATGCGCTCCATCTTGGCCACCGCGAAGTAGAGCAACACGGCTTGCTTGAGCCAGGCGTGCGTAGTCCACTTGCCCGGCTCGTCTTGCGTCGCGACGCGCGATTTGCCCTGATCCAAGTCGGCTACGACCTGTGCCACGGCAGCTTTGTATTCGTCTTTCGCGAGCAGTGAGCGGTCGGCCCAGGCGGCTTCAATCAGCGGCTTTAGTTCGGACATGACAGGCCCAATACCGGTGCTTTCCGACGGTCGCAAGAGCGCGCTGCCACCTCTTGGGTGCACCAGCGAGAAAAGCTCGGAGCCCTCAGCCCGCTTCGTCTTTACAGTGCAGCGCTCTGCGCTCGGGAAACTCGAATTGCAGACTGTGCGTTCGCTCGTCCCAGGCCAATGACACACCGGAAACACGCGCGACGGCGGCCAAGCACGTCAGCGTCGGCTCGATGACGCCGCGCGCGATCAACACCACGTCATCACTTCCGGGCACTTTTCGGCGATCGATGTTGACGCGATAGCAGCCGTTTTGGTCGCGATCGACGAGCACGTGCGGCGCGCCCGAGCGTCCGCGCGCGACCAGCTCCACGCCGAGTGCGAACAGCGCGGTCGCGATACGCGGGTTGAGCTCAACCTCGACGTCGGCGTTGACGAAGCTCATGCTCGCGGCAATGTGCTCGCGGTTCCATGAGCCGCCGCTCGGCGGACCGGTGAAACTCTCTTGCAGGAGGCCGGCGAGATCGACCGGGACCGAGCGGTCGGAGCTGGCTTCGACCAGCAGATCGAGCAAGCCGCGGGCAGTGTCCAACTCGAGTGAAAGGCGGGTGATCACCTGCTCGAGCCCGAGGCGTGACTTCGCGCTCATCGGGCGATGAGCCGCAGCGGCGAGCTCTTGATCCAAGTGTGTGAGGCGCGGCGCAAAGTAGCGCTGCAGTGCTTTGCTTGCTTCCACCAAGTCTGCGCGACCGGCGACCGCGGCCAGCAAGTTGTCGACGGTGGCGCGCATCGGTGCACACCCTGCGGCGACGTCCGGCAGCACGGCAATCAGCGCTTTGGAACCGACTCGCACGGAGTGCAGCAGCTCTGCGAAATTGCGTAGCGCGCTCTGCGCTTCGCGCAACGTTCCGCGCGCGGCGTCGAGTTCACCGCTGCCGAGCGGATCGGTGCGGGATTCTGGGGGCGGCTTCCCGCTCTGCATCGAGGCCCGCTAGGCTAGACCAGTTTTCGCCGGGCGGGTGAGTAGGTCGTTCGGCCTGGTGCCTTTGGCGCGCGGGCCGTTCGGTTGCGCTCGCCGCCCTGCCCACCGCTAGGATGGGCCTGGCGGCAATTCGCCGCAGTCACGATCAGAACAGCTCAGCGCCCTGGAAGTAGTAGCTGGTTTCGATGCGGCCGTTTTCCGGCGAATCGGAACCATGCACCGCGTTCTCGCCCACGCTGGCGCCGAACTGGCGACGCACCGTGCCTTCGGCGGCCTTGGCCGGATCGGTCGCGCCGATCACGTTTCGCAGGTGTTGGACCGCATTCTCTCGCTCCAGCGCGATCACCACCACCGGGCCGCGGGTCATGAAAGTGCAGAGCTCGTCGAAGAAGGGACGCTCGCGATGAATCGCGTAAAAGCCCTCGGCCGTCCGGCGCGAGAGTTGCGTTTGGCGAAGCCCCAGCACCACGAACCCCTCCTCCTGGAGGCGTTGCAGAATCGCGCCTTGCTTTCGCTTTTCGACGGCGTCGGGTTTGATGATGCAGAGAGTGCGCTCGAGGGCCATGATCGTTCTCGTTTCCTGCCAAAAAGGCGTGTTTAGTTCCGCGCACTCATAGCAAGACTTCCGCCATTGACAATGGCGAAATACGGCCTTTTTGTTAACGTCCGGTGCAGATTCGCCCGCAGCTGACGGATCTCATCGGGTGACAGCCGAATAGGCGCTCTGAAAGATCGCTGAGGGGGCTCGCAGGGATGCCGCACTGGTCAAGCGCGGTTTGTCGGATAGCCTTGCGGGATGCGCTCTGCTCTTTTGCGAGACGGATCGATGTTCGCGTTGTCGGTGGGCTTGGGCTTCGCGGCGTGTGCTTCGCGCCCGAGCTCGGCGCCCGCGGAGAGCAGCGCGAAACGCGAGCCGGCCCAGCCCACGCAACCCGGGCTACCGCCGAGGGCGTCGATGAATCTGGAGCAGGCCCGAAAGTACGTGCTCACGCTCGTGAATCGGGATCGCGCCGAACACGGGCTCGCTCCCGTGGTGATGGATGAGGCGGCGAACCGCGCAGGGCAACGCCATGCGGAAGACATGGCCAAGGTCGGCTACACGGCGCACTGGGGCAGCGACGGCTCGGTGCCCGAGCAGCGCTACTCGGAGGCCGGTGGTACCGACTTCGTGCAAGAGAATGCCGGCTGCCTCGCGGACGGCAAACAGCGCAAACTCGAGCCGATGCCGCGCTTCGAAGCGGCGGAGCTCGAGCGCGTCGAACGTGCGTTCATGGACGAGAAGCCGCCGCGCGACGGACATCGCCGGAATATCTTGAAGCCGACTCACACCGCGTTCGGAGTCGGTGTGGCGAAGCCGAGCGGGCTCGGCATCGCGTGCTTGTCGCAAGAGTTCGTGGACGACTACGGCGACTACAGCGCGCTCCCGAAGACCGCTCGCGCGGGCGACATGATAACCGTTTCGGGTGATGTGAAAGGTCCGGTCGCTTTCGGTGGTGTTGGGATCGGCCGCATCGATTCGGCGCAACCACTGACTGCCAGCTATTTGAACACGACGTACACGTACGCGGTGCCTTCGCCGAGCGATCTGTACTTTCCGAAGGGCTTCGTGACGAAGAAGCCCGTCGAGGTCAAGGGTAAGCACTTTAGAATCGAAGTGCCGCTCGGTAAGCCAGGTGTAGCCGGTCGCTATGAAGTCAGTATTTGGGGGAAATTTCCGGGTGCTGGGCAGCAGCTGGAAATGGTGAGCCTGCGCGTCATCGACGTTCACTGACTCCCCGCGTCGCGCGTATTCGACTACATCAGCACGAAAAGTAGTCGCGCGTGGCACGCAGAAAAACGCACGAAGCGAAGCTCGTGCGTCGTTTTCTCGACGGCTTGCCTGATCGTCGACCGACTGAGTTACCACGAGTAGTGCGTGCTTTCTTTTTGCCGACAAGTCGGTCCTCGGAGCAGCGATGAAGTGTGCATTCGGTCTCGTGGTGTTGAGTGCGGTCTGTGTTCCGCTGGTGGCTGCGTGCGGCTCGCCTGAAAATACGAGTTTTTTCGGCGAGCGCGGTGGAGCGCGTGATCCCGGCGCAGCAGGAGCGAGAGTCGCAAGCGGTGGGTCGAGCGGCGTCGGTACTTCGAACGAGGGCGGCACGATGAGTGAGCCCGGTGACATGGGCGGTACGGTCGGAGAAATCGGCGGTCGAGCGAGCAACGGTGAAGCAGGCAAGAACTCGGCGGGCTCAGCGGGCGAGGCTGGAATGAGCAGCGCGGGCGCGGGCGATGCTGCGGGTGCGGGCACCGCGGGAAAACCCAGCAACGGGACTGGTGGCGCAAGCGCCGGCGCGGGCGGCAAGCCGAGCACGGGTGGCGGTTCAGGCGGCACCGGTGGAGCACTCGCCGGTGCCGGTGGCGCCGCGGGCGCAAATGCGGGCAATGGCGGCGCCGCGTCGGGCGCAGGCGGAGTCTCGGGATGGAACGGTTGGAGTGGTTCGGGCGGATGGAACTGGGGTGGTTCGAGCGGCGCGGACGGAAGTGCGGGAGCCTCTGCATGTCCCGCAAGTCCGCCGCAGAAGGGCGACACCTGCGACGTCGTTACGTCCGACAGCTGCTTCTACGCAGGGCAAGCGTGCAGCTGCCTTTCGACGGCCTCAGGGCCATTCAGCTCGACGAAAAGATGGGCGTGCTACGGCGACGGCGCGTCATGTCCCGATTCGAAACCCGTCGCCGGCAGCTCGTGCAAACAGAGCGCCGACGCGGAATGCCCGTACCCTGGCAATGATTATTGCGTCTGCTCGGGTGGCAACCTGGACGCGCATTGGGTTTGCCAAGTGAATCCGCCCACCTGCACCCCAGTCAAGCCGCCGGTCGACGCCTGCTCCGCGGTCAAAACTTGCTCTTGGGGAACCAACAAGGACGTGGCCTGCTTCTGCAACGGTACACGTTGGGGGTGTGAGGGCGGTTTCTGAGCCTCAGCTCGCGCTGGGCGTCGAATCCGCCGCTGCCGCAGGCTCGAGCAATTGAGGCTGCGCGCCATCACTGAGCCGAATGTTGCTCACGGGGTGCGCGAGTGAGCTGCCGGCGTCATCGACGACTTCGATGATGCCGAGCAATAGGCCTTGCCGCACCTCGAGGAACTTGGCGTTGTCCGAAGTCTCCAACATGGCGACGATTTCTAGGTTCATCGCCGAGTCGGTCAGGCTAATCAGGCGGACGCTCACGCTGTCGGCGATGACCAACGAGTTTTCGCGCAGTAGACGTTCGATGCCTTGCAAGATCTGGCTGATCTGTTTGGCCGGAGAGTGCGTGACACCGAGCACGCAGTAAAAACGCATACGGTCACGGGCGGTGATGGTTTCCACGCGCATCTCCGCGAGCTTGCCGTTGGGAATGGTGATCAACGTGCGGTCGACGGTGCGGATGCGTGTCGAGCGCAGACCGATTGATTCGACCGTGCCGGTGACGCTGTCGACGACGATCGCGTCACCCTCACGAAAAGGCTGATCGATTGCCAACGAAAATGCCCCGAACAAATTCTCGACCGTCTTCTGTGCTGCGAGGGCGAGCGCGACACCGCCGATACCGAGACCGGTGATCAAGCTCGTGACGGGGTAGCCCAGCTCGGCGAGTACTGCGACCAACGCAAAGGCCGCGACCACGAATTTTCCGAGCTTCGCGCCGAGTAGCATCAGCGACGCGGCCGTATGCGAGCTCTTGACCCAGTGGGCGCTCGTCATCGTGTGCAGCGAAAGCTCGACGCCCTGCCAGAGCGCCCAAAACAACGCGACCAGAAACGAGGCGGACAAGCCGCGGCGCACGAACGCTTCAGCCGGCTCGTACAAACCGAGCCACGGCAACAGCGCGTAGCTCGTGATCACCGTCCAGGCCAGCGTTGCTGGTCCGCGCAGCTTCCGAGCGATCTCCGTGCTGTGCCGTGGCAACCAATGCTTGATCACGAGCCGGGAAACGCGAGTGATGGCCAGCCCAACCAGGAGGCCCGTAACGACGAGCGGCACGAGCGCGAGCCACTGCCACCAACGGAGCTCGTGTGGTCCGAAGCGCAAAGACCACTTGGGCAAGTGATCGAGCAACCAGCGGTTTTCGAGATGCGCGTACCAAGCGTCGACCTTGGCGACGGTAGCGGCAGAAAATACCCAGCGCGCGCCGCTGCGGTCGACTCGGCGCGCGATCGTGACCAGCTCCGGTTTGCCGGTTGCGCCGGGCACACTGCCCAGATCGTCGCGATCCGGCGGAGAGCCGTCTTCGGTATTGCCGTGCGGATTCGGCGAGAGCTTTTCCAGATCGATGAAGAGGTGACGATCGAGCACGTCGCGCAGGCGCTTGGCCAGCACGGGGCCATCGCTGGATTCGACCGACGAAAGGTCGAGGTAACGAGCGGCCTTGGTGTAGTCGCCGCTGCGAGTGAGCTGGGTGAAGTCGCTCATCGCAGCGCGCGGTGAGTCTGGGGCGACTTTCTCCTCGATCGTCGATGAACTGCCGCCCGACGCAATCAGGACTGCTTTGGCTGCATTTGCGGCGGAGGGATCCGCTGCTGCGCGAGCCCCGAAACTCGTCAAACCAATCCAAAGCGCGAAAGCGTAGACGGCTACCGCCAAGCGCCGTGGAAAAAAGGCGGAGAAGCGCGGCTCGAACGACATCACTCGTCGAGACTTCGACCAAATCAGTGGCGCGGCAAGGGACTACTTAGAGCCTATTCCGATAGGCTCTAAGTCAGCCCCTTTTCGATCCGTTATTTCAGCAGGCTCTTCAGCGTCGTGCCCATGTCGCTCGGAGTCGGAGCGACGCGCACGCCGGCAGCCTCGAGCGCGGCAATCTTGTCTTTTGCTGCACCTTTGCCACCGCTGATGATTGCGCCAGCGTGGCCCATGCGCTTGCCCGGCGGAGCCGTCGTGCCCGCGATGAAGCCGGCCACCGGCTTCTTCATGTGCTTTCCGATGTACTCGGCGCCGCGCTCCTCGGCGTTGCCGCCGATTTCGCCGATCATGATCACGCCCTCGGTATTCGGATCTTCGTTGAACAGCTTGAGCACGTCCACGAAATCCAGGCCGGCGACCGGATCACCGCCGATGCCGACGCAGGTCGATTGACCCATGCCGAGCGCGGTCAATTGCCCGACCGCTTCGTACGTCAAGGTGCCGGACTTCGACACCACGCCGTACTTGCCGACGCGGTGAATGTGGCCCGGCATGATGCCGATCTTGCACGCGCCCGGGGTGATGATGCCCGGGCAGTTCGGCCCGATGAGGCGGCCTTTGCGGCCTTCGATCGTGCGCCGCACGCGCACCATGTCCGTCACCGGGATGCCCTCGGTGATGCACACGACGAGCGCGAGCTCCGCATCGAATGCTTCGAGAATCGAATCCGCCGCGCCCAGCGGCGGCACGAAGATGCAGGAAGTGTCGGCGCCCGTTTGCTTCACGGCTTCGGCCACCGTGTCGAAAACCGGCACGAGCACTTTCTTACCGTCGGGACCTTCGGCCTCGAACGTCTCGCCGCCGCGATTCGGGGTGACGCCAGCAACTACTTGCGTGCCGTACGCGATGCATTGCTTGGCGTGGAAGGAGCCCGACGAGCCGGTGATCCCTTGGAACAGGACCTTGGTGTTCTTATCGACCAGAATTGCCATGCTCTTTTACCTTCTTCACGCGGCGCGCACGGCGGCGACGATCTTCTTGGCACCGTCGGACATCGTGTCTGCGGGCTGAATCGCGAGCCCGCTGTCTTTGAGAATTTGCTTGCCGAGTTCGACGTTCGTGCCTTCCAGGCGCACGACCAGCGGCACCTTCAAGCCGAGCTCTTTGGTCGCCGCGACGACGCCTTCCGCGATCACGTCACACTTCATGATGCCGCCGAAGATGTTGACGAAGATGCCCTTCACCTTGCTGCTGGAAAGGATCATCGAAAACGCCTTCTTGACCTGATCTTTGGTGGCACCGCCGCCCACGTCCAAGAAGTTCGCCGGATTGCCGCCCTCGTGCTTGATGATGTCCATGGTGGACATGGCCAAGCCCGCGCCGTTCACCAAGCAGCCGATGTCACCGTCGAGTGAGACGTAGCTGAGGCCGGCATCTTTGGCTTCGAGCTCGACCGGATCTTCTTCGGCCTTGTCCATCAGCTCGGCCCACTCCTTGTGACGGCCCGAAGCGTTGTCGTCGAAGGTGATTTTGGCGTCGAGCGCGACCACTTTGCCGTCTTTGGTGACGACCAGCGGATTGATCTCGCACAGCGAGCAATCCTCTTTCTCGAACAAGGCACCGAGCTTGGTCACGAGCTTCACGAACTCGGCAATCGTGTCCTTGGGGCTCGGGGTGTTCTTGCCGATGTCGAGCGCGTAGGCGAGCTTGCGCGCCTGAAATCCGCCGAGGCCGGTCACTGGATCGATGTGCTCGATCAGGATCTTTTCCGGCGTTTCCTCGGCAACGGTCTCGATTTCGACGCCGCCTTCGGTCGAGGCCATCACCGCGATGCGGCGCGCTTCGCGATCGACGACCAAGCCCAGGTACAGCTCACGCGCAATGTCGAGGCCTTGCTCGACGTACAAGCGCTGCACCTTTTGGCCTTCCGGACCAGTCTGGTGCGTGACGAGCTGCATGCCGAGCAACTTCTCCGCGACGGACTTGACCTCGCTCGGGCCGCCTTTGACGACCTTGACGCCGCCGCCCTTGCCGCGGCCGCCCGCGTGGATCTGCGCTTTGACGACGACGACCGGGATCTTGGTCTCGTCGATCAGCTTTTTGGCCGCGTCTTCGGCCTCGGCGGCCGTGAACACCGGGTAACCCTTGGGGGTTGCGATGCCATACCGCTGGAAGATCTGTTTGCCCTGATATTCGTGAATTTTCATGGGGAAACGCTCAGGACTTGGCTTTGACGATGTCGACCACTTTTTGCACGCTGTCGGCGCTGGTCTTGAGCATCGCTTTCTCGGATGCGCTCAACTCGATCTCGATGATCTTTTCCACGCCGCCTGCGCCGATCACCACCGGTACGCCCAGGTACAGATCCTTGTAGCCGTACTCACCCTCGAGGTATGCGGCGCCCGGGAGGATGCGCTTCTGATCGTAGATGTACGCTTCCGCCATCGCGATCGCGCTGGAAGCGGGCGCGTAGTAAGCGCTGGTGCCCATCAGGCCGACGATCTCGCCGCCGCCCTTGCGGGTGCGATCGATGATCGACGCCAAGCGCTCGTCCGAGACCAGTTGCTTGACCGGGATGCCGTTGATCGTGGTGTAGCCGAGCACCGGCACCATGTCGTCGCCGTGCCCGCCGAGCACGGTGGCGCGCACGTCCTTCACGCTGGCGCCGGTCTCACGCGCCAAAAACAGTGAGAAACGCGCGCTATCGAGCACGCCGGCCATGCCGACGACCTTTTCGCGCGGTGCGCCGACGCGGCGCTTGTACTCGTACACCATCGCGTCGAGAGGATTGGAAATCACGATTACGAACGCGTCCGGGCAATACTTCTTGGCGTTGTCGGCGACGTTCTGGATGATCGGTAGGTTCGTGCCAACCAAGTCGTCGCGCGATTGGCCTGGCTTGCGCGGAATGCCGGCCGTGATGATCAGCACGTCGGTGCCCGCGAGGTCTTCCCAGTTCGAAGTTCCCGTGACTTTGGAGTCACTGCCAGAGAGCACGCTGGCTTGCTCGAGATCGAGCGCCTTGCCCTGCGCGAATTTCTCTTTCGCCGGGATGTCGAACAACACGACGTCGCCGAGCTGCTTGGTTGCTGCGAGGTTCGCGAGCTCACCACCAATGTTACCCGCGCCGATGAGGCCAATCTTCTTTCGTGCCATGGTCGAATTGCTCCTGTAATGCTGTCACTTCGGCGAGGACGCCGACCGGGTGTGGTGCGTACCACTTCTCTGGAAAAGTTGCCGTCCAACTGGGCGCCGCCTGCGGGTTTCCGGGGCGATGACGAGCAGGACGGGGTGCGGAGTAGACCAGCAGCAATCGCGCAGCAACCGCGGATCCGCTCTGGTCGAAACCTATTGATTCGTGGGTCGTTTTGAGGTTCCCGCAACACTGCCGAAACCTTGTGACCCGAGTGGGCGGCTTCGACAGCCGCGGTTCGGGAGTCGAACGTCGGGGGCGACGCGATCCGTCTCCTGAACGGCTAGAGTGGAAGGCGCTTGCAATATTCTACGGCAAAAACAGCGACGCAGTTGTTGTTCGTCTATGGCTCGTTGAAGCGGGGCCAAGCCAACCACGAGCAGCTCCGCTCGGCCGAATACCTATCGCGCGCGCGGACCGCAGCGTGCTTCGCGCTGCGTGTGATTGAGGGCTATCCCGCGCTGGTGCCAGGCACACGTGCGATCGAGGGTGAGCTGTATCGGATTGGCGCGAGCGCGCTGCATTTGCTCGACGAATTCGAGGGGCCCGGCTACGTACGCCGTGAGGTCGAGCTCGACGGCAACCAGCGCGCGCTCGCCTATCTGGCCGTCGCGCCCGACGCGGGCGCGACGTACTCGGGCGACGACTGGATCGGCTGAGGCAAGTTGGGCTCGAAGGAGCGCATGTGTGCGAAGCTCTCACCTGGGCGTTCGTGCGGTGGTGAGATGCTTCACTCTCAACCCGGGCGGATTCCGGCCGTTTGCCCTTATCTACGGGATGGTCGCATTTTCGGACGCTGCCAAAGTCGCGGTCGACGCATTCGTAACCCCGGTCTGGGTGGTCGAGGTCGAGCGCGCAGATCTGGTTTGGGCAAACCGCTCCGCGTTGACGCTGTTCGGCGCAGCCACGCTCGAAGAGCTACTCGCGCGCGAGCGGATGAAGGGAGCCAACGCGTTTTTGGCACGAGAGCTCGGTCGCTTGGCGGCGGGAGCACGGCTCGAGAGTGAGTTTAGAGTTCTGCAGCCCGACTTCGAGCGACTCGTTACGTGCACCTTCACGGGCATAGACGGCGATGCGCGGACGAAGTTGGTTTTGGTCGAGGCTCACGCGGATCGCAATGCGCCCGCCTCGCTGCGCGCGCCTGAGTTCGAGCAGCGGATACAGAGTCGAGATCGCATGGCCTCGATCGGTGCTTTGACGGCTGGTGTGGTGCACGGCATCAACAACCCGCTGTCGTACGTGATTGCGAACCTCGAGTACGTGAAGCGATTGCTTTCGCCTGGCGCCGAACGCCTCGAGGCGAAGGCGCTGAGTGAGCTCGGGGACGTGCTCGACGACAGCTTGGACGGGGCGGAGCGCGTGCGCAGCATCGTCTCGGATCTGGGCAGCTTTTCCCGGCCCAGCGATGCGCGAGTCCTCGCAGTCGATTTGGAACGCGCGACCGACCGAGCGCTCAGCGTCACGGCCAACGAGATTCGACATCGCGCGCGCGTCGTACGCGAGTACACACACGTTCCGGCCGTGTTGGGCACCGAGGCCAAGCTCGTGCAGGTGATCCTGAACGTGCTGATCAACGCGACGCACTCGATGGAGATGGGGGCCATCGAGCGCAATTCGATCATCGTCCGCACGCGACTCGATCAACAGAACCGCCCGACGCTCGAGATCGAAGATACCGGTTGTGGCATCGCGAAAGACAACCTCGGCCGCGTCTTCGACCCGTTCTTCACGACCAAGCCGGTGGGAGTGGGCACCGGGCTAGGGCTGTCGATCGCGGACCGAATCGTGCGTGAGCTGGGTGGCGAAATTCAGCTCGAGAGCGTGCACGGTCAGGGAACGATCGTGCGGATTGCGCTTCCTGCAGCTCCACTCTCCGTGGTCGCGTCACCCGTGCTCGAGAGCCTGCCGCCGTTTTCCGGCGATCGATTTTTCGCTCGCGTTTTGGTGATCGATGACGAGCCGGCGATTTTGCGGGCGTTTCGCCGCGTGCTCTCGGCGCATGAAGTGGTGCTCGCGGCCTCGGGCCCAGAAGCGATGGCCAAGTTGGCCGAGGGTCGGCGCTTCGACGTGATTTTCTGCGACGTGATGATGCCGGAGATGTCGGGCGTGGAGGTGTATCAGCGGATCCGTGAGTGCCACCCGGGGCAAGAGCATCAGTTGGTATTCATGACCGGCGGCGCGTTCGCCGAACCGGCCGCACACTTCATCGAATCGGTCGACAACCCCAAGCTGAAGAAGCCGTTCACGGGAAGCTCGCTGCGCGCGCTGGTTGCGGCAGTCATGCGCCAGCACGCGCGCTAGCAAACGTTTCGCGGGCGTCAGTCGCGCGATTCGTAGACGTTCATTGCGGGCAGCTCGAAGGCGGTCAGAAAACCGCCGTTGCCGCAACCGGTGTCGATGCCAACGACATTCTCGCCGGCCCAAAGATCCGTCGGATCTTCGGGGGTGTATCCAGAAAGTTCCGGCGGCAAATATTCAGTTCGCGTATGTCCGAACACGACCAGCTTGCCGCGGTAGTTGCGGAAGAAATAATCGTCGCGCAACCACAAGAGCACGATTGGATCGGGCACCGCGCCCGGGTGGATGAAGCCGTCCTTCCCGCGCGGCAAGCCCGCGTGCACGTAGATTGCGTGTTGATCCTCGTACCAATACGGGAGGGCGCGGAACCAATCCACCACCGCTTTGGGGAAGAATTCCCCAGAGGTAAACAGCTCGGCCTCACGCTGTTTGGGAAGCTCGTCCTCACGAGGCACGGGCCCGCCAACGTAGGAGCGAAATGCCGCTAGGCAGCCGTTGCCGGGCGGGGTGACGAATTCATCCCAGCCCCGCTCGATCACGCGCAGCCAAGCGTCCTCATGGTTGCCGCGGAGAGCTACGACTTTGGCAGGCGTTTTCTCGTGCAGCGTGCGCACGTACTCCACGACCTCTGCGGAGGCGGGACCGCGATCGATGTAGTCACCCAGAAATACCAGGGTATCGTCCGCGTCGAGCTTCGGGAGACAACTCATCAGTTTGTACAGGTGCTTCGTTTCGCCGTGAATGTCGCCAATTGCGAACGTACGCTGCGCCATGGTCACACTTACGGTATCACCAGCGTGCGGTCAGCGTCACCGACAATGACTCACTTGGCGCGCTCGGGCGTCTCGCCGTCTGCTAGCGTCGAGGAATGGCGCAGCGCGCGTGGGTCTTCGCCGCCGGTTTCACATTTGCGTGGAGCGTGTGCGGCGTTGTGTGCTGTGACGCGCATCGCGAGTCGCAACGGGCGAACGACACCGATGCTCCACGCGCCGGCGGAGAGCTTGCGAGCGAGCGCCCCGTTGCGACGACGGACTCCGCCGAGCCAGGCAGCCAACCAGCTCCAGCGCCAATCACGGTCGAATCCAAGCCCGCGCAACTGGACGTCGATGGTGACGACGACCCTACGAGTGACGAGTCCGGCTTGCCGCTCGGTGCTGGCCACTTCGAACGAGTGGGGCGTCCCCCCGCTGCGCTGCAGCGCATTTGTGACCTGACTCCGCTCGGCGCTGCGTTGTACGGCGCTCATGCGACTCGCCCGCTCGGCCTGGATGGCGCGACCATCAGTCGCTATCGACTTGCCGACCCGCGGCCTTGGTCGATCGCTTTCGACTGGAATCGCGCGGGCGAACCGACCAAGGGTGGAGGTGCGGGGCAAGGCTTCTTGCGTGTGCACGCGATCGCGGGTCGCCTCTTCGTTCCCGACGCGGACCCTCCGTACAACGGCTTTGGTTTCTCGGAGCCAGGCACCGAGGGCTTCGTATTCGTGTCCACTCCTGAGGGTGAGTTTGTGCGCGCGCGAATGCCGGGCCATCTGCCTCCGCGTGCACCCGACGCGGTTGGCAAGGCCGGCGCAGCGGTGTTGCCGCGCGCCTACCACGTGATCGACGTCATTCGTTTCCGCGGCAATGTCTATGCTGCGACCGGCGGCGTACCACCTGGGGAGCGCGCGTGGCATGGCGCATCGCCCGGCGCGTTGCTGGTCGAAAGCGAGATCGGCGCGCGCTTCGCCTACGCGGTCGACTATCCGCGCCCGTATCGCGCGGGCGTTTGGCGTCTGACGTTTCTAGTACGCTTTCGCGATCGCTTGTACGCGGGGATTCAGGACTACGATCAGGTCGAGCCGAACGACTACGTTTATTTCGAGCCGCCGCGCGATCGCATGCTGATCACTCAGGATGATGTACACGCGGTCCGGGTTACCGAGGGTGGTACCGCGCAGACGTTGCGTTGGTATGCAGATGGCGGCAATTTGTATTGGATTGCTTGGAATCGCGAGGGCGTCGCGCTGCGCGTGAGCAACGACGGTGACCACTGGCAGATCGTGCCACTACCGAATGACTTGGGGGTGCCGACCGACATCGTGCGCTTTCGCGGCGCTCTGCACGTATTGACCTCGCGCGGGTTGCTGCGTTTGGACGGCGCAACGCCCACGGTGCTCGCGCGTATCGGGGAAAAGCGTTCGCCGTTCGAGCTCGATGACAGCTTCTGCGCGGCGCCGTTGGCCGTTTTTCAAGGGGAGCTGTATGCGGGTGGGCAGCGTGACGGAGCGCTTTATCGGTTCAAGCCGGATATTTAGCGTGTTTTGTACCATGTGAGAGGAGCACGGTGTAGGCTCCGCGCCCTTCACCGTGTCAATCGTTACTGCACAGAGCGTTCACCGAGGTTTTGGTAATCACACCGTCTTGCGCGCTGCGGACGTTTCGATCGCTCCGGGCGAGCGCGTAGGTGTGGTTGGCTTGAACGGCGCCGGAAAAAGTACCCTGTCGCGCATCCTGGCGGCGCCCGAACCCGCGGATTCGGGAACCGTCGCGCGTAGGCGTGGCGCGTCCATTGCGTACCTCGAGCAGGTGCCGCACTTCGAGGGCGATCCGACGGCCTTCGAGGCTGTCACCAGCGGCTTGCTGGGTTGGTCCGAGGCGGTCGCGCGGCACGAAGCCGCGAGCCGCGCGCTCGCCCTCGGTGAAGGCAATCTCGAGCTACTCTTGGAGCAGCAGCACGCCGCGCAAAGTGACGTCGAGCGTTTGGGAGGCTGGGACCGCAAACACAAGGTCGAAGCGTTTTTGGACCACCTGGGCATTCGGCGCACCGACGCCAAGATCGCTAGCATGAGCGGTGGTGAGCAGCGGCGCGTGGCCTTGGCTCGCGTGCTGATTTCGAGCCCTGACCTGGCGATCCTGGATGAGCCGACGAACCACCTCGACGCCGAGACCATCGAGTGGCTAGAGCAATACTTGATCGAAGAGTACAAGAACGCGATCTTGCTGATCACGCACGATCGCTACCTGCTCGACCGCGTGGCAGAGCGAACCATCGAAGTCGCGAACGGGGAAGTATACAGCTACGACGGCGGGTACGAACGTTACCTCGAGCAGAAAGCCGAGCGGCTCGCCCACGCCGAGCGCACTGAATCGAATCGCCAAAATTTCTTGCGCAAAGAGCTGGAATGGTTGAGCCGCCAACCGAAAGCTCGCAGCACGAAGCAAAAAGCGCGCATCGACCGCGCTGAGGCAGCCAAGGCCGTGACCGCGCCGCGCGCGGAGAAGACGGCGGCGCTCGAGCTCGACGTCGTGCGCAGCGGCAAGACGATCTTGGAGTTGCGCGATCTGCGCGTTGAAATCGCCGGGCGCACGCTGATTGACCGCCTGACGATGTTCCTCACCGAAGGCGAGCGCATCGGCATCGTCGGCCCCAACGGTAGCGGCAAGACCACGCTGCTCAAGACCATGTTGGGCGAGCTGCCGCCAGCGGGCGGTGCCGTCGTGCTCGGCCAGAACACCAAAGTTGCGTATTTCGATCAGCGCCGATCCGGGTTGGATGACAGCAAGTCGATCTGGGACAACGTAGTCGGTGATCAGTCCAAGATTGAGCTCGGCGGCGAAGTCATCGAGCCGCGCTCCTATCTCGAGCGTTTTGCGTTCGATTCCCACAAGCAACGCCAGCAGGTTGGCTCACTTTCGGGCGGCGAGCGCGCGCGCGTCGCGCTTGCGCGGCTACTCCGACAGAGCGCGAACCTGGTCGTTTTGGACGAGCCCACCAACGATCTCGATACCGCGACGCTCGGAGCGCTCGAAAGCATGCTGGTGGATTTTGGGGTGACGGCTTTGGTCGTCACTCATGATCGCTGGTTTTTGGATCGCGTGGCGACCAGCGTGCTCGCGTTCGAGGAGGGCGCACACGCGGTTCGCTATCCCGGGAACTACGAAACCTATCGGCGTTTGAAGGCGCAGCAGCAGGCCGAGAGGGCCTCGCGTCCGCCGGCACCCACTCCAAGCGCTGCGCCGGCTGCGCCCGCGCCGCACGTATCGCGCGGCGGGAAAAAGAAGGGCCTGAGCAACAACGAGCAGCGTGAGTTGAGCGGCTTGCCGGATGCCATCGAAGCGGCCGAACAGCGCGTGGCCGATCTCAGCCAAGCCTTGGCTGACCCGAAGACTTACGCGGCCGGGGCGAAGGAGATCGCGCGCGTCACCGCGGAACTCGAGCAAGCCAAGGCCGAGGTCGACCGACTCACGCTGCGCTGGGAAGAGCTCGAGTTGAAGCGGGCCGAGTGAAGGCAGAGCTCTATGCGCTCACTCACCGCGGCAACCCCGGCGACGTCGCGTTCTACCGCGACGTATGTCGAGGCGCGAGGAGCGTGCTCGAGCTGGGTTCGGGCGCCGGAAGGCTCTTGCGGGCACTCGCGACAGTTCGGCTCGAGCTCGTCGGACTCGAGCTCGATCCAGCGTTGATCGCCCTTTCGAGACGTGAGCTGCGCGCTCTTCCGAAGTCGAAGCGAATGTCACTGCGCATCGTGCAGGGAGACATGCGCGACTTCGAGCTACAGCGACGGTTCGAGCGCGTGCTGCTGCCGTACAACGCGCTCTACTGCTTGCTCAATCAGCGCGCGGCTTTGGCCTGCTTTCGCGCCGCGCGCCGCGCGCTCGCGCCTGGCGGTCAGTTCGTTTTGGACGTTTGGAACGCGGGACCTTTTCAGCGCGGCGCAGCCGAGTCCGAGGCGGGCGACAATCAGCCGGTTGTCACGTTCCGACACGCGGGCTGCACTTGGGATGTGTTCGAGCATTCGAGGCTTCGTCGCGCTCGGCAACGCTTGGACGTGAACTACACGTATGTGCCCCGAGAGGGCGGCATCGTGCATGAAGTCCCCATCGTGCAGCGCTATTTCTTGCCGGCAGAGATCGCGACGTTGCTCGACCGTGCTGGTTTCGCGATCGAGGCGCGTTACGGCGACTTTTCACGTGGTCGCTTCAATGCTCGTTCGCCGCAGCTGATCGTAGTCGCGCGCGCGGTTTGAGGCCACTTTTCGCGGTGCTACTCACCCGGCAGCGCGGCCAAAATCGCTGGCAGTGACAGGCTCGGGCGAGCGATACCGCGCTTGATTCCAGCCATCGTGCGCAGCATCTCAGCGCGCATCGCTGGCAAGCGGCAGGACAAATTCATGACCCAATTGCGGAGCGGGCCGAGCGCTTGCAAATCGGATTGGAAGAGCGGGGTGAGCCAGCGCGACGCGAACTGGTAAAAGTCGATGTGTGCCTGGCGCACGCGCGAATAGCGTTCGAGTGCGATGGTGAGCGGCACGTCTGCGCTCAATGCGGCACTCAGAATGCTCGCGTCCATCAACGCCAGATTCGTGCCTTGTCCGAGCTGCGGACTCATCGCGTGTGCGGCGTCACCGATGAAGACCTGGCGTTGTGTATGCCAGGGCGACATCACCACGTCGTGATAGCCCGCGGAGAGAACTTGCTCCACGCTCTCGATCTGGTCGAGCACGAACGCGGCATCCGGCTCATAGCGAAGGATCTGCTGTTTCCAAGCCGCGAACCCGCTCTGTCGAAAGTCCTCGATGAGATCCATGCGGATGCTCCAGAACAAACTGACGTGATGCTCATCAGTGCCAGGAACACGCGGCCCAAGCCCCGTTGGTAGGAGCCCGAGCATGTGGCGAGTGCCGTTCGTGATCTGGCGCAGGCGATGGCGGTAAAAGTGGTCAGGATCGCGCGCGACGAACCACAGCGCTCCCCACGGATAGGGCCGTTCGCGTCGCAGTAGCCCGCTTGCTCGGCGCAGATCCGAACGCGCGCCATTGGCGATCACCACCAAATCATGTTCGGCGATGGGGCGATCGGTTCGGTCGAGAATCCGAGCTTTGCGCGGTCGCTCGAGCACGCGCCCAACGCTGGTCGCGCGCTGCAGCGTCGCGCCGCCTGCTACGGCGAGCTCGTGCAAGATCTGAAACAACGCGCCGCGGTGCATCCCCAAGCCAAATAGTCCCGGGTGCAGTTGGGCGTAATCCAGCCGAAAGACAGTTCGGTTTTGCGGAGTGACGCAATGCAAGGCATCCAGGCGCGCGCCGCGCTCGATGACCCGTCCGAGCACCCCCAGTTCGGCGAGCACGGACATACCCGTCGGCTGCAACACGATACCCGCGCCGATGGCCGAAGGTTCGGCGAACTCCTCGTAGACCGTGACGCGGTGGCCTGCGCGACCCAACAGAGCAGCGGTCGCGGCGCCCGCGAACCCGCAGCCGACGATGCCGACATCCAAATTTCGCATCGGCCTCGCCCTTCAGCGCATCGTGACGAGCTCTTCGGACGCGGACGGGTGAATTGCCACGGTACGATCGAAATCCGCTTTGGTTGCACGCATTTTCACGGCCACGGCGAAGCCCTGAATCATCTCGTCCGCGCCCCGACCGATCACGTGCACGCCGACCACGTGCTCATCCGGACCCACGCACACGAGCTTCATGTGAGTCAGCTCTTTGTGTTCCGTTACGGCGTAGAACATATTCGTGAAGCGCGTCGTGTAGGTTTTCACGGCGTCGCCATGAAGGGCGCGCGCGTCAGCTTCGCTCACGCCAACTGTACCGATGGGCGGATGGCTGAAGACCACGCTAGGAATATCGTTGTAGTCGAGCTTGGCTTGCGGCTTGCCCCCGAAGAGACGATCCGAGAGACGACGGCCCGCCGCGATCGCCACGGGCGTCAAGGTGGCGCGACCGGTGACGTCACCAATCGCATATACTCCTGGGGCGGTGGTGTTCTGCCACTCGTCGACCACGATGTGCCCGTCGCGGTCCGTGCGCACAGCGGCCGCGTCGAGGCCAAGATTCTTGGTGTTCGCGTGCCGACCAATGGTCCAAAACAGCGCTTCCACCGGCGGCAGAGTATGCCCATCATCGAGGGTAGCAACGCGCTCGCCTTGTTGATTGAGCGCGACGCTTCGGATGGTGCTGCTCAGGCGCACGTGAATGCCGCTGTTTTCCAGTGCTTCGCGCAGTGCGTCGCCGAGCATCGCGTCGAAGCCGCGCAGCGGCCGCTCGTGACGCATGGCCAGCGTGACATCACAGCCCAAGCGACGCAGTACGCCTGCCAGCTCCACGGCGATGTAGCCAGCGCCGACGATCATCGCGCTCTTCGGCAAGGAGCGAAGCGCGAAAAAACCATCCGAACTCGTACCGAGTTCCACGCCGGGGATGTTCGGAAAGGTCGGCGCGCTGCCGACGGAGATCAATACGTGCTGGGCGTCGAACACGCGCTCACCGACCTTCACTCGCTGGGCGGAAACCAGCTCGGCGCGGCCGCGAATTACTTCTACCCGGTCCTTTTCCAGGTTCTTCACGTAGTTGCCGCGCATGCGCTCGATGTACGCTTCGCGGCGGCGGCATAACCCTGCGAAATCGTGCCCGCGAACCGTGACGTCGAAGCCGTAGCCGCTCGCGCTTTCTAGCGCGTCGGCGATCTCGACCGCATTCCACATCACTTTTTTGGGGACGCAGCCCAAATTTACGCAGGTGCCGCCGAGTTCACCCGACTCGATCAATGCAACGCGCGCGCCGTACTCCGCTGCGCGGCGCGCTGACGCGAGCCCGCCGCTGCCGCCCCCAATCACGAGATAGTCGAAGCTCTGCATTTGATTCATGGTCATCGGGCTTGGTCTTGGGTTTTGCAAGTGTAGACGCTCAAAGCCATGTTCCTCGTGGGCCAATGGTAGTAAATGCGGGCGTGCCTCGCCTCCGCCGAAAAAACTCTCGATCGTCCGGGTTTTTCTGGCTTTTGTCAGCCGCATTGTGGCTTGGCTGCAGCTTTCAGCATGACGACGCCGCAGTCGAGCGACTACGCACGCGAATTCAGGCCGAAGCGGGCAGCGCGGCGAGCGTGAACGTGCGTACCGCCTACGGTTCGACCACCGTCACCATCCGGCTCGAGCACTTGCCTGCTGGTGATTCGAAGCTGTTGCAAGAGCGCATCGAGGCGCTGACTAGAGTCGAGTTTCCCCGCGCTGAATACGTGCTGGTGTTGATGCAGCCATGAACCGGCAAGTGCGGATGGCTGTCGTTGGTGTGGGCAATGTCGGATCGACTCACGCTCGCGAGCTCGCTCTCGGCAAGGTCCATGGCGCGATGCTTGCCGCGGTCTGCGATCCGCACTCTGAGCGGCGCGCCTGTTTTGGCGACGTGCCCGGGTTTACCAACCAAAGCGAGCTGCTCGCGGCCCGTATCGCGGACGCCGTGATCATCGCCACCCCACACTACGCTCACACGCCGCTCTCGATCGAAGCGCTGTCGGCAGGCATGCATGTTCTGGTCGAGAAACCCTTGGCAGTGCACAAGGCCGATGCGCTGCGGATGCTCACCGCGTACGAACGGCGACCCAATCGCACCCAACTCTTTGCGGAAGTACTGGTCTTGCGGACCGATCCGCGGTTCGTGCGGCTGCGAGCGCTGATTCAAAGCGGTGAGCTCGGCCCGCTGCAGCGAATCCATTGGACCATCACGGACTGTCTGCGTACCGACGCGTATTATCGCAGCAGCAGCTGGCGCGCGACTTGGCGCGGCGAGGGCGGCGGAGTGCTGCTCAACCAATGCCCCCACAATTTGGACATCTGGCAATGGTTGTTCGGCATGCCCACGCGAGTGCACGCCTTTTGTGGCTTCGGTCGCATGCACGAGATCGCGGTCGAAGACCAAGTGACCGCTTACCTCGAGTACAGCTCGGGCACGAATGGCGTGTTCGTTGCCTCCACCGGTGAAGCCCCAGGGACCAACACCCTAGAGGTTGTAGGGGATCTCGGCAGGGTGGTGGTGGACCGACACGGACTGAAAGTGACTCGCAACGAGACGTCGACTCGTGAGCTCCTGCGCGCCGGACCAGTTCGCCTTCCGCCGGCCAGCGCGCCGACCGAAATCATCCCTTTGGCGCACGGTTCGCACCCGCTCACCGCGATGATCCAAAATTTCGTGAACGCAATCCTCGAGGGTGAAATGTTGGTTGCCCCAGCGAGCGAAGGGTTGGCCAGCGTCGAGCTCGCCAACGCCATGATTTACTCGGGAATTACCAAGCAAACCGTCGAACTCCCACTCGACCCTGCATTGTATGCGGCGGAACTCGCCCGTCTGATCGAGAGCGAGCACTCTGCAGGCAGAGCCTAGGCGCAGCCCTTAAACCGCTGGCCCGTGAGCCGTTCATGGTCGTTGCGCCCGAGCGCACGCCATGAACAGTCCGTTGACTCTGACGACCTCGCACTCGCGTCCACCTCTCGTTCTGCGCGACGCGCGGCTAGACGATGCTGGGAGCGAGACGGATAGCGGGGTTTTCAAACTGTTCGAGTCGGCGATCTTGGTCATGACGAGCGCGCCGGACGAACTGCGCCCTGCGTTTTCGGAGCTCGAACGTGCGGGCTTTTCCCTGATCGTTGCTTCCGGCCCGAGGCAGATCGAGGAGCTCGCGTTCTTGCCGCGCTTTGCGCTGATCGAGACCGCGCTGCCCGGCGCTCTCGAGTTGCTCGGCCGCATCAACACACCCGAGCAGGTGATGCAGGTGCTCGCGTTGCTCGGACCCGAGGAAGCAGAGGGACCCGCTTTGAGCGCAGGCGCGGCGCTGACGCTGCGCGGACCGCTCGATGTCGTCACGCTCCTTTTGTGCATGAAGCGCTTCCGCGCACAAGACGAGCTCGCGCGCCAGCCACGACACGTGTTCGAACAACAGGACCGCGGCAGTGTGCCTGCGACGGTGCTTGAATCCGTGCTCGCCACCATCGGCCACGAAATTCAAAATCCGCTAGCCGCCGCCTTGGCCAGCGTCGAGTGCCTGCGTGAACCCGAACTCGCGCGCCTCGGAGAGGACGAGCGCCTGGCGGCGGTCGATGACGTGGCCATTGCGCTGCGGCGGATTCGCGACGTCATGGGCGCGGTGACTTCATTGGTGAAGGGTACCTCTCCGGATCTCTCGCGTCTTTCCTTGTGGGAATGCGCTGAACGCGCGGTAGACGCGCTGCGTTCGCCGAGTGTACGCATCGAGATCGCGGGCGACGAACAAGTGCGTGGTTTTGCCAACGGCGCACTGCTCGAGCAAGTGATCGTCAATTTAGTCCAAAACGCGATCGACGCGACCGCGGCCTGCGTCAGTCCCCAAATTTTGGTGCGCGTTTATCGAGCCGGCCTCGAAGCTCGCATCTCCATTCGAGACAACGGGCCTGGCGTGCCGCTCGAGTTTCGTCAGCGCATCTTCGAGCCATTCTTCACGACCAAGGGGGAACGAGGAACCGGGCTCGGACTCGTCCTGGTGCATCACGCGGTTGGTAGAATGGGCGGCGCAGTGACACTTGGCCCGAGCCGAGCCGGCGCCGTGTTCCGCGTTCGCTTGCGCGCGGCCTGAACTACTCCGCCAGCGCCTTCAAAAAGCGCTCGCCGTAGTGTTCGAGTTTGGTTGGCCCGACGCCAGAGATGCCGAGCATTTGTGCGTTTGTTCTTGGACGTGCGCTGGCCATTTCCAAGAGCGTTGCGTCCGAGAACACCACATACGGTGGCACGCCGCGCTCGCGCGCGATCTCCTTGCGCAACGCGCGCAGCCTTTCGAACAATGACAGATCGGGATCGAGCTGCGCCGGGGGCGTTGAATCGAGGCGGTCACGTTTGCGGGCCGCCCGCGCTTGGGCTCTTTCTTCGGCGGTCAAACGCGCCGGTTTCTTGGAGAGTAGCTGGAAATTCTGGCAAACGTCGCACGACGTTGCGCAGTCGGCGAGCTCTTCACCGAAGTATTGCGCGAGCTGGGCGTGGCGGCAGCTGCGTGTTTCCGCCATCCGGAACACTTCGCGGGCCTGGGCGCGGGTTCGCTCGGCTTGCGCCTCGTCTTCGCTGGCATCGGCGAAGCGGTCGTAGGCTTTGACCTCGGACCACGAATAGAGCAGCACGCAATCGCTCTCCAAACCGTCTCGGCCGGCGCGGCCGAGCTCTTGGTAATAGCCCTCCACCGAGCGTGGCATATCGTGGTGAACCACGAAGCGCACGTTGGATTTGTCGATGCCCATGCCAAACGCGATGGTCGCGACCACCACGTCGATCTCGTCGTTCTGAAACGCGTCTTGAACTTTCGCGCGCATGTCGGCTTCGAGCCCGGCGTGGTAGTGGCCCGCGCGCACGCCGTGCTTCTTCAAGAACTCGGCCGTGGCCTCGACGGTCTTGCGCGACAAGCAATACACGATGCCGCTTTGCCGCGGACGACTGCGCGCGACGGCGAGCGCTGCTTCCTTGGCGGTACAACCGAGCGCGTCACCTTTTGCATATGCATGCAAGCGCAGATTCTTACGGAAAAACGAGCCGCGGTAGCGCGCGGGTGAACGCATGCCGAGCTGCTCGACGATGTCGGCGGTCACTTGCGGCGTGGCCGTCGCGGTCAGTGCCAGCACGGGCACCTGCGGAAAACGCTGCTTTAGCCCGGAAAGATTGCGATACGCGGGCCGAAAATCATGCCCCCAATGGCTGATGCAATGCGCTTCATCCACCGCGATCAGGCTCAACTTGATCTCACCCAGCGCGCGCCCCACCGATGCCTCGAGCCCCTCGGGAGCGCAGTACAAGAGCTCGTAGCGCCCGGCGCGTAGCTCCGACACGCGCGCCCGGCGCTCGTCGATCGACAGCGTGGAATTCAGATAAGTCGCGCGCACGCCGACCTCGGTCATCGCGTCGACTTGATCTTTCATCAGCGCAATCAAAGGGGAGATGACCAGTGTGACGCCGCCCAAAATGCGCGCGGGGATCTGATAGGTGATCGATTTGCCGGCGCCCGTGGGCATCACTCCGACGCAATCGCGCCCGCTCAAAACGGTGTCGATGATCGAGCGCTGTCCGGGGCGGAAGGCGTCGTAACCAAAGCACTCTTTCAAGACGAGTGCCGGATCGCTGCCTTTGTGCGCAATGGCACCTGCTGCCAGTGAACTTGCGATTCTTTTCAGCATCTCCAGCAAGTCGGGCGAGAACGCGCTCGGGTTGCGTTTCCAAGCCAACCTGAGTTCGGAAAGTTCTGCCTCACAGGCACGTTGTTCGCCGACCGAGAGTGCTCGCCCGGCCACTTTCTCAGCCAGCTGTTCGGCCGCCGTCTGCACCGCTTCGTCGTTCATCGCACTGGATCAGGAGGCGCCGGCCACCGGCGCGCGCATTCTGCGCTGGAACGCCGCGCTTCGCCATTGCAGAAGCGGATTTTTGCGGCTTCTCGAGGCTGGTGCTGATCAAACGCGCTGCAATTTCAGGGGAGGGGGGCGATCGCGGGCCAGCATCGCACCTCGCTGTGCTGGGTGTTCACCGCCCTGTGCCGCCGAAGGCTGAGACGGCTGTGCCGTAGCGCGTGACCATCAAAAAACCAGCAGCCCTCGCCACGAGCCAATCGTGATCGCTCATTGTGCACGGCGAGGGAGCGCGCCAACGTTACCTCACTCGCTCTCTACGCGCGTTGCATGAGCAGTGCGCTGACCTGCCACGAGCAGCGGTCTTGCACGCCGCTCGCGGTGCGAGACGGTAGCTTTCCGTTTACGTCGGCGTTACACCAAAGCTTCCCTCGCTGCTGGCGTGAGCCGCAATTTTCTCGAGGTTCTCAGCAATTGGTAAGAATTGCTCCGGCGCGCAGAACTTTTGGCTTCGTGTGGCGTCACAAGACGCATGATGCTCGTCACTCCGTCGTGCGCCTCGCGCCGTTCGCTCAATCGCCATCTTTTCGGCTGCGCGAGCGCGCTGTTGTGCGCGCTCGTCGGCTGTACACCGAACAAGCCCCAGAGCAGCGCGCCCCAAGTGCCGTCAAAACCGGACGCGGCGGCGACGCCCGCGCGAGCCAACGACGAGGCTTCGAGTTCACCCAAGAATGAGCAATCCGCACGCCCAGTTGCAGCAGCGGAGAGCCCAGCGTCACCCGCGGCAACGGTGGCCCAGCCAAACCTTCCCGCGCCTACACCGTCGCCACCGGCTCCTGCTGCCGCCCGCACCGATAAGCCGAAACGGGCGGATAGCCTTGGGAGTTTAGGCCTGACCGGCTCCGGTGTCGGCGGCGGGGGCCGCGCCACGAGCGCTGGCATCGGCGCCGGACAGGGCTTTGGTGCAAGTCACGGTCGGCTCAGTGGATCGCACATGACGGCCTCGCCGAAAAGGCTAGTCACGTCGGGTCACGTGATTGCGCAAAGGCCCGCAGAGTTCAACACCGAGAATTACGCGCACGTTGCTGAAAGTACTTTCTTGAACGTCGCGGATCAGCCGCTGTCCACGTTCTCCATCGATGTCGATACGGCTTCGTACAGCAACGCGCGCCGTTTCTTGAACAACGGCACACTACCGCCCAAGGACGCCATTCGCATCGAAGAATGGCTGAACTACTTCAGCTACGACTATCCTGAGCCGATCGCGAAGGAGCCCTTCTCGGTGACGAGTGAAGTCTCCGCGTGCCCTTGGAATGGGGCGCACCGCTTGGTGCGCTTGGGCCTGAAGAGTCAGCAGATCTCGCAAGCCGAAACACCGGCACGCAATCTGGTCTT
>Ga0164241_10001540_pt1 | contig 27921 bp, 25 predicted proteins | sample OricomyardsoilBY_FD_108780 | JGI IMG/M metagenome (GOLD analysis project Ga0164241, IMG submission 108780) | Backyard soil microbial communities from Emeryville, California, USA - Original compost - Back yard soil (BY) | ecosystem: Environmental > Terrestrial > Soil > Unclassified | place: USA... | reverse complement strand
TGAGCCTAACCTTATTCGAGAAAATCCCTATGGATCAATTGCTTACAAAAATCGTCACTGACGAAATTCAATCAGCATCAGAAAATCAGCTGTTTTTGTTTGAATAACGTTGGGACACTACTGATCCCCCATTGAATATTTTTATGTGGGGTGGTTAATGTTTTTTATGGAAGATTGCCGCGGTCCATTGCGCCGTATCCTGCGCTGTCATATTGCCGATAGGTGCGATGCGCGCGTCGCGATAACCCCATTGGCCAATATCGTTCAGATACTGCTCCCGGGACAGTAAAGTACCGCCGCAAATTTTTTCGGACGGCGAAGGTGTGCAAATTTCCTCATTCAGTCGCGCCAGCAGCGCGTGCATCACGCCTGCAGGAATTATGTGGCGATGCATAGGATAAATAAGGCCAAAAAGCGTCAGATGACTTAACAGCAGTCGCCAATGTGGATCGAAACGCGACATGAGATGTTGCCAATTTAATTGCCGTCCCATTGCCAATAGCAGATGCGCCACGTCGGCCCCATCGAAACGCTCCCGCTCCATGACAAAAGCTTTGGACCAGATCATTTCCTCTGGCGGGCAAATTCGGGAATCCACATCGAATATTCGGGCTCTGGGCGCATGGTCGAACCAGGTTTTATCCACCGTTGCGACGCCGTTGCCGGAACTGAAAATCAAATCGATAAATTCGCCCTTGTCATACACTTTTGCGAGCCAGTGTGGATAGGCGAGATCCAATTTATAACCTGCAGCAGACAATACTCTATGAATTTCACTGTAATTCTCCCGAGCGATAAAAATATCGAAATCCTTCGTCAGGCGATCAATCCCGGTGTAATGGTGCAGCGCATAAGCCCCACCCACCATGTATGGCAAAGAAGCTTCATTCAGTGTAAAGAGCACATCCCGATAAAACGCCAAAGTGTCTGGAGGAATGTTGGCCCCGTCAGTGGTTGTCGCTATCGCTTGTTGCATAAGAACCCCATTATTTTTACAGCCGCGGATTATTTACAGTTCCAGAAAATATAAAAACAACTTCAGATACATTTTTAATACAGATTATTAATGCGAATTTTTAATACAGACAAACTTTTAATACAGACAAACTTTTTAGTACTGAGCAAAACCTATGCCACCAGATAAATCCACAACCCTTGAGTGGAACATGTTTTGCATTGAATCACATAAATGGGTTTTTATCAGTGCAGAGGGCGATCACAATGTCTCAAGAAAAAATTCGTGTCGCGGCAGTAGGTGACCTTCATTGCACAAAGGCGGGTGCCGGTAAGTTCCAATCGCTATTTTCACAAGCCGCCGAGTCCGCGCATTTATTATTGTTATGCGGTGATCTGACGGATTACGGATTGCCCGAGGAAGCCGAAATTCTTGCGGCGGAATTATCCGTGGCGGTGGCGCGCATTCCCATAGTGGCGGTGCTCGGCAATCACGATTACGAATCCGATAAAGCCGAAGAGGTAAAACAGATTCTCTGCGCGGCAGGCGTACAGATTCTGGATGGGGACGCGTGCGAAATTGAGGGTATCGGCATCGCCGGGATCAAGGGATTTGCGGGGGGTTATGGCCGTGGAGCGCTCGGGCCCTGGGGCGAACCCGCCATTAAACTGTTCGTCAACGAGGCCCTGCAGGAAGCGCTCAAGCTCGAAGCTGCCCTCGCAAAATTGCGCACCCAAAAGCGTATCGTCTTGATGCATTATTCCCCGATCGAAGCCACCGTCCAGGGAGAACCTCCGGAAATTTTTGCGTTTCTGGGCACCAGTCGCCTGCAGGATCCACTTATCCATTATCCGGTTGATGCCGTTTTTCACGGCCATGCCCACCGGGGATCTCCAGAGGGCCGGACCGTGAATGATATTCCGGTATTTAACGTGGCGAAGCCGCTGCTGCAGCGGCTCTATCCCGAGCGGCCGCCGTTTCGGATATTTGAACTCGAAAGGCCGGACCCCGTTGCAGATGTGTAATGTTGAGATGTGTAATTTACACGGGAATGTTTAATTTACCTTCGCCAACCGCTGGCACGTCCATATCAATTGCGCCGCGGAATTTGGCGCCGTCTTCCAAAGTGACGCGTTCCGCTTTCAGGTTGCCGTTAACCTTACTGCCGCTCTTCACGGCTATGTGTTCAACCGCGACCACGTCGCCTTCAATAGTGCCTTCGATGGTGATGGTTTTAGCCGTTACATTGGCTTTGATAACACCTTGGCTGCCGATGGTCAGATGATGGCCCTTGAGATCAATTTTGCCTTCAACCCGACCCTGAACCAGCAAATCCTCCTCGCCCGACAACTCACCTTTAAAAAAGATTTTTGGGCCTATCACAGCAACGGGTGATGTCTTCCCCCGCACCAACTCGGCGGTGCGATTGTCGCCAATACGCGGGCCAAACCCGATATCGGGAATCGTCTTGTCATCAAAACTTGGGGTGGGTTCGCTTTTGGTCAATCGCATGGAATGGCTCCTGTCTTTACTGAAAGTGGCGGGTTGGGCCGCATCCGACCCGGGCGCAGTGGTATCCCCCGTTTTAGGCTCGACGGCTTCCGCATCCTTTTTGTGGGGAAACAAAATCCCTGAAAGTCGATGAACCATCAGCGCGGCACCTGGTTGGATTTAAGGGTGTTTTAACTTTAGACAGAAATCCGTCCCCCCGCCGCTCACGAGGGACAATCCGGGACGGAGGGCGCAAAACGGAAAACTGCTCGTGATTTTTGACGGCGAAAGGTCGCGCAATCCGGCTTATGTGCTACCTATCTACAACTGCACTGCCTATTTAACTGCACTGGCCATCAAAAGCTGCGCGACCTATCAAAGCCGCCACTCATCAAAACACACTATCCATAAAACCAGGCTACCGATCTGAGCGCTGAGGAACAGCAGGAAAATTCAGCCGCCAGCGAATGGCCACCAGACGCAGCACAACCACCACCGCCATCCCCGCGATGAAGGCAAATGCCTTGGGAACCAACAACGTACGCAAGATCAGGTAGGCCACAATTCCCGCCACGGCGGCGGTAGCATAAATTTCTTTTTGCAGAATAAGAGGCACGCGGGCGGTGATAACGTCCCGCAGCATTCCACCCATCACACCGGTCATCACCCCCATTACGATCACGATGGGTGCCGCGTGTCCGGCATCAAAGGCGAGCCGTGCACCGGACAGGGCGAAAAATGCCATTCCAAAAGCATCCGCCACCAGGAACAGATTTCCCGGCGGCGGCCAACGCGAAAGATACAGCAGGGTAATCAGTACCGATAACAGGATGACGACCAGATACCAATAATCCGCCACCCAGAATATGGGATGGTGGTTGAGAAGCAGATCGCGCAGCGTTCCGCCGCCAATCGCCGTAAAGGTGGCGACCACCAGCACCCCAAAAATATCCAAATTCCGATCGCGTGTAGCCAGCACGCCGCTGGCCGCAAAAACGGCTACGCCTGCAAGGTCGAGAGTGTAAAGCAGCATGTGTCTTTTCCTGCCCAAAGCGGATCAGACAGCATAGCCCAACGACACGCTCGGCCGGAACGGGGGAAATGGCCCGGCAGCCGCGGGCAGGTCGCTGCGGGGAAACGCTACGTCTGCCCGCAGCGAAAGCAATGGGTTTAAGGCTCGCCAGTGAGTGGGCCAAAATCCGCAGGTGGCTGGCGCCGTTTGGTAGCGGCTTCATAAGCGGCGGCAATCTTGAAGAGCACAGGCTCGCTGAAAGGCAGGCCCGCCACATCCATGGCCACTGGCAATTTGGCCGGGAAAGGACCGGTCAGACGGGTTCGATCATCGCCAACGAGGCGGTTGTCACCACCACCACCGCCGCCACGTCCCCAGGCGGATTCCGGTGTCTGGGGCGCGCTGGGATCGCGGATCAGGTCGTAGACTTCCGTGGTAAAACCCGCCGGCACCGTCACAGCGGGCAATCCTTGCGCGCCGATAAAGGTCCATACGCCCGTGCCGCTGCGACCATTAATGGGCGGCCCCGCCGGTGAACCCAGTTTGGTGGGGGGCAAACCGCTGGTGGGATAGACGATGGCGTCCAACTTCTGTTCGGTCATGCACGCGGTCATCACCTGCCGCACGGAAAAACGCAGCAGCAGGCGTTCGGCCATATTCAACTCCGTTACTTTCTCCACGTTCTCCCGCGCTTTTTTGCGGTCCGGGAAAGTCGGGTCCTGGTGGAATTTGGAATAGGCAATCAAATCGGCGTTGCTTTTGATTTTGGTGTCGCCGCGCAAACGCAAATAAAGGTTCAGCATGTATTTATTCTGGCCATCCGCTTCACCCCGGCCAAAATCACGCAACGTGAGATCCGCCGGCACCAGAGACGGATCCATTTTCATATCGAGCAATTTTGCGGTGTGGTCGGCTGTGGGTTTGCCGTGTTCGTCCACGGGAAACAAATCCGGATAGCGCGCAGTAAATATTGCGTTGCTGTTCTGCGGCGCGTATTGGCGAATGCAATTAGTGAAGAGATCACCATCGCCTGGATCCACAATGGTGGCGCCAAGTTTTTTCAGATCGTTCACTGCTGCCGACACCAGGTCGATGGTCTGCTCATCGGCTTTGGTAAACAAACTCTTGTGCATGTACTCACGCACTACACCGATGCGCAAACCCTTGAGGTCTTTCGCGTCGGTAAAACTCTCATAAGACGCATTGGGCATGCGACCCATAGTGAATGCGGTAAGTTCGTCCTTGGGATCGTAACCGGCGATTACATCCAATACGCGGGCCGTATCCTTCACCGTGCGGCAAATAGGACCCACGCGTGTATTGATACCGAACTGCACCATACCGTGGCGGCTCACCAGTTCCTGGGTCGCCGCAATTCCTACCGTGCTGGCGGCGCTGGCCGGCCCGCGAATGGAGGAACCGGATTCTTCGGCTATAGCGCAGGTCACCAGATTGGCACCCACCGCAGAACCGGAACCGGAGCTGGAACCGCGCGGTGAACGCTCTGTGTCATAGGGATTGCAGAAAGTGCCGCCGTAAGAACTGCGCGGCACCCCGGAGGCGTACTCGCCCAAATTGGATTTCGCGATAATCAGCGCGCCCGCCTTGCGCAAGCGCTCGACAAAATCCGCATCCGCCGGTGGGCGGTCGTTGGCGTAAGGCACATCAGCGCCGGAGGTGGTGCGCATATCAAAAGTGTCGTACTGATCCTTGATCGCCATCACCACACCGTGCAAGGGGCCGGAAAGCTTGCCGGTTTTTGCAAATTCCCGATCCTGCGCGGCGGCGATTTCCATAACATCCGGCATTTTCGGATCACTGTCTTTCACATCCGTCAGGCTGCGCGCCTTACGCTCATCAAAGCCCCATTTTTTTAACACCGCGGGACGCAAATTCAGCGTGACCAGGGCATTGATCTGCCCGGCATTAGGGATAGTCGTTATCGGCCCAAGAATTCCCTCCGGCTCATTTACACAGGTGCCGTTATAGGCCTTGATGCGTTTTAAATAGAGCTCCACCAATTGAGTACTGGTGATCTCCTTCGCCATTATTGCCGCCTGGATATCAGCAATGGTCGCCTCCTCCAAATGAAACTTCGCCAACACCGGCGCCGCAGCGCCCACGGAAAAAATCAGCCCGCAAAAAACCCGCAGCAACACGCCATTTTTCATAAAACCTCTCTGTTGGATTTGCGGCGAGCGGAAACGATAGCTCGCGCTTAGGTGCGTTATTGCTATGACGTGGGCATGGGTGAAGGCCCCACCCTGAAAATACCCCCCACCTTCGGCGTACCCCTCCACGGGAAGGGAATGGCGCTGTCCGACTGCGGAGCATCATGCCGGGGGAGTGGATTAATCTGGGGGCGTGCAAATTCCCCTCCTGCGGAGGGGTGGCAGGCGAATGCCTGACGGGGTGGTCTAGGGAAGCATCAAAAGGCTTTGGGCGGTCTCCCCTAAAACTCAGGAAATTGCGGCAAGTTATCCATTATGTTGAACCAGCTCGGCTTTTCTTTTACCCAAATATGAGCGGTAATATTCACCTTCGGCTCGAAATTTAAAACACCGAGACGAATACGAATTTGTTCTGGTTTGGATTGCAGCTGGACAAAGATTGGGGAGTGGCAGTTTGAACAGTAGTAGCGCATTTTTCCTTTGCTGGATTCATAGGTGACCAAACCGTCTTGGCCTTTTAGCAGTTTGAATTGGCTGGCCTCGACAACTGCTACAGCAGAAAATGCCGAACCACTGAGCTTCCGGCAGGTTTCACAATAACAAAGCCTGACGTCACTAAATTCTCCGGAACTGTAAATTCAACTTTTCGACAGTGGCAACTTCCGGTATTCATCTTAATTTTTCACCTCGCTAGGTAACACATTTAACTTCCGCAATATATCGCGCACCAGCGCTATCCGCGCAGGAGGCATCCCCCATAAATTCCACACCTGCTCTCCTTCCATATTGAGCACGTAAAACCAAACCTGTCCGTCACGCTCAACATAACCCACCAGCCACGCGAGTTCGCGCCCTGGACTGGTGTTAGTCGTTCCGGTTTTGCCGTTGAGTGTGTAGACGGGAGGCTATTTTATAGCGACCATGCCAGTAGGCTGACTGGTCAATCCTTAAACCGCCTTCTTCATCGGCTCTTTCGGGAATTTTTCTACCCCATCAACATTCATGTTCTGCGCCTCCCAAGCATCGTGATTGGCTTGCATGTTGATCCATGCCGCTGCGTTCATATCTAAAGCAGCCGCAAGCTTGGATGCCATTTGAACCGTACAGTTGGTTTTTCCGCCGCAAAATTCAGACAGCGCCTTTCTGCTGATGCCCAACTTAGCTGCGGCTTCTGTTTTGGTTAAATTCAACCTTTCCAATATGTTTTCAAGAACCTTACCCGGATGCATTGGTTTTCGACCGACCATCGCTTTTTTCCTCACTTCTATAAATTTTTAATCCATCGACCTTGTATGAACCTGACCGCTTTCCTGCTCATCTCTTCTTGATTTTCTTGCCGTGGTAATCCACATAATCGACAACCACTGCACCTTCATCTTCTATCTCAAAAGTGATTCTCCATTGTCCATTAACTTCGATGCTATAAACGCCCTCCGCATTTCCTTTTTTCTCGTCAAATTGATTTCCAAATATGGCTTTTAAATCCTTTGGATGATGGGACGCCTCAATAGAGGTCAAGATCATGTCGAGTCTGTCGATGTGACCAGGATGAACCTTGCTGGCATCACCCTTCATCCAAAATTTCTTTAATTTATTGCTCCTGAAACTTTTTATCATTAGTCCCGCTCGTCCATAATTGACACAGAATGTAGTGTAACCCACAAGGTTACACCGATCAAGCCTGCGAAGTCTCGATCGGATAAATCGCAGCGGCGGAAGGCGCCTTGTGGCTTTTCGCCCTACGGGATGGCGGCTGGGAATTAAAAATGCGCGCCGATCGACTCGGGTGTTGGGGAGGGATGCGCTGGTTCGGGTAGGGGTATGGTCTGTGGTTCGCGGGATTTACGATGCAAAAGAACGTACATGGCGGGAATAATAAACAGCGTCATGGCGCTGCCCAGCAGCAGACCGCCGATTACCGCAATACCCATGGAAACCCGGCTTTCCGCACCGGCGCCCAAAGCAAGTGCAATGGGCAGTGCGCCGAGTACGGTGGCGAGCGTGGTCATGATGATGGGGCGCAGGCGGGCAGCGGCGGCTTGTTGTACGGCGATGAGGCGCGTGGGGGCGCCGGCTTCGAAGCGTTGGTTGGCGAATTCGACGATTAAAATTCCATTTTTGGTGATGAGGCCGATGAGCATGATCAAGCCGATTTGGGAAAAAATATTCAGGCTCTGGCTGAAATACCACAGCGACAGCAAGGCGCCCACCAACGCCAGTGGCACTGTGAGCAAAATAATAAAAGGACTCACGAAACTTTCGAATTGCGCGGCCAGCACGAGATAAATCAATACCACCGACAAAATAAATACCCATCCGAGTGACGAGGAGCTGTCGACAAAATCGCGCGCCGCACCGGTTAAGGCGGTGGTGAAGCGTTCGTCGAGAGTTGTCTTGGCTACGGCCTCAAATGCTTTGATGCCTTCGTCCAGGGTGCGGTCATGGGCCAGGGTGCCGGAAATAACGGCAGCACTGTAGCGGTTGTAGCGCAGCAGTTCCGGCGGCGAGGTGGATTCCGTCAATGTCACCAAATTATCGAGGCGCACCTGTTCGCCGCTGGCGGTGCGTACTGAGATGTTCTGCAAATCGTCCGGGCGCGAGCGGAAATCCCGTGTGAGCTGGCCGATCACCTCGTATTGTTTGCCATTGAGAATAAAGTAACCGATGCGTTGGCCGCTCAATGCAGCCTGTAAGGTCTGGGCGATATCCTGTGTGGAAACACCCAGCGTTTGCGCTTTTTCGCGGTTGATGGTGACTTGTATTTCCGGTTTATTGAATTTCAGGTCGCTGTCGATAAAGGTGAATATCGGATTTTTGCGCGCCTCATCGAGAAACGCCGGGAGCACTTCCTGCAGGTCTTTCACCTCCGGCCCCTGAATGACAATCTGCACTCCCACCTGCTGGCCGCGTCGTTCGCCGATGCTCGCCTCCTGGCCGATATTAATTCGCGCTGCGGTAAATTGCCGCTGCAGCACCTGCAGGCTGGCGGCAATTTCCTGCTGGGAACGCTCGCGGTCATCCCGCAGAAAAACCCGCACAAAGCCGCTGTTGACCGAACCCTGGATACCGGGACCGCCCCCGGAGCCGGGCACCTGCGTCATCATCACGTCCGCTTCCGGCACCATCTGCCGCGTCACCACCGCTACGTCGTCCATAAAGTTCTGCATATATTCGTAACTCACGCCTTCCGCGGCGGTGGAGCGCACCCAGATGCGGCCTCGATCTTCCAGGGGTGCCAGTTCGCGGGGCAACAAAACAAGAAAGAAATAAATCAAACCGAGAGCGCCCACCAGCAGCAGCGGCGCAATAAAACGCCGCCGTAAAAATGCGGCCAGCCCGTTGGCATAACCGCGCTCCAAACCACGAAATAAAGGCTCGGTCAGGTGGAACAGTCGGCCGTGCGCCTGCTGCTTTTTTAATAAACGCGAGCACAACATGGGCGTGAGCGTGAGAGCCACCAAAGCGGAAATCAACACGGACCCGGCGATGGTGATACCGAATTCGCGGAACAACCGCCCCGACAATCCGCCCATAAATAACAGCGGCAGGAATACCACCGCCAGCGTGATGGTGGTGGCGATGACCGCGAGAAAAATTTCCTGCGTGCCTTTAATGCCGGCTTCAACCGGTTTCATCCCGCCTTCCACTTTGGTGTAGATGTTTTCCAATACCACTATGGCGTCGTCCACCACTAGACCAATCGCCAGCACAATGCCGAGCAAGGTGAGTGTATTAATGGAAAACCCGGCCATATGCATGATCCAAAAGGCGCCGACAACGGACACCGGAATGGCCAGCACCGGAATAATGGTGGTGCGCCATTCGCGCAGGAAAATAAACACCACCATCACCACCAGAATAAATGCGATCAGAATGGTCTCCGCCACTTCCACCAGGGATTTACGCACATAGGTCGTATTGTCGTAGGCGATATCCATTTGAATGTCCGGCGGCAATTCCTTGCGCACCTGCTCGATGCGCCTGCGCAGTTCATCCACAATTTCGATCTGGTTGGCCCCGGGTTGCTGTTTGAAATAAAGGCCGGCGATGGGCCGCTCATCCATCTTCAGCGCGCCGCGCTCGTTCTGGGCGCCGAGCTGCGCGTAGCCGATATCGGAAAAGCGCACCACGCGATCATCCAGACGTTTGATGATCAGGCTATTGAATTCCTCCACGGTGGTCAGACGCGAGAGCGTTTTTACCGGAAACTCCGTGGAAGCCCCCTCGATGCGACCGGAGGGCAATTCGATATTTTCCCGCGCCAGCACCTGACGCACATCCAGCGGCGATATGCCGTAGGCGGCGAGTTTTTCCGGGTCCATCCACAGGCGCATGGCGTAGCGTTTTTCCGCTGGCTGATCCACGTTGGCGATGCCCGGCACCGTCTGCAACCTTTCGCGTAAATTGTCGGCAAAAGCACCCAGCTCCAGTTGCGAGCGGGTGGGGCTGGAAAGGGCCAGTCCAAAAATCGGTGAGGAATCCGCGTTGGCTTTATTGAGGATCGGCGGATTCAAATCCGCCGGCAGAAAGCGCACAGCACGCGCCAGTTGATCGCGCACGTCGCTGGCGGCTATGTCCAGATCCGTATCGAGGGAAAACTGGGCATTGATGACGCTCGCCCCTTCGCGGCTGACCGACGAGAGTATGTCGATGCCCGCTACTGTATTGACGGCTTCCTCAATGGGTTCGGTCACCTGGGCCTGCACCACTTCCGCCGCGGCTCCGGGGTAGGAAGTCGTAATCGAAATGGACGGTGGGTCCACGGCGGGATATTCACGCACCGGCAATTGCACCAGGCTGATACCGCCGAGCAGCAGTATCAGCAGGGACATGACAATAGTGAGTACCGGACGGCGGATGCTGAGTTCGGCCAGTGTCATAGGGTCGCCTGCGATATCCGGATGCTGGTGTAAAGGGTCATAGGGCTACCCACCGCTCCCGGTCGCTGACGGTGTCTTTCGAGGCCGCACCCGGTGTCGCCTTCAATGCCTCGCTGCCGGCGCCTATATCCTTAGCACTGCCATCCAGCGGTAGCCCACCCAGGGATTCCACCGGCTGACCGGCGCGCATCTGCTGCAAACCGGAAGTGATCACCAGATCCCCCGGTCGCAAACCCGAGACTATGTGCACCTGGGACGCGGTGCGCGAGCCGGTTTCCACCGCCCGCTGCTCGGCGATCCCGTCCTTGATGACAAACACGTTTTTTTCCGTCAGGCCCGGGATCACCGCTTCCGACGGAATCAGCACCGCATCCGGCAACTGCTCCAGGTCGGTGACCACGTTGGTAAAGGCGCCGGGCAACAGACTGCCGTCGCGGTTGGGGCAGAGGGCGCGTACCAGCAGGGTGCGCGTGGCGCTGTCGATGCGCGGATCCATGGCATAGATGCGGCCCTGGTAGGAAATGGCACCGCCCGCCACGGTAAAGCGGATGTCGCTGCCCACCTTGATGCGACCGGAGTATTTTTCCGGCACTGAGAAATCGATCTTGAGTTCGTCCAGCCGCTGCAGGGTGGCGATGCGGGTATTGGCGGTGACGTAAGCGCCCACACTCACATAGCGCAGGCCCACCACACCGTCGAAGGGTGCGCGGATTTCGGTTTTTGCGATCTCGGCCTTGTAGAGATCGATAAACGACTGCTGCACATTCATCTCGTTGAGCGCGCTGTCGTAATCGTCCTGGGTCACCACGCCCTGCTTCAGCAGTTTGACCATGCGGTTGTAACGCACCTCAGCCAACTGTTTGCTGTAGTTGTAACGATCCATATTGGCGCGCAGGTCGGAGTCGTTGAGCTTCACCAGCAAATCGCCTTTTTTCACCGCTGCGCCTTCGATGAAGTTAATGCTTACCACCTTGCCATTGGTCTCCGCCTGTAGCTCGACCCCTTCATCCGCCCGCACTGTGCCGGTGGAAGTGATGCTCTCGGCGAACACCGTCGGCACCACCTCGAAGGTCGCCACTTTCAAAGGTCCACCCGCGCTGCGCCCACCGCCAGCGGGGCCGGCAGCTCTTGCCGCCCCCGGCTTTTCGGCAGCCGCTTTCTGGGCCAGCGCCGGCTTGAGTTTGGGATAGGCCAGGCCACCGGCAACGGCGACCAGTACAACAATCCAGACAACTGATTTCATGCGCCTCGTTACCGCCCCCCGTTGGTGTGGTTGGTGATATTGATGTCGACGGCAAGCGCCGGGCTCTTATGGGTCAGAGGTGGCGTGGATGCCGGTGGCCGTCGATAAAGCGTGGCCTGTTCATAGGCGTAGGCGTAGCCGATCAGGCGCGCGTCGTCCCAGGCCCGTCCGAGCATTTGCAGACCTACCGGCAAGCCCTGCCCCAAATAGCCACTGGGCACGGACAAAGCCGGCCACTGCAAGGTGCTGCCGACAAAGGTGAGACTGCTGCCAAGACCGGTGACGCCGCCGGCCGGATTGGGCGCGTCGGTCATTACCTGGGTGTTGCGGTCGCCATTGACCACCGGCAGTTGCGCCCAGGTGGGGAAGATCACCGCGTCGATCTTTCCCGCATCCATGGCTTTGGTAAAAGCGGCACGGTAAGCGGCTTCGATTTCCAACCCTTTGATGGTGGCCTCATCCGTTTCCGGCGGACCGGCGGCGGCATCGGCTTCTATACCGGGTTGATGCAGCGGGTGGGCGAGTTTGGAATCGGCGATGGCTTGGGGCGACGGGTAGGGAATGCCCGGATGCTCCGCCAAAAACTTGATCATGTCCGCTTTGCGGCGCGCGGGTGTTTGCGGTGCGCGCGGCAGGTCTTTGATCTCCGGCACATCAAACGGGTCGATGATCTCCGCCCCGGCGGCACGCAGCTCGGTGAGGGTTTTTTCAAAATTCTGCAAAACGCGCTGGTCGGTCACTTTGGCCGTGAATACCTGGCGCAGCACCCCCAGGCGCGCGCCTTTGAGCGCGTCCTTTTTCAGGGCGCTGGTATAGGTTTTGGGGATGTGGCCTTTGCTCTTCAGCGTGGCCGGATCGGCTTGGTCAGTCCCCGCCATGGCGTCCAGCAACAAAGCCATATCAGTGACAGTGCGGGTCATAGGCCCGGCGGTATCACGCACACTGTTGTTGGGTTGTATGCCGGTGCGGGAAATCAACCCCACGGTGGGCCGCAGACCGGCCAAAGCATTGTGCGCCGCTGGCATGCGTACCGAGCCTCCCGTGTCCGTGCCGACACCCACCAGCGCAAAATTCGCGGCGATGGCGGCGCCGGTTCCGCCGGAGGAACCGCCGGTGGCAAAGGCGGTGTTGTAGGGATTGCGGGAGAAGCCGGACAGTACCGAGTTGATATTGTCGCCGCCGCCCCGGGTGAATTCCGACAGGGAAGCCTTGCCCAGCACTATGCCCCCCGCCGCTTTGATGCCTGCAACCAGAGGTGCGTCACTGGGGGGGAAATAGTTCTTCCAGCCCTGGAAACCGGCGGTCATGGGCATGTCCAGGGCGTCTATGCAGTCTTTCACCAGCACGGGCACGCCGTGCAATGGGCCTTTGAGCTTGCCCGTACGCTTCAGGTAGGCATCCAGCGCATCGGCTTCGGCCAGGGCCTTGGCGTTCAGGTTGATGATGGAATTGATATAGGGGCCCTGTTGATCGTAGGCGGCGATGCGCTCCAGATAAGCCGTCACCAACTGCCGGGTCGTCATCTGACCCGAGCGATACGCCGCCTGTACATCCGCGATGGTGGTCTCCTCCACCGCGAGTGCGGCGGCGGAATCGATCCAGTGAGACAAAACCACCGCTCCCAGCCATGCCGGGGCCTTAAGGCAAGATCGCAACCTGCCCCGTAGAAGGTTCAATCGGCGCGTAAAAAAAGACATTCGGCTCATAGAGACAGGTTCTTATGGTCAGCACGTTGAATGGAAAGACGGAAAGCTGATGCCGATGGGAACAACACCTGCGATGGTTAAGACGGCCGCCCAGGCCGCACACCCCACCGGGGTTTGATGCTTATTCCGGCCGCGCTTGGGGGAGCACCAGGGCACGCGTCATCTCCACCGCAACGGGTTCACCCTTCTGCAAGGGTGGGGAGTATCGCCACTGCTTTACCGCCGCCAGCGCCGCCTGCGCCAGGGCAGGATCATCCCCCACAGCGATCACCGGCACCCGTACCGCGCCGTCGCGGTCGATCACAAAATTGATCGCCAGAGGTTCGTTGCTGCGCCTTTCAAGCAGGGCTTTAGGAACATTGGGCATGATGGAGGTGATGCGCCTGGGTTCCTGGTCCAATTGCGCCAGGGGCACTGTGCGCAGCAATGGTATGGAGGTGCCGGCGAACTGTTCCTTCGCGCCCTCCGCGTGGCTGAGTGTGGTCACCACGCCCGAGCGCTTAAAGCTGAATTGCAGCACCTCACGGCGCGGCCAGGTGGCGGCGGTGCCGGGGGTGAATTTCCAGTCCTGTACAGCAGTCGCTGCAGCCCGGGCAAAAGCTTCGTTGGTCGCCTCCAGGGCGACGCTGTCCTCCACCGCCCCGTCGGAATCTATGGTGACCACCATCACCACCTCGCCATCCCCGGCTTTGATGCCCACCAACTCCGGTGGAAAGCGCGGCATGGGGGAGCTGATCAAGCCTTCGGGAACAGGTGCCGCATCGGCAGCCCATGCAGGTGCCGTCAGCAGCCATGCGATCAATAAATGGCGGATAAACAAGTCGCACCTCCCCCGGCAGTCACGGCACCTCGATCACATCCCCCGCCAGCAGCGGCGTGTTGACCGGCACACGAATGGCTTTGGTCGCCTGCTCAAAGCTGTATCCCAAGGCCAGCAATTTGGGCTCGCTGAACGCCGGGCCGAAAAACGAGATGCCCACCGGCAGATCGTCGCTGGTAAAGCCCGCGGGCACGATCAAATCCGGAAAGCCGCTGAGGTTGGCAAAGTTGGTGGCCGAGGGAATCAGTTCGGGTGTTGTGGACAGGGGCGCGGCGATCTGGCCGGGCCGGCGTGGCGATGTGGGGTACACGATCGCATCCAATTTGTTGGTCGCGATAATGCCTTCCAAGGTGGCGCGCACCAACGCCAGGCCCTGCTCGCGCACCGCGAGATAGTTGTAATCGTCCAGCCCCGGAGCGGCGGTCTCTTTCTTCATCAAATTCCAGCGGCGCGCGTTGGGACCGGCGCCGTCCGGCCGGGTGGAGCGGAAGGCGTTGGCGCGTCCAATCAACTGGTCGATGTCCTTGGGGTATTGCGGACCCGTAGTGGCGAGATAGCCGGCGATCTGCGCCGCGAATTCCGGGTTGCGGATCACCCCGTAAAACTCGGTTTTGGCGTCCAGCAGCCATTTTGGATAACGCACGTCCACCACTGTGGCGCCGGCGGCGCGCATGGCGGCCAGCGCGGATTCGATCACCCAGTCCACGTCTTCATCGGCGCCCATAAAATCGCGCGCAATGCCAATGCGCGCACCTTTGAGCGCATCTTTCTTCAAGAATCGGGTGTAGTCCTTCTCGAATTTGCCCGCGCTTTTTTGGGTGGCCTCGTCGGCCTTGTCCACACCGACGGTGGCATTCAGGGACAGGGCTATGTCGTAGACGCTGCGGGTCATGGGCCCGCCAGTATCAAAGGTCAACGCCAGGGGAATAATGCCGTCGCGGCTCAGCAGGCCATGGGTGGGTTTGAGCCCGACTATGCCGTTGGACGTCGAGGGCCCGCGAATGGAACCGCCCGTGTCCGTGCCATAGCCCAGGGGCGCAAACAGCGCGGCTATGGCGGCGCCCGTACCGCCGGAAGAACCCGCGGGGGTGCGGGTGAGATCGTGGGGGTTGAGCGTCTGGCCGCCGAGGGAGCTGTGAGCCCCGCCCGAGGCGAATTCGGAAAGGTTCACCTTGGCGAGAATAATCGCCCCGGCGTCCCGCAGCTTTTTCACCAGAAAAGCGTCGTCCGGCGGAATGGATCCTTCCAGCAATACGGACGCGCCCGTGGTGGGCATGTCCGCCGTGTCGAAGTTGTCCTTCAATACCACCGGAATGCCGTGCAGAGGCGAGCGCGGACCCTTGCTTTTGCGCTCGCTGTCCAGGGTGCGGGCCAGCTCCAGCGCTTTGGGATTCAACGCAATTACAGAATTGATTTTCGGCCCCTGCTCGTCAAAAGCCTCGATGCGCTTCAAGTACATCTGCACCAGTTGCTCGGAAGTCAGGGTGCCGGCCTTAAAGGCGGCGTTGAGGTCGGCAATGGTGACGGATTCCAGGGATAGCGGCGCCGCCCATGCGCTTGCGCCGCTCCAGGTCATGATGCCTAATACCACCCCCGCCAACAGCGGTCTCACTCGCTCCATCGCTTATTCCCCACAGAAATTTTGTACAGGCAGAGACGAGGCGGGCTCTGACCCACCCTACCGGACATCGGTTGCGGATCAATATTGTGGGGCGGTGAACAGACCGGTTTATCCGGGATTCGCCATAGTGGTGCGGCGTGCCCAGCTGCAGAACAGATCCCGCTGTAGAGCACATCCAGTTGTAGAACAGAGAAGGCGATCCATGGAAATAAAAACACTGTTTCTCTGCGGTGCGATGGCAATGGCCATCGTCGGTACAACAGGCTGCGACAGTAAGGACGACGAACCTGCAGCATCCCGTCCCACAGGCACCCAACCGACTCCTGGTAATTCACCTGTGTCATCGCCAGAACCCCTACCCACCGACAGCCTGCCCTTCGAAGCGGGCAAGCTGAATGTGGTGGCGGCATTTCCAGGTCCGGGAGAGCCGCGTGTCGCGCTGGTCAGCCCCATCAGCGTGCAGTTCGATGCCGATGTGATGCAGGAATCCGCACTGGCAAGTGCCATTGCCGTGAGCTCGGCTGCGGGGGCGATTGAGGGTTCGATCAGCCTTGAACAGCAGGACACGCTGGTCTTCCGGCCCGCCAACTTGTGGCAGCCGGAAACGGTCTACACGGTCGCTGTGGATTCGGCGCTTATGTCCGTCGACGGGCTGGAAATGACCGGCGACACCACCTGGCAATTCAAAACCATCGCCGATGTGTACACCACGCCGCAGGACGTCATCGACGGATGCATGTCGGATCTGGATGTGGAAATGTTGGCGGCGGTGAACCGCGCCCGGATCGAGACGCGGGATTGCGGTGAAAATACCCGCCCCGCCGTGGGCAAACTCGTGTGGAACTGCCTGCTGCAACAGGCCGCCATTACCCATTCCGAGGATATGGCCAACAACAACTTCTTCGACCATACCGGCAGCGACGGCTCCAAATCCGGCGACCGCATTACCCGCACCGGTTATGTGTGGAGCCACTCGGGGGAAAATCTCGCCGCCGGTCAGCGGACTGTCGCCACCGTCATGAACGATCTGCTCGACAGCCCCGGTCATTGCGACAACATCATGTACCCGCACTACACCGAATTCGGCTTTGGTTTACGCACCAATGACGCGGCTTTTTACACGCGTTACTGGACGCAGAATTTCGCGCGGCCCTTCCGGTTTTGATCAGGCGAGCCGCGCCAATAAAAAAATCACCACTAAAGCCAGGATAAACGACACCCAACGCCAAAAGGCCACGGGATTGCGCTCTATCAATGGCGGGCGGGAGCGGGTTAAAAATGCCTTGCCGGGGTGGCGCAGGTCGTAAATGAATTCTGAAATTTCCCCGTAGCGTTTCTCCGGGCTGGGGTGCACTGCTTTTTTCAAGGTGTCGTCTATCCAGGTGGGAATTGCCCGCTCCTCACTCAACACCGATCGATAAAATAATTTCCGTTGCGCCGCCCGGGTGCGCGCCTTGGCGACTTCCGCGCCATAGGGCAAATCGCCGCATAACATCTGGTAGGCGATAACGCCGAGGGAAAACAAATCGGAAGATGGGGCGCCCGCTTCTCCGAGAAAATATTCCGGCGCCGTGTACTGCGCCGTGCCCAGAATTTCCGGCTGCAGCGTGAGGGTGGATATTTCCGTGAGACCGGCGACACGGGTGGAACCGAAATCGATAATTTTTACCGTGCCGGTTGCGTCGATCAGAATATTGTCCGGCCGCAAATCCTGATGCAGCATTTCCAGCCGGTGAAAAGCCTGCAACCCTTTGGCAATCTGCTCAATGATGCCGCGCACCGTTTCCAATTCCGGTTTCGGGTGGTCGATCATCCACTGTGTCAGCGTCTGGCCGTCGATGTATTCCGTCACTGTGTACACAAAATTGCGCTGGCGCGTTTGCAAACAGGATTTCAGCACATGCGGATTATTGATGCGGCGCGCAATCCATTCCTCCATCAGAAACCGCTCCATGTACGCCTCATCCGTTCGCATTTCCGTGGCGGGTATTTTGATCACGACCGGTGTCTGGTCCAACGGCTCCATCGCCAGGTAAACATGGCTGCGGCTGCTGGCATAAAGCTGGCGAATAATCTGGAAGCCATCAAAAGTCGTTCGCGCTTCCAGCGCGGGTGGAAATGGCAGTTCCATGAACTGCTGGTAGATTTCCCGGTTGCTTCTGTCCGGCAATTCCTCCACGCGCAGGATTTGCACGGTGAGGTTGTCCGCGCTGCCCTGCTCCAACGCCTGCGCCACTATGCGCCGCGCGGCCGTCTCCAGGTCAACGCTGTATTCGCGAACTTCCGTCGCTATGGCACTTTCGCTGATGTATTCGTACACACCGTCCGTGGCAAAAATAAAAATATCACCCACTTCGATGGACAGGGTGCGGTAATCCAGATCCAGTCGCGCGCCTATCCCCAGGGCGCGGCTCAAATAACTTTCGGATTCGGAAATGCGCAAACGGTGGTCATTGGTCAAGGGCTCCAGCACCTTGTCCTGCAAGCGATAAATGCGTGTGTCTCCCGCGTGGAAAATATGCGCGGTTGTGGATTTCAGGATCATGGCGCTGAAGGTGCACACGTAACCCTTATCCCGGTCATAGCGATATTCGCTGCGATGGGTTTGTGCATAGAGCCAGGAATTAACCGCTCCCAGCACACGCTGGGCGGATGTTTTGACGGACCAGGATTCCGAGGTGCAGTAATAATCGGAGAAGAAACTTTTAACCGCGGATTCGCTGGCCACCTGGCTGACATCGCTGCTGCTGATGCCATCCGCCAACGCAACACTTATTCCCTTGGAACTGAGCAGCGGCTCCTCGGGAATATAAACGCCGTGAAAATCCTGGTTAATGCTTTTGCGACCCTTGTCCGAATACTGCCCAATCGAAACACGTAATTGTTTGGGCATAATCCGGCCAAGGGTGTGGAGAGGGAATTAACTGAAAGCGCGTGCCGGTGCTGTGCGTACGTGCGTGCTGTACAGCGTCAAGCCCGTAAATGTCAGGCCGCCCACCAGATTGCCGAGTACGGTGGGAATTTCATTCCAGATGAAATAATCCATGATGGAAAAATCCCCGCCCATGATCAGCCCGGATGGGAACAAAAACATATTGACGATGGAGTGCTCGAAAGTCATGTAAAAGAACAGCATGACGGGCATCCACATGGCAATAACCTTGCCGCTGACGTGGGTGGAAATCATCGCGCCCACAACGCCGGTGGATACCATCCAGTTACACAACATACCGCGCAGGAATATGGTGAACCAACCGGCCGCACCGTAAGCCGCATAACCCACCGTGCGCGCCTCACCTATGCTCGCGATTTTTGCGCCGACTTCGCCAGGGTCTTTGGAAAATCCGAACGTCAACACAAATGCCATCATAAAAGCGACTGTAAGCGCGCCGGCAAAATTACCGCAAAAAACGAGGCCCCAATTTTTTAGCACGCCGCCGATGGTCACGCCGGGACGCTTGTCGATCAGCGCCAGGGGCGTCAAAACAAATACGCCGGTCAGTAAGTCAAAACCCAGCAAATACAACATGCAGAATCCGACGGGAAATAACAGCGCCCCCACCAGCGCCGAGCCGGTCTGCACTGTGATGGTAATGGCGAATGCCGCGGACAGAGACAGAATAGCGCCCGCCATAAAGGAACGGATCAACGTATCCCGCGTGGACATAAAGATTTTGGATTCGCCGGCATCCACCATTTTTTTGGCGAACTCGGAGGGAAGAATATAAGCCATGGCTGATTCTCAGGACGATTAGGGAATGGGTGTGTCACCACCCCTGAGCAATCAGTGGGCCAATCGTCGAAAGGATTTCTAGCTCTTTGATTTTTATTGATTTTAATATTTTATGCCGCAACGCCGGCCTTCGGTTCCATCAAAAAAGGAGTCATTTCGGTGCATGAAGACACATTAATGGTGCAATTTTAATGGGCGACACTTTCATGAATGCCCAATAGTTGTTCTTCCTCAATCCAAAACGACCCAATATCAATCACAAAAAATCCCCTTACCTAAACCGATGGCTTCGCTTCCACGTCTCAGCGTCGTAAAACAACGTGCGTGGCCTTGTCGGAAGCGGCGCGCTCCACGCAGGTGTATCCCAAGGCCGGTAAATCCACCCCTTCAAAAAGCCGCTCTCCCCCGCCGAGCAGAACTGGTGAAATGGCGATGTGCAGCTCATCGATAAGGCCTTCGCGAAGATACTGCTGGATGGTATTGGCCCCGCCGCCGATTCGCACATCCAACCCGCCTGCCGCCTCCCGCGCACGGTCCAGCGCCTCGTGAATACCGCCCGTAACAAAATGGAAAGTCGTATTACCGGCCATTTCCAGCGGCGCGCGCGCATGGTGGGTCAAAACGAAAACAGGAAAATGATACGGAGGGTTGTCCCCCCACCAGCCTTTCCAATTCATGTCCGGCCAGGGGCCACGCACAGGCCCGAACATATTCCGCCCCAGAATCCAGGCCCCCACATTCCGGAACCCACGCGCGGCAAAGTCATCGTCCACCCCCGTTGTGCCGCCCTCTTTGCCGAACAAGCTGCGCTGAAATGTGCGCGTTGGTATCAGCCACTGATGCAGATCCCGCGCACCAACGCCCAGTGGATTGTCGAGGCTCTGGTTCGGTCCTGCTCCATAGCCATCAAGGGAAATGGTAAAACTCTCAACGCGTACTCGTGTCATTTTTATGCCTCGATTTGGATGCCTGAATTCAGTCGGCATCTGGTGAATTCGGTTTGAATAAATTTAGGTCGCGCTTACACAGCTTTTATGCGCGAACCAGCTTTAGTTTGATCCATGGCTGCCAGCCGGCCTGCTTGCCCTTGAGCTCCCATAACCCCGTTAGGGTGTTGCCGTCTGCGTCAAATGCGCCGTTGAAACGTACGGATTCGCCAACGATGCTCCATTTTTTTCCATTGAGCGCTACCTCGAACAGTTCCGATACGCCCTGGTCGTCATAGGAGCGCGCCAAATATTGATTGCTGGGAAGGTCATAACCGATGACCTCCATCGAGCGAGCCGGATTATCACCAAAACGCGCGTCAGCATCGTGCGCAATAAAATGTTTGCCCGGAAGCCATCGGTAGGTATCTGTAGCGGACAAAGTGGTAGCCGGCGCGCCCTCAGTTTCCAGCACCTCACCGGAGGTGTTCCAGATGCCAATGAATATTTCGAAATCTGTCATTCGATTTGTGGTCATTTGGAATCTCCTACAGGTTGAAAGCCTTGAACGGAATTTAGCGCCCCACAAAAACCTTCCGTTATTTTTATTTGCTTTTGTGTGCAACTTTATGGGCATTTTGCTCCCAATTTTTTCCGTCAAACTCAGTAATCGTGACGGATTCAGGTGCGGTATCCAGGCAATTCACATTGATATCAATGCCATCCGGATTTGATCGAGGCGTATAAAAAGGCTTGATGCCGCATACCTTGCAGAAGGTATGCTTTGCTACGCCGGTGTTAAAGCTGTAGGTCGTCAATGAGTCTTTACCAGTCAAGAGTCGGAATTTGTTTAACGGGAGTATCAGATGAAGAAATCCGGATTTTTTGCAGATTGAGCAATTGCAATAATCCGCCTCAATATGTTCTGGGGCTTCGATCTCGAATGTAATTGCGCCGCAATGGCAGCTGCCTTGGTAGATCACTGGGGGTCTCCTGGAAGATAACTGCGTTTATAGCTGCGGACAGCCTCCCGCGTTGCTATAACCTTGCATGTGCCTTTGCTATTGTTTGCCGTAATTCGGCTGCCGTTTCACAATTATTTCAATGTTGCTTCTATTTTTCTACCCACAACATATTGATTACCAATGGGCTTAACTCTATGGCGTGGCCGGACGAATGAAAGGCTCAACGAGGTCTTGCTCAGCCGGATGGTTTCTTGCCACAACCGCGCGAGCAGGTTGTGTAGCGCTGAGGTTGACCGCTTCGTGCGGCACGCCGGGCGGAACAAATAGAAAGTCCCCCGCCTGGCTGACAACCTCGTTCTCAAGCGCATGGCCCCATCGCGTGAGCACGGTACCTTCCAAAACATAGATGCCGGTTTCGTAGCCGACGTGTATGTGTGGTTCGGCCTGCGCGCCCGGAGGGATGACAACAAGGTGCATAGAAAGACCAACGGCACCCACAGTGGAGCCAGAAATACCCACAAAATACGGAAGACGCTGCCGCGTCATAACCTCATGGTGTGGTCTGAGTCCTTGTACTTCGCGGGTAGCATCGGTCATGGCATTTCCAATGAAAGTGAACAGAGGATGGGGGATAGAAACAATCTTCGCTTTTTCTTGTTGTCATTTCACACCTCCACTTCGTTAAGTGGAGGTGTGTTCATTATCGGGGCAAGTCTCGATGAAATACGTTCCATGGATTTCCTAACGTCGCTTTGAGCGTCTTGTTACGTGCGAACATGAACAAATCTTAACGAAGCAACTCCTTTACCTCACTTCTTGATGCAGTATCGTTTGCCCACTCAAACGTGCCATTTTCCAGCATTTCCCTTGCAGCCCGAATGACCGGATTTACTGCATGCCAGTTTAGCGCGCCACCAAGACTTATCCGCGTGGCGCCATGGGACTGCAATTCTTCCACGCTCGCGCCCTTAATGAAGGGTGCCAAAACATTAAACGGCAATGCAATTTCTGAGGTAACTGTCCTGAGCTGCGCGAGTGAGGTTAAAGCCGGGGCATACAACACATTTGCACCAGCGGCTTCAAAGGCCTTTAACCGCCGAATTGTATCGTCCAGGTCATCTACTCCGTATAACAGATTTTCTGCTCGCGCCGTTAGCTGGAAGGCAATACCCAAAGACGAAGCCGCATCTGCGGCCGCTTCAACGCGATCAACGGCAAGTTGGAAGTCGTATATCTTCTTGGTCTGGCTATCAAAGTCCTCGATTGAACATCCCGCCACTCCGGTTTCGGCGAGCCGCCTGACGTTTTTTGCGACGGCAGAAGGATCTTTAGCGAAGCCATTTTCGAAATCTACAGTGACAGGAACATGCGTGTTGGATGCGAGTTCTTCACAGAATGAAAGCAGCCTATCCATCGGCAACTCGTAATCAGATAGCCCAAGCGCGTATGCGAGGCCGGCACTTGTTGTGGCCATGGCTTGGAAGCCAAGCCCCTGAAGAAGCTTGGCGGAACCGATGTCCCACGGATTCGGGACGATAAAGGCTCCACCAGAATGATGGAGATCCCTGAACCTTTCACACTTCTCTTTTTGATCTGTCATTTAAAAATTCTCTAGTCGGAGCACTGGACACGTAACGAGGTCGTAGGAAAAGTCCCGGCCTCCATAATATTTTTAAGAACGCGATTGATCTTTCCCACCAAAAGTAGCGAATATTTTTGACGCTAACACTGCTAGATTCGCGTAGAACCCCGATTTGCAGCCTAATTTATGGTCATATTAGACTGCTTCTCTCTAGAGCTTCCCATAGCGAGTTTTCCTACAGCCATTGGCAGCCACCCAAAATGGAGCTTAAGTCAAGGCTCCGCTTTGTTATGCGACATGGTTATTTAAATCTACCAAAACCCACTTTGAATGGCCCCATACTGTTCTTCCTCACCAAAAGTAGACACTTTCCATGAACGTCTCCTAAAGTTGAATATTCGACCTTACGCTTTGCACACGCGAAACTGGGTTAGCGTGGCTTGTGTTAATGTTGAGCGCAGCGAGTAAACAAACGCGACGGCCCATTTTTCGGGTGGTGCTGCTTCTCAGGTGCCACCACCCTCAAATGAAAATCCCGGCGGATACTGGTGAATTCCGTCGAAATCTCCTTTGGTTAATTTCACCCCTCTAGAACGAGCTATCGCATATACCATACTTAAGTGAAAGTAAAAATTTGGATATGCAAACCGGACTAAAAAATCACCTGCGTTCATAGATACTGGATCTGGACCAGCCATATCTTTGACTACTACCTCTAGATTATTTTCCGCCGAGTCCAAACTTTTTAAATATTCAACTGTTTCCTGTAGTTGATCCTTCAAACTTGAGAAAGACTTCTTGACTTTCGCAAACGATACAACTTCCACTCCAGCAATTGGACAGCACGATCTTAAGGCGAAACTTGCTACGATCTCCGCTTGAACGTACAGCGGAAACATATCTTCGATTAAACGTGCCTCTAGAATACTTTCATCACCTTTAAAGTGAGCCTCTATTTTTTCAATGGCGCTCGACAATAGATCAAGATACTCAACAAAGATTTCTATGTGTTTATTTTTCACTACTAAACCCTATTCAAACTGATCTTCCCCACCAAAAGTAGACACCGGTTTAGGCGCACATTTGCGCATATTGCCGTTCAACAATATTCGGGCTCTTGTAGCCCAAAGCGCTGTGTCTTGCCGTCGAATTCGATGATGGATACAGACCTAGGCTCTGTATCCAAAGAATTTACATTTATATCAATGCCATCCGCCTCGATATGCTCTGAGGCTTCGATTTCGAATGTAATTGCGCCGCAATGGCAGCTGCCTTGGTAGATCACGGGATTCTCCTGGCTGGAAAGCTTTGTAGCTTATTGTGGGCGCCGGTTGCTATCGTGATCACCGCGCATAGGGTATGGATAAGTCCGATATCCGAGCTAAACATTTTTCATCACCAAAAAATGAGGGCCGATATCTTTAATGTTAAATTCCTCAGAAACCACCTTGTAACCGGCCTTAAGATAAAACCCGACTGCCGAACTCCTGGCATTGGCCCAAAGTAAGGTAGCGTCGGTCGAAATTACGTAACCCTCCACCGCATTCAATAGTAATCGACCGACGCCGGTCCCACGGTAGCTGACGCTTGTTGCCATGGCTCTGATTTGATAGATGTGATCAGCGTTTATTAGAGGATTACTATTTCTATGTACGGAAACAACACCCACAATATTCCCGCGTTCATCCAAGGCACCAAAATGCCGAGCAGATGGCGAATGATCACTCTCAAATACACAGTCGGAAACATCTTTATCCGGGCGTAGAATTTCGCTTCTTAGAGCTAAGGTGTCGCTTAGCGATATTTCCTTGATGATCATTTTTTCACCAAACACACTTAGTACTATAGTTTCGTTCAGCGTCTTTAGTGATGCTTGCCCATCGAGATCCTCTAGTTCTTTTCTGGTGAGCATCGAATGCTGCTTGACTTACAAACTCCTCATAGACGATAAACCGATTTTCTATTTTTGGATCTTGTTCCACATTAAATACCAAGCAACCATCTTCTTTTCGGGTTAGCTCAATATGGCTCGGAAGTTCTATCCGTGCTTTTTGCAAATTTTCGCGAGATACATCGATATATCCTTGAAGAATGATCTTTGGCATCGCTTCTATCATCGGAGCGTCAACGCTTTTGTCAGTTAATGGGAGTTGGCAACAGAATTTAGTGTTACTAAAAACAATTTTCAATGCCTTCTGGGTTGCTTTGGTAGAGATTTACGACTTTACCGACGCTCTGCACGTCGTGATCGATCCACTTCCTTGATGTCTCATTTTCATTTCTTTCGCCGTTATCTCTATTACCTCGATTCATGATTGTCAAAAGGCCATTTCCAACTAAGCCAGACAATAGAAGAGGTGATAGCAATCTCCAGAATCGCGAAGTATATGTAGTAGTAATGCGTACTAATTACCAAAGTGATTGCTATAGCCAGCGTTTTGATTACGCCAAAAATTATATTGAGCCATCGACAAGTTGCAGGCCTCGCGAAACAGCAGGCAACCACCATAATCGCTGGAATAGACATCAACACACCAACGCCAAGCTTAAGACCTTGGGTGATGGGGCCTACAAAGCCCATATTACCCTTAAGAATTTCTTCCAACAGCCATGGATCATAGAGTGAAAGGATATCGGCGTATAGATAGCAAAACATCGCAGCGATCCATAAGCCTGCCAGTTTCACACGGATGCTGACCGGCGGATTCTCAAAAGCTTTCGTGTTTTCTGTGGGTCCCATTTTTATATCCTCTCCAGCATATTAGCCGGGTTATTGTTTGCGCGAGTCAAAAACCCTGTTGCAATAAGTGCGGCGGCAATCGCCCCGTTTGTGTAAAAATCCAGCTTCAGAGCGTCGCTCATCGAAGACATCAGTGCTACTCCAAGGATCAGGCACCAAGCGAACACCGGAACCAATAGAAGAAAACCGATGACGCGCGTGGCCTTGGTCCTCAGGCAAGCGGCGGCGCTTAAGAGCAAAGCGATGATGAAAGTCACCATAAATAAAGCAATGGCTCCCTGGACTGACGTCGGCCGCAACTTTGGAATGGCGCCGCCTTCAAGCGCGTCGAATACAAACCATAAAGCCGTCGTACACAACAAAATCCCGGAAGTTACGCCCATGCACACGCTCGCGAAAGCAAGCCTGCTGGCGTGACCATGAGTTCGTGAATATAACGTGATCAGTCCAAGGATGGTGGCAACGACCGCGCCAATTGCTGGCGGGGCGGCCCACCACTCGGGGACGAAATCCATACCGTGCCGGCGAAGGCCGATGATGAAGACTTGAACGAGCATGAGCAGCCCGGCTGAAATGAACACCGGCCGACTGAGCGGCTCCAAGCGCTTAAATATTTCCATGATTGAATATTTTCCTCCATGGTTCAGCACAGAGACGCGTTGAGCAATCTTGGTTTTGCACGCTTGGACGGCATTGAAAAAGTAATCTGTTGAACCCATCAATCAATCCTCTTTTTAATAACACCTTGGTTTAACTCAACCGCAGGCAGATTGTTCAGGATCGCTGATTTTGGTGTTGAATGTGTTCGAATGGGCCGATTCGTACACCTTGGATCAAACTTTTCCGGTTAGGATGATTGTCCTGAGGCGATTTCCAGTGATCCACGACTACGGAACACGCCAGGCGTGACTCCCGTCTCCTTTTTAAAAGCGCTGTTGAATGTCGAGCGGGAATTAAACCCGACCTCAAAAGCGATGGTGGTAATGGAGGTGTCTGTAGAGCTCAGCAATCGCTTTGCTTCGCTGATTCGGTATTCATTGACGAAGTTGAAAAAATTCGTTTGCAGAAATTGCGAAAAAGTTTCGGACAAATGGTTTTCCGTCGTCGTGACACCTCTGCCAAGCGGCGCAGCGATAGGTCACTCTCCGCGTAGAGTCTGTCTTGCAGCATATTGGCTTTAAGTCGCTCTGCAATCCGTTTCATGCGCTCGGGATCCAGATTGGCTTTTCGAGCTTTAACAGGTTGGGATTCAACCGGCTTTACTTCGCTAGCATAGGCAGCCTGATTCAAAGCCAGATGAGCAAAAGTAATAAGCGCACCGGTTTCAAGTACGGCGAGCGCTGTACCAAGACCAGCTACGCGCAGGTCAAAAATCCAGAGCGCTTCGTTGATTGCATAGAGTGCCCATGCGCTGCCCCAAACTAACAGCATCACTTTAAGCCAATCAAGGGATCGTTGTTCCAGATTGGAATAGAGTTCCATCATGCGAACCCGATGCCGACGTTGCAACCCTAATGCAAATACCAAATAGATCGCCACGTACACAATGAATAAAGCTGTGGCAGCAAAGCAGGTGGCCTTGGCGAGTAGAAACAGGTCAGCATCCCGTGTAGCCGGAAGCGCCAGCGCAAGCTTGTCCTCAGCGCTTAGAGTTAAAAAGGGCAACATGACGACGACCAGAGCCAGCGGCCCCGAGATCGCGTAACTCATAGCGCGGGCGTCAAGCTTGGGAACCTTGATCAGACTACAGGTATAGAAGAAGAGTGCTGGTGCGAGAAGCATACGCAGGGGCAGTTGGGCACCGGCGAGATGTGGCATTAGCTGGTAAGCCCCAATAGCTATAAATAGTTCACCCAAGGCATGAATCAGCAGAAGCATCAACAAAGCTGTCAGCCAGAAAGCGCTCGTTTGATGTTGGCGAACAGGATTTAATGACTGGAAGACGGCGAGTGATGAAGCGCCGAGAATTACAGAATACAACACCGCATCAATCACATTTACTGTCATAAACTGGCCCGAGAAATAAGCGTGGAGGTACGTTGTAAATAGGTGCAGGACATGGTCAGGGCCGCCACC
>Ga0164241_10001539_pt1 | contig 27928 bp, 17 predicted proteins | sample OricomyardsoilBY_FD_108780 | JGI IMG/M metagenome (GOLD analysis project Ga0164241, IMG submission 108780) | Backyard soil microbial communities from Emeryville, California, USA - Original compost - Back yard soil (BY) | ecosystem: Environmental > Terrestrial > Soil > Unclassified | place: USA... | reverse complement strand
CCGGAAGCCATCGCCACCTACGATCGCGTCGGCCAGTTCTATGCGGCCCAGGGCTTCGCGCTCAAGGCGATCGCCGTCTACAAGCAGATCCGCGAGCTGATCAAGAAGCACGCGCCGGATCTGGCCGATCGCTACGGGCACATCGTGCCCAAGCTGGCCGACATTTACACCCAGCTCGGCCTGACCAGCGACGCGCTGGCAGCTTGGGATGAAGTGGCCACGCGCCAGCAACGGGCGGGTCGCGACCGGGATGCCATCGAGGTGTTCCGCAAGATGGTCGAGCTCGACGCCGGCAATCCTCTGCCGCACCTGCGCCTGGCCGAGGCGTGCTGCCGCGTCCAATCGCTCGACGAGGCCATCGAATCATTTTGGACGGCGGCCGAGCTGCTGCTCAACCTGGAGCGCTCCGACGACGCGCTGAAGGTCATCGAGCGCATCCTGCACTTCCGGCAAGACGCGCGCTTCGCCCGCGTGGCGGCCGAGCTGTACCTGGGCCGCGCAACACGCGAAGACGGCATGCAGGCGCTGGCCAAGCTGCAGATCTGCTTCCAGGCCGATCCCAAAGATCTGGAGACGCTGGGCCTGCTCGCGCAAGCGTTCACGCTGATCGGTCAAGAGGCCAAGGCGGTAGAGGTCTACAAAGAGATGGCGCGCCTCGCGCGCGAGCAGAACAAGACCGATCTGTACAGTCAGCTGCTCGGTCACCTTCGTCAGGTCGCGCCCAGTGACGATCAGGTCGCGGCGTTCGACAGCGTGATGCCGGCCGCGCAATCGCAGCGGCCGCTCGAATCGTCGCACTCTTCCCTCTCCGACGCGGACGTCGAGCTGCTGGAAGATTCGCAGAATTTCGACGTGGCGCCGCCGGTGCAGGTCAAATTGCCCGCGCCTCGGCCGCCCATGGCCAGCACCCCCGACGTGGTCGTGGTGGACGACCAGCAAGAGGTCGCCGAAGAGCTGAACGACGCGAGCTCGTTCGACGCGCCCGCCCACGCTCGCAAGGCCATCGTCGACGCGGAGTCGTTCCGCAAGCTGCGGCTCTACCCCAAGGCCGTCGAAGCCCTGCACATTGCCCTGGAGATCGACCCGCGCTCGCTCGAAATTCGCGAAAAGCTGCGCGAGGTCTTGCTCGAGTCGGGCCAGCGCGAAGCGGCCCAGCAAGAGAGCATCAACGTCGCGCAGCTGAATTTCGAAGCGGGCAACGTCGCTCAGGCCGAGGCGCTGCTCTCGCAAGTGCTCGAGGTCGATCCCGAGAACCACGACGCGCTCTTGCTGTGGGAGCAGCTGGCCAGCGGCTCCAACCCGTACGCCGAAGAGGTGGGCGACGGCCCAACGCACATCCAGGTCGGCGACATGCCCGAGCCGCAGTCGGACCGCTTCGATCCGAACGAGCCCCTGCCCTCTTACGATCTCGAAGAAGCGTCGGTCGAGCAGGCCATGCACAGCGAGCACGGGGGCAGCTCCAGCAAGCGCTCGCTCGCGTCCATGGATGATCCCTTCGGGGGTCCCGGCGGTGACGAGCCACTGCCCAGCTTCCCGCTCTCTTCCCAATCCGACGACGACTTGGGGCTCGGCGCCGAGCCGACCACCGACGTCACGGAGCTGGCCCAATACGACGAAGACGAACAAGAGATTTCGATCGTCGAAGATTTCATCCCGCCGCCCGCGCCGGCGGCTGCGGCCGCCCCCGTCGAGTCCAGCTACGAGGGCCTGGAAGACGTGCTGGACGAAGCCGAGTTCTTCGCCGCGCGCGGCCTATACGACGACGCCAAGAACATCTTGGTCGAGCAGCTGGGGCGCACGCCCAACCACAAACTGGTGCTCGAGCGCCTGAGCGAAATCGACGCGCAGCTGGCCGGCTCCGGCGAGAGCCAGACCAAAGAGCGCTCGCAGCTGAGCGATCAGGGTAACGCGCAAGGCTACGACGTGGCGCAGTCGCTCGAGGCGTTGGACGCGCTGGAGCAACCGCCAGAGAGCTTCGCCGCCGAGAGCGCGCGGCAGACCCTGTCGTCGACGCAAGACATCGACGTCGATCAGGTGTTCGAGAAGTTCAAGGCGGGCGTCAAGGCGCAGGTCGCCGACAACGACAGCGCTACCCACTACGATTTGGGCGTGGCCTACAAAGAGATGGGGCTCTTGCCGGATGCCGTGGGCGAGTTCGAGACGGCCGCGCGCGACGCCGCCCGCGAATGCATGTGCTTCGCGATGATCGGCATGATCTACCTCGAGCAAAACCAGCTCGACCGCGCCGCCGAAGCCTACGTTCGCGCGCTCTCGGCCACGCAAAAGACGGTCGAGCAAGAGATGAGCCTCTATTACGACCTGGGCAACGTGTACGAAATGAAGGGCAAGAACCAAGACGCCCTGTACTACTTCCAGAAGATCGCGCGGCGCGACCCGGGCTACCGCGGCGTCTCCGACCGCATCCAAGCCCTGCTGCCGGCGCCGATTCCAGCTCTGCACAGCAGCGCCCGCGCCGTCAACGACGACGAGTTCGACCGCGTCTTCGACGACTTGTTCGAGTCGAAGTGAGTCGCGATAACGGCGAGGCGCGGACCCAGATTTTCTTACAAGAAGATCGGAACGCCCTATTTCGAGTCGAAGTGAGTCGCGGTGACGGCGAGGCGCGGACCCGGATTTTCTTACAGGAAGCTCGGAAGGGCAGAAGGGCGTGAATTGGGGCGCCACGACGTTTCGTCGTTTGCGTCGCCCTACTTCGAGCCGTTACGGCTCTTCACGCCGCGACGCGAGCGACGAAACCGCTTCGGCGGCCCCCCGCTCGCCCTTCCGCCCTTCCGATCTTCCTGTGAAAATCTGGGGACTTCAATCGCCGCGCTAACTCCGTGCTCAGCCTTCGCGATCCACGATGGACGCTAGGAGCTCGCCGGATGCGCAGAGCGTTCCGTCCACGGTTGCTTCGCCGCGCAGCTTCCACACGTTGGAGCGGTGGTGCAGCACCTCGACCATCAGGTGGAGCTTGTCACCGGGCGTGACGGTGTGGCGGAACTTCGCTTTGTCGATGCCCAGGAAGTACATGAGGCTGTTGGTCGCGTCGAACGGCTCCGACGCGTACGCCAAAATGCCGCCGATCTGCGCCAAGCACTCGATGATGAGCACCCCAGGGAAGATGGGCCGCCCGGGGAAATGCCCCTGGCTCCAAGGCTCGTTGTAGCTGACCATCTTGTGCCCGCGGATCGATTTCCCGGGCACAATCTCCGTCACGCGGTCCACCATCACGAACGGGTAGCGGTGCGGCAGAATCTCCAGAATTTTGGAGATCTGAATGCGCAACGGCTTGGATTTGATGTTGGCCAGAGCGCGCCCCCCTTTTCTATCGGTGAGGGAGCTTGGAAATCAGGGCGCCTTGGGCGGAGCCAAGACCGGGGGCGCCATGGGGGCCGGGGCCTTGGGCGCGGGCGCGGCCGCCGGGGCGGCTTTGTCGCCGGCATCGCCGCCACCACCACCCGAGTTGTACAGGGTGATGACGCGGTCGGTGACGTCCAGATCGCTGCGAACGTACGGCACGGCTTTCTTGTCGACGACCAGGTCGTAGCCTTCTTGCGTGGCCAGGCGACGGATGATGTTCATCGTCTTCTGTACGACGGGCTGCGTGAGCTCGCTCTGCTTCTTCTGAATGTCCTGGTTGTACTCCACGAACTTCTGCTGGAGCTGCATCATGTCGCGCTGCCACTTGTCGGCACGTTTGGCGAGAGCGCCCTTGCTCAGCACGTCGCGCTGCTTGTCAATGTCGTCGCGCTCTTTGAGCAGCTCTTCCTGCTTCTTGTCCAGCTCGCGCTGCTTGGAGTCGAACAGCTTCTTCAGCGTTGCCTGGGCGCGCAAGCCGTCCTCCGTCTCCATGATGGCGCGCTCGGTCTCGACGACGGCGATCTTGGATTGGGCTCGAGCGGCCCGCGGCGCCGTGACCCCGACGGCGCTCAGCAGCAGGACGCAGAAAACACTGAACAAGCGGCTCTTCATGGTGCCCCGGACTTAGCCGCCGGCCGGGAGGCGGTCAAGGCCCCCGAAGGCCGCGACGAAATCGCTCGGGAGCCTGCGGGCTTCGCATCAAACCAAGACGAAGTCTTCGCTCTCGGCCGCGTCGGAGGACGCCGCCGTCGCGGTCTCTTGGTCGCGGTGGACGGCCAGCTCGTACAGCTCGACGAAGACTTTGGGGTGGGCGCGCGCGAGCCCCAAGAAGCGATCACTCTGCAAAAACAGGGTGACGGTCGGGTGGTGGGCCACCACGTCGGTGATGGCCGGACGGCGCAAGATCAGCGCCACCTCACCCACCACCTCGCCGGGGCCGAGCCGAGCCACCAAGGTCGGGTCTTTGCCGTCGTTGTGCACGATGGCCACCTCGCCCAGCGCGACGATGTGCAGGCCGTCGGGCGGCGAGCCCTGCACGACGATGCGCTCACCTTGGTTGAACTGCTTCACCGTGAAGCGCTCGAGCAGCGCCGGCCGCTCCGAGGGGCTGGCCGACTTCAGGATGAAGTTGGTGCGCACCAAATTGTCGAGCATGCGCCGCCGGCAGAACTCCGCGAACACGCGCCCGACCTCGGGCGCCTTGGCCGCCACGCGATCGAGCGCGGCCTTGCTGCCGACCAAGACCACGCTGGGCCGACAAGCGGTGACGGTGGCGGTGCGGGGCGCCGACGAGAGCAGCGCCATCTCGCCGAACAACGCGCCGTTGCCCAAGCGCGCCAGCGCCAGCGGCGCGCCTTGCGGCTTGCTCGCCTGCTTCGAGACGTCGAGCTCACCGCGCGCGACGATGAAGGCCTCGTTGCCGACGCTGCCTTCTTCGACCAACTCTTGCTCGTGAGGCACGAAGCGCACGTCGAACACCGCAACCGTGGCCTTGAAGCTCGCCGGATCTAGCGCCGAGAACAGCACCTGCGGCGGAACCTGGGCCGCCGCGGCGCTCAGGCTGGCCTCGTCTTGAGCGGCTTTGGCCGCTTGCAGCAGCTCCGCCGCGCGAGTCAGCAGCTCTTCCCCCTTCAACGCTGCGTCGAGCGGGGCCGGCTCGTTGGCGACGGGAGCCATCTGGGGTGGTGCGCCGCGCTTGTCGGCGAGGCGGCTCGAGCCCTTGGCGAACGCGGTCGCCATGCTCTCGAGGCCTTCTTCATCGGCCACTCCTGCGTCACGCAGCAGCGCGTGGGCCGCGATGGCCAGGGGCAGGTTCCCATCGAACACCGCGCGCTCGAGCGAGGCGCGCAGCCCCGTCTCCCGCTCGGCGGCGCGGCCCAGACCGCCCAGCAACCAGGCCGTCACGAACGTGTTGAACGCGGACAGCGGCTCGTCTTCGAGCAGGGCGGCCGCGATCCGCAGCGCGCCTTCGCGGTCTTCGGACAGCGCGAGCGACAACGCGCGATCGATAGCGCGCTCCTCCACAGCACCTTTGAGCGGGGGCACCTGCACCATGGCTCGGCAGCATAGCCCGGGCGGGCACGGGCCGGACACCCGCTTTTGGACGGAGGTCTGGCCGAGAGCGAAACCAGGCCCGGCGGCAGCGCTACTTGCTCAGCTTGGTGAGCGCGGCGCTCATGGCGTCGGCGGCGGCGCTGACGCGCGGCACGACGAACGGAAAATCCATGCGGGTCGGGCCGATGATGCCGAGCGCGCCGGCGCTCTCGCCGTCGTCGTCGCGGAAGGGGGCGGCCACGACGCTGACCGGAGCCCCCACTGCTTGCGCCGCTTCTTCGCCCAAAAAGACGCGCACGTTGTCCGACCCCAACGCGGAGTCCAAGAGCGAGATGAGCCGTTGACGGTCCTCGAGCACTCGCAGCAGCTCGCGCGCGCTCTCTACGTTGCCGAACTCGGGCCGCTCCAGCAGCCGCGCCTGGCCTTCGATTTCGATGGTCAGGCCGCGCCCGGCGCCTTCGGCGGCCGCGCGCACGAGCGAGAGGCCCTTGTGCACCAACGCGCCCAGCTCGTCGCTCTGCTCGCGCATGCCGCTCGCGAAATGCTCGCGCACCGCCACCAGCGTGCGGCCGGCCACGATCTCTTCCAGCATGTTGTGAATGCGCTCGAGCTCGGCGGGGCTGACCGGCTGAGCCAAGCTGAGAAACCGGTTTTCTACGGTTCCGTCGGAGAACACGATGACCGCCAACAGCTCGCCCGGCCGCGTCTCGATGAAACGCAGCTTGAGCAGCGTGCGCGTTGCGCTGCCGGCGCGCACCAAGAGCGCGGGCGCACCCGACAACAGCGACAAGCGACGCCCCGCCTCGCGCAACAGATCGGTGCCCGGCGGCAGCGCCTCGAACCAACTGTCGATGTCGGCGCGCTCGGCGCCGGTCAGCTGCCGCTCTTCCATCAAGGCGTCGACGAACAGCCGATACGCCGCTTCGGTCGGAACGCGACCCGCCGAGGTGTGAGGCTGGCTCAAGTAGCCGCCCTCCTCCAAATCGGCCAGCACGTTGCGGATGGTGGCGGCCGACAGCTCGAAGCCGTACTTCTTGGTCAGCGTGCGGCTGGCGACCGGCTCGCCCGAGGCGATGAACTCGGTGACCGCCGCGTACAGAACCGAACGCGCGCGTTTGGGCAGAGAGCTCACTCCTCGAATTTGGCTCGCCTCACCCTACCCCGTCAAACCGGGTCAAACGGCCCAGCGTACCCCGCGGCCGCGGCGGGGAGGAAACGGGGTCCAAAAACGGGCCCGCGCCCTACTTACTGAAACGCTCCGCGCGGAGGTCTGCGAAATCCTTGACAGTTTTCGCATGGACGCCGATGATTTCGGTCCGGCAAAATTCCGGACTAGTTTCATGACCGTGCCCGCTCATTTGGAGGACGCGTGACCACCACCCTGCTGGCCGTCGACGACAGCAAGACGATGCGAAAGGTGCTCGAGATCACCTTCGCTGGGGAAGGCTTCAAGACCGTGGTTGCAGCCGACGCCGCCGATGCGGTGGCCAAGGCTCAGTCCGAGCAGCCGCAAGTGGCGCTCATTGATGCTGCTCTAGAAGGAACCAACGGCTACGACCTCTGCCGCCAGATCAAAGGCGCCTCGCCTTCGACGGTGGTCGTGCTGTTGTCGAACAAGGCTCAGCCTTACGACAAGGCGCGCGGGGCCGCCGCCGGCGCCGACGACTTCGTCGACAAGCCCTTCGACACCCAGCAGGTGATCGACAAGATCGGCGCGCTCGCCAAGCGGGGCGCTCAAGCTCCCGTCGCGGCCGCGCCGGCTCCGTCCGCAGCGCCGGTGCCGATGCCGATGCCAATGCAGCCGGTCGCCGCCAAGCCGCCCGAGGCCCAGCGCCCGCGCGTGCAAACGCTGGCCTACGGCAGCACGCCCTTGCCCGCGCAGGTCGCGGCGGCCGCTGCTCCGCCCGCCAAGCCCATGGCTGCCGCCGCGCCCTTCGGCTCGCGCGCTCCAACCATGCCGGGCACTCAAGCCTACTCGCCGCCGGCCCCCGCCGTGGCAAGCCCGGCCGCCAGCGGCAACGGCGTCCACGCCGACTTCGCCAGCAAGCTGGGCGGTCTCGGCCTCACGCCCGCCCAAATCGAAGGCGTGCTCTCGCTCTCCCGCGAAGTGGTCGAAAAAGCCGTCTGGGAAGTCGTCCCGACCCTGGCCGAAGTCCTGATCAAAGAAGAAATCGCCCGCCTCACCCGCGCCTAGCCGCCCGGCGCCGTGACGGCGCTGGGTGGACCCAGATTTTTTTACAGAAAGATCGGAAGATCGGAAGGTTCGGGGCGCAGCCTCGAGCCGACATTTGCGCTTCCTGTACCGATACGTACAAGGCGACGCGGACTCCGAACCGGCGCGGCGCCATCGCAGGCCTTTTCTCGCCCTTCCGATCTTCCGAGCTTCCTGTGAAAAATCCCAGGCCGTTGGGGTTGGCCTGGGGACGGCACGGTAGTTTCTGCGAGTGGGGCTGCGGGGTGGCAGCCCATTCCGTCCATGCGAGGCGGTGCTATAGCGGCGTCCGTTATGGAAGAGCTTTCGAAGGCTTACGAGCCCGCTGAGGTAGAGCCGCGCTGGTACAAGTACTGGCTGGATTTGGGCGTGTTCAAGGGGGGCGCGGGGCACGTTGCGGGGCAGCCGACGTACGTGATTCCGATGCCGCCGCCCAACGTCACGGGCTCGCTGCACATGGGGCACGCGCTGTTCGCGACGATTGAAGACGTGCTCACGCGGCACAAGCGCATGCAGGGATACGACGTGCTCTGGCAGCCGGGCATCGACCACGCCGGCATTTCGACGCAGGTGGTGGTGGAGCGCTTGCTCAAGCGCGAAGGCAAGACGCGCCACGAGCTGGGTCGCGACGCGTTCATCAAGCGCGTCTGGGAGTGGAAAGAGCAGAGCGGCGGGCGCATCGCCAAGCAGATGCAAATCTTGGGCTGCTCGGCGGATTGGGAGCGCAGCCGCTTCACCATGGACGCCGAGTACTCGACGGCGGTGCGCGAGTGCTTCGTGCGCCTGTACGAAGACGGCCTGATTTATCGGGCCACGCGGCTCGTGAACTGGGACGTGGAGTCGCAGACCGTGCTGAGCGATCTCGAGGTCGAGATCGAAGAGAACGTACAGGGCGAGCTCTACGAGTTTGCCTACCAGGTGATCGACGCCGACGCGGCCGCGGGCGCGACCGAGCTGGTGGTGGCGACGACCCGGCCCGAGACCATGCTCGGCGACACGGCGGTGGCCGTGCACCCGGACGATCCGCGCTACACGCACCTGCACGGCAAGAAGCTGAAGCATCCGTTCGTGGACCGCGAAGTGCCGGTCATCACCGACGCGGTGCTGGTCGACATGGCGTTCGGCACCGGCGCCGTGAAAGTGACGCCAGCCCACGATTTCAACGATTTTGCGACGGGCAAGCGCCACGGCTTGGAAGAGCTGAGCATCTTCGACCTGGACGGGACCATGAACGCGCAGGGCGGCGAGTTCGCCGGCCTCGAGCGCTTCAAGGCGCGCAAGGCCGTGAAGAAGCGCTTGGCCGAGCTGGGCCTCGAGCGCGGCAGCAAGCCGCACAAGATGACCCTGCCGCGTTCGCAGCGCACCAATAGCGTGGTCGAGCCCATGATCTCGACGCAGTGGTTCATGAAGATGGCGCCACTGGCCGCTCCGGCGCTCGAGGCGGTGCGCGACGGGCGCGTTCGAATCGTGCCCGAAGAGTGGGTGAAGACCTACGAGTACTGGCTGACCAACATTCAAGACTGGTGCATCTCGCGCCAGCTCTGGTGGGGTCACCAGATCCCGGCGTTCCACTGTCAGGATTGCGGGCACGTGACCGTGACGCGCGACGACACCGCCAAGGCTTGCGGCAAGTGCGGCGGGGCCAAGCTGGTGCAGGATCCGGACGTGCTCGACACCTGGTTTTCGTCGCAGCTCTGGCCGTTCGCCACGCTGGGTTGGCCGCAAAAAACGCCCGAATTGGCGCGCTACTACCCGGCCGCGGACATGGAGACGGGCTACGACATCATCTTCTTCTGGGTCGCCCGCATGATCATGATGGGCCTGTACTTCATGGGCGAGGTGCCGTTCAAGCGCGTGCTCTTGCACGGCATGGTGGTGGACGAGACCGGCGACAAGATGAGCAAGGTCAAGGGCAACACCCTCGACCCGCTCGATTTGATCCACGGCGCCACCTTCGACGAGGTCGTGAAGAAGGCCGTCCCCGACGCGCCGTTGGCCGAGGCGCTCACCAAGTTCAAGAAGAGCTACCCGTCTACGGCCCAAATGGGCAAAGGCTTCTCCGCCTACGGCACCGACGCCCTCCGCATGACCTTGTGCAGCTATTCGCCGCAGGCCAAGCGCATCGCGCTCTCGCCGGCGCGCGTGGATGGCTATCGCAAATTTTGCAACAAGGTTTACAACGCGACGCGCTTCGCGCTCACCTACATCAAAGATGAAAAGCCGACCGCCCAACCGCCCGCGGCGCCCAAGCTGCTGATCAATCGCTGGTTGCTCTCGCGTCTGTCGGCGGCGGTGACGGGCAGCACGCTCGGCATCGACGAGTTCCGCTTGGACGACGGCAGCAAGGCGCTTTACGCCTTCTTTTGGGACGAGCTGTGCAACTGGTTCGTCGAGATGAGCAAGCCCGTCTTCACCGACGGCAGCGCCGAGGCGCAGGCCGAGACGCGCGCTATTCTCCTGCATTGCTTGGAGGTGGTGCTGCGCGCGCTGCACCCGTACATGCCGTTCATCACCGAAGAGCTGTGGCAGCTGCTGCCGAAGGCGGCCGGACACCCCGCGTCCATCGCCTTGGCTCCTTACCCCACCGCCACCGACGGCCGCCCCGACGCCGACGCCGAGCGCGACATGGGCTGGCTCACGGCGGCCATCTCGAGCGCCCGCACCGTGCGCAGCGAGCACGGCATCAAGTTTTCGCAGCGCGTGCCGGTGGAGCTGCGCAGCGCCGCCGCGGCCGTTCGCCAGGTGCTGAGCGACAACGCCCCGTTGATCCAATTCCTGGCCAGCACCGACGGCGCCCCCACCATCGCCGCGCCCTCGCCCGAGCGCCCGCGCGGCTCGACCGTGAACGTGGCCGGCGACGTCGAGGTGCTCGTCACCCTCAAGGGGCACATCGACCCCGCCAAAGAGAAAGAGCGCCTCGAGCAACGCCTCAAGAGCGTCAGCAAAGACATCGACGTGATGGAGAAGCGCCTGGCCAATCAAAACTTCGTCGCCAACGCACCCGCGGAGGTTTTGGCGGAAGCCCGCGCCTTGCTCGAGAGCCTGAAGCAGCAGAAACAGCGCCTCGAAGAGGGCTTCGAGCTCGTCAAAGAGCTCTCGGAGTGAGCCTCAGCGCGGGGGCAATTCGCCACCACGGAGCGTCACCCGAAACGTCGTGCCGGAAGCGGGCGACGACTGCACCTCGGTCGTGCCGCCGTGGGCTCTCGACACTTGCTTCACGATGAACAGGCCGAGGCCCACGCTACGCTTCGAGGTGCCGCTCGCTTCCCCGCGCGTCATGGGCTCGAAGAGGCTCGGCAACAGCTCCGCGGGAATGGCAGGACCGAAGTTGTGTACGGCGATCGAGCAGCCGTCCGCGTCAATCGACGACGTTACGGTGATCTCGGCGTCGGCTTGGCCGTAGCTCACCGCGTTGCCCACCAAATTGCCGATGACTTGCTCGAGCCGGCTGGCATCTCCGCGGCACTCTCCGCAACCGTTGGACACGTGTCGAATCTTTCGGCCGGGGTGAGCCAGGGCCAGCTCCTCGACGGCTTCGGCCGCGAGCGTATGAAGGTCGATCGGCTCGATTTTTACGGCAATTCCCCCGCCGAGCCGGGCCTGAGTGAGGTCGAGTAAATCTCCGATCAGCCGGTTTGCTCGCTCACTGGCGCGCGCGATGCGCTCCACCATCCGCTCCTTGCCAGCCGCCGCTACGTCGCGCCTCAACATGGCGGCGGCGGTTTGGATCGTGGAGATGGGGTTTCTAAGGTCGTGGCTCACGATGCCGACCATTTGCTCGGCGTAAGACGCCCGACCCCTCGCCTCGTCATGAAGACGTTGCGTCTCGGCCACGAGCTCCTCGAGGCGCTTTCGCGAAGCAATCAGCTCTCGCTCGTACATGTCGCGGTCGCGCGCCACGTACGCGGCAAGGTCGTGCACCCTCGCGTCGCCGTCCCGCGCGACCATGGCGTTGATCACGATGGGCACGGTCGAACCGTTGACGTGCAAGAGCTCCAGTTTCACCTCCGAGATTGAGCCTTGCATTGCCAGCAAAGGCGCCCAATGCGTTTGGTGAAAGATGCGCCCGCCCACGCTCAGCAGATTTTGAAATTTCAGCTTGCCGACGAGCGCGGCTTCGTCGTGGCCCACCCAGCGGCAAAACATGCGGTTTGCACGCAGAAAGGTGCCGTCCGGAGTCGTGCGCATCAGGCCGCACGGAGCTGCGTCTAGCACGTCGCGAACGGCGTCCTGCGACATCCGCTTTACAGGCCTTCGGCCTCCAAAAATTCATCCATGGCGCGAGCGCACTGCCCGGGCGAGCTGATGTGCGGACAATGCCCGACGTTATCGATGACGCGCAGGGTGCTCCGTGGCAGCTTTTGCTTCAGGTAGTCGCCCACGCTGACGGGGGCGATGATGTCGTCGTTGCATTGCACGATCAGGGTGGGCGTCGCGAGCAACGGCAGCTGCGCGCGATTGTCCGACAAAAACGTGACCCGCGCGAACTGCTTGGCGATCTCTGGATCGGTCCGGCAAAAGCTGTTGGTCAGCTCCAGGCGCAGCTCGGGCTGATCTGGAGCGCCCATGATGACCGGCGCCATGTTGCTCGACCAGCCGAGGTAGTTGCTCTCGAGCGTTTCGAGCAACGATTCGATATCCTGACGCGAGAAACCTCCGACGTAATCTCCGTCGTTGATGTAACAAGGCGAGGGGCCGATCATCGCGTGGGCGGCAAACAAAGACGCTGTCTTCAGATCCGCCAGGAGCCCGATCATGGCGCTGACGGAGTGGCCGACGAAGATGGCGGGGCCACGGCTGAATTCGCGAACGAGCTCTACGACATCGTCGGCGTAGCCCTCGAGCGACGAATACTTGCGCGGATCGTAGGCGCTCAGATCCGAGCCGCCGCTGCCAACGAGGTCGAACAAGACCGTGCGGTAGCGCTTGGCGTAGGCGGGCGCGAGCAGACGCCACATGTTTTGGTCACAACCAAAACCGTGGGCGAAGAAGATCGTCATTGGTCCGTCGCCGTCGACCCGGACGTTGTTGCGGGCTTTGATGCTCACCTGCGGACCCTACTCCAGAGCTAGATCCGTCCCAACAGGGTGAGGGGCGTGGGGTCCGTGGCGGAGCGTGGCCGGGCCGCCCTGACATTTTGCCCCGTGTGACCGTGCGGTTTCGGGCTTGAAATAACAAAACCATTCAGTATAGTAAACCACATGGTTTTAGATGCGTCCCCCCGGCTCGACCTGGTCTTTCATGCCCTGGCTCACCCGGCCCGGCGCGCCATCATCCGGCAGCTCTCCGGCGGAGAGCGCAACCTCAGCGAGCTGGCGGCGCCGCTGAGCATGACCTTTCCTGCCGCCACCAAGCACGTGCGCGTGCTGGAGCAGGCCCGGCTGGTGCGTCGTCGCGTCGCGGGGCGAGAGCACCTGTGCCGCCTCCAAGCCAAGCCGCTGAAAGAGGCCATGCAGTGGACCGAGCAGTTCCGCCGCAACTGGGAGGTCCGCTTCGAAGCGCTGGATTCACTGCTCGAGGAGATGAAGGCCGAAGAGGAGACGCCCCATCGCCGCCGCTGAGCCCGTACCCACTACCGACCCATTCGCCACCCCAGAGATCGCACCATGAACACCACCAAAGACATGCAACTTTCGACCCCCACCGACACCACCATCGTCATCACCCGCAGCTTCGATGCACCGCCTCGCCTGGTGTGGGCGGCCATGTTTACCCCCGAAAAGATGCGCCGTTGGATGCTCCCGCCGCCGGGCTGGACCATCTCCGCGCTCGAGTGCCAAGTTTGCGTAGGCGGCGCGCTCGCGCTTGCGTGGAAGAGCGCCGAGGCCGATCCGGCCATGACCCTGCGCGGCGTGTTCACCGAAGTGGTGCTGCACGAGCGCGCCGTGCACACCGAAATCATGGCCATGGGCACGGGCCAAGTGGTGGGCTCGCTCGTGGAGCAGCACGAGTTCCGTGAGCAAGGCGGCGCCACCGCCATGCGCATCACGCAGACGTACGCCTCGAAAGAGGCGCGCGACGGCGCCATGGCCTCCGGCATGGATGAGGGTATGGAGGCCTGTTACAAACAGCTCGACTCCGTGCTCGCCAGCTGAACGAAAACTGGGCGGGCCGCGCCCACGGTACCGGCGCGGCCCGCACCTCTCCCGCCGCAGGCGCACCCCTCTTGCGCCTCCGTCGGTGCTGGCCTACTCGGGCACCGAAGCCGTGCCCGACGACGTTTCAATGGCCGCTCTGGGAACAACGCGAACCGAACTACCGACGCCGACGCGCAACGAACGGCTCTTGCTCGCGGCGCTCGCGTTGCGGGGGCGCTCCACGATGAGTGCGTTACTGTCGACGGTCAGCAAATTGGGCGTCCGCGCGAGCGAGAGCCGTGAGTTTTCCGTGGTGTCTCTCAAGCGCGCGCTGACGCCGTATCTAGAGGCGGGCTGGGTGCTCGAAACGTCGCAAGGGTTCGAGTGCAACTGGGGACTCAAGCCACGAGTCTTGCGAACCTTCTCGAAGCCGGAGCTCACGGCCTTTGGCCGCGCGTACCTGGAGCGCACACGTCCGACGTATGGCGCAGGGGGAACGGTGGCTGAGCTCGAAGCGAGCGTGACGCTCGGCCTAGCAGGGGGCGATTTCGAATGGGAGCAAGCGCTCGACAAACTGGTCGCTTTCACGTCGCCATTCCAGGTGACGTACGACTTACTGCGAGAGCCACTGCTCGGCGCCTTCGACCGCGCCTGGTTCGATGAATTGTCGGAGCGACAGCAACGGCGTGTGATTCAGCCGTTGCTCGAGTGGTGCGAAGCCATGGTCCAGCCGCTCGAGCTCCTCGAGGCCTACGCGGCGGACCCCCAGGGCGTGGTGCAAACGGACCTGGACCTTCGGTTCCCTTGGGCCCGGCTACAACTACTGCGCGCGGGCGCCGCGGGTTTGCCTAAAGAGCAGGCCGACGCGTTGACACCTCTGAGCGGAGCTCCCTTCCTTTGGCGCGTCGTATCCGGCGACTTCAGCGGCGCGCGACGCGCTTTGGAAGCTGCGTACGAGCGCAAGCGGCTCGCACTGTTGCCCGGCGCGGCCGGGGTTCTGCAGGTGCTGATCTTGCTTCGTGGGGAGTTACCGGGTGACCTCGAGCACGCTGTGCGCCTGGCGACTTCCGGTTCCCGAAAGGGCCAGCATTTCCGCGAATCATTTGGCACCTTGAAGCGCTTGCTGGCATGCCATCAAGGCGGCAGCTCCAGTTGGGTAGACGTACGTCGCTCCAGCGGTCAGGAAACCGATGCGCTGTCCGAGCTCGTGGGCGCCTTGTGCGCGCTGTGGTTCCGAGAGCTCGAGCCAGATGTGCCTCACGCTCTCATGGCCGCGATGCGTCGGTTCGATGGACTCGCGCGTAGGACGTGGCTATCGGAGCAGTATCGCGACGTCACGGCGCAGCTGGCCCCTCGAGTGACGCCAGCGGCGGTCGAGCAAATTCGGCGCTGGGGCGGCAACTGGGCTTCTGAGCTGCATCGAGCCGTGCAATTGGCAAAGCCCGGACTGACTCCCGCCTTCCCGGCCTTGCGCGATTTGTTCGGGACGAAAGCTCCCTGGGAGTCCGCGCTGGGCCGGCTCGAGGCGTTGGCCCACCAAACGCCGAGCACGGTGGAGCCAGCCAACGTCGAACGCCTCTTCTGGCGCGTGTCACGCAGAGAGATAGAGCCCTTTCTCCAACGGCGTACGGCTAACGGTTGGACTCGTGGACGCAAGCTGGCGATAAAGCACCTGCTGGTAGGGGCGGCCCAAAGGGGAACGCTGCCAGCAGAAGATCTGCGCGTTGCCGAGCACGCACGTGAATCGGTGTCGCAGGGCTTCGGTGGCTATCGCGAGGTAGCTCACTCCATCGACGAAAGCGCATGGAACGCCCTCATCGGACATCCGCGCGTATTCTGGGAAGAGAGCGAGCACCCGATCGAGGTCGAGCGTGGCTCACTTCAGCTGGTGGCGAAGCAGGTCGGCGACCAATTCGTGTTGTCGGTCCACCCCGACGACGTTAGCGAACGAGACCACATTCGGCGGGAGGGGGACCGCCTCGTAGTCTATCCAACGGACAAAGTCGGCTTGCGCATCCTGGAAGTAGTCGGCCGCGGGCTGAGCGTACCTGTCGCGCAGCGGGAACGGCTCCTGGCGGCCGCGGCGGGCGTCACTCACGTCATCCCGCTACAGACCAACGTGTCTTCGCCGGCGGACGCCAAGGCCGGCGAAACGGTGCCGTGCCTACGCTTGGCGCCGAGAGGAGAAGGCTTGGCCGTCACCTTGCGCACGCGCCCACTGGGCGAAGGAGGCCCCGCGATCGTGCCCGGGGCCGGAGCGCCCGTGCTGGTCGCCCACATCGACGGTCGTCCCACCCAGGCTAGTCGCGACTTGGCGCTCGAAATCGAACGCGCCAACAAGATTGTTACGGCGTGCCCAGTCCTCGAAGGGCGAGAGGCCGGCACCGCCGAGTGGTTCCTCGAAGGGCCCGAGCCGTGTCTGGAGCTGCTCGCATCCCTGGCGCTACTCGCGGACGAGGTGCGCGTCGAATGGCCTCATGGCAAGCCCTTGACGTTGCGTGCGCGGCTCGGTCTGGAAAGCGTGCGCGGCCGCCTGCGCCGCGCGGGGGCGGAGTTCTTCCTGGAGGCGAGCGTCGCCATCGAACCGGACGTGGATCTCTCGTTGTGCGAGCTCCTACGCCTGTCCATTGGCCAGGGGCGCTTCGTCCGTCTCGAACGAGGAGACTTCGTCGAGCTCTCCAGCGAGCTCCGGGAACAGCTCACGGCGCTCGCTGCGGCTCGGCACGAGGTCGTCGATCCGGGGTCGAACGAAATCGCGCTGCCACAGACCGCGTTCGGCGCACTCGAAGGGTTGATGCAAGCCGATGCGAGCCGCATCGTCCTAGATGCTCCGTCGGTGAAGTGGCGAGACGAGTTTGCTCGAGTCTTCGACAGCAAGCCTCGCTTGCCGAGAGGTTTGAACGCCGAGCTGCGTGACTACCAAGTCGATGGCTTTCGGTGGCTGGCCCGCCTCGGGGAGCTGGGCTTTGGGGCGTGCCTGGCCGACGACATGGGGCTCGGAAAGACGGTTCAGCTCATTGCCTTGCTCTTGCACAGGTCGCGCACAGGGCCCGCGCTCGTGGTTGCGCCGACCTCCGTTTGCGAGAATTGGCGGCGTGAGTTGGCGCGGTTTGCACCGGCGCTGTCCGTCACCGACTACGCAGGTCACGATCGCGAAGACCTACTTTTGGGCCTGCCGCCTCGCGCCGTGGTCGTCACCGGCTACGCGACCTTGCAGCAGGACACCGAGGCGCTTCAGGCCATTGCCTGGGGCACCGTGATCTTGGACGAGGCTCAGTTCATCAAGAACGCGAGCGCTCAGCGCACTCGTGCCGCGCTGCGTTTGCGCGCCGGCATGCGGATCGCCGCTACCGGAACACCGGTCGAGAACGACGCGGACGATCTGCACAGCTTGCTTCAATTCGTGCAACCCGGTCTGCTCGGCAGCGCGGCCAGTTTTCGCCGTCGCTTCCCGCTCACGGAAGACTCCGCGCAGGGGCGCGAGGGCAGACGCCAGCTACGGCGGCTCGTTCAGCCGTTCTTGCTGCGTCGAACCAAGCCGCAGGTGCTGGCCGAGCTTCCAGCCATCACCGAAATCGAGCATCAGGTCGAGCTCAGCCGCGAAGAGGCGCTGCTGTACGAGGCGGTCCGCCGTTCTGCGATCGACAAGCTGAGAGGTGAAGGCGCAAGCAACAAGCTCGCGGTGCTCGCGGAGCTGACCCGGCTGCGGCGCCTGTGCTGCGATGCGCGCCTGGTGGTGCCCGAGGCCAACGTCGAAAGCTCGAAGCTCGAGGCCCTCTTGCAGCTCATGCAAGAATTGACCGCCTCGGGGCACCGCGCCCTGATTTTCAGCCAATTCGTCGATGTTCTCAAGCTGGCCGGGAAAGCCTTGGAGGCGGGCGGCTTGAGCTACCAATACCTGGACGGCTCTTGCACGACGAAGCAGCGGGCGGCTGCTGTCGATGCTTTTCAGGCCGGCAGCGGTGACGCCTTCTTGATCAGCCTCAAGGCCGGCGGCTTTGGGCTGAACTTGACCGCGGCAGATTACGTGATCCACGTCGACCCATGGTGGAATCCGGCGGCGGAGGCCCAGGCGACCGATCGCGCGCATCGCATCGGTCAGCAAAACCCCGTCACTCTCTACCGCCTCGTGGCCAAAGGGACGATTGAAGAGCGAATCATCGCGCTTCATCGCAGCAAGCGCGACCTCGCCGAATCTCTCCTGGCCGAAAGCGACCAAGCCGCGGCCCTCTCGAGCGCCGAGCTCCGCGCGCTACTCGACGCATGATGCTCGGCGCAACGTCGTGCACGATAGCAGGCCGAGGCGTCGCCCGCCTTCAGGACTCGTATCGGTAAAAGCTCGCGACGAGCCCGGTGCCGCCCGCCAGCGTGGCGACAACCATTCGCTCTGATTCAGGGCGGCCCGCCGCAGAAGCCCTCTTGGCATTGGGCTATCAGCGCAGCCGAGCATACGTCGCAGCTCTCGTCCTCACAGTCGTTGGCCGCGCTCCTTACGTTTTTCGAACCGCTGGACGCCGCCGCGGTCTTGTTGAGCTGCATTTGGCCGCAGAACGCGTCCCGCACGTGGCAACCCACGGTCACCACCGTGCAATCCTCACTCGACTCACAAGCCAGGTGCGCAGGCTCGACCAGAAAGGAGTGCATCGCGTCTGTCTCGTCCTGACAATCCTTGCAGCCCACGTGAGTGGCCCCCAACAGCAGTGACAGTGCCCACAACAACGCGTTTTTTGCCACGCTCTCTCCTCCTCGCCGAGTGTACCTCGCATCCCCATCACGCAAGCGATGCGCCCCGACCTCGCCGCGCCTTCAACCTCCACGATGAGCTCGCCTCGAGAACCTAAAGTGGCGGCGCCAGGCCCCTTTATTGGCTGACGTGAATGGGAGCGTGAACGTGAGCGCCGCTAACGGCTTGCTGGCGTCGTCGCGTTCGTGCGCGGTTGCAACGGCTGGCCGTGCGAGCCATCGCGGCGCACGATGAATGTTCGAGCGCTGGCCACGTCGTTCCGATTGCGCGCGATCACTCGAAGCACGTTGATGCCCGGTGCGAGCAGTACGTCTGCTTCGAAAGGAAGAACTTCGGCGGAAGGGCTCGCGCGCCGATAGAGTACCTTGCGCTCGTTGGCGAACACGCGCACGTCCTGGATCCCGTCACGCCCTCTGACTATCGCCTTGATTGGGATTCGTTCGGTTCGCCGCGTGAGGGACAGGTTTCCGATTTCTATCGAGACTGGGCTTTGCAGCGGCGGCCCAGAGGCTGCTTGCGATCGCGCCAGAGTGATTGGATGGAGCTCGGTGGGCGCCGGCGCTTCCCCCTGCTGGGCCCTGAAGGCGATCTTGACGATGTCCTCCCGGTCAGCGTGACTCATCGAGAGACGACACGCCGCTCGAACTGCGCCTCGCAATCCTTCCGTCGGGAAGCTTGCTCCATCGCATTGACCGAACGAGACGCTACGGGTCACCGTCTGTGCCGGTCCGACGTAACCGAATAGCAGTTCCTTTTCATGATAGTCCGCGTTCTGACTCTGCGTGATTGCACGAACTTGGTACGCCGGCATCCTCGACCGATTGGTCACCGAGACCACGAGGGTCATGATTTCGCCCGCAGCGGCAGTATCATGCGCACGATCCGTCGTTACCCTCACGGCGAAGTCGCTCGATTCAGGGCCGTCGGTCGTGCTGCTGGGGCGCGAACGCCAATCGATCCCTAACGCCTGGAGCTGTGCTCCCAACGCGGCCATCTCTTGCTCCCGGAGCCGTTGCAGGAACGTTCGCACCGAAGCGATTTGCTTCGAGCGACCTCCCTCGGGAAGCTGGGCAACCAGGTCCGTCGCTAGGCGCAGCGCAAAATCCGCTTCGGCGCGGCGCGGGCTTTGCTCGCCGATGTCGATGGTCTCCAAAGAGTCCGCGCCAGAAGCGGCGTACCAGATGCTGGCAGCAGGTTGGTTCTGAGGCTTCGAGTCCGGGAACAGCTGGTGGCGCTCGTGCGCGCGCACGCGTTCGAACGGGGCGAAAAAGCGCGACTGCAAGGGCTCGATACGCGCCGCCTTGAGCTCGATGTCCGGGACGACACCGACGCCTTGTACGGTGGTTCCTGCGGGGGCCTGGAACTCGGCGATCGTGAGCTTTACGGCTGCGTTGGCAACGTTCGGGAACACTAGCTGGACCTTGCCGGAACCGAAGGATGTTTCACCGACGATCATCGCGCGCTCGTTCTTCTGAAGGGCGCTGGCGATGAGCTCGCTTCCGCTCGCCGTGATCGCATTCGTCAGAAGCACCAGCGGACAGCCCGGCTCCGTTCCGTCGTTGCGAGCCTTCTTCTCCTCGTTGCCCTCCGCAGCGCCCCGCACGAGGGCGACCGACCCTTCTTTCAGAAAAGCGTCGGCTAGTTTCACTGATTCGGCGAACATGCCTCCCTGGCTGTCTCGCAAATCCAAGACGAGCCCCGCGAGTGCACCACGCTCGCCAAAACTCTCGAGCGCCCGGGAGAGCTCGTCGGACGTGGACGGATCGATGTGCTTGATACGAATGTAGCCGATGCCGGGTCGCAGCTGGCGTGATTCGAGCGACGCGATCGTAACGCCACCGCGCCTCATCTCGAGCCGCTTTTCTCCTTGCTCGCTCTTTTCGCCAGAGCGCCGCACCAACAGGCTCACGCGCGAACCTACTGGTCCTCGCAAATTGTCCAGCGCCTCGTCCAATGTCATGTCTCGGACGAGCTTGTCGTCTATCTGCGTGATGATATCGCTGCGTTGCAGTCCGGCTCTACTCCCGACGGAGCCGGAGACCACGCGCTGCACAATGAGCGACCCGTTACGCAAGGACACCGCGACACCGACCCCCGCTGAGCGGGACGCGCCTGTGTCAATCCAGCAACTCTGTCGGTCCAGGGCTTCGAGCAGACCCTTTCCGGCGGAAATCTCCAGGTCGCGCAAAACGAGCCGTTCGGTCGGCAGCGACGAGCGGAGGAAGGCGAACACCTCTCGCAGCCGTGCCGCCACATCCCAAAGGCCGTGCACCTTGGACAGCTCGAACGACAGGGTACGCTCCTCGGCCTGTATCACCACGACTCCGCTCACGTCGTCGTTAGAAACGACGACAGGCGCGACATCCCGCTCGAGCTGGATGAGCGCTCCTACGAACAACTCGCCGGGCCTGAGGCGCGCAGGATCCACGTACTTGTCGTGAACGAGCCTGAGCGTCGTATTCAACGCCGGCAAAGGGCCGCTCTCGGTTTCTTCACGGCCCCCCGCCACACTTGCGGCCAACCCCGCGCAAACCAGCATACCTCCGCAGACCAGCCTTCTCATGACAGCAGGAGTTTCGCCGTTCTCGATGCAAGGGTCCACCAAGTTTCGTCCTTCGAGAACGTCACGCTACCCGAATCGCCAACATCACCGAACCGGCGCCGTTTACGCGATCGTTCACCGCCTTCGCCTCACAATCCAACAGGGGCGTGACCGGGGCAGGCGAAGGGGCGGAGACGGTTTCCCCGGACCTAACGCTCGCGGAATTGCGCGGTGCTTCAGACAGCGTTTGGGTGACAGAACTCGCACCTGCACGACTTCGAGGTCGAGGGCGTCCGATTCGGTATGGTCGACGTCGAGTTGGGCCGTCAGTCGCGACGTCGCTACACCTGGCCATGGCATCATCCTCGAGCCGCTCGACATCCGTACGCATCGAGGCGATGTCGTGACCCACGACAGCGTCCAGGCCCAACTGTCCGCGCTCGCGGCGCCCGCGTCTGGTCGGCTCCGGAAACGCGCGCCAAGCTACGCTCGCTGGTGCCGGGTATCGCCTCAGTAAGTTGGTGCTCCCGGCTGCGACGCAGATGATCGGCGCGTGGCTGTTCGATCTCGGAGGCGCAGCGGCCCCTGCTCCGCGGTACCTTAGAGTCGTTGCTGAGTTGCTGTTGGTCCAGCTAACGGAACCAACGAACGATCTTCTCGAGCTGTTCGTGGGTAAACTGTTGGGCGAGGAAATCGTTCAGCTTGCGGGGCTCAGGATCCCGCCGGATCGGTTCCACTCGCTCTTCCCAAGTTTCGTAGTCCGCTGGGTCCTCGAACGTTAAGACGCCGATTCCGTGTTTTTTTGCTTCGGCACTCACTTCGAGCAGAATCTCCTCGAGTGAGTCAGCAAGGCGTTCGGGCACATGCAGCAGCGCATACGACTTCGTCGCCGAGCGAAGGTGCGCAAGGGCCTCATACACGCACGTTACGTCGATTGTATCGCTCGGTTTGATCTCGAAGGTGATGACGTCGAAGTGGCGCCCAGGGACGTACGGATAGGTCGACAAGGTTGCAACGGTGACGTCGGGCCGAGTCCATCGTCCGCCAGTTGAGCGGCGCCCTTGCTCCCACGCCGAAGGCGCGCCCACGTCCCCCGGCCGAAGGCCGTCCACGTCCACGTCCCCACCCCGCTCCCGCTCGCGCCCAAGGCGCGGCGCCCCCGCCGTGGCCCTTCGCCTGTCGTCTCTCGCGCGCCCAGCGGTACCGACCGCCGCCACATCAGCCTTCTGCGAGCTTGGCTGCGCCTCGGCAGCCCCTCGCCAGCTCATCTTCATCAAAGAGCTTTTTGGATCAGCTCCGCGCGCACTAGCGGCACGAACATGGGGTCGAAGGTGACCTCCGGCGTGATGCCGCTTTGAAATGCGTAAGAGACGCGGAGCGATACGCGCGTGCCGCGCAGCGCGCCTTTGACCATCAGCTCTGCGGCGCGCACGCCGATGCGCTCTTCTAGCAATGCGCGAGGCGTTTGCTTCGCTTGGCGCAAGACCTTGGGGCTGCTCCAGGCGCCGAGCACGAACGCGATGGTGGGAGGCGACGCGCCGGCGGGTAGCGCGGCCAGCGCCTTGGCGAGCGCGCTGCGTTGCGGATCTTTCTTGGCGTCCCACTCCAAGACCAGCTTTTCGGCGCGGATGAGCAGCAAGAGATCGGCGGCGGGGCCGGGCAATGACTCGATCTCGGCGGCCTTGCGCAAGACGCCCAGCGCTTCTTCGCTCCGGCCCAGGCGCTCGAACGCGCCGGCCGCGTCCAACACCGCGCGCAGCGCCAGCTCGGGCGGCAACGCTTCGCCTATCAGTTGCCCTGCAACCTGGGCCAGCGCGCGGTGGGTGCGCTCGCTGGGCGCCGTGGCTGCTTCCAGCTCGGCCAGCAAGAGCACGGCGCTCGCGCTCTCGGTGCTGCCCTTGGGAGACAGCGAGAGTTGCTCGGCCAACGCGGCCTTGGCGGCCTCGAGCACGCTCGGGTCCGGGCTGCTGACGGCTTCCCAAGCCAAAAGGCCGGCTCTTGCACCCACGAGTGGCGGCGGCGCCGACGGCGGCAATAGCGCCAAAACCGGCTGATCGGAAGCGAGCACGGCACCTACGGCGAGACGGGGCGCGGGCGCTTCGACCCCGAGCGCTCCGAACCACAGCTCTTGCTTGCGATTGGCGTCGATCTGAGGCCGTGCGCCGCGCGACATGTGTAGCCCCGCCGTGACGCCCGCCGAGAGCGCGGCCGCGAACACGCCCAGCGGCTTTTGCTCGGGCAGCTCGCGCAGCACGCTCGAGAGGGCTTGATAACGATCGCCGAAGTCGCGCTCGAGCGACGCTGGGTCGGAAGCTTTGGCCAGCGACGTGACCCAGGGCACGACGTGCGCGAGCCCGATGTACGCTTCGGCCGAAGCGGCGTCGCGACCCGCGCCCGATTGCCAGGCCAGATCCATGTCGCTGAGCGCGGGCTGCAGGCCGCTGCGCACCGTGACCGCGTCTGCGCACAGGCGTGGTGAGCCAACCTGTGGCGCCAAACCGGGGCAAGCGGTGCCGTCGGCGGCCACGATGGCCAGCGCCGCTGCTACGCGCAAGTCGACCTTGGCGCGGCTGGCCACGGGCTCGAGCGCGCGCCGCGCGTCGGCGTAACGCCCGAGCTCGAGCAGCGCCCAACCCTTGACGAGAGCGTCGTTGCTGCTCCGCGCTTGCAGCGCTCTCTGGAGACGTTGCAGCCGGCCCTGCTCGGGCGCGTCGGGGGGAACGTCCCGGCGCGCCGCGCTGAAGCAGGGCTCGTCTTGCGCGAAGGCGCAGGCCGCGGCCAACCGAGACAACACGGCCGGGTTGGGGTCGCTGGCCGCCCAGGTTTCGAGCGCTAAACGCGCCACCTCGGGCCGTTCGGCCGCGATGCTGGCGCGCTCTATCGCGCTCAGCAGCGCGGGCAGCTGGGACGCGGTGGCGTTGGCCACGTCCAGCACGCTGTCGCGCAGAAAGTGCTGCGCGGCGCGGGCGGCGAGATCGTGAGCGAGCTGCACCGCGCGCCGCCGCTCGTCGTCAGTGCTCTGCGGAGAAGGCTCGAACGCGGATGGCAACTCTTGGGTGGCGGCAGAAGTGGTGGCCAGCGCCAAGAGCGCGCCCGGCGAGCTGCCACCCGCTTTCAGGTGCAACAGCGGCACGGCCTGCGCCAGCTCGCCGCGCAGCACTTGCTCGCGCTGATCCGGCGCGAGGCTCTTCAAGCGAGTGTCGAGCAGGGATTGCGCCGCCGGCGGCAGCAAGTCGAGCACGGGCGCGGGGCGCGGGGTGGCCCGCAGCAGCACGAGCAGCCGATCTTTGGGCGGCTTGGGCGCTGGAGCAGGAGCCGCGCTCTGGCGCGTTGACGCGGCCGGCGCCTTCGCGGCTGGCGGGGCCGCGCAAGCGCTCGCGAGCGAAAGCGCCAGCGCCGAGGCCACCCCGAAAGGACCCGAGCTGAAGCGGTAGCGTTGGCCCATCAGAACCTGAAGCGCCCGAGGAAGTACAAGCTGCGCGCGTCGGCGGTGCCGCCGTCGCCCACGAGGTGGTGAAAACGGAAGGAAAATCCGATATCCACGTTGCGCGCCACGTCGAACAAGATGCCGCCTTCCAGCGGCAGCGCGAGGTGGTCGAAGAAGCCGTCGAACGGCCCCCCGACGCCGCTGCCCACGAACGGCACGACCACGTCGGTGGCTTGGAAATAGAACCAAAACGGCAGGTTGAGGCTCTCTCTATTGTTGCCCTGCCGACGGTGGTTGAGGCCGATGTACACCGATGGGTCGAACACGAAGGCGGTGACGTCACCCAGGTTCACGCGCCCGAGCACGCCGCCCTGCACACCGATCACGAAGGGATCGAAGCTGCCGATGGGAACGCCGGCGTGCAGATCGAGCTCGAACTTGTTCGAGCCGGTCAGGTAGTAGAGCAGGTCGAAGCCGGCGTCGTTGTACGGTTTGTCGCAGCCGTTGAGGCACAAGCCGTCGCGGTGCGAAATGCCGAGCGACAAGTCGTCGGTCACGGCCCAGTAGAAGTGCGGGGCAATCTTGACGGGCTTGAAGAAGCTGTCACGCGACGCGTTGATTTCCATCATCGCGGGGCGCGCTGGATCGCCGGTCAGCTCGAACGAGCCCTTGGGCATCAAGAAGCTCTTGCGCGTCCATTCTTCGGCGTGCGCCGACTGCGCTGCGAACAGACAAGATACGGCCAAGACGGCGCCGAAAGCCTTTTTGAAGCTCATCGGTCGCCATCCTAGTCATCGGAGGCCTATTGTCGACTTTTCCAGCCTAACGCCGGCTTTCAGCCCGGCGTCAGCATGATGGGGTAAGCGACCGTGACGATGCCGCCTTCCGGCGTTGGAAACGACAAGCCGTAGAACGCCGCCGCGACGCACGACTTTACGCTGGCGTCCGGCAAGTCACCGCCGGCCGAGACGTTGCTCACCGCGCCGTCGCTGCCGATCACGAAGCGGGCTACCACCCGCCCTTCGAGGTTGGGGTTCGCGCGTAGCCCGCTCTCGTAGCAGTTGCGGAAGCGGCCGAAATTCTGGCGCACGATGCGCTGAATCACGTCCGGCGGCAGACGACCGCTCACCTTCGTGTCACCGACGGGCGTGATCTTGACGCCGTGCGGCTTGTACGTGCCATTCAGGCGCCCCAGTGAGCTGCCCATGCCGTTGCCGCCGCAGCTCGTGCCCATGCACGTGCCGACGCGGTCGATCCCGACGCCGAAGCCCTTGCCCCCACCACCCAGGCCGAGACCGGACAAGCCGAGCCCGCCATTGCCGGCGCCCTCGCCGAGGTCGTGGCTGAACATGTCGCCCATCGCGTTCATGCTGTCCGGCCCCGTGGCGATGTCGCCCCACGGTGAGCTGGGAGCGCTCGAAGCGTTCAAGGTATTGAGCAGGCCAATGGTGCCGAAATCTTGCGCCTCCTTGAGCATTTCGGCGCGCGAGACGACGCGCTCGGCGCTCTGGCCCTGGATGGCCATGCGCCCGGCCGTCTTCACGGCAGGGTTGCCGGCTTTGCCTTCGGGCCCCTTGTTGCGCTCGGCCGGCTCGCCCTTTTCGCCGCCGCCCGGTTGGCTTGCTTGCGGTTGCTCTTCGCGCTCGCGCTCGGCGCTGGCGTGCAGGTACTGCTGCATCAACTCCAGCCGGTCCTTGTCCAGCTCGTCTTCGGAGCCCCAAGCCATGCTGGGCGTGAGGTACGCCAGTGACGCGACCAACAGGCCTTGCAAGAGAGCGGCCGTCCCCATCGTGACGATGGCCGAGCGCTCGACGCCCAGCGCCGCGCGCGGCACCCTCTCGGGCTTCTCGCTACCGGCGACGCGAAATGTCACTCCGGACGCTTCGATGAGCACGACGCGCTCTTGGCGCAGCTCGATGCCGCGAGCGCCCGGCGCTACCTCCGAGCAATCGACGATGATGGCGCTCGCGTCCACGAGGCGCCCCTTCTCGAGCACGCGCGGCGTCTCGTTCGCGCCGAAGATTGCCAACGGCGTGCCAGCCCGCAACGTGACAATTTCGCGCCGCTCAGTGCCAAGACGCTCGGAGGACAGCGCAAAATCGACCCGACCGGCCGCGCTAGTACCGGCGCCGCCGGAGCCGCCCACCTCGCCGACCGCGTAAGGGCGCGGTGGCGCGAGCTGCGCCACGGCCAGCACGTTGCTTCCCCAAAGCACCGTCACTTCCAGCGACTCGGCCGGCGCGGCGTGGGGGTTGGCGGGCTCGACGAGCGGGGGCTCGGGCTCGCTCTTCAAAAAGGGGTTGTGGGAGGCAGCAAATACACGATGGTCGAACACGGCTGGCGCGCCAGCCGCTGGATGCAGCGATGCCATAACGATTTCTCCTCGAGTTGGGTGACGTCGCCGCGACCACGAGCAACCGGGGCCACGTTTACTAGCCGGCCCTGCTCGCTAGCGAGCTGCCGTCCCGAACGTCACGCTAGGGCCAGACATGGCCTTCGCCGCGAAGTTCCCGGAGCCCGTGTTTTTCCGCCTTCTACCCACAACCGCTCACCCCAGGGCAGGGCGCTCGGGCGCCGCGACCCATGTCGGAGGAGCCCTCACGTGATGCTTGTTGCGACCCGGCCTAAAGGAGGCGGCAAAGGTTGCCGTTCCCAGTGTGGGTCAATGCGTGTATGGGAACGGCCGAGCGCCAGACAGACAACTTCCAGGCAACTGGCTAGAGCGTTCGCGCGGTCGCAACAACGGCGCGAGGCGCTCGAGATGGCGAGTCGCGATAGCCGCGAAAAATCCAGTCGGTGCGGCAAACTTGACGTGTTACGATGAAGGGTTGAAGGGCTGTTCTTGAGCGACAACCGCAAGCTCGGTGGCTACGATGAAGAATCTGACGATCGAACGGCGATCGTCAGCCTCAAGGAGCTGAAAGCTCCGCGCAGGCAATCCAAAGATCGCCACCTGCTCGTGCGCGTGCGCGGCGCCGAGCTGGGGCGGGTCACGTTGCTCTCGCCCGAGCTCGTGCGCGTCGGGCGCAGCCAAGATTCCGAGCTCTTTCTGTCCGATGACGGCGTGAGCCGTCGCCACGCCAGCCTGCAGCGCGTCGGCAGCTCGTACATCGTCAAAGACGAAGGCAGCGCCAACGGTACGTTCGTGGGCGGCGTGAAGGTCGACAGCCACGAGCTGAAGGACGGAGACGTCATCCAGTTCGGCCCAACCGCAGTCTTCCGCTACACGTTGAGCGACGAAGGGCAAGAGGCGCTGCTACGCCAGCTGTACGACGCCAGCGTCACCGACGCCCTCACGGGCGCGCACAACCGTGAGCACTTCGATACGCAGCTGCGGGCGGAGCTGTCTTACGCGCGGCGTCACCACACGGACGTCTCGCTCGTCATCTTCGACGCCGACCACTTCAAGAAGGTCAACGACACGTATGGCCATCAAGTCGGCGATGCCGTGCTGATGCAAATTGCCAACGTGGTCCGCGGCATGGTGCGCAGCGAAGACGTGTTCGCT
>Ga0164241_10001538_pt1 | contig 27973 bp, 28 predicted proteins | sample OricomyardsoilBY_FD_108780 | JGI IMG/M metagenome (GOLD analysis project Ga0164241, IMG submission 108780) | Backyard soil microbial communities from Emeryville, California, USA - Original compost - Back yard soil (BY) | ecosystem: Environmental > Terrestrial > Soil > Unclassified | place: USA... | reverse complement strand
TCCTGGCGGGTGCGCTCGGCGGTGCCGACGTGCGGATCGTCGAGGACGGCTGGCGGATGGTGCACGCGCGGCTGTGGCGCGACGAGCGCGCGCGGCTGGCGGATCTCGCCAGCCCGCTGATGGCGCTGCTCGCGCTGCGGTCCGACGGCTTCGCCGCGGTCGCGGCCGAGCTGTAGGCACGGCGCACGGCGCACGGCGCGCGGCAGTCGGGTAGCGGCGCGACCCCTCGCGTCGTCAGTCGTCGTTGCTGACCGCGGTGACGGCGGCGAGCGCGTCGGCGTCCCCGACCGGCGGGGTGAGGGCGAGCCGTGCGATCGCGGGCGCCATCTCCGGGAGCTTCATGCCGCGCCCCGCCGCGATCTCGTCCGCGCACAGCGCCAGCACGAGGCCGACGGCGAGCTGCGCCTCGAGCTCGGCGCCGATGCCGTCCCGCAGCGGCGCGATCCGGAAGGCCGCGGCCATCATCGCCACGAACGTGCCGATCGCGCGGTCGCGCTCGGCGATCGCGTCGCCCCCCGCGCTGACGACCTCGACGAGCGCGACGGCGGAGTAGGTCGGCTCCTCGGCGAGGAACTCGGTGAACGCCTGGAGGCCGGCGACGAAGCCCTCGCGCCAGTCCGAGCGGCTGCCGAAGGCGAGCAGGGTGGCGGCGATCGCACCCTCGGCCCCGAGCGCGATCGCCGCGCGGAACGCCTCGGGGATCGAACTGAAGTGCTCGTAGAACGAGCGTCGCGAGGTCGCCGCCTCGGCGACGACGCTGGCCACGGTCAGCGCGTCGTAGCCGTCGCGCGCGGTCACGGCGGCGACCGCGTCGAGCAGGCGGTCGCGGACGTTGTGGGCGACGAAGTCGCGCGGCTCGCGCTTCGGGCCCGGGGGCAGCCCGCGGCGCCCCGACGGCGCCACGGGGACGAGCGTCCCCGGCGCCTGCCCGCGACGCCGCGACGGGCGGCGCACGGGCGCCTCCGGCGGCGGCGGGGCGTTGGCGCCCATCAGCGGCGCGAACGAGGCGACCCAGCGGGCGACGTCCTCGCTGATCGCGGGAAGCTCGGCGAGCCGGTCGTCGCGGATGTGGTCGATGAGCAGGATCTCGAGCGAGCCGCAGACGCCGGCGGCGACCATCCGCGCCGTCGGCGACGGCTTGCGCGCGACGCCGAACGCGTGCAGCGTCAGCGCGTGGAGCGACCGGAGCGCCTCGCGGTGTTGCGCGCGCGCGGCGTCGCCGGCCGAGCGGCTCTCGATCAGCGCGACGCGCGCCGCGTCGGGCTCGGCGGCCACGGTCTCGAACAGGAGCCTCACGAGCGTCTGGGCGCGCTCGTCGGTGGTGCCCGTCAGCCGCTCCGGCCGGCTCATCCTCTCGACCATCACGGCGAGGATCGCGGCGTGCGCGGCGAGGAAGCACTGCTCCTTGTCGGTGAACCGCGTGTAGAAGGTGCTGCGCGCCGTGCCGGACCGCTTGATGACGTCCGCCACCGACGTCGCGCGGTAGCCCCGCTCCGCCACCGAGGCGGTCATCGCGAGCAGGAGGGAGGTGCTGGTGTCGGTCGGACCCTGACCGCGTGGGGGCTGCTGCGGGCGCGCAGGCATGTGCGAGGTGAACGTTATCGGAAGGAACGCTGTCGTCTTTTGTGGCGAATCCGCCCGTACACTGATCGGTACGATACTGTCCGCGCACGTGAAAGGGGTGGACGTGCTCTCAGGACGACGGCGCTCTCTCCGCATTGGGTGAGCGTCTCCGGCACTCGCACCACGCATCGGCGGGAATGTCCGAAGTCGGTCCTTGACAAGTTCGGTACGCATCTGTTTGATGCGCGACACGGAAAACGCAGCCGTGTCCAGATTGGTCCGGGAGCGTTGCGGCGGGTGACCGCCGTCACTTAGAGAGAGGGAGAGAGCAATGCGCAGCATCCGCAGGATCAGCAGTGCGGTCGGCTTGGCGGTGGCCCTCGGGGCACTTGCCGGCGCGACGTCGGCCTCGGCCGCGACGATCGGGCCGGCGGGGACCGCGTTCACCGGCTGGGGCTCCGGCGAGCAGGTCTACTCGATCACCAGCAGCAACAAGTTCCGCTGCAACCAGGCGAAGTTCACCGGCACCACGCCGAGCCCGGCGACCTCGAGCGTCTCGGTCACCGCGAGCTTCGGGGCGGCCACCGGCGTCAGCGGCGCCTGGTGTCGCTGGTACGTGGGCGGCAGCTACATGACGACGCCGGTCACGACGTCGGACCCCTGGACGCTGACGGCGTCGTCGTTCAACGCGCTCGACGGCACGTTCACCGGCACGATGACGACCGGCACGATGACCACTGCGATCGGCGCGACCTGCCGGCTGACGTTCCCGGCCGGGACGACGCTGAACGTGTCGGGGCTGAACGACCCGGAGGGCCTGTCGCTGGCGATGTCGGCGGCCTACCGGACGTACACGTCGACCGGCTGCGGGGCGCTCGGCATCCCCGCGACCGGGTCGACCGGCGCGTACTCCGGCAGCGTCTGGGTGGAGGGCATCTCCGTCAGCTGACGGAGGGGCGGGCGGCGGCCGGAGCACCGGTCGCCGCCCGCGCCCATCTGTTCGTAATCACTGGGAACCGAGGGACGAGGATCAGGTCATGAGGACGAAGCGCATCACGGATTCGGCGGGCAACGGAGCGAGCGGGAGGCGAGGCCGGTGGGCGCCGCCACTGCTCGCGCTGACCGCGCTCCTGGCCCTCGCGGCGCCGGCGGGCGCGGCCGGCACGTCTGACGGCCGCGTCTACGAGCGGGTCTCGCCGCTGGCGAAGTACGGCACGCCGGCCGGGGCCGGGGGCCTCGACGCGCCGCTGTACGCGAGGGCGTCGCGGGACGGCCAGAGCGTCCTCTACTCCGTGGTGGGTCCGCTCGACCACGCCACGCGGGGCATGCAGAACCACGCGCTCGGCCGGCGCACCGCGACGGGCTGGTCGGAGGAGAGCCCGCTGCCCTTCCCCAGGACGGAAGCCCTCAACTGGTCCGACTACCTGGTGACCAACATCCAGCCGTCCGCAGATCTCGACAGCTTCATCTTCGAGATGCAGAACGGCGGCATCGTCCCCGGGAACCCGCAGGTGTACGTCCCCGCCGGCGATCCGGGCGCGCAGGGCCTCTACCAGACCTCCGGCGCCGGAGGCGCGGTCACCTGGCTGAGCCAACCGGTCCTCCAGGCGCCGTTCCCGGCCGTGGGCTCGATCATCTACTCGGCGTTCTACTTCGTGGGCGGGTCCCAGGACCTCAAGACGTCCTACTTCAGCTACTACGGAACGCTCGTGCCGGAGGACGCGCCGCGCGCGCCGCACGTCTCGACGGACCCCCAGAACTCGCCCAAGGGCCTCTACCGGTACTCCAACGGCCACCTCGAGGCGGCCGGGGTGCTGCCCGACGGCACGGTGGATCCGTACGGCGCGATCCCGGCGGGCTCGAGCGCGCGGCGCACGGGCAACCCCCAGAACACGCTCGACTTCCGCAACCAGGTCTCCGAGGACGGATCGCGGGCGCTGTTCGTCAGCCCCGACCCGTGGGCCGTCCCGGCCAGCCCGGACGCGCCGCAGCTCTACGTGCGCAAGGACGACCGCACCACGGCGCTGATCTCGAAGTCGGCCGTCACCGGGCTGCCGGCCGAGCACGGGGTGCTCGCCCAGAACACCTTCGGGGCCTCGCAGTCGTTCGCGTACGGCGCGCGCGACGGCTCCCACGTGTACTTCGAGTCCTCCGACGGGCTGACCGCGGACGCGCCCGCCTACGTCGAGTTCCAGAAGAACGCCTACCTCTACGACGTCGATCACGACACCCTGACGTACCTCGGCCCGGACGTGTCCGGAGACGTGATCGCCGCGTCGGACGACCTGTCGCGCTTCCTGTACGCCGACCTCACCGGAGTTCCCAACCCGGGGGACGGGTCGCTGGGCCTGTGGGATCACGGCCACGCCAAGTCGCTCGCCACGCGGGCGCTGCCGGCCTCGTACAACGCCGGCGTCGCCGTCCAGGGCCGGGCGACCGCCGACGGCTCGGTGTTCGTGTTCCAGGCCAACTCGCCGCTCTACGCGGGCGTCAACCAGACGCTGGGAACGCAGGAGGTCTACCGCTACGAGGTGGCCTCCGACACGATGCGCTGCCTGAGCTGCCCGCCGGCCGGGGTGGCTCCGGTGGACCAGCCCCGCAGCGGCTCGGTCCTCTCGCACTACGGCGGGAGCGACCCGCTGCCCGGCAACGCCGGCGGCCAGCTGCAGGACACGCGGGGCATCTCGACCGACGGCAAGCGGGTGTTCTTCGACACGGCGAACCCGCTGGTGCCGCGTGACACCAACGGCGTGCGCGACGTCTACGTCTGGGAGGACGGGGCCGCGCACCTGATCTCCACGGGCCTGAGCTCGGAGGACTCGAACATCCTCGACAGCAGCGCGTCCGGGGACGACGTGTTCTTCGCCACCACCGAGGGGATCGACCCGGCCGACGTGGACGAGGAGTACGACGTCTACGACGCGCGCGTCGGGGGTGGGTTCCCGGAAGGGGTCGCCCCGCCGACCTGCGCGTCGAACTGCCGGCCGGCGGCCACGCCCGCGGCACCGGCGGCACCGGCGGCGACGATCTCGTTCGCCGGTACCGGCAACCTGCCGCTCGCGGCCCGCAAGGCCGTGACGGTCAGCGTCACGAAGAAGGTGGTCAAGGGCCGCACGGTGACGCTGTCGGTCCGCGCGCCGGGCGTTGGCTCGCTCTCCGCGACGGGTGCGGGGCTGCGGACCGCGCGACGTGCGGTGATCAAGGCCGGGACGTACCGGCTGACGCTCACGCTGACGCAACAGGCCCGCCGGCAGCTGACGCGGAAGCGAACGCTGAAGGTCCGGATCCTCGTCCGCTACCGGCCCGTCACCGGCGTGGCGGCGACGAAGACCGTCTCCCTGACGGTCAAGGCATAGGCGACATGTCCACTTCCACGGAGATCAACCCGATGAACCCCTCGACGACCCGTCGCTTCCCTGTGCGCGCCGTGACCCTCGCCGTCCTGGCCGTGATCGCCTTCGCGATCGTGGGTCAGGACCGCGCACAGGCGGACGTGTTCGGCTTCCAGCCGAACAGCTTCACGATGACGACGACGAACGCCCGGGCCGGCGCCCACGGCGATCTGACGACGGCCTTCGCGCTGAACCTGGCCGCTCCGGCGACGCCCGTCGCCACGCCGAAGAACCTCGTCGTCGACCTCCCGCCCGGGGTCATCGGCGACACGAAGGCGGCGCCCACCTGCTCGATCGCGAAGGTCCGCGGCGGCCTGCCTCCGTACGGGTGCCCGCCGAACACGGCGGTCGGGTACGCGGCGATCGACATCGCCTTCCCGGGGTTCGGCACCTCCGACACGATGTTCTCGATGATCTACAACATCGCGCCCGCCGAGGGCGAGGCGGCGGCGTTCGCCTTCGCGCTCGCCGCGACGACGGTGCGCCTGGGGGCCAAGGTGCGCACGGGCTCCGACTACGGCATCCGGATGACGTCGGGCCAGATCTCCGAGCAGCTGCTGCTGCTCGGCGGCACGATCACGTTCTGGGGGGTGCCCGCCGACCACACGGGTCCGGGTCCGATGCGGGACTTCGCCGGCAACTACTTCGGCGACCCCGGCCCCGATCTGCGCAAGCCGTTCCTCAGCAACCCGACGTCGTGCACCGGCGCGCCCCTGCCGGCGACCCTGTCGTCCACCGCCTGGGTGGCGCCGGAGACGGTCGTCACCGCGGAGACGTCGATCGCGCTGATGACCAACTGCGATGACCTGACGTTCGACCCGGCGATGAAGGTCCGGCCCGACAACGACGAGGCCGGCGCTCCCGCCGGATACACGTTCGACCTGTCGGTGCCGCAGAGCGACAGCCCCAACGGGCTGGCGACTCCCCACCTGCGCAAGGCGGTCGTGAAGCTGCCGGAGGGCGTGACGGTCTCGGCGTCGGCGGCGAACGGGCTGCAGGCCTGCTCGGACTCGGGCGTCGGCATCGGCTCGGCCGGCGCGCCGAGCTGCCCGGACGCGTCGAAGATCGGCTCGGTGCGGATCGAGACCCCCGTGCTCGAGGATCCGCTCGTCGGCGCCGTGTACCTCGGCGAGCAGCGACCCAACCAGCTGCTGCGCATGTTCATCGTCGCCGAGGGCGGCGGCGTGATGGTGAAGCTGCCGGGCATCGCGACGCCGGATCCGAAGACGGGCCAGCTCACGCTGACCTTCGACGACAACCCGCAGCTGCCGTTCAGCCTCCTGCACATCGAGCTCGACGGCGGCCCGCAGGCGCCGCTGGCGAACCCGGAGGCGTGCGGGACGAAGACGACCGAGTGGGACATGACGCCCTGGTCGTCGACGACGGCGACCCACGGGACGGACTCGTTCGCGATCGCCTGCAAGCCGGGCCTCGGCGGGTTCGCCCCGGCGTTCTCGGCGGGCTCGATCAACCCCACGGGCGGCGCGTTCTCGCCGCTGGCGATCGGCATCACCAAGCCGGCGGGCAACACCGACCTCTCCGGTGTGCAGATGCAGCTGCCGGAGGGCCTGCTCGCGCACGTCAAGGGCAACCTCGGCACGCAGGTCGGGACCGTCAAGGCGTTCTCCGGCCCGGGCTCGAGCCCGTACATGCTCCCCGGGAAGGTGTTCCTCGAGGGGCCGTACGGCGACGCGCCGTACTCGCTGAGAATCGTCGTCCCGGCGAAGGCCGGCCCGCTCGATCTCGGCGAGGTGGTCGTGCGCGACAAGCTGTACGTCGATCCGATCGACGCGCACGTGACCGTGGTGTCGGACCCGCTGCCCACGATCCTGATGGGCATCCCGATCCGCCTGCAGCGGCTTGACGTCAACGTCGACAAGCCGGGCTTCATGGTCAACCCGACGTCGTGCGCGGCGAAGGAGATCAAGGCCACGCTGACCTCGGTGGCGGCGCAGACGGTGCCGATCACGACGCGCTTCCAGGTCGGTGACTGCTCGGCGCTCGCGCTCGAGCCGCGGCTCGACATGGCGCTCACCGGCAAGGGCGAGACGAAGGAGGGCAAGCACCCGGGCGTCGAGGCGCTGCTCTCGCAGAAGCCGGGCGGCGCGAACCTGAAGAAGGTCCGCGTGGTGCTCCCGCTGTCGCTGGCGCTCGACCCGGACAACGCCCAGGCGCTGTGCGAGTTCGCCGACGGCTCGAAGGTGACGCCGACGTGCCCGGCGGGCTCGATCGTGGGGCGGGCGACGGCGGTCACGCCGATCTTCGACAAGCCCCTCACGGGTCCGGTGTACTTCGTCAAGAACGTCCGCTACAACGCAAAGGGCGCCCCGATCCGGACGCTGCCGAAGCTGGTGGTGCCGCTCGAGGGCAACGGCGTGAAGCTGACGATCACCGGGACCAGCGCGGTCGACGACGACCACCTGGTGACGACGTTCGACCTGCTGCCGGACGCTCCGGTGTCGGCCTTCTCGCTCAGCCTCGACGGCGGCGCCCACGGCGTCCTGACCGTGACCGGCGACAAGACCGACATCTGCGACGACTCGCAGGTCGCCGATCGCCAGATCGACGGGCAGAACGGCAAGCAGGCCGACGCGGACGTCTACATCGCGACCGCCGGCTGCTCGGTCCGGGTGCTCTCCAAGAAGGTCACCGCGAACGCCGTCACGCTCAGGATCGGCGGGCTCGGAGCCGGCAAGGTCACGGTGACCGGCGCCGGCGTCAGGAAGACCAGCCGCACGATCGCCAAGAGCACGGTCGCGACGGTGGTCGCCAAGCGCACGAAGGGCAGCCCCGGACGCGTCACGGTCTCCTTCCTCCCGAAGGGCGCCAAGACGGCCAAGACCGCGACGGCGCGCGTCGCGTCGCGCTGAGCGCGGGAACGTGAGGGCATCGCGGTCCTGCGCGGAGGAGCGGCTCGTCCCGAGGCGGGCGGGCACGGTGCTCGTGCGGCACCACACGGCGAGGCGGCGGCACGACGTGCCGCCGCCGCGCCGGCGTCGCGTGCGCTTGGGGCGGGCCGCGGCGAAGCGGGCCCGGCGGTGGTGACCGAGGGTCGCGCCGCGGAGCGCGGCGTGCGCCGGTCCCTGCGCGGATCGCAGGGCCGGCCGCGCCACGAGGTGGTCGCCGCCCAGCGGGTGCGGCTCCTGCACGCGATGCTGCTCGTCGCGGGCGAAGACGGCTACGCGGCGGCGAGCGTGGAGCGCGTGTGCGCCCGGGCGGGGATGTCGCGCAAGACCGTCTACGAGCTGTTCAAAGGGCGCGACGAGCTGTTCGCGCTGGTGCTGCGGGCGGCGATCGAGGAGACGTGCGCGGTGACCGCCGCGGGGTACGAGGCCGGCGGGCCGTCGTGGCCGCGGCGGGTGCGCTCGGGGGTCGTCGCCGGGCTCGCGCTGGTCGAGCGCGACCCGCACCTCGCGCGGGTCTGCGTGCTCGAGTCGGTCGCGGCCGGCCGCGCCGCGCGGGAGATCCTCCGGGCCTCCGTCGCGCCGCTCGTCGCGCGGATCGCCGAGGGCGGATCCGGGGCGGTCGCCACCGCGCCCGACAACATCGGGCCGGCGCTGCTCGGCAGCGTCCAGGCGATCGTCGGCGAGCACCTCGACAACCGCGAGCGCGGCGAGTCCGACCTCGCCGACCTCGCCCGCCGGATCACGTTCCTGATCGTCGCGCCGTACCGCGGCGCGGCCACGGCGCGGCGCGAGGCGGAAGCGGCCGCGCGCGAGATGGCCGGCCTGGCCGTCGAGCGCCGTACGGCGCGACGTCCGTTCCCCGAGCTCGCCGGCCTGGCGCTGACCGACCGGCGGCGGCGCTGCCTCGCGGCGGTGGCCGAGGGAGCCGCCGCCCGCAGCCTCGCGGTGGCCGAGGTCGTCGGGATCGCCCACCCGGCTCAGGTCTACCGGATCCTGCACCACCTCGAGGACGCTGGGCTGCTGACGAACGTCGGCGCTCGCGGCGCGCACGAGTGGGCCGTGACGGCGACGGGGCTCGCGGCGCTCAAGGCGCTGGAGCGGCCGGCGGAGCCGGAGTGGCTGTTGCGGGCGGCGTCCGCATCCACGCGGTGATCGCGCGGTGCGTCGGCGTCGCGCCGAGGAACGGCGTGAGCGCGAGGTGGGCGACCTCGGGCAGCAGGCTCGGGAGCTCGTGCGCGCGGCCGGCGAGGACGCGCTGCACCGCGAGCTCGCAGATCGCGCCGGCGATCGCCTCCGAGCAGAGCCGCGGCAGCGTCGCGGTCCGCGGGTCGAGCTCGTAGCTCGGGGCGAGGAACATCGCGAACGCGTCGACGCCCTGGTCGAACGCGATCGCCGTGTCGTGGCCGGCGGCGATCGCCTCGACGAAGCCGAGCCGCGCGAAGCCGGACTCCCGCCCGAGGTACACGAGGTAGGCGTGTAGGCCCGCGAGCACGCCCTCCGCCCACGCTCCCTCGGGCGCGCTCGAGTAGCCCGCCCACGAGGCGCCGATCGTGCGCTGCGTGCCGAGCCGGAACGCCGCCCGGAAGCACGCGTGCTTGTCGGTGAAGTGCGCGTAGAACGTCTGCCGCGAGACCCGCGCGCGGCCCACGATCTCGCGGATGCTGGTGCGCGCGTAGCCATGCTCGGCGATCGCGTCGGCCATCGCGATGAGGATCCGCTCGCGCTGGTCCTCGGCGACGGCCGGGCTCTCGCGGGCGCGGGGGCCGGGCGGGAGCGGTCGCAGCGGCGGCCGGGTCGCCGGCGCCGTCACCGCGTGATAGGAGGAACGCGCGCGCCCGCGCGTGCGCACGCGCGCGGGGGAGGAAACCAGGTAGGTCCTGACCCAGGTCCGCAGGTCGTCGGCGAGCTCGACCATCGGCGGCGGCTCGGGGAGGCGCAGGCGCGCCGCGACGATCTTCTGCACGGCGCCGAGCACGGCGAGCAGCCGCAGGTCGACGCGGGCGCGGGCGGTGGCCTCCGACCACTGGGCCGCGAGGCCGGGGAGCAGCCGGGCGCGAGCCTCGGCGGCCTCGACGCCCATCGTCGGGAACTCGACGAAGACGAACCGCGCGGCGGCGGGGTCGTCGTCGATCGCTTGCAGGCCGGCCCCGATCATCGCGGTCAGGCGATCGGAGCGGGCGGCGGACCAGGCGTCGCGCGCGACCGCGGCGAGGCGCTGTGCCTCCTCGCGGAACGCCGTCTCGAGGCACGCGAAGAGGTTGGGGAAGACCGCGTAGAACGCGCCTCTCGAGACCCGCGCGCGGCGCGTGACGTCGGCGACGGTCAGCGACCGGCAGCCCTGCTCGGCCGCGAGCTGCACGGCGGCGGCCAGGAGCCGCTGACGGTGCTCCGCGGCGACCTCCTCCGGGGGGAGGGCGTGCTGTCCACGCGGCAGCGCTCCCGGCGACGGCGCCGGGCGCTCGTTCGCGACGGATGGGGGGAAAGGCATTGACAAGTTGTGTACCAGTATGTTCTTCTACGGCACGGACGTCATGCTGGGTGTCCGCCCGCCGACCGCTCGACCTGTGAACCGACCCGTGGCCGCCCCCGCGCCGACACCTCCCCGCCCGTCCGATCCGTCGGTCGCCGCGCCGCTGGTCGTGGAGACCTACGCGCGCGTCATCGACGACGCGATCGCGGAGGCGACCCGCGCGGTGCTCGCCGCGTCCCACGAGCCCGGCTGCTGGCGCGACCGGCTGCGCGCCGGCCTTCACGCCCTGCTCGAGGTCCTCGAGAACGACCCCGACTTCGCGTGGGACTGGATCTCGGTCCTGCCGACGCTGAAGGACCCCGCCGTCAAGCGGCGCCTCGCTGAGGTCGACGCCAAGCTGGTCGCCGCGATCGCCGCGGCGGCCGACGACGGGGAGGCTCAGTCGCCGTCCGCCGACGCGGCCGCGTGGGCGCTCGAAGCGGCGCGCGACGTCGTCGAGGCGCGGCTCGCGAGCGAGGATCGCCCCCGGCTCACCGACCTCACCGAGGGCCTCACCGCGCTGATCGCCCTCCCGTTCCTCAGCCTGGAGGCCGTGACCCAGGAGCTCGCACGTGTGCCTCTCTCACCACGGCGACCGCTTGCGGCGCGCCCAGCAGGGGTGTGAGCGCGAGGTATGCCAGAGAGGGAGCAAGGGAGGGGAGCTCACCGGCGCGGCCTGTACGGATGTGATGCGCGCAGACCTCCCATGTGCCGCTCGCCACGGCATCGGCCACCAGGGGAAGAGGGGCACCGCACGCGGGTTCCTCCGCGAATCCTTGGACGAGGAACGCGGCGAGGGCCCCGAGAGCCCGGGTCTGGGCCTCATGGCCTATGGCCCCGGCACTGAGCGCGTCGACGAGCGCGACCTTCGCGAACGCGGGTTCCTCGGCGAGGAAGCTGAGCAGGGCGTTCAGGCCGGCGTAGAGGCCCCGCGCGTACTCGCCGGGCGCCATCGACTCCGGTAGCGCCGCCGCGAGCGCGCCGCGCGCGCCGGTGAGCAGGGTCGCGGCGAACGCGTCCTCGGTGCTCGCGAAGCGCTCGTAGACCGTCCGCAGCGAGATCTCGGCGTGCGCGGCGAGGGCGCGCGTGGTGAGCGCGTCGTAGCCCTCGGTGGCCACGATCGTGGCGACGGCGTCGAGGATCCGGTCGCGCTGGCTGTGCTCGACCAGCGAGCGCGGGCCGCGGCGCGGGCCGGGCGGGAGGCGCCGCCGGCCGTCGGGACCCGGGCTCACCAGGGTGCCCGGCGCGCGCCCGCGGCGGCGGCGCGGGGGCGGGTCGTCGTCAGAGGGCATCGGGGAGCCCGCGGGGTCCTCGAGCAGCGGCCGGTAGGACTCGGCCCAGCGGGTGAGGTCGGGCGCGAGCGGCGGGAGCCCGGACGCCTGGCCGAGCACGACGCGCCGGATGATCGTGCGCTCGACCGCGCCCGCGATCGCGTGGGCGATGTCGTCGGAGATGCGGCACGGGCGGTCGTCGGGGAGGAGCGCTTCGCGGACGAGCCGGGCGTACGCGCCGACCGCGCGCCCGCGCGCGTCGCTCGCCGGGGCGCCGGCGGCGTGGCTCTCGAGGATCAGCAGCCGGGTCGCCTCGGGGTGCTGCGCGGCGGCGCCGAGCGCGCCGCCGAGCAGCAGGGTCAGGCGCCGCTTCGGGTCGGGCTCGTCGCGGGCCTCGCGGGCGGCGAGCGCGAGGGCGACGACCGCGACCTCGTCGGTCGCCGCCGCGACGCACGCGGCCTTGTTCGGGTAGCGGCCGTAGAACGTCGTGCGCGCCATGCCGGTGCGGGCGAGGATGTCGTTCACCGTGGTCGCGCGATATCCCCGCGCGGCGACCTCGGTGACGGCCGCCTGGCGCAGCGCGCGGGACGGACCGTCGTCGGCGATCTCGGCGATCGGCGGCAGTGGGCTCCCCTCGAGAAGGTCGGGAGGGCAACCGTCAGGGGATGTGGAGGCTGGGATGGTCACGGGTCGGGCACCTATGAGCAACCAGATTCTCGCCTGTCAACCGGTTTGACAGGTTCGGTAGCGTGTTGTTTTATGTGGCGCAGTGTCAGGAAACGTGACCGTTTCTGATCAGGGGCCACTTGCCGCAAGACTTGGGCTGAGCCCTGAGCAGATGGATCGGCTCCGCCGCGTACGCGTTGCTCAGGTCGCGACGGGGCTCGCCGTGGAGCGCGGGCCGGCCGGCGTCGCGGTCGGCGAGCTCGTCGCCCGCGCCGCGATCTCGCGGCGGACCTTCTATCGCCTGTTCGAGGGCAAGGACGCCGCGTTGCTCGCCGCCTGCGAGCTGCAGCTCGAGCTCGTGGTGCGCCGGATGTCGGCGGCGTGCTGGCGGGAGAGCGAGCCCGAGGCGCAGGTCCGCGCGGCGCTGGCCGAGCTGCTGGCGATCGTCGCGGAGGAGCCGGAGGCGATCCAGCTGTGGCTCGTCGAGGGTCCCGCGGGCGCCGACCCGAGCTGGCTGGCGCGGCGCCTTGCGCCGTGGGTCGACGAGGCGTGCGAGGAGCTCGGGCTCGAGCCGGTGCTGCCGACGGTGCGGACGGCCGAGGTTGTCGCGGCGATCATGGCGGTGCTGCGCGCGCGCGTCGTGATCGGCGGCGGCGACGTCGCCGAGCTGCTCCCGGCGCTGCTCGCGCTGGCGGTGCGGCCGCGGGTGTCCGAGCGCTTCACGGTCGCCGCGCCGCGCGTCTCGCAGTCGGCGGCGGAGCGCGTGCGGACGCTGCTGGAGGCGGCCACGGTCACGGCCGGGGCGGAGCGCCGCGTGCTCCTCTCGCAGGTCGCGGACCTCGTCGTCGACGCCGTCGCCTACGAGGACACCGAGGCGCTCGAGGCGCTCCGCGACGCGGCGGTCGCCGTGACCGACGGGCCGGCCGGGGCGTCCCTGTCGGAGTCCGATCGCGTCATCCTGCGCAGCCTCGCGGCTGCCGCCGAGGCCGGGTTGGGCGGCGGGCCGGGGCGCGTGCTCGGCATCGCCGGAGCCGGCGGCGGTCGCCGCGGCGAGGTCCCCCACCAGGCGCTCCGGTGCCTGCGGTTCATCGCCGACAACCCGGGTTGCACGGCGAGTGAGATCAAGGCCGCGCTCGGCTACCGGAACCTCTCGCAGGTGACCCGCCTGCTCTCCGGCCTCGCCAACCGCCGGCTCATCCGCGGCCGCGCCGCGGGCGCCCGCGGCCGGGCGTGGCGGGCGACCCAGGCGGGCCTCGACGCGCTGCCGGACTGACCGCGGCCGGGAGCCGGATGGCGCCCGCGACCCCGTCCGGGGAGAGTCAGGTAGCGCTCTGTAGTTGAACAATGAGGAACAGATCTGTTCCCAGATAACGGCGAACGTACGTCGTTCGCCTCCGCCGGGTCCGTGGCCACGGCCCGATCCCGGGGCGATCCGGAGGGGGTCGCGGCACCGCGCCGCGATCAGCCGTGAACATCGTTCACGGCGATGGTCCGATGCGTCGTCTGGAGGGTGGCGGAGCGGGCGCGCGGAGCGGGCCGAGCCCCTCGCTCGCGCAGCTCTGCGACGGGGGCCGAGCCCCTCGTTCGCGCAGCTCTGCGACGGGGGCCGAGCCCCTCGCTCGCGCAGCTCCGCGACGGGTGGTCGAGCGGGTCGCCGCAGAGCACGGTCGCGGCGCGTCGGACCCCTCGGCCGGCGTCGTCCGCCGCGCGGCACGCGTCCTCGGGCGGGCGGCGCTCGCGGGTGTGCCGGGATCGCCTCCGGAATGGGCTGCCGGTGCCCCCGGAATACCGGTGGTGGCCTTCCGGGCCGCCGATTTGCGCGCGCCGTTATAACGGCGGGCACGCGGAAACGCCCGCCGTTGCTGGGGATCTGGGGCGGACGGCCGGAAAGGGGCGCCCGGCGTCTTTATGGCGGGCGGCCGATAATCGCGCCGGGCTCCGAGCCGCCCTACGGTTCCGGCTTCTTCTTTCTGCGCCATGCGCCACCCCTTTCGGGGATCTGCCTGTCTCACCGCCTCATCCGCCTCACCGTCACACCGCTTCATCCCGACGTCTCGTCCTCTGGCTCGCCGCACCTTCACGCCACCTGACGAACGCCGATCTCACCATCCCTTCGTCCATCCCAACCCACCCACTCACCGACCCCGACCACCGACCAACACCACCCACCGACACCACCCTCGACCACCCACTCCGACCACCCACCGACACCACCCCAGCAGCACCCTCAAGACCCACCCAGAAGCACCTCGATGATCGACCCGAAGCAGCACCCGTTCATCACCTCCGCAGGACGCCTCGGCACCACCCGCCCGGACACCTGCCGGCACGCCGCCTGAAGGCTCGCGGCCTGCCCTCATAGACGCCGGTCAACGATCCAGCCTCACCGCTCGCGCGGTGGGGCTGCGACCGCGTCGCCATCAGCTTCACCCCGCTCGCCGGCATCCCGCCGACGGGCATTCACCCATGCCTCCACCGACGCCCCGAACGGGCCGGCCGAGGCACGACAACCAGGAGGAAGTCATGACCATCCAATCCATCGACACGACGGACATCACGGTGCAGCGTCGCACCCCGTCGATCCGAGATCAGCACACCGCGGCCTACGAGGACGGCCGCGACTTCGACCCCACCGACCCGCGGAGCCTCGACGTGGTCCGAGCGCACGAGGCCGAGCGCGCGGGCGAGCTTCCGCCCGAGCCGGACGGCGGCCTGTTCGACCTGGACCCCTGGCAGGGACGCTCGAAGAAGGGGTCCCCGTCGGCGTTCCACTAGCCGACCCCCACGCCGTTCCCAAGCGCCCGTGCCCTCACCGAGGTCACGGGCGCTTGCTCGTTCCAGACCAACCGAAGGAGAACCGACATGACCACATCGACCCCAGGGCCGGTGACCATCGAGGACCTCGTCGCCGGACAGGACGTCGAGGGGGTCTTCCTGTGCCACGACAAGACGCGGGCTCGGACGCGCCCGCCCGACCGGCGGCCGTACCTCAACCTGCGCCTGCAGGACGCGACGGGCTCGATCGGCGCGCGCCTGTTCGACGGCTTCGAGACCTACGCCGACGGGTTCGACGCGGGCGACGCCGTGCGGATCGTCGGCATCGTCCAGCAGCGCACGGAGGGACTCACGATCAAGCTCGCGTCCATCGTCCGCGTCGAGGAGGCCGAGGCCGAGGCGCTGCTCCCGACGTCCCATCGCGATCACGACGATCTCGACGGGCGCCTGGAGTTCCTCACGAGCGAGGTGTTCCACGAGGGCTACGTCGCGCTGCTGGACCTGTTCCTCGCCGACGGCCGGTTCCGGGAGGAACTGCGTCGCGCGCCGTGCACCCGCAAGGGGCACTACGCGTACCGGGGCGGCCTGCTCGAGCACACCGTCGCGGTGGCGATGCTCGCGCACGAGCTGTGCACGCAGCACCCGACGCTGAACTCGGACCTGCTGATCACGGCGGCGGTCCTGCACGACATCGGCAAGACCCGCGCGTTCACGTACGGACCGCGGTTCGAGCTGAGCCTCGAGGGTCGCCTGCTGGACCACGCCGCGGTCGGAGCCGACATGGTGCGTCACGTCGCTCGTCAGGTCTCCGGCCTCGCCGCCGACGACCTGCTGGCGCTGATCCACTGCATCGCGATGCATCACCTGCCTCCGGGCGAGCGCTTCCAGCTCCCCGAGGCCAAGGCGCTGTACCTGATCAACACGCTGGACACCGGCGTGAAGGGCGAGCTCGAGCACCGCCCGCACGTGACGGTCGCTCGCCCGCGCGCCTGACCCGCTCGACCACGCAGCACCCATCCATCCCGAACGGCCCCGCATGGGGCCGTTCTCCATTTCGACGACCCGCCCGGGTCGTCGCGACTTCCCGAGGAGGAAGCCATGAGCAACGACGGCAACCCCATCAACGACATCGACAACGTCGCCCGGATGATCGCCGAGGCGACGGTCGCCCACCGCAACGAGATCGCCGGACTGCCGCGCTGGTACGTCACCAACGACGGCAAGGGCACGTTCGGCACCAAGGACCTCAGCGTCGTCCTGGCCCAGCTCCCGCTCGGCCCCACCGGCCGCGCGGTCACGCTGCTGGAGTCCGGCCCCGAGATCGTGCCGTCCGGCGACGACCCGTGCCGCCTGATCGACACCTCCGTGATCGCCTGGCGCGAGCACGGGCAGGTCCGCATCGAAGTCGTCTTCCACGACGCGGTCATGTTCGAGGAGGACTACGACGGCGTGTGGGACGGCGGGCTCGACGCGCTGGCCAAGCTGGGCCTGCTGCCGACCGTCTTCGACGGTGGCAGCTTCGACCGTCTCGTCGCCGAGCTGCACCGCGGTGTCGAGCACCCCGGCGCCAACCGTCGCTGGGCCACGCTCTGGTGCCCGTCCTACGAGGAGCTGCTCGCGCGCCTGGAGCTCGCGGAGGCCTACGTCGTGCCTGACCTGAAGGACCGGACGCCGCACCGCGTGCCGCTGGAGGCGGAGCTCTTCTGGTTCAGGAACGAGACGGTGCTCCTGACCTACCGCTCCGAGGTCCTCGACGGCGTCGACTTCCGGCTCGTCGCCGATCGCCGTGGTGACGTCGTGCGGGTCCGCAAGATCCTCGCTCCGTCGCCCTACGACGACGAGGACGCGGACGAGCGGCCGCACCTCGCCGCGTTCGCCTGGGCCCCATTCGTGCTGACCCCGGAGACCCACGAGCGCCTTCGCCGTCAGGCCGAGCGGATGGTGGCGCACGCCGCCGACGAACCTCACCCCGCCTCCCCGGAGGTCGTGTGGTGCGGGATGTCGTTCGAGGAGATCGTCGCCGCGACGGATCCCTCGACGACGTCCACCCCCTAGTCGCGCCCAACGCGCGACTGCTCGAACCCCCGACCGCCGACCGGCGGTCGCAGCTCAAACCCCAACCAGGACCACTCGGTCCAGGAGGTATCACCATGCAGGTTCAAGAACGCGCGCCCGAGGGCACGCACGCAGACCGTCGCCCACACGAGGGCGGCAAGAAGGACAAGAAGAAGCAGGAGCCCAAGCCCGCCCGGCTCCGGATGCGGGCACTCGCAGTGATGATCGACGGTGCGGTCATGCTCGGGACGCTGTTCTTCATGCTGGTCGTCGGTCTCGCGATCGGCAACTTCGAGGACACGCCCGCGCCGGTCCGGCTGGCGATCTCGATCACCTACGTCGTGCTGCTGTTCGGATCCGGGCCGGCCTACCTCATCTGGGGGCTGGTCCGCTTCGAGGGCACGACGCCGGGCAAGAGGATGCTGGGCATGAAGGTGGTTCGCCTGGACGGCACGCGCGTGTCGTTCAAGCGGGCCTTCGTCCGGGAGTTCGTCCTGAAGCTCTGGCTCTTCGGGTTCACCGGGCAGGCGCTGCTCTTCGTGAGCGGCATCGTCGGCCTGTTCAGCGACGAGCGCCGGACCCTGCACGACCGCATCACCGACACGCGCGTGGTGATGCGCAGCAAGCCCTCCCGCCGCGACTAGCGGACGGGATCTCTCGCGCCTGCGACCCACCGGGTCGCAGGCGCTCCATACCGAGCGAGAGGAGGTCCGTCATGGACGGCCTGACGCTGGTGACCTACTACCTCCCCGACGACGGGGGACAGCGCTTCGCCGACGTCTACCGCGACGGCGCCGAGGTGGTCATCGAGGTGAGCTCCGACGGGATCGCGCACCGCGCGTCCACGATCGAGGAGCTCGACGCGGCGATCGAGAAGATCGTCGCCTGGGAGCCGGTCCCGGACTGGGACCCCGACGACACCCACGTCGACGGAACGGCGATCCGCACCATCCGCTCCTGGTTCGACTAGGAGCCCCGGCCCGCCCCTCGGGGCGGGCCTCCACACGTGGCAGCCGCGCGGACGCGCGGCTCCGAACACCCACGAAGAGAGGAGCACCGATGCCTCGGCACGAGCAGGAGGATGCGCTGCGCGCGTATCTGCGGAGACACATCGACGGGCTGGGCGATGAGGACGAGGAGACCGTCGACAGGATCGTCGACGAGATCATCGAGAAGGGCACGACGTGCGTCGTCGATGGCATCTGCGTCATCGGCCACACGCAGCAGGCGGTCGTCGAGTACCACGCGCTCGCGCTCACGATCGCCGATCAGGTCGCCAAGCAGCTGAAGGCCGGCCGCGGCCGCCCCGGCCTCGGGGAGCGGTACGTCGCGGAGATGAAGGCCCGCACGCCCGGCGGCGAGGAGACCAACCCGACCCGCATGCAGGCGGCGGCGCAGGAGCGGCTCCGCCAGCGCGGCCTGCTGGCCGCGGCGAAGGAGGGCGTCGAGGCCTACGTCGAGGCCTCCGGAGTCCCGGTCATCTGGGACGAGCCCACGACCAGCGTCGACGACGCGAGGAAGGCAGGCGCACATGGCTGAGAGCAAGCACGACAGGAACCGGGCCAAGTGCGCCGCGTACCGCGCGGCGGGCACGCGGGAGCGCAACAAGGAGGTCCGCAGGAGGCGGGCGGAGCGTCGCTCGCGCGACGGTCGCCGCGCGCGGATCCTGCGGGCGGTCGACCGCGCGCACGAGATGGTGCGGACTGTGGTCGTCGAGCTGGCCGACGGCACGGCGGTGATCGCCGAGTCGATGTACGTCGCCCACGACGGCCGCGTGCTGGTCGTCGTGCTCGAGGACGGCAAGCCGCGCCGTGAGGTCCCCGTGGACGAGCTGGCCTTCACGCCGGCTCGCCCGCGCCAGGTCAGCGCCGCCTAGCGCGGCGAGCAACGCAGAGACAGAGATCCGAACCCGCGGTCCGCGAGGACCGCGGGGCTCGGTCGTACCCACGAACGCCGGCATCCGCCGGCAGAGAGGAGACGTCATGCGCGTCTCAGACGGACCCGGGAACGGGTCCAGGCAGGGAACCAGCACGCCGGCGGCGCCGCCACCGGCACAGGTGATGCTCCGGGAGCTGAAGCCCGGCGCCAAGATCGACTGGCCGCTGCGCGTCGTCGAGCGCACGGTCAAGACGATCAAGAAGGGGCCGCGGCAGGGCAAGGAGTTCACGGCGCTGAGGCTCGGCGACCGGACCGCGGCGCTGCCCGGCAACGACTGGGGCTCTCCGTCCTCGAAGATGGGGATCGGCACGGTGCTGCGGGTCAAGGGGACCTACGTCGACGACCCGAAGTGGGGTCCGCAGATCAACATCGACGAGCTGCGCCTGGCCGATCCCGACGAGTACGACCTCGCGGATCTGGTCGAGCTCCCGGCGAGGAGCGCCGAGGAGCTCGAGACCGAGCTGCGCGAGCTGACGGCGGCGATCCGCGATCCGTTCCTCCGGCAGGTGGTGGAGGCGCTGATCGGCCCGGAGGGCTCGATGTGGCCGGGGTTCCGCGAGGCGCCGGCGGCCAAGTTCATCCACGAGGCCCACCGTCACGGGCTGCTCGAGCACTCGCTGCGGGTGGCGCGCAACGCCCGCCGGATCGCGATGGACGAGAACCCGAGCGTGGTCGACCTGGCGATCGCCGGGGGGCTGCTGCACGACATCGGGAAGATCGAGGCCTACTCGCTCTCGGAAGAGGGCGGGGACATGATCGACCTCACCGCGGCCGAGCAGCTCTTCGGCCACATCCCTCTCGGCTACTACCGCGTGCGCCAGGCGGTCGAGCGGCTGGTCGAGGGGGGCGCGGAGCTGCCGATGGCGGCTCAGCGCCTGCTGCACATCGTCGTCAGCCACCACGGGTCCCAGGAGAAGGGCTCGCCGGTGCCGCCGGCCACGATCGAGGCGGCGATCGTGCACGCGGCCGACAGCGTGGCGGCGACGATGGGCTCCTTCACCCGCGTGGAGAAGGGGCTGTCGCCCGGCCAGGAGTGGTCGTCCCGCGACATCGGGATCGGCGGCCGCGCGTACTTCCCGGCGGAAGGGGAGGGGTCATGAGCCTGCACCCCGGACACAAGGAGCTGCTGCGCTCGGTCGGCGTGACCGTGCTGTTCAGCTACACGGACAAGGACGGCCTCTGGCACGTCCGGATGGAGGTCGTCGACTTCGACGGCGACCAGCCCATGGTGACGTTCTACAGCCAGGGCGGACCTCCCGAGGAGGCCCCGGACACGAACAAGGAGATCGCCGACGCGCTGCCCCTCGAGGACGCGAAGACGGCGCTCGCGTTGTTCGCCGCCGTCCTGCAGGCGCGGCTCGACGTCTCCGCGCCCTGAAGCACCCGCGGTCCTCGGACCGCTCTCGCAGACCCCCGGCGCGTCCGCGTCGGGGGGCACATCACCAACCCATGAAACGAGGCTCGGAAGCCAATGGAGAACCAGCACACGAACGGCCTGGTCGTGGCGGTCGACGTCGACCGCCTGCGCGAGTCCGGCGATCCCATCCAGGTGGTCGCCCTCGCCCTGCACTGGACGCCGCGGGCGAAGAAGGAGGAGAAGGAGCGGTTCCACTACGTGGTGAAGATCCGCGTCGACACGCCCGACGGTTCGGTGACCCGGGAGTACCACAACCGCTTCGGGTCGTGGATGACCGACCGCACCGAGGGCGACCAGTGGCCGGAGAACGTGGTCATGAAGGAGGGCCCGGAGGTCGCCTGGACGATGCAGACGCTGCTCGGCCGGCGCAACGCCGCCGAGCCCGTCGCCCGGGCGAAGAAGGAGGCCATGCACCGCGAGCGCGGCTGGAAGTGGCCGACCAAGAGCGAGCGCCGCAAGGCGAACCGGCGTGACGTCCGTGCGAACCGCCACGGCGCTCCGCGGCGCTCGCGCACGTCCGTCCAGACGGCCGCCGCGGCCGCCTGACCCACACACACCCATCACAGCCCCGCGCCTCGCGCGTGGGAGAACAGGAGGCTGGCATGTCCAGCAAGAAGCGCAACCACAAGGAGCACCCGGACCCGCAGTCGACGCTGCGGAAGGCCCGCCCCCGGCGGCGCGCCGAGGACCCGACGTCGCGGCGGGAGGGGCGCCGCAAGGCGGCGGCCCTGCGCCGGCGCCACTGGCCGACGCACGCCTCGGTGGCGGACAGCCGCGCGGCCCAGGCGCTCGTCGACGCCCCCGGGGTCGTCTACGGCGACCGCGTGCTGGACGCGTCGAGCTGGCGCCACGACCCCGAGCTCGGGGTCCTGGTGACCGTCAACGACGCGTCCGGCGCGATGTTCGCCTGGGGCGGCTGGGAGGTGCGGCTGGACGAGCTCGCGGTCAGCGCCACGCTGCCCGACTGGCTCGTCGAGCACGAGGACGGCCTGGACCTGGTCGACGGGGGGTTCTCCGACGAGCTCTCCCCGGAGGAGCTGGCCGAGGGGGGGACGTGCTCATGAGCCCGGTCAAGGACAGGCACGGCAAGGTCAACGCCAGGCTCGGCGCGTTCGTCGGCGAGCAGCGGGGGAAGGTCGCCGCGCTCATCGCCGTCGACCTCGAGACGGTGGCCAAGCGCCTCCAGGAGCTGCACTGGATGGAGCCCGAGGTCGAGGACGGCGTCGTCACCGAGACCCTGGTCGAGCGGTTCATCGAGAGCCTCACGGGGACCGCCATCCGGAGCATGGAGACGCGCATCATGCGCGCGTTCCTCGTCGAGGTGTGCGGCCCGCAGATGCTCAGCCAGTACCAGACCGTCCACCGGCGGCGCATCGTCGAGGTGATGCGCGAGATCCGCGCGGACGGCTACAAGATCCAGGACTGCGCGAACTGGCCGCGTCGGCTGGAGGACGGCGAGCACCACATCGGGCTCGCGCTGTTCGAGCGGCTCGACGCGCGCCAGCTGAAGCGGTTCCAGCGGAAGCTGAACGGCTTCGCCGACGACCACACGCGGATCGACGAGGCGCTGAAGGCCGCCGGTCCGCTGTCGGCTCCGACCCCGAAGCGGGGGACGACGAGCCGCCGCGCCGAGCCCGAGGTCGAGCGGTACCGCAAGGCCACGCGCGACGCGCTCCGCTACCTCAGCGCGGAGCAGCTGGAGACGGTCGAGCGGCAGCTGGCGACGGGCAAGTTCGCGGAGGTCGCACAGACCATCGCCGCCGCCGTCGCCTGATCCACATCCACCCACAACCGGGTCGGCAACGCGCTCTGAGCGCGTCGCTTCGCCGTGCCCGAGCACAGACAACCAACGCAGAGAGAGGAACAGCAGATGTCTACCACCGAACAGCCCAAGAAGCCCCACGCGCTGGCCGTGCCGGCCGGCGTCGTCGCCGACGACGTGCGCGCGCAGACGCCCCTCGCGGCCCACCGGATGGCCGCCGCCGAGCGCGCGCGGGCGGAGGCCGAGCCGCCGGTCCAGACGATCGGCGTGGTCGGCTCGCCCGACGCGAAGGTCTACTACGCCATCGAGAAGGCGAAGAAGCAGGGCGAGAAGCCGGACGAGGGCCAGCACTACGTCCGCTTCCAGCTCCTCGGGGCCGACCTCGACGGGGTGCCGTGCCTGATGCGCATCGAGGAGTACGGGGACGCGAAGTCCCGCTCCCGGCCCAAGGTCGGGGCGGTCGTCACCGTCGTGCTCCAGCGGATCCTCACCACGCCGGTCGGCCGCGGGCCGATCGAGTCGGCGTGGCGGGTCGTGCAGATGCGGGTCCTGCGGCCCAGCGAGGTCCCGCAGCCGCTGAAGGTCGTGGCCGCCGAGGTCCTCAAGCGGTCGAAGGTCAAGCGGCAGCAGCACAGCCAGCAGGCCATGGCGGCCGAGCGCCGCGTCGTCGCGCGGATCCTGGCGGCGTTCCCCGACGGGCTGACCGCCGACGAGGTCCTCAGCAAGGCCCGCGAGGAGGCCAGCGCGACGGTCGACGAGAAGGTCAAGGGCCTCACCGAGGCGATCCCGCTGATGCTGGAGGACGGTCAGCTCCAGGAGCGCAGCGTCGAGCGTGACGGCGGGAAGGTCACCGTCCTGGTGGCCGCCGGCCCGGTGCCCGGCGCCGAGGAGCAGCCGGCCTCCGAGGAGCAGCCGGCCTCCGAGGAGCCCGAGGCCGAGCGGGAGCAGGACGGCCCCGAGCCGCAGGACGAGGTCGCGACGGCGTAGTCGCGGCCTCGGCCGGATCGCAGCACCGCCCACGACCCCGGCCGGCATCCGCCGGCCGGGGCGCGTCGGCGTTCCCAGATCACATCGAAGAAAGGCAACACCATGTCGAACGACACGAACACGAAGACGACGGACGACACGAAGGCGCCCGCGACGACGTTCACGGTCACGGGCATCGCGCGCTCGCTGCACAAGATCGACCTCGACAACGGCGGCGAGCTCCTGGAGCTGCGGCTCGGCAGGGGCGAGGACCTGCCCCCCGTGCCCGTCAAGGTGATGGGCCGGACGGCCTGGCTGCTGACCAACGAGGTCGAGGAGGGCCAGCGGCTCACCGTCCGCGGTCGGGCGACGAGCATCGAGACCAGGAACGGCCACAACCTCCTGTCGCTCACCATGGGCGGCCGGGACGAGGGCGAGCCGTGCGAGGTCGTCGGCGACGACGTCCCGCTCGGGAGCGAGGCGACGGTGCGCGGCATCGTCGAGAGCCGCCGGCTCGTGGAGTGGGGCTCCCGCTGGTTCTACGTCGTCGAGATCCTCGTCAAGGACGGCTCGCGCGAGCACCACGTGCCGGTGCGGGTGTGGAACACCAACGGCGAGGCGTTCATCGGGGAGGTGCCGGACGGCACGCCCGTGGAGGTCCGCGGCACGGTCGGCGCCGACACCCCCCAGGACGAGCCGGAGAAGCTGTTCGCGCACGTCGACGTCGACGAGCGGGGCTGGCGGATCCTCGACCCGGAGGAGCTGGCCGAGGACGACGAGGAGGAGGTCGAGGCGCCGGCGGAGACGGAGGCGGGCGAGCCGCCGGCCTCCGAGGAGCCCGAGGCCGAGGAGGAGGCGACCACGCCGATCGACTTCTAGCCACCCACCCCGACGATCGGCGCGCGAAGGAGGTGGTCGCCGATGTTGCGCCAGACGCGGCCGATGAAGGTCGATTACCGGCAGCAGCAGACGTGGAAGGAGGGGCGGCCACCGGCCGCCTCCGACGAGCAGCGGGAGAAGAACCGCCGGGGCGCGTGCGTGTGCTGTGGGGAGCGGATGACGGACCCCGCGCACCTCGCGCCGCGGAAGCTGGGGCGGTTCGACCTCGGCGAGCGGGTCACGTGCGGATGCGACGGGGTGCTCTGCGTGCTCCCGCTGTGCCGCTCCTGCCATGACGGCTACGACGGGCGGTCGAACAAGAGGGTCAACCTCTTGCGCTGCCTGCTCCGTCCGGAGCTGCGGCGCCCGGAGCACCGGGCGCTGTACGCGCGGCTCACCGACAGCGGCCCGGCGACGTTCGCCGGGCTGCTGCAGGTGACGCGGTCGGTGTTCCATCCGGAGCTCCGGCACGCGTACGCGCACCTGCAGGCGGTGACGTTCGACTTCCCCGTGCTGTCCCGGATGCTCCGCGAGGGCAGCCGGATCTTCCGCGAGGACGCGGCGCTCGAGGCCCGGCTGATCGAGATCCGCGAGCTGCAGATGCGAGGCCGCCTCTAGGCGGCGTCCGACCGCGATCCCCGCGGTCGGTTTCTCTTAAAAACAGACAACCGCCGGCTGCCTTGACGGCGGCCGGCATCGAGGTGAACCCATGATCGACGACACAGTAATTAACCGTAAGCGAACGATGTAGTGAAAGGTGGTGGCCGAGATGGCCAAGAGGAAGATGGATGGGCGAGTGCCTGTGGGCGGAGGTGACCTTCCCCGCACGATGGAGCAGATCAACGCCGTCTTCCCGGACGCGCTGCAGCGCATGGGAGACAAGCCGCGCAGCCAGCATCGGGCGGTCCCGACCGGGGCGCTGGCGCTGGATCTCGCGCTCGGCATCGGCGGCGTGCCGCGCGGCCGGATCGTCGAGATCTTCGGCCCGGAGTCGTCCGGCAAGACGACGCTGGTGTACCACATCATGGCCGAGGCCCAGAGGCTCGGTGGCGTGTGTGCGTTCATCGACGCCGAGCACGCGATGGATCCGCTCTACGCGGCGAACATCGGGCTCGACATCGACGAGCTGCTGCTGTCGCAGCCCGACTACGGAGAGCAGGGGCTGGAGATCGCGGACATGCTCGTGCGCTCCGGTGCGGTCGACGTCGTCGCCATCGACTCGGTGGCGGCGCTGACGCCGCGGGCCGAGCTCGAGGGGGCGATGGGCGACGCGACGGTCGGCCTGCAGGCGCGGATGATGAGCCAGGCGATGCGCAAGCTCGCGGCGAACCTGAACCGCACGCAGACGACCTGCCTGTTCATCAACCAGATCCGCGAGAAGATCGGCGTGATGTTCGGGTCCCCGGAGACGCAGCCGGGTGGCCGCGCGCTGAAGTTCTACTCGTCGCAGCGCCTCGACATCCGCCGGATCGAGACCCTCAAGGACGGAACCGACGCGTACGGCAACCGGGTGCGCGTGAAGGTGGTCAAGAACAAGGTCGCGCCGCCGTTCCGGCAGGCGGAGTTCGAGATCCTCTTCGGCAAGGGGATCTCGAAGATGGGCTCGCTGCTCGACGAGGGCATCGAGCACGACGTCCTCGCCAAGGCGGGCTCGTACTTCACCTACGGGGAGACGTCGCTCGGGCAGGGCCGCAACAACGCCATGGAGTACCTCGAGGAGCATCCCGACGTCGTCAAGGCGATCGAGGTGGAGATCCTCCGGGTGCAGGGGCTCAAGCGCATCGAGGACGGCATCGTGCCGATCGAGGGGCGTGTCGAGGAGGAGCCGCCGGAGGCGGAGGAGGAGCCGGAGCCCGACGACCTGCTGGACCTGGGTGGGCCGTCGCTGTTCGCGGACGACCCGCCGGAGTCGCCCCCGGGCGACCCCGGCGACGCCGACGACCCGGTCCCCGACGAGGACCTCGCGGCGCTCGGCGAGGAGGAGGCGCCCGAGACGCGGGAGGAGCTCTACCCGCCGCCGCGGGTCGAAGGCGAGATCGAGTTCTAGCTCGCCGTCAGGAGAGGCCGGTGCGCCACGCGCCGGCCTCTCTCGCAGGTCGCAGGATCGTCTCATCAACCCTAAGGGTCAGCTTGACCCTGGCAATCACCGGAGGAAGAACCATGTCTACCACCATCGCACGGCAGCGCTCGCTGCCGCCGTTCCCGATCGATCGCCGTCAGATCCTCGCGAGCACCCGGATGCTGCGGCAGCTGCGCATCGAGCTCGAGCTCACCGCGGCCATCTCCGCGCTCGAGGCCATGGAAGTGCCCTTCTCGCTGACCGACCTCGCCAAGGCGCTCGCGCCGGCATCGCTGGACGCGGCGGTGGTCGCGCGCGGCACCGGCCACACCGCGGTCGAGTACATCCTGCACGGGAGCTCGGCCGAGTTCCGCTCCGGCCTCGCCGTGTTCGTCGCCGACAAGGGGACGGACGAGAGGATCAGCGCGCGTTACGCCCGCGCCTGCGCGGAGGGCAAGCAGGGGGAGGTGGTCGGCGCCCTGGCGCGGGCGTTCCTCTCGCTGGAATGGCCCCTCCGCGCCTGAGGTCGCGGGGCACGAGGTCATGTGAGACGAAGCGGCATGTGCCGCTTCGTCTCTCCGGCCCGCGCTTGCGGGTCGGCCTCGTTTTTTTTTGCCCTTTTCCGGAATCGGGGGGTGGCAGCACCGGATCGGGCCCTCCAAGTGGGTGCATGAGCCAAGCCGCCAGCGCATCGTGTCTCGTCGAGAAGTCCCCGTGGGGCGCGATCCCGGGCATCTTCGTCCTCCCGGCCGGGGACGAGTCCGTGATCCTGATCGCCCCGAACCACGCCGTCGCCGCCAGCGATCCGAGCATGTGGGTGGTCCGGCGCGACCCGCGGCCACTCGACGACGACGGCGAACCCGACGACGAGGACCTCGTGCTCGTCGCGCTGAGCACCGTGCTGAAGGCGAGCTCCGCCCCTGGCTTCCGCGACGCGGTGCTGCTCGCGCACCGCCGCGCGCTCGCCGACGCCAACCGCTCCCGGCGGCGCTGGGCGGCGCGCCACCTGCGCTCGCAACTCCGGCTGGCCGCGATGTCGAGCTGCGTCGCGAGGGAGGGGGTGTCCACGCCGCGGTTCGTCCTCTCAGCATCAGGCGCCACGCATCGAGAAGAAGGCCACTGATGACCGACGAACAGCCCGAGCCCGGAACCGCCCGCCGTCCGGCCGGGATCGAGGGCAGCGTCCTGCCCGGGCCCTTCTCGGTCGCCGCCTACGCGAGGCAGCTGCGCCAGCGCCTGCTCGGCTTCGCGCGCGTGCAGGTCTTCGGCGACCTCGTCAACTTCGAGGTGAGCAACACCTCGGTGTACTTCGAGCTGCGCGACGAGCTGGCCTCGGAAGGCGGCCTGATGTGCTCGATGTGGCGCGAGGACTTCGAGCAGCTGGACCTGACCCTGACCGAGGGCGCGCGCGTCGTGGTCGCCGGCGGCTGCGAGTTCTACCCCGGCAGCACCGCGTCGTCTCCGTCGTTCTCCTTCCGGGTCCGGCAGATGCGGCTGGCTGGCGACGGCGAGCTGCTGGCCGAGATCGCGCGGCGGCGCGAGGAGCTGCGCCAGGCCGGACTGCTGGAGCCGCAGAAGTGGCTGCTGCGGCCCGCGGTCCCCGACAGCATCGGCGTGATCACGGCCAAGACCGGCCGCGCGCGCGACGACGTCCTGGCGGGGCTGCAACGCCGCGGCTGGGCGGGCCGGCTCGTGTGGGCGTTCGTGCCCGTCCAGGACCGGTACGCGGCGCACGCCGTCGGCCGGGCGATGCAGGACCTGGCGGCGGTCGCCAACGTCGACGTGATCATCGTCGCGCGCGGCGGCGGCTCGGTG
>Ga0164241_10001537_pt1 | contig 27981 bp, 29 predicted proteins | sample OricomyardsoilBY_FD_108780 | JGI IMG/M metagenome (GOLD analysis project Ga0164241, IMG submission 108780) | Backyard soil microbial communities from Emeryville, California, USA - Original compost - Back yard soil (BY) | ecosystem: Environmental > Terrestrial > Soil > Unclassified | place: USA... | reverse complement strand
CGGGATCATGATGCAGTAGGGCGTGCCGCTGCCCGCAGCCGCGAACCAGCCACGCGACTCCCACTCGCGATACAGGCGGGCCTCGATGGCGCCCGGTTCGTATACCTTTTCCATCTCGCTCATAGTCAGATCCCGAAATGCTGCGGCGTCACACCCTGGTCGCGGTACCAGCGGAATCTGGCGCGGCCTGCGTTGCGGCAGGCTTCTTCCGCGTCGACCACTTCGATCACGCGCGCAAACTGCATGCTCGCAGGCTCGGCCACATCGCGCAGCGTGACCAGCGTGTGGAACGCGGCCGCCGTGCCTTCGGGCAGCGGGCCGGCATGCAATTGCACCGGCGCTTCGCATTCCGCGGGGTTTGTGGCCAGCGGTTCATGCGGCACGAAGGAGCGATCGCCAAGGGTCCACAGCAGGTCATCCACACGCGTCATCTGTTCGGTGCCATCCAGCCACATCAGTACGCGTTCGCCGGCCAGGTAGGCCTGTTCGGTGAGCAGGCAGGCCTGGCGCAGGCGGGCACCGCCGCCGGCTTCCTTGAGCGTGTAGAAGCGGACTTCCCCCATCAAGCCTTGTGTGCGCCGGCACGGTGGATCAGGAAGTCCGACAGCAGCGGCACGGGCCGGCCGGTGCCGCCTTTCTGCGCGCCGGACAGCCACGCTGTTCCGGCGATGTCGAGGTGCGCCCACTTCATGCCCTGCGTGAAGCGCGACAGGAACGCGCCGGCCGTGATGGCGCCGCCATCGCGGCCGCCGATGTTGGCGAAGTCGGCGAAATTGCTGCGCAACTGGTCGGCATAGTCCTCGGTCAGCGGCAATTGCCAGCCGCGGTCACTGGAGCGCGTGCCGGCCGCCACCAGTTCCTGCGCCAGCGCATCGTCATTGCCCATGATGCCGGTGAAGTGGTGGCCCAGCGCGATCACGCAGGCGCCGGTGAGCGTGGCCATGTCCACCACCGCCGCCGGTTCATAGCGGCGCGCATAGTGAAGCGCGTCGCACAGGATCAACCTGCCTTCGGCATCGGTGTTCAGGATCTCCACTGTCTTGCCGGCGGCGCTGGTGGCGATGTCGCCCGGCTTGGTGGCGCGTCCGCCCGGCATGTTCTCGACCGCGGCGATCAGGCCCACGACATTGAGCTTGAGCTTCAGCTGCGCGATGGTCAGGAAGGCGCCGAGCACACTGCCGGCACCGCACATGTCGTACTTCATCTCGTCCATGGCGGCCGGATCTTTCAGCGAGATGCCGCCGGTGTCGAAGGTGACGCCCTTGCCAACCAGCACCACGGGCGCTTCGGACTTCGCGCCACCTTTGTATTCAAGCACGATGAAGCGTGGCGGCTCGTGGCTGCCTCTGGATACCGACAGCAGGCAGCCCATTTTCAGGCGGCGGATCTGCGGCTCGTCGAGAACCTTGACCTTGATCGACTTGTGCGATTTGCCCAGATCCTTCGCCTGTGCGGCCAGGTAGCGCGGCGTGCACACATTGCCCGGCAGATTGCCCAGGTTGCGCAGCAGGTCCTGTCCCGCACTGATGCCGACCCCGTGCGCCAGGCCACGCGCAGCTTCCTTGCGTTCCTGCGCGGACAGATCCGGCACGCTGACTTTCTGCAGCCTGGGCCGGGGTGGCTTGCTGCCGGTCTTGAAATCGTTGATCCGGTACAGTGCGGTGCCGGTCAGGTCGGCCACGGCACGACCCAGGTAGTAGGCGCCAACGGCATCGCCGTCCGGCTGGTCGATGGACACGACCAGATGTGCGCAGCGGGTCCTGACCACTGCCGCGAGTGCCGCCGACAGCGCCTTGCGCCAGCCGCGCTGATTGAACGCACGGCGCTTGCCAAGGCCGACGACCAGCAGGCGTTTGGCCGATACGCCAGGTGGCGCAGCCAGGATCTGGGTCTCGCCGGCACGGACCGGCAAGTCCCCGGAAGCCTTCAAGCGCTTGATGGCGCCGCGACTGGCCCGATCCACCGCGAGTGAGGTTCCCGACAGCGTGTCGTCGTCGAACAGGCCAATGACGAGGCAATCGGCTGCCAACTGGATGGCGCGCCGCTGGGGGGTGTCGAAACGGACCATGATTTGATTGTCTCCGCGGTGTTGCTCGCACCGTGCAGGTGATGCGGTAGTTTATCCGAATGCGGCTGCTGGATCGGTACATCATCGGCAGGGTTCTGAAGGGCACTGCTCTGGGAGTGGCCGTGCTGTCGGTGCTGATGGCCCTGTTCCTGTATGTAAACGAGCAGGGCTGGGTGGGCGTGGGGCGCTACGGCAATCTGCAGGCAGCGTGGCATGTGCTGCTCACCGTGCCGACGGCGTTGCCGCCGTTCCTGCCGGTGGCAGCGCTTTTCGGTGCGCTGATGGCCATGGGGCAGTTGTCCCGTGGCAGTGAGCTCACGGTGATGCGGGCCGCCGGCGTATCGGTGCAGCGTATCGGCATTGCTGTGCTGGTGGCCGGCCTGTTGCTGCTGCCGCTTGCGTGGCTGATCGGAGAACACCTCGCACCCCCACTGGCCCGCATGGCCCTCGAGACCCGCGCACTGGAGCGCGATGGCACGATCAGCCTGACGCCGCAGGGCGCATGGCTGCGCGATGGCTCAACCATCCTGCGGGCCGACGCCGGGGCTGGTGGTGGCTACATGCTGTTCGAGTTCTCGGCTGATGCTTCGCTGGCAGCAGTGGCGCGGGCCGGTGGTGCGCATGCACTGCCGGACGGCGGTTGGGAACTCGAAGACGTACGGGGAACGCGCCTTGCCGGCGACCGGCTGGTTGCGTGGAATGCCGCCGCGCAGCGCCTGCCGTTTGCCGTGGGACCGGACTTCTTCAGCGTTGCGTCGAGCCGGCCGGATCAGATGTCACTGACGGAACTGGCACGCACCATCGACTACCTCGCGGCTAACGGCCAGGACACGCGCCGCCACCGCTTCGCATTCTGGGCAGGCGTTGCGCGGCTTTTGGCAGTGCCGCTGGCGATGCTGCTGGCAGTGCCGCTGGTGATGGGGCGCATGCGCGGCGCGGAAAACTCCGCGCGCATGACGGTGGGCCTGGTACTGGGACTCATCTGGTATATCGCGCAGCGAATGGTCGAGAGCGGCGCACTGGCCTTCGAACTCTCGCCGCCACTGATGGCTTTGCTGCCGACGCTGCTGCTGGCCGCGGCGGTGCTGATCCTGCTGTGGCGACTGCCACGCATCAGCGCTGCTTGAAGTCTTCCGGCACCAGCTGGTGCCGGCCCAGCAGCTTGTAGAAGTCGGTGCGATTGCGTTTGGCGAGCCGCGCGGCCTGGCTGACGTTGCCGCCGGTGATCTGCAGGATCTGCGACAGGTAGCCGCGGGTGAATTCATCACGCGCCTCGTCGAACGACGGCAGTCGCCCCGGAGCGCCACCAAGCGCCTGCTGCACCACTTCGATGGGCACGATCGGAGTCTGGGCCAGTGCAACCGACTGCCGCACCAGGTTTTCCAGTTGCCGCACGTTGCCGGGCCAGTCGGCGGTGGCCAGCAGTTCCAGCGCCTCGGGTGGAAAGATGCTGCGCTGGCCGGATTCGGCCGCACTGGCCGCCACGAAGTGGGCGATCAGCAATGGAATGTCTTCGCGGCGGCGTGACAGCGGCGGCATTTCGATCTGCACCACGTTCAGCCGGTAGTACAGATCCTCGCGAAACCGGCCGTCGCTGGCGGCCTGCTGCAGGTCCTTGCTGGTGGTGGACAGCACGCGTGCGTTGAACGGCCGCGCCACGTCGGCGCCGCGCGGATGCACGGCTTCCTCCTGCAATGCGCGCAGCAGTTTCTGTTGCAGGCGCGGTGGCAGCTCGCTGATTTCATCCAGCACGACGGTGCCGCCATCGGCGGCCTCGAATGCCCCCTGGCGCGGCTTGCCGGTGCTGGCGTCGGCGCCGAACAGCTCGACGTCGAGCTGCTCTTCCGGAATGCCGGCACAGCGCACCACGACGAAGGGCCTGGCGCGTCGCGGGCTCGCCTTGTGGATGGCCTGCGCCAGCATCTCCTTGCCCGTGCCGCTCTCGCCCAGGATCAGCACGCGCGCATCGGTACCGGCCACCATGTGCGCCTGCGAGAGTCGTTCTTCCATGGTGGCGCTGCGCGTGATGATCTCGGCGCGCCATTCCTCGGTGGAATCATTGAAGCCGGACACTTTCAGCGCCCGCTGGATCTGTTCCAGCAGTTCCTGCTTGTCCACCGGCTTGGTGAGGAAGCCGAAGGCTCCCATCTGCGTGGCCTGCACCGCATCCGGAATCGTGCCGTGCGCGGTGAGCAGGATTACCTTGAGGCCGGGCCAGCGATTCTGCAGCTCTTTCAACAGGCCTATGCCGTCCACCGGCTCCATGCGCAGATCGGTAATGACCAGGTCCGGCCGGAAGCGGCTGATGCAGGCCAGCGCGGGCGCAGCGCCCTCGGCGGATTCGACGTCGTAGTTTTCCGCCCGCAGGCGGATGGTCAAGAGGCGCAGCAGACCCGGGTCATCGTCGACGACCAGGATGCGTGCCTTGCGGGAATTCTGGGGCTTCACGGTTTGCGGTTCTCTGTGGCGGGCGGTCGGTCGGGGAGGTTGCGTTCGATATTGGCAATGGCCTGCAGCTTGGCCTTGGCTTCGTCGAGTTCCTTGCGTAGTCGCGCGGTTTCGGCGATTTCATCCTGCAGGCGTTTTGCAAGTGCGGCGCTGGGCGAGGCGGTGTTGCGCTGTCGTTCCCGCTCCTGCTGCGCTTCGGCCACCAAGCGGGAATTTTCGGCAGTCAGCTGCAATTCTTCTTCGACCCGCGCGGTCTCCACAATGGCCAGCGCGCGCTCGATCGAGGAGAGCAGGTCCGGCCGCGCCAGGGCTTCATGCAGCAGGCGCTGGGCCTGCTGCAGATCCTGCGCGGGATGCCCCGGTGTGGCCAGCAACAGCCCGTAGCGCAGCACCGCCGGACCCTGGTGGGTCAGTTCATAGGCACCGCGTGCTTGGGCAAGGACCTCGGCCTGTTCGGCCGGGCTGCCCTGCACGAGGATCTGCAGTGTTTCCATATAGCTGGACAGCAGCGCGGCCTGCATGGCTTCATTGCTCGGCCCGGCCGTAGCCGGCGGACCGCGCGCCGCAGGCACGCTGCTGCAGGCTGCCAGCAGCGCGCAGACGGTCAGGATAGTGACCCTAGGCAGCATCGGCTTCCTGTTGATTGGGCCCGGCAGCGACATTCTTCATTGGCATGCGTATCCGGAAGTGCGCCCCCGGCCATTCTCCGTCCACAATTTCTATTTTCCCGCCGTGCGCGCTGACGAATTCCATTACCACCGACAACCCGATGCCGGTGCCCTTGATGTGCCCGGCCGGCGCCTTGCCAGTGTAGAACGCATCGAACACCTGCTGGCGCTCCGCCGGAGGGATACCCGGACCACTATCGGCCACCTCCAGCAGCAGGGATCCGTCGTCGGACCGGGCTCGCATGTGGATCGTACCGCTGCGGGGTGTGTACTTGATGGCATTGGAAAGCAGGTTTTCGAGAATCAGGCGCACCTTGCCGCGATCCGCGGCGATCGTCAGATCGTCGATATTTACGTCCAGCCGCACGCGCTGCGACAACAGCGCGAGCTGCTGGTTCTCGATGATCTGCTTGACCAGGGGCCGCAGGCGGAACTCGGTGATTTCAAGGCCGACGCTGCTGGTCTGCCACGCGGAGAAGGAAAGCAGGTTCTCGATCATGCGCTGCAGCCGGAGGCCGTTCTCGCGCAGGATGCCGGTCACCTCGCGCTGGCCACTGGCCAGTTCACCCACGGCGCCATCCATCAGCAGTTCGGTGCCCTCGCGGATGTTGGCCAGCGGCGTCTTCAGTTCGTGCGACATGTGCCTGAGGAAACGATTGCGCTCCTGCGCCAGCTCCAGCAGTCGCAGCCTGAGCCACTCGAGCTGTCGCCCCAGCTTTTCGATGTCCTGCGGTCCGCGCACCTGGATCTGCCGATGCAAGGCGCCGCTGCCCAGTTCATTGATGGCCCGGTCGATCTGCCGCAAAGGCCGGACCACGCGCAGTGAAAACACCAGAATCAACGCACCGGTCAGCGGGATCAGCAGGATGAATCCCCAGAACATGACCCGCTGCACGCGCCGCGAGCGTTCGCGCAGGGCGCCGATGTCGGTGTCGATCTGTCGATTGGTGAGTGTGGAGACTTGCGTCTGCAGTTGCCGCAATGTCGCAAAGTCGTCGATGGGGGCGGTCAGCTGAACCTGGAAATCCTGCGCCTGGCGATCGGCGGCCAGCGCGCGGGATGTAATCCGGTCGTGCAGGGTGGAGAATTTCTGCAATGCGTCGCGTGCTTCTGCCAGTCGCAACTTCTTGGCCAGCTCCGCTTCGGAGGTGCGCAGTTTTGCGTCCTGCGTAGCGAAGTTTTCCCGGAACAATACCGGATCGATCTGGTATTGCAGCAACAGTCGGTACAGTTGCTCGCTCTGCGCAACCAGATCCTGCGTGAGGCGGGCCGCCGCCACGCCATCGTCGACGATCTGTTCGCTGGTTTCGGTCAGCTTGCGCATCTGCAGGCCGGAGGTGACCAGCGCCGCGATCAATGGCAGCGCGATGATCGCGAGTCCCAGCAGAACGAGTGCGCTGAGAGACCGGGGGCGCAGCAGCTTCATGCGCCCATCTTAAGGGTCTACCAGGGTTCCCGCAGCAGCTTGCGCTCCCAGTTCAGAGAGCTTGTCACGATGCCGTCCAGGTCATCGAGAGCGGGCTGCCAGCCCAGGACGCTGCGGATGGCGTCGCAGCGTGCGATCAGCATTGGCGGGTCGCCCGCCCGGCGCGGAACCTCGATCACCTTGAGCGGCGCGCCACTGACCCGTTCGACGCTGCTCAGTACCTCGCGCACGCTGTAGCCGTGACCATAGCCGCAGTTCAGCGTGCGCGATGCGCCACCATCGCGCAGGTAGTCCACGGCCTTCAGGTGCGCGTCGGCCAGATCCACCACATGGATGTAGTCGCGCACGCCGGTGCCATCGGGTGTCGGGTAGTCGGTGCCAAAGATGCTGACTTCCCTGCGCTTGCCCACGCTGGCCTCGGCGGCAACCTTGATCAGCAGCGTTGCCTTGCGCGTCGACTGACCAATGCGTCCATCCGGATCGGAGCCGGCCACATTGAAATAGCGCAGCGCGACGTAGCGCAGATCGCTGGCGGCTGCCAGGTCCCGCAGCATCCACTCGGACATCAGCTTCGAGGTGCCGTAGGGGTTGATCGGTGCCAGCGGTGAATCCTCGGCGCAGATGCCCGACTCGGCGTTGCCATACACCGCGGCCGTGGACGAGAACACGAAATGTTTCACGCCCTGCGCCGCGCAGGCTGCCAGCAGGTTGCGCGTCTGGCAGGTGTTGTTGCCGTAGTACTTCAGCGGATCTGCCACCGACTCCGGCACGATGGTGTGCGCGGCGAAGTGAATCACGGTGTGGATGTCGTGTTCTTTCAGGAGCTGGCCGACCAGGCGGGAATCGCCGACATCGCCTTCGACCAGCTGCACGCCCTGCACGGCCTGGCGGAACCCGGTGGACAGGTTGTCGAGCACCAGTACCGACTCGCCGCGCGCAGTCAGCTGCTGTACCGTGTGGCTGCCGATGTAACCGGCGCCGCCTGTCACCAGAATTGTCCCTTTCACCGAATCGCGCTCCTGATTTGCCTGCCTATTATGCCGGGCTGACACCCGACGTCGTGCTGGCGGCAGCAGAAAGCGTGGGGTTCGTCACTGATGGGCGCCTGCTGGCATTGAACAGCTACGAGAACCGCGTGTATCGGGTCGGCCTGGACGAGCCTGCACCTGCAGGCCGGGGTGGTGCGCAGGTGTCGCAGCTGGTCGCGAAGTTCTATCGCGAAGGCCGCTGGAGCGATGCCCAGATCGGGGAGGAACACGCCTTTGCACTGGAACTGGCTGCCGCCGAGTTGCCCGTGGCAGCGCCGCTGGTCATCGCAGGGCAGACACTGCACCGGCACGCGGGCTTCCGGTTCGCGCTGTTCGAGTGCATGGCCGGCGTGGCGCCGGATCTGGATCAGCCGGGCGATCGGCAACTGCTGGGCCGGACGCTGGGACGCCTGCATGCCATCGGTGCGCTGCGCAGGTTCGAGCACCGCGGCACTGTGGCGAACTGGCGGCATGGTGCGCCGGCGCGTGAGTTCATTCTGTCGCAGGGTGTGGTGCCGGAACCGCTGGACGTGATCTATGAGGATGTCTCGGCACAGCTGGTTACCGCCATTGGCTCCTGTGTCGAGAGCATGGGGCCGCTGGCCACGTTGCGCCTTCACGGTGACTGCCATCCGGGCAACATCCTGTGGCGCGCCACCGGACCGCTGTTCGTGGACTTCGACGACAGTCTCGGTGGTCCTGCCGTTCAGGACCTGTGGATGTTCATTGCCGGCAGCCCGGATCGCATGCGCCGCGAGTGGAGCGACCTGCTGGAAGGCTATGAGCAGTTCGCGCATTTCGATCCGGTCCAGGCCGGGCTCATCGAGGCACTGCGGGGTACCCGCATGCTCAATTACGCCGCGTGGGTCGCCCAGCGCTGGTCAGATCCGGCCTTTCCACGGGCTTTTCCCTGGTTCGGTGAACCGCGTCACTGGGAGCGCCATATTGATGAGTTGCGTGAACAGCTCGTTGCGTTGGAAGATCCTCCGCTATTGCGGGTCTGACGGAGCCCGTGGCGCGGGAACGAGCACAGCATGAAGCACCTTCTGGTCGCAACGATGGCACTGGCGCTGGCCGCCTGTGGCAGTGCGGGCGATGACGAGGCATCGTCGGCCGGGGCGGCGAGCGTTCGCGCGACCACTGTCGGCGACGAGACGGTCTCTGCGGTGCTCGATTCGCAGGGCACGCCCGTGGCGCAGTTGCGGTTTCTGATCGACACGCAACCGGTGGTCGGCAAGCCATTTCAGATGCGGCTCACTGCCTCTGCGACGGCGGCCGTGTCGCGATTGCAGCTGGCCGCGGATTCAGACAGCCTGCTGGTTGATCCGGCCCGCGCTGTCCTGGATCTGGCACTGGACGAATCCAGCGCGGGGACTTCCCGCAGCTACAAGGCCACGCATGATCTGGTGGTGTTGGCGAAGCAAAGCGGGCTGGCGGTAGTGACCGTCCGTCTCGCCACTGGCCCGGACTCGACCGAGACGGTCTATTCCATTCCAGTGCTGGTGGCGGAGGCCGGGACTGACACCGCGGCGCCGCCCACGGTGTCAGACAAACCCGATCCAGCGGCCAAAGCAGATAACGGCCAGCCATAGAACGGTGGAGATGAAACCGGCCGCGCGTACGGGCGGGGCGGGCTTGCCGACATCCCACTTGCCCACGCTGCGGTAAGTAATCACGTGGAAATAAAGCATGTTGAGGCCCAGCGCCAGCAACAGGCACATCTTGATCAGGAATGGCGTGTTGTGGATGTAGCCCGTTGCATTGGCCATGAACAGCATCGAGCCGGTCGTTGCGGCACCCGCAAAAGCGATCCATGTCACCGGCAACAGCTGCCTGGCAATCTGTGTGATGGGCAGATTCTTCAGCCCCACGCCCAGCAGGCGCGCATCCACGGTGAGGATGCTGCCGACCACCGCGGCAGTGAACAGTACGTGCGTGGATTCGACCCACGGAAACCAGACTTCGCCGACCAGTACCGCAAGCGGCGTGTTCTGCAGCCATTCAAAGAAACTTTGTTCCATGGGTCGCGCCAGTTCAGAAGGATTCGTAATAGGCGATGAAGCGGCCGGCAAAGATGATGCCGCCCCATAGCAGCATGGCCACTGCCGCAAACGTCACGTGCAGGGCCGAGGGCTTCTCGCCGCGCCTGGCCACCGACGCCAGCCACAGTGTCAGCGCGCTCACCAGGGCCAGCATGATCATCTTCGCGTAGAAGACCTTGTTGGTAATGGTGCGGCCCGGCTCGGCGGTGATCAGCAGTGCGCCGGTGACAAACAGCACCAGCAGCAGCCACCAGATTCGCCGCGTGCTTCGCCCGGCCAGTTCGGGCAGCGGCTGGGCCGTGAGCCCCAGGCCCGCGAAACGCAGCGACAGCAGCAGCGCCGATGTAAAGGTCAGTGCCAGCGCGAGAATGTGCACCGACTGGATCGCCGGAATGGCCCAGGTGCTCGCCTGTATTGCCTGGCTTGGCCCGGTCTGGGACAGCCAGTCTCCGAATTGATGAATGTCCATGTGAGAATTCCCCCGCTCGGTGGCAGTATAGGCCACGACGCCGAGGGGTGGCACCCATGATTAGCAGAATGTTGAATCGCAGAAGTTCCAGCTGGCCCGCGATATTGCTGCTGATGGCTGCAATGCCGGTGCTCGCACATCATTCTTTCGCTGTGTTTTTCGATGATGCCCGTACCGTAACGGTTACCGGAACCGTTGAGGAATTCCAGTTCCGGAATCCGCACGGGCTGATCCGCATTACGGTAAAGAAGGCCGATGGGACCGGGGAGACATGGAAGGCCGAGACCAATTCGCCGTCCATTCTGGAACGTCGCGGCTGGACCCGCACCAGCCTCAAGGCCGGCGAGGTGATCACCATCGATGGGTGGCCGGCGCGTGATGGCTCCAATTACCTGCGCATGCGCTCGGTCAAACGCGCCGATGGCACGCCGGTAGGCGGTGTGGCGATCCAGGCCCCCGAGGAGCAGAAATGAAGCGCCGCGCATGGGTGCTGTTGCCGGCGCTGCTGGTGGCCCTGCCGGTGCTGGCCGATACGCCGGACCTGTCGGGATTCTGGAATCTGGTGTCCCGGGTCATCGATCCGGACCCTGAGCTCGCCAGGTTCGTGCCGCAGGATGCGGTGGTGTTGCGCGACACCGGTGCCGCGGAATTCGGCCTGATGGATTTCGGTGGCCTGAAGCCCAGGCCCGCGGCGTTGAAGGCAGCGCAGGAGTGGAATCCGCGCGCGGGCCTGACGATCAGCACGGCGTGCCAGATCCCCTCCATTGTCTACGCGCTGCAGGGGCCGTTTCCGATCGAGATCTACCAGGGGCGTGACCTGATGGTCATGCGGCTCGAATACATGGACATGGCGCGCGTGTTCGTGATGGGCGACAAGCCGGACTGGCCAGCCGATGCGCCACATACCAAGGTCGGTTACTCGCGCGCGCACTGGGAGGGCGACCAGCTGGTGGTCGTGACCACGCACCTGAAGGCCGCAACCATCACCAACAATGGCCTGGACCACAGCGACAACATCGTGGTGACCGAGCGTTACCGTCTCGCCGATGGCGGCAAGACGCTGATCGCCAGCCAGTTGTACGAGGATCCGGATGTGCTTGAAAACCGCGGCGTGCGCTACATCTCGTGGCGGCGTGCGACGAACGATCACGTCCACGCCTACGACTGCGATCCCTCCTTCGCGGAGGAATACGCGGCGCCCTGAGCCGGAGCCACTATTCCGGCCTGGTTGCCCTGCCGAGCACCAGGTCGAGCAGCTTTTCGATGAAGCCGCGGTCGATGGACGCATGGCTGACCAGCAGCCGGTGAAAGATGGGACCCCACAGCGCGTCGGCCAGCACCGCGATGTCCGTGCCCGGCGGCAGTTCGCCGCTTGCAATGGCGCGTTCCAGCAGTCGCATGGCCGTGTGCCGGCGCGGCTCGACAAAATCGGCGCGCAGCCGGCGGCTGGTCTCGCTGTCTTCCTGGCCCAGCGCAATCAGTTCCCTGAGCAGCTGCCCGGCGCGGCCGCGATAGATGCTGGCCGCATGATGTACCTGCGCGCGCAGGTCCACGATGGCGGAGGGTCCTTCGCGGCGCTGCTCCAGGCGCGGAGTCAGCGCCACCATAAAGGCCTCGATGGCCAGCGTGCCCTTGGATTTCCACCAGCGGTAGATCGTGGCCTTGCCGGCGCCGGCGCGAGCGGCAACACCTTCCACCGTGAAACCGGCGAGACCGGTCTCGTTCAGGATCTGGTAGGCGGCTTTGAGGATGGCGTCGCGCGAGGCGACCGAACGGGGTCGGCCCGGAGCGCGTGGCTTGGGCCGCTTGCGCGGTACTGACATTCTGTCTGGGAGCGGATAATGCGGCGGGCAAGTATATCGCAGCGACGCTAGTTGACGAACACACCCTGCTTGCGCTTCGGCGGAAATTCGCGCAGCAGCTTGCGGACGTCGTCCGACAGTTCTTTGGAGAGGTTCGGGGTGCTGCGCTCCCGATCGCTCCAGGTGCCCCGCCAGACCAGCTTGCCCGCTGCATTGCTGAGGTCGATGACCAGTGTTCCCTCGGTATACAGGTCGGCTTGCGGCCCGCCGGGTATCACGAAGCCGCGCGAAGCTGCAGTGTCCGGAACGCGTGTGGGCGGAATTCGCTCAACACTGGCCACATCCGTATCAACCAGGCTGTAGGTCACGACCACATCGGCGGTTTCGGCAGATTCCTTCAATCCGCGGGAGATCAACGCTGCGCGGATGTCACGCTCCATGCGCTGCCTGAATAGCCGGTTGGCGAATTCGGGCTTGGTGCTGTTGACCCTGCCATCGCGTATCGCGAATGTCCGCAGGGCCTTGAAGTCAGTGTTGGCGTCGTAGGTGACGTCATGGCCTTCACCGCCGGCGCATGCGCCGCGTCCCAGCAGCAGCAGTGCTGTACCCAGCAGCGCCGGAACGAGCCGGGTCATTTCCTTCCCCGCGGATAGCCATCCACCAGTTTCCTGGCGTATTCGGGCAGCATCTTCGCGGTGTAAGCCGCGTCCTGATCCCGGTTGCGATGCACGCCACGAAAGATCAGCAGCCCTGATGAGCTGGCGGTGATGTCGAGCACCAGCGTGGATTCGATGAACGTCGGCTGCTGTCCATCGCGCATGCCATTGGACCATCGTCCACCCTGGCCATAGCCGGTAGGCCTTGCCTGACCGCCCGGCCCGACAAGCATTGCCTGGCCGAATACGTTCCAGTCGACATGGACATCGGCATCCTGTGCGACCTCCTGCAACCCGTGCGCGAGCAGTGCCTTGCGGATAGCCTGGGTGGTGCTGGACACCACGATGTCATTGCGGGTTTCGGGCCGGTCGATGTCCATCGTGGTATTGCGGAAGGTGAAAGTCCGCACGGTGGAGAAATCGAAATCGTGGTCGAAGTCCACGACCTGGTCGGCCAGGGCAGGACGGCACAGCAGTGCCGCCAGTGCCACCAGCCATGCGAAACACAGGTTCGATCGACGCCGCGGGTAGTGCATGCCAGGGCCGGTTGTCGCGGGCATGCCCGCGCTCAGCGGCCGACTATACCCTGTGCCCTGCGCACCAGCTGCAGGAACTCCGCGCGGTAGCCATGCGGATCCTCGCCCTGCGCGCCCTGGGCCTGGCGGAATACGTCGTCATAGGTCAGTGACCCGGCGAACTCGCCGCCTTGCAGCAACTGCGCGAAGCCCGCCACCGCGGTGGAGAAGGCCACATCCTGGCGCAGTGCGCGCGGCACACCCGTCTTGAGCGTGATGGGTTCCTGAATCAGCTGCGACTGCTGCTGGTCCGGCAGCTTGTAGCGGATCTTCAGGAAGCCGTATTCGTCCGCATTGCCGCGCGGGGCCGGGGCCGCATCGCGCGGTCCATAGCGGCGCTCCTCGAAGAGCCGCGCGGGCGATCCCACCGGCGTGATTTCGTAGATCGCTGTCACCGTGTGGCCCGCGCCCACGTCACCGGCGTCCACCTTGTCGTTGTTGAAATCGTCGCGGTTCAGCGCGCGGGTCTCGTAGCCCACCAGGCGGTATTCGGCCACGGTGTCCGGATTGAACTCGACCTGGATCTTCACGTCCTTGGCGATGGTGAACAGCTGCGAGCCGGCCTGTTCCACCAGCACCTTGCGCGCCTCGTTGGCCGAATCGATGTAGGCGGCCACTCCATTGCCGTTCTGTGCCAGCGCCTGCGCGATGTCGTCGCGATAGTTGCCCTGGCCAAAGCCGAGCACCGACAGGAAGATGCCGCGCTGCCGCTGCTGCTCGACGAAGCGCTTGAGCTCGTTCACGTCGTTGATGCCGACATTGAAGTCGCCGTCGGTGGCCAACACGATGCGGTTCACGCCTTCCTGGCGGAAACTGCGCGATGCCATCTCGTAGGCCAGCCGCACGCCCGCTGCACCCGCGGTGGAGCCCCCCGGCCGTAGCGAGTACAGAGCCCGCAGGATGGTCTCCTTCTGGCTCACCGGGGTGGGTGGCAGCACCTCACCGGCAGCACCGGCATACACCGCGATGCCGACTGTATCGGTGGGCTTCAGGCTGTCGAGCAGCATGGCCATCGAGCTCTGCGCCAGCGGTAACTTGTCCGGAGAGTTCATCGAACCGCTCACGTCCAGCAGCAGCACCAGGTTCACATCAGGCCGCTGCGCCGCCGGCAGGTCGTAGCCCCTGATGCCGATGTGTACCAGCTTCTTGCCCGCGCCCCAGGGCGAGTCGCTCACCGTCACGGTTGGCTTGAAGGGCTGGCTCACCGAGTCGGCAGCGGGCCAGTCGTAGTTGAAGTAGTTGATCATCTCCTCGGTGCGCACCGCACTGGGCGAGGGCAGCACTCCGGAGTTCAGCTGGCGACGCACGTAGCTGTAAGAAGAGGTGTCCACGTCGATGGAGAAGGTGGACTCCGGCTCGTCGACGGTGCGCTTGACCGGGTTCACAGCGAACTGCGCGAACCTGTCGCCATCGGCCTGGTTGCTGGTGGAATTCACGCGTCGCCCGTCGATCAAGGTCAGGGTGCGCGTGCCGAAGGTCGGATCCAGCCCGCGCAGATTGGCGATGGTGTTGCCGATGAACGGTGCGCCGCCCGCTGCCGGTGCAGGAGGCGCGGGCTGGGCAGCGCCGGTCAAAGTCGGCTGGTACGCAGAAACACTCTGCGGTGCCAGCGTGGTAAGCGCGTCTGCGACATTGACGACGCCCAGGCGTGCCATTTCCTCCGCGGTAATGGACGTGACCGGGTTTGCTGAGGTGATATTGGGCGCCTGGATGCGCGTGCCGGTGACCTGCAGCTCCGACAACTGCTGGTCATCTGCACTCTGGGAACTCCTGGCCTGCCTGGCCGCACCCGGCGCGCCGCCAGAGCCGTAGACGGCACCCGCGCCGCCGGTCACTACATCCATACGCTCCAGCAGGTTGGACGGAATGGTGTTCAGGTCCACGACGTCGGCCTGGTTGGAGGTCGACGCCACGCGGCGACCATCGGTCAGTGTGAGCGTGCGCGACGCCTCTGTAGTGGCCTGCGCTGGCTCGCTGACTTTGGCCAGTGCAGTCGTCGCAGACGTGGGCATAGCCGCAGCTTGAGCTGCACCTGAAGTTGGAGCTTTCGTGGCAGTTGCAGATGGTGGCGCAACGGGGATCGCCTCGGGCGCAGGGGTCTGCCTGGTCACCGACTGTTCGGTGGGTTGTGATGCGACGGGCGGCGCTGCCGACGGCGCAATCGCGCGATCCTTCTCGGGCGTCAGCCAGTACAGCGAAACGCCCACGATGGCCAGACACGCCGTGGCAAAGCCGCCCAGCCACAGCTTCGGCATCTGCCATCCGCGGTGAGTGGTCTTGCGTCCGGTCTGCTGGTTCAGCCGTTCGAATTCCTCGATCGCTGCGCGCCGTGCGCGCAGCCGCGCCTCCGGGTCCGGCGCCGGCGGATCGATCTGCTGCAACTGTCGTTCGAAAGCTTGATTGTTCATATGCTGTTCGCGATGGGCTCGCGCCTGTTCATGTGTTTGCGCATGATGTGGATGCGCCAGGAAATGGTGGATTCGGAGACTCCGAGGATTTCGCCTGCCTCTGCGTGGCTCAGGCCTTCGGCGTGTACCAGCAAGGCGGTCTCGCGCATCCCTGCGCCCAGGTGATCCAGCTGCTCGAGCAGCTGCTCCAGATGCACCGCATCTTCGGCCCGACCGGAGTCGATGGCGGGCTCGTCTTCCGGCAGATCCGCATGCGCGTGTCTTCGCTGCGCGCGCTGCCAGTCCTGCGCGCAGTTGACCACCAGGCGGTACAGCCAGCTGGTGAACGCCGCCTGGAAGCGGTACTGCCCGAGGTTTTGCGCCAGCTTGATGCACGCCTGCTGCGCAATGTCCTCGGCATCCGTGCGGTGGCCACACCATTTCCAGGCAAAGCGGTGGATCGTGTCGTAGTGCAGATCCACCAGTTCGGCGAACGAGGCTGAATGCCCCCCCTGTGCTCGCCGTATCAGGCCGGTCAGTTGTTCGTTGTCCATGGGTGCTTCTTGCTTGGCCGTTGACCCTTGGACGCGGGGATATGCTGAATCCTTGGCAGGCCGACGCCACAAGGGGGTGCCGCACGCGGTGATCATACGTCCGGCCCGCGCTGACCGGCGCCCCTGGCTCCTGTTAACCTCAAGGCCGTGCAGTTGGTGATCCGGACAATGCGGCCGTCGAGAATTCTGGTGTGCTCCATTGCCCTGCTGGTCCTGGCCGCGTGCGCCCGCGAAACCCCGCATGCGCTCGGCACCGTGGAGTGGGATCGCATCACGCTGCCCGCACCTGCAGCCGAGAAGATCGTCGCCGTCGAGGTGCAGGAAGGCCAGCGCGTGCATGCCGGCGATCCACTGCTGCAACTCGAGGCCACGCACACCCAGGCACAGCTGCAAGCCGCACAGGCCCAGGCGAAGCAGGGCGCTGCGACGCTGGCGGAACTCAAGGCCGGTCCGCGGCGCGAAGACATCGACCGGGCCCGCGCCAATGTGGAGGCGGCCGATGCACAGGCGGTGGAAGCACGCGCCGCTTTCAAGCGGGTGCAGGCCCTGATCGACAAGCAACTGATCCCGCAGGCCGAGCTGGACCGTGCCCGCGCCGCGATGGACAGCGCCGACGCGCAATTGCGTGCCACGCAACAGGCGCTGCTGGAACTGCAGCGTGGCACGCGCGCGGAACAGATCGCCCAGGGCCAGGCCGCCGTGCAGGCCTACGACGCGCAGGTGGATGCGCAGCGCGTGCTGCTCGGCAAGCTGACGCTGGCTGCGCCACGCGACGGGCAGGTGGACGCCATTCCTTACAAGCTTGGTGACCAGGCGCCAGTGGGCGCACCGCTGGTGGTGTTGCTGGCAGGCGAGGCGCCTTACGCGCGTGTGTATGTGCCGGAACCCCTGCGTGCCGGCGTCGCGATTGGCAGCACGGCCCGGGTGCATGTCGAAGGCATGGACCAGGTGTGGGAGGGCAAGGTGCGGATGATCCGCAGCGAACCCACCTTCACGCCCTACTACGCGCTGACTGGCCAGGATGCGACGCGGCTGAGCTACCTCGCGGAGATCCAGCTGGGTGCTGACGCCAGCCAGTTGCCGGCCGGTGTGCCGGTGCGGGTCGAGTTCGGCAATTGAGTGCGGCGGCGCCCATCGCCGCGCCAGGCGATGCGCCCGCGATACGGGCGCGGGGGTTGATCAAGCGCTTCGGGCATCTGACGGCAGTGGATGGCATCGACCTGACCGTGCCGCGCGCCAGTGTGTACGGTTTCCTCGGCCCCAATGGTTCGGGCAAATCCACCACCATTCGCATGCTGTGTGGCCTGCTCACGCCGACTGCTGGCGAGATCGAAGTGCTGGGGCTCTCGATCCCGGCGCAGGCCGAGGCGCTGCGCCTGCACATCGGCTACATGACGCAGAACTTCTCGCTGTTCAACGACCTGACGGTGCGCCAGAACCTGGAATTCCTGGCCGCGATCCAGGGCCTGTCGCGCCCGCGTACCCGGCAGCGTGTCGAGGAGCTGCTGGTGCAGTACGACTTCGATGATCGCCAGAAGCAGCTGGCCGGAACACTGAGCGGCGGACAGAAGCAGCGCCTGGCATTGGCCGGTGCCGTGGTCCACCAGCCGGAGCTGCTGTTCCTGGACGAGCCCACCAGTGCCGTTGATCCGCAATTGCGGCGCGATTTCTGGGAGAAGCTGTTCGACCTGGCCGATGGGGGTACCACGCTGCTGGTGTCCACGCACTACATGGATGAGGCCGAGCGTTGCCATCGCATCGCGATCCTGGATCGTGGCCGGTTGAAGGCCGACGGCACCCCGGCGGATCTGATGAACGAACTGGAGGGGCGCTGTGTGCTGGTGCGAACCGGCAAGCCGCGGCGCGCGCAGAAGGTGCTGTCCGCCATGAGCGGCGTGATCAGCGTGGCGCAGATCGGCAATGAGCTGCGCGTGCTGTGCGAAGTCGGCAAGGCTGCCATCGCGCAGCTGCGTGATGGCTTGCGCGAGGCCGGCATCGATGCACACGTCGAACCCGGATCGCCGAACCTGGAGGATGTGTTCGTGGCATCCACGGGGCGCGGCTCGAGCGCGACGGTGCAAGCGCCATGAAGTGGCGGCGACTGGCCGCGATCATGGTGAAGGAGGTGCGGCAATTGCGCCGCGACCGCATCACGCTCGCGATGATCCTCGGCATCCCGGTGTTCCAGCTCATCCTGTTTGGCTACGCCATCAACATGAACCTGCGCGGCCTGTCGGCCGGCATTGCCGATGAAGCCAATTCCTCGGCCTCGCGTGCCGTGGTGATGGACATGGTTGCCTCGGGTGTGATCGAGCCGACGCTGGCGGCGACCTCGCCGCAACAGCTGACCGATGCGCTGCGCGCGGGAAGGATCAGCATCGGTGTGGTCATCCCGCGCGACTTCGAGGCGCGGCGCTTCGATGGACGCGAGGCGGTACAGGTACTGGTGGATGGCAGCGACACGATGGTGCAGAGCGCGGCCATCCAGCTGGCGCAGATGCCGATCCAGACCGCGCCAACGGCCAACACGCACCCGCTGGGCCTGAAGCCCGGACAGATCAGCGTGGTGAGCTTCTACAACCCCGAGCGGCGTTCGGCGGTGAACATCGTTCCGGGCCTGATCGGCGTCATCCTGACCATGACCATGGTGTTGTTTACCGGCGTTGCCATCGTGCGCGAGCGCGAGCGCGGCAACATGGAATTGCTGATCGCAACACCCGTCAGCCGCACGGAGCTGATGGTGGGCAAGGTCGCGCCTTACATCGTGATCGGCCTGCTGCAGACCTCGGTGGTGCTTGGCCTCGGCGCATGGCTGTTCCACGTGCCCATGGCAGGCAGCCTGCTGCAGGTCTATTACGCGGCCATCCTGCTGATCGTGGCAAACCTCTCACTGGGCCTGTTGATCTCCACGCGCGCCACCTCGCAGTTCCAGGCCATGCAGATGACTTTCTTCGTGTTCCTGCCATCCATCCTGCTGTCGGGATTCATGTTTCCGTTCGCGGGCATGCCACGGTTCGCGCAGTGGGTAGCCGAGGTGCTGCCGCTGACGCATTTCCTGCGGCTGATCCGCGGCATCATGCTGCGCGGGGCGGACCTGCTGGAGCTGTGGCCGGATGTGCTGGCGCTGGCAGCTTTCATCGCAGTCATGCTGACTGCAGCAGTGCTGGCGTTTCGCAAGCGCCTGGACTGAGTCGCATGTTTGTCACGCCGAGCATTTCCGTTGCGCCCATGATGGACTGGACGGACGATCGCTAAATACTTCGTTGAATCAACGAGGTGTCCTCACCTTGCAAGCCTTGTCTCCTATATGTCTCCACAAGAGCTCGCCTGACGTCATTTCGAATCCGCGCGGCAAGTCGCGCACCGATTGTGGAGGTACCGGCGGGGCCGCCCACGTGATGTCTTCTATTTCCTACTTCCAAGTGGCGCGCCGCGCCAGAGATGAAAATGGGGCCGTCTTCAATGCGTAGAATCCAGCGACGCTGGAACCACGGAACGGGTGAGCATCGGGCGACTTATCGGCGGACCAGATCCTATCCATCAAGCATCGCGCGAGGATCTGAAATGGCAGGGATCGAAATCTAGTCGGTACCTGAGACACTGTCGGGAACCAATCGAAGTAGTATCGACATTGATCTAGTACGAACATGTCGACGTACATCGTGGTGCTCTTTGCCTTGTATTGGCCTCGCATGGAGTCTCTCAGTGAAGTGAAGTAGGGACGACCGTAGGTTCCAAGGAGCGAGTTGACCACAAGATTCGGAAGAGGCAGGTCGCATGTGAACGGACTATTTTGGTCAAACCACGGTGTGGTGATGGCACGCAACAGTTCCTGGCTCGCTAGTTTCCAGTGACCTTCAATGATCTTGTCCAGCAATGCAGCGGATCTATTTAGAACTAGCGCGTTCTGGCCGGCAAACAGTTGATTCTCAAGTTGCTGACCCAAAGGTTCGGAAGGTGTGAGCGCTTGTAACCCCCTCACGAACGACACCAGTGGATAGGAGCTCGGAGAAAGATTGGCATCACCGATGTTCAGCAGAATCTCTTCAATGGTGGTGCCGGTCAGGTCTGGTGAATACGCAGCCTTGATCGTCGCCTGAGCGATGGACGTATTTGAAAGATACTGTCGTTCGATCGCTCGGAGTCCTTTCGCGCTTGGTATCCACGCTCTTGCCAAGTCGATAATCAGGCGCGAGACGAAGTCCGAATAGACTGCGTCAACATTTGCTTCAACTGCCGGAAGCATGTGCGCGCTCTCATGTTCGCTGATTGCCGGATCTACGCCCGCTTGAAAGAGGATTCTTGGTACATCGTTGTAGCGAAATCTGAAGAACTCTGTCATCACGCGACTGTAACGATCTCGCTCGTCTGTTGCGGTCGGTGTTTCGGCGAAGTTCGTGATCAGTATCGAAAGCTCTTCCAGCCGAGAAGACCGAAGCAGTTCCAATACCGGAGCAAGCGCCGAGGGCCTTCCTCCAAGCATTGGTCGAGTACCGTCGATATATGCAATGTCGAAGGTTTCTTGGACGCGTTCAAAGAATTGCGCTAGTGAGCCCAGATGCATCTTTACTGGAATCGCAGCTTTGTCGAGCTCCGAAACGGCGCTTCGGAAAGTTTGCTCGTTCGATTCCACCGCCCACACATTGTGCGGGTTGATTCCTAGGTCCAAGAGTACTTCGAGGTCATTGAGTGGTTCCGGCCCGCAGAGATATATGACGCGAAGTTCCTCCGCCTTTCGTCTTTGGATTCGCGCTGATTGCCACCTAAGCCATTCATCAAGGTCCCCTCGTACTGTCTTTCGAAGAGTTTTCCCACCCATTCCTTCAAGCGTGTGCAATGCGAAATCGACGAGTGCACGAAGCTCGCGTGGTACGACAATGGGTGTCCGATGTCGATGTGTGGTCAGGAGATCTACAGCACGAGAAAGGAGCCTCCTGCGTACTCGATGTTTGACTGACTGCCTGTAGGAGCGCATTGATTAGTAGTCCGGAGCTGCGATCTGGTTCATTAGCGTCGGAGCCTTCCAGGCCCTTCGAGCCAGACCTTTCGTTGGGCAATCTCCGCGCCACATGTCTTCAAGTTGCGCGGAGATTGCCCACCACAAGAGCTTTATGACTCTCCCCTTCATGCCTCCTCGTCGCAGGTCCCGAATCAATCCCAACTCCATTGGGCTGGGTTCCAGGTACCGTCCCTGCCCGCCAAAACGGGATTCAGGAATGCCGCAACAGCGGGCGTGAGCTGTTCAAGCGTCGGCCACTCAAGGTCATTTTCGCGCGCCATCGCATGATAGGGCGCCGACCAACTCGGCGGCGGATCTGGCAGGGCATGCGGCAGCGGGTGCGTCGCCCGGTGCATGAAGGTCTGGTCCAATGCGGCGCGCAATTTCCCAGCATTGAGTGTCTGTATGCCCGCAAGCAATGCCATGTCCGGAAGGTCTTTCACCCGGGTGTTTGTGCGCTTGCGGGGCATAGTGTAGGCATGCAGCTTCTCCGCGATGTGCGATTCAATCGGATACAGCGGTAAGGCGGGCGGGGCAATGCCGGCGAATTCGAGGACATCGTCTGCGGTAACAACATCGACTTGTCCGAAGATCGGATCACCGAAAGCGATATCTACGCCGAAGCGCTGTCCATAAAGCTTGCCGGCCAATCGGCATTCCGCGCGATATCGCTGACCTTCGTACTGCATTCCGTCGTTTTCGATAGTGGGATGCTCGGCATCGGGGCTCACCTCGAAGGTCATGAAGTCACCCAAGTCCACTCGCCCCGCCTGCTGAAGATTTGCGAGCACACTTTCCGGTGAGCCGGTCACCCGCAGATCGACATCTTTGGTCGTCCGGGCACGTTCCAGCCGCAGTTCGAGCACAAGTCCGCCCTTCAGCAGAATGGCGTCCCCGAGGACTACAGAGACTCGTGCTAGAAACCTGTCGAAGACCAGCAGCTGTCGCCGGCGTGCAAAGTCGACACCGTCCTTAGAGGCAGATTTCAGTCGTTGTTCCAGCGCCCGCTTGAAGTCGGCCGGAGTGGAATAGGATCGCACCGTCACCGCGTGATGCCCCCATAGGGTTTGAGTACCTTCTCAACCGCTTTCAGCTCCGCCCTGGTCACCAGTCCGCGGGTGAGGGCCTGCCGAGCCGCCTGTCGGAGCAGGTCCGGTGAGAGGCTGGATTCGGCGCAGTCATTGAGCGTGCGACGTATGGAGGTTACGGGTACTGCGCCGGCCCAGGTGCGTTCCTTGGTGGGTATATCGCCGTAGTGCAGTGACAGGCCTCTTGGCACACGGAGGCGTCGTTGCTGCCAGTTGAGCGGCAGCGTGAGATGGATTTGCGCGGGCAGTGAATCGGACAGGCCGTGCAGCGACAGCGCCGTCTGGTGCGAAAGTACGCCTGCGGCGTCGGCCCACAGCCAGGCTGCAATCAGATCCTCGTGTTCACCGGGTGGAAAGTGAACAAGGCGATAGATGCCACGACGTATTCGCGCGATGCGGCCAGCCTTGTGGTGATGCGCCAGCAGGGGGTCGGAGTAGCCGGCAGCGGCCGCCTGCCGTGTCGTGAACAGCCCCTCCTGGGACGCCGCGACGTCGTAGAGCGCCTGCCAGGCGGGTTCGGTGGAGGTATTTCGGGCCATGCACGAAACTTAAGTGTTATTAAAGTTTCGTGCAAGCATTGGTGTTGCCATTCGACCCCGCGAGAAGGGCATCTATTCGTCGATTCCCATATTGGTATCGAGTTTCGTCTCCGCCGATTGATCTGCGGCCTGACCGATCTTCCATGCTTCCTGCCAGTGTCGCCCCAACAGGCGGCTGAGCGTTTGGCGCAGACCCGCTTCGCTGTCATATCGCTGCAGACTTTCGTCCATCATGTCTGCCTCGTGCGGGGTAGGCGATAGCGGGTCCAGTTGGTCGACGTAACGCGAGGCCCATGCCAGAAAGTCCACGGGCACCTCATCCAGTAACGCTTCTACCTTCTGTTCCCCGACAGCCCGCCTCACTGCACGCAGGTACGACCTGAGAAGTCGCGCGCGAAACCACGCACCGGCCTGGGCTTCGAGTTCGTGAATCAGCTTGGCATTGGCGGAGCGGCGTTGGGACTGGCGCCAGCGCAGTTCTTCCTGGCGCCTGTGTTCGATTTCCGCGCGGCGCCGTTCCTCGCGCCACTTCTTGATGTCCAGGGCCTCCTCCAGGAATCCCAGCAGGATCTTGTTGATCTGCTCTTCCAGCGGGTGCTTCTTCGAGTCCTTCCAGGTGCGGACCGTGCGGGTCGAGTCAGGATGCAGCAGGTGCAGCCGGAGTTCTCCCGTCGGAACGTAGTCCCATCGGGGTGAATAGAACAAATGGCCACGGCGCTTCTCATCCTTCTCATGTTCGGTCAGAACGTGCTCGACCTGGCGGTTGCGTTCGTCGATCCGGAAGGTCAGCGCTTCGCCTTGTACGTACAAGCAGCCGTACACGGGGGCATCGGGCGGGGGATCGTACTTGCGCCGGTAGCCGGTCCTCGACTCATCGGGTTTCGGTGGTTCCTGAAACGGCCACTTCACCATGCCTGCGCTGACCAGGAGCCGATCCGCCAGCCGCAGCGCGCGATCTTCCATCAGGCTGGACGTATCGATACGGAAGACGGGACCCGACTTCTCGCCACGAACCCATGTGATCTCGCGCCGCCACGGTCGCTTCAGGAGCATTGCCGTGCGCTTGACGGCCGGAGACGCGGGATTGTGGTCCGGCCCCGGTGAGGGTTGCAGCGTGATGATCTGCTCCCGCAGTGCGACTTCCTCGGCGGTTCCGGACGGCGGGGAGTCCTGATTCTCGGCCGGCTCTCGCGGTACGCTGAACGACAGCGCCGAGTAGTCTGCCGGCTGATCCTCGCGCTTTTTCAGGGGCGGCTGCCGAGGGGTTTGGCCCGCGGCGACTCGTGCCCAATAGCCGCGGCCGGGAACGGGAATCCCCAGTTTCCGGCATCGCTTTGCCAACGCGACGTCTGAGAGTCCCAGGTCTTTGGCGAGTTCAGAAAGTGGCTTGGACCAGGCGAGTTCGTAGAGATCCTGGCGAGTGAGGTTCAGGGGATCGTTTATCGGTGGCACGGCTGGGACTCTGTGTTGTTGTGATGGTTCGCAGCTTTGGCGGTTGTGAGGTATCGGGTGAATTTTCCGCGAATCGCAGGATAGGCAATCAGCCGCTTCTGTCACACGATGTGGCTCATGGCGGCGGAAGCTTTCATTCAGTGTCGCGTGCCACAGGCGACGAAGGCGGCGCTTCGTTCAGCTGCGGAGCGCCAGCAGCTCACCGAATCCGCGCTGCTCAAGCGCATGCTCCAGTTCATGCTCCATACGGCGGATGAAGGAGCTTCGGTCGCTGAACCTGATGCTGGTCGTGGCAGGGGGCGTGGCATCGGCATCGGCACCGGTGGCGGCGGTGGCGGTGGCGGCGGTGGTGGCGGCGGCGGTGGTGGTGGTCATCGTCATGCCGATGGTGCTGCTGCTGCTGATCATGATGGTGATCGGGCGGCACGGCAGGCACGCCTATATGTCCGCCTCACGTGCGGCGACCGGCAGCTCCTCCAGGCGCGTTCTGCCGCCCGTTGCCTGGCCCCAGCGACCTATGCCTCCATCCTGCTCCGCGCCCACCTGCGGGCCCTGACGCCGCTGCCTGGGGCGGAGCTGCGCGCAATCCGGCAATCGACCCGTGAGCTGGCAGCCATCGGTCGCAACCTGAACCAGATCGCCCATGCCACCCGTCAAGGCCGGGTCGGCGTTGGGGCAACCCGCGAGGACCTGATGAATTTGCTCAAGGCCTGCAAGGGTCTCCACGAGCACATTCGCACCTACCTCAGCACCAACCTCGCTAGCTGGAGTTCCGGCGATGACACGCAGTAGGGTACGAGTATCAGGCGATCATCCGTTCCTGGACATCGTGAGCTACGGGCGCGGGGGATCATCGGAGCGCCAGCTGCGACTGCTGCCGGGCGAGATCGCTCACCTCACGCGCACAGTCCGGCGTGCCCCGGAAGTCATGATCAAGATTTCCGGTGGTGGCCAGAGCGCTAAGGCGGTTGCCGCGCATTTCGGTTATATCGGTCGTCAGGAGTTCGAGATCGAGACCGATCACGGCCAGCACATCACGGGCACGGACGCGCAACGGGCAGTGATCGCGGATTGGGACCTGGATCTGGATTCCGCAGAGTCGCGATCTCCCTATCGCGGCGCTTCAGGCCGCAAGCCGACCAAGCTGGTCCACAACATCGTCCTGTCGATGCCGAAGGGCACTCCGGCCGTGGGCGTACTCGAAGCCAGTCGTGCGTTCGCCCGGGAGGAGTTTGCGTTCCAGCATCGCTATGCCCTCGTGCTGCACACTGATCAGCCTCACCCGCATGTCCACCTGGTCGTGAAGGCCATGAGCGAGCAGGGGAGGCGGTTGAACATCCGCAAGCAGACCTTGCGGGACTGGCGGCGCAAGTTCGCCGGCTGCCTGCGGGCGCAAGGCATCGCTGCGAACGCGACGGAGCGAGCAGTGCGGGGCGTAACCAAGCCTCAGAAGAGCGATGGCATCTATCGGGCGATGCGCGCGGGCCGGTCCACCCACATGCGCGAGCGCGCAGAATCCGTTGCGGCTGCAATGCAAGCCGGCAACCTGCGCGTTGAGCTGGGCAAGAGCCGGATGGTCGATACCCGTCGTGAGGTCATTCGGCATTGGTCGGGAATCCAGCAAGCATTGCATGCAAATGGCAAAGAGCAGCTAGCAAACGAGGTCGAGCGCTTTGTGGCTGGCATGCCGGCGCCCCGGACGGAGCGCGAATGGATGGCGCAGGAGCTGACCGAACGCGCGCGGGATCAGCAGCGGGAGCGGTCGCTGGCTCCAATGTGTTGAACGGTCGCCCACTTATGGACCTATCTCCACAATTCCATCCAATTGCGGGTCATGGATATCCGCACTTCCGAAACTCCGGAAATGAGGCTGCAGTCCCAAGAGTCTGCCAATGGGATGTAGTCCGGGGTCCCATGCCGAAACCCTGCACGCGCCTACTGGAGAAGACTCTCAGTGGACGCGGCCAGAAGTCTTATCTATGACGTATTCTCGGCGGCGCGCTGTCCTTGAGTTTTCTGGCATTCGGTGCCAACAGATAGCGCTCACTCAGTAAGTGCTTCACGACTTCAAGCACTTGGAGGCACTCTGCGTCGGAGGGGACGTGCATTCGGTGGGCCGCAGCGTGCCCGACCTCCAAAGCGGCCTTGATGATCTCAACCTGATTGCTATTGAGCAGCCTCTCCTGGGCCATTCGGTCAATCTTCCTCTCAAACCCACCGACATCGCCGACTTGTTCTGTAGCGAACATGTCTAGGACTGCTCTCAGTCCCATGACTGAGAGGCAGCTCAACCCGTTGGGAACGGCAACCTCAATTTCTGCCAGAACTTGGCGGAAGCCTTCTGGCATGGCTTCTATTAGCTCTGTCTCGAATACCGCACTAGGCGGAGTCCTGACAGGCGCGGATTGTTCATGCGCCAGCGCCACATGACTGTTTTGAAGAGCCTGATCACGCCAACCGACCTGAATGGCAATCAGGTCTTCCATACTCCTGCGCTTCAGGACAAGTTCGGAGGGGAGGATGTAGGCGTCCTCCTGTTGTAGATTCGATGTATAAGTCCCAAGAACGGATGAAACCGAGTTCTTAAGCAGAAGCAAGGTAAAATCCAGCTCTTGCCGCTCAATCTCCAGTCTCTTTGCTAGATCCGCTATTGGTAGATTGGCCCTTCTGGTGGCCTTATTCTTGTAGTGTTCGTACAGTACTGCTAGCACCATTGAGCCGATGTCCAAGACGCGGCAACATTGTTCGTCGTCTACTTCTTTCAGTGCAAGCACCGTGGGGCTATAGCTCTGGCCGCTGGAGTCTTCGTCAACATAACGAAGTCGCACCAAGTGGCTCATTACATCCATGAATTCTTCATGATCGGCACGGAATGACGGCGCATCCACCAACTCACGTGTGGCAAAGGTCTCTGCGCAAAGAGTTTCGAGCGCCCGTCGCTCAAGCTTGTTCAGGGAGAAGCTTATCCCGGGCATTATCCGCACCCTCGTTGGGCTATCCAGTTATCGATAGGAATGTATCTAGGTGCTGCGCCCGCTGAATCAGACGCCTATCAGTCTACCAACGCTGCTAGTGAACGCTGATAGGGGTGGGCACGCCACTCAAGAAATCCTCTAATCCATCGGGGAGTCTGGATTTTGTGGCGAGAACCTCTGCTTCGAAATAGCCGCGCGGCTTCATTCCATCGCCTCCGAGATCGCCGAACCACGTCGATCCTTGGACCGTGCGCTCTTCAACCAGCAGACCAAGCCACCGTTTAAAGAACATCAGAGCAAACTTGCCGCGATAGTGTGCGCGGGGATCTAGGTGGCGAAATTCCGCGCTCCAATGGTCGGATTCGACTTCCGAGGCTTCCCTCTGCAGAACAACAAGCTCGTCCACGGAAGTGTCCACCAAGGAGACATCATCAAGGGATACCGCCGCAATCTGACCAATTCTTTCTGGCAACCTTTCTACTTGTGGAATCCCACATTTTCGAGCGACGAACAACCTCCAGTTCAAGGTCCCTGTTTCGTTCAAGAATTTGTCGTAGACCTTGCCAAATCTTTCCACGATGCTTGCTCGAAGTGCGGGTTGCGCATGACAGTGAAAGTTGATTACAAGCAGTTCGTCAAGTACTCGCTCGTCTACAAGGTAGTTCTCGATGGAGTACGCGTCTGGAGTTGACCCGCTTTCGTGGGCGGGTAGTTATCTAAATTCTCACTTCCTGTCCTGCTGATACTCTCCTCTCGAAGTTGTTCGGTGACAAGCGGCCGATCGATGAGTGACGCCGATGCGGGT
>Ga0164241_10001536_pt1 | contig 27981 bp, 22 predicted proteins | sample OricomyardsoilBY_FD_108780 | JGI IMG/M metagenome (GOLD analysis project Ga0164241, IMG submission 108780) | Backyard soil microbial communities from Emeryville, California, USA - Original compost - Back yard soil (BY) | ecosystem: Environmental > Terrestrial > Soil > Unclassified | place: USA... | reverse complement strand
GGCGGCCCGTAATGGCTTCCTCCTCGCCGCGCTCCATTCGGTCGCAGAGCGGGTCAACCCTCGGAAGGCGCGCCCACCCTCACCGCACTGAACCCGCGTGCTGGCGAACGCTGCTGGGAGAAGAGTCGCGAGCTCCTGGTGGGTAGGGTAGAACCAGAACTCAGAATCTCGCGATCTTTTCCACTCTCGGGGACATGCCGCGATGGCTCGCTCAGGGGGAACGGAGCTGGAGATCGTGGCGGCTGACGCCCGCGCGACTTGAGGTCGCCAAGAGAGTCCGCCGTGGACAGGCGTAGCGGCAAACCACGCCGTCCCCGTCTGCCAGGAGACCCCAACGCACGACCTCCGCCGCCGCAATCCCCAACAACTCTGTCCCCATTTGCTAGGAATCGAGGAATGTCCCCATTTGCGTCAGCCTTTGCGTGCCAGGCGCCAGATCGCGATGGCGCTGAATAGAACGGTGAAGCCGAGCAGCGTGGCGGCGGACATGGTTGCGGGCATGAACTGGAATTTCGAAATGCCGGCGGCGTGCATGGCGAGCTGGCTGACGTGGAACTGGGGCCAGAGGGAAGTCTGCCAGTGCATGGACTGGGGCAGCGGGAAGAACAGGCCGGAGAGGTAGCAGCCGGGTAGATAGATCAGGTTGGCGTAACCGGGGGCTGCGGAGCCCTTGACCAGTGCGCCGACCATCAGGCCGAGTGCGCAGAAGGGGATCGTGCCCACGAGCAAGGTCGCGCTCATGGTGGCGATCTGCATGCCCGACAGCGGTAGTTTGCCGATGAACAGCGCCGCCACCAGCATGGGCAGGTATGCCAGCGTGCTGAACAGCGCGCCGCTGACGATCTTGGCCACCAGCCAGCTGCCGGCCGGGGCGGGCTGCGCGCGCTTGAGCTTCATGAGGCCCATCTCGCGTTCCATGGCCAGCGACGCGCTGATGGCGAACAGCCCGGGCATGGTCACTCCCAGGACGGCGAACCCGACGAAGAAGAAGACTCCCACCGAAGGATCCTTGGCGGCGGCCTCGCCGAAGACCACGACGGCCAACAGCAGGTACAGGCCCACCGGTACCAACATCATCGGGATCGCCAGTGCCGGGTTGCGCAGGATGCGGGTGAGCTCGAAGCGGATCTCGGTGAGGTACGCGCCGACTGCGCGCCGCGGCGGCAGCAGATCCTGTTCCACGATGTTCTTGAGTGCCAGGGCGTTCATGCAGCCTCCCGCGTGAGTTCGTTGAATGCTTCGTTGAGTCCGGCTTCGCGCACTTCGAGCCGGCGCAGGCCGGGATCCTCGGCCAGCAGGCGTCGCACCACGGCTTCGGCGTCCGTGGCCACCAGGTTGAGGCGCGAGCCCTTGCGCTGCGCGTCGATGACACCCGGCCACTGTTTCACGACCTCGACCTGGAGCAGGGTCTCGCAGCTGATCTGGCGGCGGGCTACCAGCGCGCGCATCTCGTCGACGCTCCCGCTGGCGATGATGCGGCCCTTGGCGAGCACCGCGACGCGCGAGGCCAGCGCCTCGGCTTCTTCGAGGTAATGCGTGGTCAGCACGATGGAGCAACCCTCGGCCAGCAGGATGCGCACGTTGAGCCACAGGACTTCACGCGCCTGCACGTCGAGCCCTACCGTGGGCTCGTCGAGGAACAACACGCGTGGCCTGCCGCAGATGGCCACCGCGAACTGCGCCTGCCGCTTCTGGCCGCCCGACAACTTTCCATAGGGCTTGTCGGCCAGCGCGGCGATGCCGGCGCGACGCAGCGTCTCCTCGAGTGGCATGGGATCCCGGTAGTAGCTCGAGGACAACGCGATCAACTCGCGAACCTTGAGCTCCTTGTACATCTCGACCTCCTGCATCATCACGCCGAGGCCACGTCGCTGCTGCACGTCGAGCGGTGAACCGCCCAGCAGGGTGACCTGTCCGGAGTCGGGCTCGGTGAGGCCAAGCCACAGCGAGATGGCGGTGGTCTTGCCGGCGCCGTTCGGGCCCAGCAGTGCCAGCAACTCTCCGGGCTTGAGATCGATGTCGACGCCGGCCAGTGCAGTGGTGGTGCCGAACTTCTTGGTGATGGCGCGCAGCTCGGCAACGGGCGCGCGCGCGTCGACGACCGTCGGCGCCGCGGCCTGCGCAGCGGCGGGCAGCGGCTTCGGCTTACGCAGCGGATGCTTGCGGCCGTTCAGCAGCTGGCCGATGAACGTCGGCCGGACGAGCAGGTGGTAGCTCAGGAACAGCACCGCGAAGCTGGCCACGAGGATGAAGGGATACTTCACGCTCCAGTGCAGCGGCCAGTGGCCCACCCACACCTGGAAAGCCGCCACCACCGGCAGGTGCATCAGGTAGATCCAGTACGAGGCATCGGCGAGGTAGCGGCGCGCGGCACTGTAGTTAGACAGGAAGCGCAGCGCGGCGCCGGTCAGGCCCAGCACCCAACCCCACACCGCGACGCCGAACACCAGCGCGAACAGCGTATTCGTGAGGCCGGGCTGCGCCATGGGCGTGGCGTGCAGCGTGTGCAGCAGCCAGCCGGTGGCGACCATGCCCAGTACCAGGTGCCCGAACCAGCCGCGCGTGATCGCCGGCAGCGCGGTCGTCGACGCACGATTCACCAGCCATCCGAAGATGAATGCCGTGCCGAAACCCGTGGTCGCCGGCAGCGTCGGGATCAGCGACATGTCGGGCGTCGGAATGCCCTGCCAGTAGAACCACATCGGCAGCGTCATGAGCGCGCCGGCCAGCGGGATGCCCAGCGTGAACACGGCGATGCGCATGCGCAGCGACGCTTCGACCATCGAGTCGACGAGCTGGCGCAGCTGGTGCGCTCTGTCGATTCGCGCCACCAGCGCGCGCAACACCAGTACGCCGGCGTACAGGATCAGCAACTCGTACAGGAACCACAGGTGGGTCAGCGGGAACGCGCCGGGCGTCTTGGGGAATTCCGGCATCGGCGGCACCTGGCCGTTGAAGACCTTGTTCAGGCCCATCGACCACACCCACATGATCAGCGGGAACAACACCGCCCAGCCGATCACCAGCGGCACGGCGATGCGCCTGGCGCGATTGGCCCAGAAGCCGGCGGCGCCCAGCTTGTGGAACATCATTCGGCCGAAGAAGCCCGCGATGAAGAAGAACAGCGACATGCGGAACACGTGCGCCACGAAGCCCGCGTCGCTGAGGAACTGGCTGGGCGAGTTGTCGACCATGGCCCAGATGCCGGGCGGCCATCCGGGCATGAAGGACAGCGCGGCGTGGAACGCCACGCCTAACAGGAGCGCGAAGCCACGCACCGCGTCCAGCGCGTGCAGGCGGTTTTCATTCGGGTTCATTCTTGTTCTCCTTTAAACGAAGTCGCGGCGGCGCGCGGCCAGCAAGAAGGGCAGGGTGAAGGCAATGACGAGCACCGCCAGTTCGCAGCCGAGTACCGTCCAGAAAGTCGAATTCCACACGGGTGCGGGCCCCCACATGAACTTTCCGATCCCGGGCAGCGGGGCGACGGTGAACATGAAGATGCTCACGGCCATGTTGGTGACGATGATCACGGCGGAGGTGATCGCTTCCGACTGCGCGTGGATGCTGCCGCACAACACCACGATGAAGTTCGCCAGCATGAACACGCACAGCAGGATCGTGTACGGGGCGATGCCATCTGGAACGCCGTCTTTCGCGAACACCAGCAGCAGCGCGGCGGTGCTGGAGACCAGCCACATCACGAGGAAGCAGGCCGTCAGGCCCAGCATCTTGGCGCGCACGTAATCGGCGATGGAGAGCGGCAGGCTGAGCACGAATTGCAAGGCGTGTTCCTTGCGCTCATTCATGATTCCGTACAGCCCCAGCATCACTCCGGTCGCGATGATGGTCGTGAGCCAGGTCAGCGAACCGACGTTGAATCCCATCTTGCCGGTGGCGGCGATGAGCACCGAGATGACGCCGGAGAGGGCGCCCCCGAAGATGAACCATCGGTTGACGTACAGCTCCTTGGCAATGAGCTTGCGGGTAACGACGCTCATTGTGTGCGCGCCTCCCGGTGGAACATGACATTCGCGACGAAAATCTCCTCGAGATTCATCCGGTGCACGTGCGTGACGTGCGGCCCCATCAGGTTCCGCAGTCCCTCGGAGTATTCGTTGGTGGTCAGCGTCAGGAACTGGCCGTCGACTTCGTGCTTCACGATGTTGGGCAGCGCAGGCAGCGTAACTCCCGGCGGCAGCTGCACCTGGATGCGACGCCAGCGATCCAGGAATTTCTCCTTTTCGTCGCTTGCGACGATGCGCCCGCGATCGATGAACGTGATGGTGTCGGAGATCCGTTCCACGTCGACGGTGTTGTGCGAGGAAAAGAGGATCGAGCGGTTCTCGTCGCGCAGCACGTCCATGAACTCGGAGATCACTTCGTGGCGCGCCACCGGGTCGAGGCCGGTGGTGGGTTCGTCGAGGATCAGCAGGCGCGGACGGCGCGCCAACGCCAGCAGCAGCGTGGCTTTCACGTGCTCGCCCAGCGACAGCGAACGTGCGTTCTGCTCGGGCCGCAGGTTGAAGCGCTTCACCAGCGTCGCGGCATAGCCACCGTCCCACTGCGGGTAGATGGACTTCATGAATTCCATGTGCCAGCCGAGCGTGGTGTGCGGTAACAGGCGCATCTCGGCGGAGACGAAACCGATGTCGCGCTTGGCGGCAGCCTGGGCCTTGGGGATCTCGTGGCCGAGCACGCGAATCTCTCCGGCGTCCGCCGCGACCATCCCCATCAACAGGCGCAGCGTGGTGCTCTTGCCGGCGCCGTTCGGTCCGACGAAGCCCATGATCTGGCCGGGCTCGAGCGCCAGCGAGACGTCGTCGAGTGTGAAGAACCGGTAGACCTTGCGCACGCCGCGCATTTCGATGTGCTTGTCGTTCATTTCTTGTCCAGGTGTTTCAGGGCAGCGCGCAGCCGCGCGGTGAGTTCGTCTTCGGTAAGGCCCAATACGCGGCCGATTTCGGCTGCCCGGGCCAGGTGTTCGGCGAGCTGCTCTTGCTTGAGCTCACCCGCGAGGCCGTTCACCTCGGCCACGAACGAGCCCTTGCCGTGGCGGGTGACGATGACCCCCTCGCTCTCGAGGTCCAGGTAGGCCCGCTTGATGGTGATGACGCTGACGTTGAGGCCAGCCGCAAGCGCCCGGATCGACGGCAGTTCCTTCCCGGGCGGCCAGTCGCGCGCGGCAATGCGCGCCCGGATCTGCTCCATGATCTGGAGGTACATCGGGCGGGCGTCGGTCTGGGAGATGTTTATGCCGCTGTACATACTGTGTATACACAGCATATACTCAGTTCGCGGCTGGAGGGAAGGGCCTCCGCGAAAAAAAAAGGCCGCGACTGACGCGGCCTCTGCTACGCCACTAACTACCCGGCGGGGGAAGCCCGGTAGCTAGCCCGTGATCGTGCGCCTCAGGCGTGTTTCGCCGTGCGCCATCCTTCGGCATAGGTATCCCGGGCGACGCGCGAGTAGGGCACGGACGAAATCGTCACGCGCACCTCGAGCTGCTTGTGCTTCTCGACGGTGGTCTTCCTGGTGCCGCCGTTCTCTTCGCCCCAGACCAGTGTCAATTCCTCGCCGACCTCGACGTTGGGATCGACGATGCCCAGCGACAGCGCAGTGCGCTCGTTGTAGCTGTAGCCGCCGAACATCGAGAAGCCGACCGTCTTGCCGTTCTTGACGATCTTGTCGAACGACGAAGAGGCGTAGTTGGCGTTCGGCAGGTCGAAGAACTTGTAGTGCTCTTCGCCCGGGTGGAACAGCGAGGCGTAGATCTTCGCCATGTCGTCCGGGTGCCAGGCGAAGGTGACTTTCTTGCGATGCGGCTTGTCGGCCATCTTCTTGAGCGCATCGGCGCCGATGAAGTCGTGGTCGAATTTCACGAACGGGCCATAGCCGAGTTCGTATGGATTGACGTAGTAGTCCTCGATGTTGTCGCTGACATAGCTGCCCGCGATGGAACCGGTGGCCTCGTAGCCGTTGGCCGGCAGCCACTCGCGGTACTTGCGCATGCTTTCGCCGGTGTAAACACCGGGCAGCGGCGAAGGAATCCAGCCGGATTCCAGCGTATTGCTGGCATAAGCGCGCGAACCCACCGGCACGATGTTGAACTCGCGCCCGGCTTCCAGGATGTAGTCGCGGATCTCGTCGGCCTCGTTGTACGGACCCCAGATCTCGAGCCCGGGGGCGCCGGCCATGCCGTGGCGCAGGCAGCGCACCTTGCGGCCCTTGATGTTGATGACGTCCATGGTGAAGAACTTGACGTCGGGGATCGGCCCGCCGTTGATCTTGTCGAGGATCTGTTTCGCGTTCGGCCCCTGGATCTGGTAGCGATAGTGGCGGCGCGTGACGGCCTTGCCGCGCGGGTGCGAAGGCGAGCGGTCGTCGCGGATGAAGTCGACCTTGAAGCCGCCGGTCTCGCAATGGAACTGCAGCCAGTTGACCGTGGGTGCGCGGCCCACGAACAGCAGTTCGTCCTTGTCGAGATGGAACAGGATGCCGTCACCGATGACGTGACCTTCGTAGCTCGTCGGCACCATCTGCTTGGCGCGGTTCACCGGGAAGTTCGCGAAGCTGTTGATGGTGGTGTAGGTGCACAGCTTGAGTGCGTCCGGGCCCTTGATGGTGAGCTCGGCCATGTGATGCGACTGGTCGAACAACACCGCGCTGTCGCGCCAGGCGCGCTGCTCGTCACGCCAGTTGGTGAATTCGCTCGGGACCACCGGGTACACGTACGCGCCGATCTGCGAATTGCGCAGCATCTTGACGGTGTTGCCGGCGGCCTTGAGCACTTCTTCGAGATTCTGTGGGGCCATGAAAAATCGTCTCCTGCGTAAGCTTGCAGGCATGTTCCGAGACCGGGCCGGCGGCGTCTCGCCCGTGAGAGAAACCGCTCTGGTCTGATCAAGAATTTGGGTTTTCGCAATGCGAATTTGACAGGTATTTGCGGGACGGATGTATCGCGGCGCGCCGCGGGCCAGGACTGCGGCAGGCGCGCGCCCCGAGTAGCTAGTCCGCCGGTCATTTTCCCGGCCCGTGGCGGGTGCGGAATCGTGCCCCGGCCGGATGGGGATTCCGGGGCACCGCGGCCCCGAGGCCCACGCGCAAGGTGGAAATGGGTGCGGCGCACAGATGGACGACACGGTTAGACTGCGGCCATGAAAGACATCGGCATCACGTACCGCGGCCTGGTCCACCAATGGAACTGCGACCACATGGGCCACATGAACGTCATGTGGTACGTGGGCAAGTTCGACGAGGCCACCTGGAACTTCGCCGCCATGATGGGCATGACCTCGCAGTACATGCGCGAGGCGCAACGCGGCATGGCCGCCGTCGAGCAGCGCATCTGTTACCGGCGCGAGGCGCTGGTCGGCGACGTCATCATCGTGCGCTCGGCCGCGGTCGAGCTCAGGCCGAAGTCCATTCGCTTCGTGCACGAGATGTTCCGCGGAGATGGCGGGGATCACCTCGCGACCATGATGGCCACCGGCGTGCACATCGACATCGTGGCGCGCAAGTCCATCCTGTTCGAGCCGCAGATCTTCGCCGCGTCGCAAGCCATGATCGACAGCGCCCCGAACCGGTGGGACGAGTGGCCGCCGAAGCAGGCTTTCCTGGCCTGACTTCGCCGGGCGAAAAAAAGCCGCGGCGACTCTTTCGAAAGAAAGGGCGCACCGCGGCTTTCGAGTGCGGGCGTTCGACTACGCCCTCGGAGACCGAATCAATATTTCCAGCGGAAGCCGAGCATGTACGCGCGGCTGATGACCGTGCTGCCGAAGTTCGTCAGCGTCGAGTTGCCGGCGTCACCGAAGTGGTAGTACGACTGCTGCATCTCGTCGGTGAGGTTCACCGCGTCGAATGACACGCCGATCTTCTCGTTGATGTCATAGCTCAACTGCAGGTCGAGGCTGCTCTCGGGCTTGCGCCACACGCCGATGGGGTTGGCGAAGATGCGGGCCTCGTTGTTGTTGAGGAAATCGTCGCGCCACACGTACGACAGGCGGCCACCGAAGCCGGCATGGTCGTAGGCCAGCGTCACGTTGTATGAGAAGTCGGAGACGCCGAAGAACTCGGTGTTCTCCTCGCCGACGATATTGCCGAGGTTGTCGGACAGCGGGATGTTCTGGCTCGAATCGAGCTTGGTGAAGCTGCCCTGGATGCCGAGGCCATTGAACACGCCCGGCAGTTCGGGGAAGTACAGGAAGCCGAGCTCGACGCCCTTGAGCACGCCATCCGATGCGTTCACGGGTTGCGTCACCTTGAAGCGGTCGGTGTTGAGTCCCGTGCCGGGGATCGACAACTCACGCACCAGCGGTACCACCAGGCCGTCGATCTCGCGGCGGAACGCCGTGCCATAGATGGCGCTGTCTTTCGCGAAATACCATTCGGCCGTCAGGTCGTAGTTCTTGCCCTTGGCTGCCTGCAGATCGGGATTGCCACCCGAACCCGTGCCGTAACCCACCCCGGTGAGGTCTGCCGTCAGGTTGAAGTTGGGGTTCAGGTCACCGAATGCCGGCCGACGCAGGGTTTCACCGTAGTTGGCGCGCAGGCGGAAATCGTCCGTGATGTCCCAACGCAGCGTGACCGACGGCATGACGTCGTCCACTGATTGCTTGGCGGTGAAAACCGGGAGGTCATCCGGCACGACATCGACGAACTCGATGGGCGTGTCCACCTTCACGTACCGCACGCCCACTTCGGCGTGGAACCGGTCGCCGAAATCCATGTCGGCCTGGACGTAGGCAGACGCGGTGCGCTCGTCGACCTGAAAGGCGCCGAGCAGCGCCGGTCCACCGGCCGGCTGGCCGTACAGCGCGCGGATGTCGTCGGGGTGATTGCCGATGTACCAGCCGTTCGGGAGCACCCAGCTCTGCGGCGTGCTCGAATCGGTGAAGAAGTCTTCATTCGTGTGCAGGAAGCTGTCGGTGCCCAACGCGTCGGCAGCGGCGGCCAGGGTCATGCCGACCGCGAGCCTCTTTTCCCCGGTGTCGCCGGGGCGCGGTTGCCGGTGCAGCGCGTCGCGGTCGTCGTAACGCACGCCGAACGACAGCTTCTTGAACACGTTGCCGTCGAAGTCGTAGTCGCCGTCGATGGTCAGCGTCTGGGCGCCGCCGATGTCGCGGCCCTTGTTCTGGTAGAGCTGCGCCATGTTCCAGCCCGCGGGATCGAGCATGGCCGCGTCGGTGTTCGAACCATTCGCGGGGTCGGTGTAGTGCCAGGAAGGCAGCCCGTCGCCATGATTGAGGTCGAGCGAGACCTGCGGCGGCACGCGGTCGGTGCGGATCGCGATGAACGTGGTGTCGAACTGGCTGTCCTGGAACGACAGGTCCGCTTCCAGCGTGAACTTGTCGGTCAGTTTCCACTTGCCGTTCAACGCATAGACGAACGTGTCGGTGTCCTGGTGCGTGGAGTCGCCACTGTTGAAGTTGTACGGCGCACCGACGACGCGCGTCTTGATCAGGTTGGTGTCGGGATACGTCGTGATGGTCGACCCCGGATCGGGCCCCAGGTTGCCCCACCAGTCCACGAAGGTGAACTGCAGGTTGTTGAACATCTCCTCGCGATAACCCTGGTAGAACGCCTCGAAGGTGTACTCCTGGTTGTCGTTGGGCGACCACTGCAGCGCGAGGTTGGCGGCCGGGCGCTCGCGGTTGCCCTGGAAGTCGCTCGCGAACAGCGCATCGCGCGACAGTAGATAGGGATAGTCGACGCCGTTGATGTTGAGCGTGGAGCCCGCGGCATAGGGCAGGCCGGCGTCCAGGCCCGCCTGCCACATGTTGACCGGGGCTCCGCCCAGCGGCGTGGTGCGGCAATCGGTATTGAAGATGCGCTCGAGCGGTGTGTAGTTCGGATTGTCCGGGGGCGTGTTGCGCTCGCCGGCGGGATTGCCGTCGCAGTCATCGAGCGCCGCGCCGAGGCCCTGCACCGGGCTGCCCGCGGTGGAGAAGGGCACCAGGGCGCCCGCCGTGATGCTCTGGTCGCGATAACGAACCTTCGAATAGGTGACATTCAGCAGTGCGCCGAACCGGCCGTCGTCGCCGTCCCAGGTGTTGCTGACCAGCAAGCTCAGGTTGGGATCGATCGCATTGTCGCGCTCGACCTGGTCGGTGAACCGCGCATTGACCGACATCTCCAGGCCGCCGATGTCGAAGGGGCGGCGGGTGCGCACGTCGATCTGGCCGGCAAGCCCGGTCTCGAGCTGGTCGGCCGAGCGCGTCTTGAAGACGTCGATGCGGCTGATCAGGTTGGACGGAATGTCCTGCAACGCCAGCGAGCGGCTGGTGCCGGTGAACACGTTGCGGCCGTTCCAGGTGGTGGTGGCGTCGGGCAGGCCGCGGATCGCGATGCCGTCGGCCTCGCCGCCGCCGCGATTGGTGATCTGCACGCCGGTAACACGCTGCAGCGCCTCGATCACGTTGTTGTCGGGCAGCTTGCCGATGTCCTCGGCGACGATGGACTCGATGACCTGCGTCGCTTCGCGCTTGTTCTCGAGGCCTTGCGTGAGGCTCTGGCGGACGCCGGTGACGATGACGGTGTCCATCTCGTCGGCTGGTGGAGTCTGCGCCGCCGCAGTGACCGAGATGGAAAGCGCTGCCATGGCCAGCGCCGTGTTGGCCGATGCAGAACTGATGCGTTTGTTGTCCGCCACGTTGATACCCCCCGGTCCGCTTGAGATGAGCGGAAAAATATTATTAACTCGGACAAATGCTAGCCTTGCGGTGAGCGCCGTTGCAATGTCCGCGGTGTCATCGCTCGATGATCAGACTGATATCCGTCGCGTTGCGCGCGGCACACGCCGGTAAAACTCCGAGTTTAGTTCGGGGTAGCCGACGCCATGCGGCTGGGGAAGGGAGCGCGGTGGCGGGACGGCAAACAACCTTGTCAGCGAGCGGGCTGAGCGCGGACAATTTGCCGGAGAGTCAGATGGCTGCGAAGAAATCGAAGAAATCCGCTCCGGGCAACCCGGTCCACGCCGGCCGCAAGGCGTTGCGGCTGCACGGATCCATCGCCCACGAACTCGGGCTGCTGATCGTTTCGGGCCGATATCGTCCGGGCCACGTGCTCGACGGCGAGGTCGAGGCCAGCGAGCGGCGCAAGGTGTCACGCACGGCCTATCGAGAGGCGGTACGCATCCTCGCGGCCAAGGGCCTGGTGAACAGCCGCCCGCGGGTGGGCACGCGCGTGAGCGCGGTGGAGCAGTGGCACCTGCTGGACCCGGACGTGCTGTCATGGGTTTTCTCGGGAGAGCCCGAGGCCGAGGTGCTGCATGGCCTGTTCGAACTGCGGACCATCGTCGAGCCCGCGGCGGCGGCGCTGGCCGCCACGCGTCGCAATCAGCAACACCTCGACAGCATGCGCCTGGCGCTGGATGCGATGACCCAGCACACGCTGCACGTCGAGGAAGGGCGGCTCGCCGACCAGCGGTTCCACGCCGCGCTACTGCTGGCCACCGGCAATCCGTTCATCGTTTCGCTGACCAATGGCGTCACTGCCGCCGTCAACGCGCTCACCGAATTCAAGCAGCGCATCGCGCCGCTCAAGCGCGACCCGGTGCCCGATCACTGGCGCGTATACGACGCCATCGCGACCAAGGATGCCGAGGCGGCGCGCGCGGCCATGGGTGAGCTGATCCGGCTGGCCATCATGGACACGCCAATCAGGCAGCGTCCCAAGCCGTCGTCCGCCGTCCGTCCGTCGCGCGTCGCCAACTACTGATAACCAGAACGGCATCGACCGCTGTCTTGCGGGCGCGCGACGCGGCCGCTAGCATGAAATTGTCTGAGTTTATGCATCAAGCGGGGGAGCCATGACGAGACGTTTGCGGAAACAGCTGATGTCCCTGGGTATGTGCGCGTTGTCCGCGCTGATCGCGGGATCGGCCATGGCGGCCTCCACCGGGGACGCGGTCAACGCGACGGTCACCATTCGCGCCGACCAGCCCGGCGCGGTCATCAACCCCAACATCTATGGCCAGTTCGCCGAACATCTCGGCGCCGGCATCTACGAAGGCGTGTGGGTGGGCGAGAAATCGCCGATTCCGAATACCAGCGGTTATCGCAACGACGTGGTCGCGGCGCTCAAGGCGCTGCACGTGCCGGTGGTGCGCTGGCCCGGCGGATGTTTCGCCGACGAATACCACTGGCGCGACGGCATCGGCGAGCGCGCCAAGCGGCCGGTGAAGGTGAACACGCACTGGGGTGGCGTGGCCGAGACGAATGAATTCGGCACGCACGAATTCATGGCGTTCGCCGAATTGATCGGCACCAAGGTCTACATCAGCGGCAACGTGGGCTCGGGCTCTCCGCAGGAGATGGCCGACTGGATGGAGTACATGACCTCCGGCACGGTTTCGACGCTGGCCAACGAGCGGCGCAAGAACGGTCGCGACAAGCCGTGGGAAGTGAACTTCTTCGGCATCGGCAACGAGACCTGGGGCTGCGGCGGCAACATGACGCCGGAGTACTACGCCAACCTGTTCCGCCAGTTCGCCACCTACGTGAAGGCGCCGCGCGGCCACCGTCCGAAGATCGTCGCCAGCGGTGGCCACGACGAGGGCACGAAGTGGGTGGAAGTGCTGACCACCAACGTACAGCGCGACATGGACGCCATTTCTCATCACTACTACACGACGCCGAGCGGCGTGTGGGCGAAGAAGGGCAACTCGCTCGGCTTCACCGAGAACGAATGGATCTCGACGCTCAAGCGCACGATGTTGATCGACGGCTACATCGCGAAGAACGAAGCCATCCTCGAGAAGAACGACCCGCAGAACAAGGTGGCGTTCTACGTGGACGAGTGGGGCACCTGGTATGACCCGGAGCCGGGTCGCGAGCCGGGCTTCCTGTGGCAGCAGAACAGCCTGCGCGACGCGCTGGTCGCCGCGCTCAACTTCAACATCTTCCACGCCCACGCCAAGCGCGTGCAGATGGCCAACATCGCGCAGATGGTCAACGTGCTGCAGGCCATGATCCTCACCGAGGGTCCGAAGATGGCGCTCACGCCGACGTACCACGCCTTCCAGATGTACGTGCCGTTCCAGGGCGCGACCTTCCTGCCCGCCGAAGTGCAGACGCCTGACTACACGCTCGGCCCGGATACGGTGCCGGCGGTCTCGGTGACGGCGGCGCGTGATACGGCAGGCAAGCTGCAGCTCGGTCTCGTCAATCTCGACCCCAAGCGCGAGGCCGTGGTGACGGCCGACGTGACCGGCGCGCAGGTAAAGGGTGCCTCGGGCCGCGTACTCACGGCCAAAGCCATGGATGCGCACAACACCGTCGATGCGCCGGATGCCGTCAAGCCGGCGGCTTTCAGTGCCAAGCGTTCGGGCGGCAAGCTGGTACTGCGCCTGCCGCCGAAGTCGGTGGCCGTGGTAACTCTCGAGTAGCGTTTTTCCCGGACCTTGTTCCGGTCATGGGGCCGGAGCAAGATTCTGGGCATGGATTCGCAAGCAACCGGCGCCCTGTCTGGTTACACCCGGCCGTGGTCGCCCTGGTCGGCGATCCAGTCCCGACCGATGCGCGTCGTGCTCGGCTTCTGCGTCTTCGAGCTGGCGTACGTCTGCGCGTACTACTTCGGGATGTCTTTCGATCCCGTGGTCGCCGCGCCATTCTGGTTTCCCGACGCGGTCCTGCTGTGCGGGCTGCTTTCCACGCGTCGGCAGTGGTGGTGGCTGTTGCTCGTGGCCGTCTTGCCGGTGCGGCTACTGGTCGCGGTGCCGCAGCATCTCGAGCTCTGGTTCCTGGCCTCGGTGTACGTCAACGACTGCGCCAAGGGCGTGATCGCCGCGCTGCTGCTGCGACGCTTTCTCGAAGATCCCATCCGCCTGAAGTCGATGCGCGATCTCGGGCTCTACTTCCTGTTCGCGGTGCTGCTGGTGCCGGCGTTGAGTGCATTGGCGGGTGCCGCCGCGCGCGCGGGCATGGGTCATCCGTATTATTCGAGCTTCGAACAGTGGCTGCTCGGTGATGCGCTGGCCAGCCTGGTGGTGGCGCCGATCCTTTTCTATTGGGTATTGCGCCCGCCGAATCCCGCCACATTCAGCCAGTCGCGCATCATCGAGGCAGTGGTGCTGGCATTCGGCCTGCTGGTCACTCTGAAGTTCGCGTTTGCGCCAGCGGCGGATCCACGCGACATCGCCGAAACGCGCTACTACGCGCCGCTGCCGTTCATGGTGTGGGCGGCGATCCGCTTCCGCATGTTCGGTGCGACCGCGGTCGCCGCGCTGCTGTCGATTTTCGTGGTCGACGCGGCACTCGATGGCAGCGGATCCTTCGCGAACATCGACTCCGCGCAGATGTCGACCCAGCTTCAGCACTTCCTGCTGCTGCGTATCGCACCGCTGTATCTCGCGGCGGTGCTCATCGAGCAATGGCATCACGTCAACAACACGCTGCGCGACAGCGAACAACGTTTCCGCAATATCGCCAATAGCGTGCCCACAATGATGTGGACTTCGGGTACCGACGGCGGCGCGGATTTCATCAATCGGAGCTGGCTGAATTTCACCGGGCGCTCGCTCGAGGAGTCACTGGGAAACGGCTGGGCCGAAAGCGTCCATCCGGAAGACCTGCAAAAGACCTTCGACACCTACACGCGTGCGTTCCGCGAACGCAAGTCGTTGGAGATGGAGCTGCGCATACGGCGCCGGGATGGTGAATATCGCTGGACCCTGTCGCTGGGCGTGCCGCGCTATGGCGCCAACGGGGAATTCATGGGCTACGTCGGCTCGGCGATCGATCTGACCGAGCGCCGGCAGCAGGAGGCTGCGCTCAGGCGCAGCGAGGCGCGTTATCGCGACGTGGTCGAGAGCCAGGCGAACTTCGTCTGCCGGATGCTGGCGGATGGCACGCTGACCTTCATCAACTCGGCGTACTGTCGCTTCCTCGGGCGTGAACGGTTGGAGTTGTTAGGCGAGAGCTTCGTCGAATTGTTGCCGGCCGCGGCGCGCCTGCCGGCGCGCGCGGCGCTCGACCGCGTGCTTGCTGACGCGGGCCAGGCCACGTGGGACTGCGAGGCCGCGCACCCGGACGGCACGCGCGGCTGGCAATCGTGGGTCTGTCACGCGCTCGAGGCATCGCCCGACGAGGCGCGCGAGATCCAGGTCATCGGCTACGACGTTACCGACCGCAGGCGCGCCGAGGAATCGGGTCGCCAGCTGGCGCAGGCGACGCGTTTCGCGGCCGTCGGCGAACTCACGGCCATGGTGGCGCACGAGATCAACCAGCCGCTGTGCGCCATCCTCAGCAACGCCGAAGCCGCCGAGATCATGCTGCGCGGCGAACAGCCCCCGCTCGACGAACTGCGCGAGATCATCGCCGACATCCGCAAGGACGATTTGCGTGCCGATGCGGCCATCCGCGGGATCCGTTCGCTGCTGCGGCGGCGCGACTACGAGCCGCGTCCGGTGGACCTGGTCGCGACGATTCACCATGTCTTCAAGCTCAGTGCCGGCGATGCGCTGCACCGGCGCGTGCCGATTCGACACGAGCTGGCCGCGGATCTGCCGTGGGTGACCGGCGACCGCTCGTCCATCGAGCAGGTGCTGGTGATCCTCATCGTGAACGGGATGGATGCGATGAAGGAGACACCCGAGGCGGCGCGCGACCTGGTGGTCACCGCGCATCGCGACGGCGAGTTCGTCGAGGTCAGGGTGGGCGACCGCGGTCACGGCATCGCGGCCGCCAACATGTCGCAGCTGTTCGATTCGTTTTTCACGACGAAGGCCGATGGCATGGGCATGGGGTTGTCGATCGCGCGGTCGATGATCTTCACGCACGGCGGACGCATCTGGGCGCAGAACGCGCCCGACGGCGGTGCCACGTTCCACTTCACGCTGGCAGTCGCGCAAAATCCCGCCGCCGCGTGACCGGGCGCGGGGCCGGCGGGGCCTGTGGGTCCAAGGTCCGATGTCGGCGTCCGGGTGCATTGCAGTAGAAACCTGCAATCACCGGGAGAACGCCATGAAATTCACGCATGTTTTGGCTGGCGGATTGTGTATCGCATTCGCCGCGCAGGTTCCGGCTCAAACTACTGCGGCGCCGGCCAAGACGCTCGCCGCCTCGATGGGCCTGAGCGTGTTCCCCGCCAAGGGTCAGGACGCCGCGGCACAGGGCAAGGACGAAGCGTCCTGCTACAACTGGTCCAAGACCAACACCGGTTACGATCCGGCCAATCCGCCGCCGACGGCCGTCGCACAAAAGGCCGCTCCGCCGCCCGACCAGCCCACCGGTGCGCGTGCGCGTGGCGCGGTGCGTGGCGCCGCCGCGGGCGCGGTGGTCGGCGAGATCGCGGACAACGATGCGGGCAAGGGCGCCGCCTACGGAGCGGCGGCCGGCGTGGTGGCTGGCGGAGCCCGCAATCGACAGGCGAAGCGCGAGCAGGAAGCGCAGGTCAACGCCGCCAATCAACAGGCGCAGGCCCAGGCCGACCAGCACAACGCGGACGCGGCGGCGCAGCTCGCGAATTTCAAGAAGGGCATGAGCGCCTGCCTCGAGGGCAAGGGCTACGTCGTCAAGTAGCCGCGGCGGTGGCGGGCGTTGACTTCGCCCCCGCGCGTTTCTGCGCGCGTTCGAGCGTGAGCTTGTACGCGATGTAGTACTTGTAGATGTTGCTGACGTACTGCACGGTCTCCCGCCCGACGTCCTCGGCCACCACCAGTTCCACGTTGTTGAACCACTTGTTCGGGTCGAGCCCCTTCGCGGCGGCTTCCTTGCGCAGGCGCGAAATGCGGTTGGGACCGGCGTTGTAGGAAGCAAACGCGAACAGGTGGCGATTGGCGAAATCGATGCCCGGCTCGTCGAAGTATTGATTCACCAGGAAGCGCAGGTACTTCACGCCGGCATGGATATTGGGCTCCACCAGGTGGATGTCCTTGATGCCCACATTCTTGTCGCCCGCGGTGGCGGGCATCACCTGCATGACACCGATGGCGCCCACCGGACTGCGCGTCTTCTGATCGAGGCGTGACTCCTGGTAGCCCTGCGCCGCCAGCATCAGCCAGTCGAAGTCGTACTCCGTGGCGTACTTCTTGAAGTAGCCGATGAGATCGTTGAAGCGCTTCAGATCTTCCTTGTTGGTCGCGCCGCGCGCCCAGCGCGTGTTCTGCAGGTAGCGCTTGAAGATGACGTTGCCGGTCATCGTGCCGCCGCGATTCTTTTCGACGAACACGTCCAGCATCTTCTTGAGCTCGGGACTGTTCTTGCGGATGGCCCACGCGATCTGGCCATGCGTGGCCAGCGCCACGGCAGGTTGGGGCTGGATGTTCGGAAAGATTTCCTTCCAGAATTTCACCGCGTAGCTGTCGATGACCGTCGCCCCGACCAGGCCGGCGTTGACCATCTCGAGGATGTCCTCGTCCTCGAGATTTTCCTCCGCGGCCAGGATCTCCACCGGTTTCTTGCCCGCGGCTTCGAGTCGCGCATTCAGTGCCACCAGGTTCTCGTGGTAAGCGCTCGAGCGGCGCACGAACACGGCGCGACCGGAGAGCTCCTCGACCGAGGCGGGCGCGGGCACATCCGGCGCCGTCACCAGGATCTCGCTGATGTCATCCGCGGCGGGCACGGTGAAATCGACCAGCTTCATCCGTTCGGGCGTCACCGTCAGGCCACCGGTGGCGATGTCGCCGACGCCGGCGGCCAGTGCGGGCAGGAGTTGATCGCGCGCCACGGGGATGAACACCACGCGGATCGGGCGCGTCTTGTCCTTGTTGGTTGCATTGAGGGTTTTCTCGAGCTCCATGCCGAAGTCGTAGGTGATGCCACGCTGCTGGCCCTTGTCGATGAAGTAGAAAGTCTTGCTGTGCACCACCAGCATGCGCACCACGCGCTTTTCGAGCAGGCCGGGCAGATCATCGTTCCAGGTTGGAAGTCCGGTGGGGGCCACCGGTTTGGCGGGCGATGTGGACGCGGGTGCGGCTGCCGCCACCGCCTTGCCGTCCGCGGGTTGATTCGGCGCGGAGTCACAGCCCAGCACGGCGATCGCGCCAAGCAGCGCCAGGCACAGCGATGCGGCTTTTGTCTTACACATAGCCGTTGTCTAACAACGGCGCCCATGCGCGGAAATGGGACTTTGAACCTATCGGCCAGGGGCGCGCTGCGCGTGCACCGACAGGCGGCTGCGCAAATGCTGACACGCGGCGCCACAGCAGTGCGGATACCGCAACAACGCAGGTTATTTCCAGAATCGGGGCGTCATCAGCGGTAGCGAGGAGATCGCCGTGGAAGGGCCGCCATTCCGTGTGTTGTTCCTGTCACAACGTAACTCGGCCCGCAGCATGCTCGCCGAGGCCATTGCCAATTCCGTGGGACGTGGCCAGCTCGAGGCATTCAGTGCCGGTGTGCGCCCGGCCACGCACGTGGATCCCATCGCCGCCGAGCTGCTGGAGCACGCCGGGTTGCATGTGCCGGATCATCCTCCCCAACACGTCCGCGAATTCAGCGCGCCGGATTCGCCACCGCTGGACTTCGTGTTCACGCTGAGCGATACCGCGGCCGGCGAAGCACCACCAACCTGGCCCGGCCATCCCATCACCGCGCATTGGCATTGCGCGGATCCCGACCAGTACGAAGACGAGGGCGAGCGCCGCCTGGCGCTGATCCGTGCGCGCACCGAGCTGGAGAGACGGCTGCGCGTATTCGCCAATCTACCGGTCAAGTCGCTGGATCGCATGAGCCTGCAGGCACACGTCGACGCGCTCGGCAGCGCGCACAACTGACGCGCCGCAAGACCTGTAACATCGCGGCGCATGGATTCGCCAGCCGCCGTACGAGAACTGTTGCCGCTGATCCGCGGCTCACGCGAGGAAACCGAATCGCAGCGCCGCATCGCAGCACCGGTGGTGGCTGCTTTGCGTGCCGCACGCCTGTTCCGCATTGCGTTGCCGCCGGAGCAGGGCGGGCTCGCGTTGCCGCCGCTGGAGGCCCTGTCCGTTTACGAGGCCCTGGCGGGCGCCGAAGCCTCGGTGTCCTGGGTGGTCTGGAACAACGCGTTGCCGGGATTCTTCGGCCGCTTCCTCGAGCCTCGCGCCCGCGCCGAAATTTTCGGCAATGCCGACGGCATCTATGCCGGCTCGACGCGCCCCAGTGGCCGCGCGGCCGTCGAAGCGGATCACTACCGGGTGAACGGCCGCTGGTCACTGGTCTCGGGCTGCGAACTCGCCGAGTGGCTGGCGCTGCGTTGCGTGATCGAAGAGAACGGCGCGGTGCGCATGCTCCAGCCGAACGTGCCCGAGGTGCGCATGGCCTGGGTGAAGCGCGCGGACGTGCGCATCGTCGACACCTGGCACACGGGGGGCCTGCGCGGCACGGGCAGCCACGACGTCGTGGTGGAAAACGTCCGCGTTCCGCGCTGGCACACATTGTCACCCGTCGATGGCAGCACGCTCGGCGGCACGCTGGGGCGCGTGCCGATCGTGAGCAACATGGCGGCGGGCTACGCCGCGCAGTTGTTAGGCATGGGCGCGGCCGCGGTGGATGCCCTGGTCGATCTCACCCGCAACAAGCCCGCGGTGGACCCCGGTCCCGCGATTGGCGAGCGGCCCGCGGTGCTCGCGGCCATCGCCGAGCACCGCGTGCGGCTGGTCGCGGCCCGTGAACACCTGCACGCTTGCGTGGCACGCCTATGGCGCGCGGCGGATGCGGAGCAGGCCGGGCCGCCTGATATTGCCGCGGTGTACGGCGCCGCACACCACGCCATGGCCCAGGGCCGCGGCGCGCTGCAGGCGATGCATGCGCTGGCCGGCGCCAGCGCGCTGTACACCAGTTCGCCACTCGAACGCGCGCACCGCGACCTGCATGCCATGGCCGCGCACATCATCGCGCAGCCGAATTACGTCGAAGATACGGGTCGAATACAACTTGGGCTCAAGCCCCTGAACCCGCTGTACCTGATCTGACCGAAGTACGGATGTCGCCAGTGAATGTCTTCAGCGCCCTGATCGGCGCCGGCCTCGTCATCGGCGTGCGCGCGCTTGCGCAAGAGCCGGCGCCGGCCGCACCGGAACCCATGGAAGAAGTCGTGGTCACCGGCGAATTCCCGGGCCCCGGTATGTGGAAGGTGTCGCGCGCCGAAGATCCCACGCACGTGTTGTGGATCGTGGGCGATCCGCCGCCGCTGCCGAAGCGCATGCAGTGGAAGTCACGCGACGTGGAATCGGTGGCGCTGCGCTCGCAGGAAATACTGCTCGATGCCTCGGTGCGCATGGAGCCGGACGAGAAGATAGGCGTGTTCCGCGGACTCACGCTGCTGCCGGCGGCGATGAAGGCGCGCAGGAATCCGGACGAGGCCACGCTGCGCGAACGCCTGCCGCCGGAACTGTATGTCCGCTGGCTGGCGCAGAAGAAGCTCTACCTGGGACGCGACAGTGGTGTCGAGGACTGGCGGCCGATCTTCGCGGCCAACAAGCTGCGTAAAGCGGCTTTAGACGAGCTGAAGCTGCGCGACAGCGGCATGGTCTGGGAGGTGGTCGGCAAACTGGCGAAGAAGCGCAAGATCCCGGTGACCTCGCCCAATCTCGAGTTCAAGTTCCACACGCGCGACCTGAAGGCCAAGATCAAGGAGTTCTCGCGCGAGTCGCTACCCGACACCGAGTGTTTCTCGAGCACCCTCGACCTCGTCGAGGCGCTGTCGGACCAGGTCACCGAGGGGCGGCGCGCGCACGCCTGGGCCACCGCGGATCTGGCGACCCTCGACAGCCTGCCGCCGCTACCCAATCCCTACGTGCCCTGCGCGATGGCCGTGCTCGGTTCGGAGGTGGCGAAGGAAATCATTCCGGCCGACATCCGCGAGAAGCTGTATGCCTCGTGGATGGACGCGGCGGCGAGATCGCTGGCGGCGAATGAGACCACGCTGGCCATCGTGCCGCTGGCCAAGCTCACGCGTGCAGGCGGATACCTGGAACGGCTGCGTGCCCGGGGTTATTCGATCGACGCCCCGAAGTAGGGCCGGCTGGTCGATCAGTCGCGAACGGCGCTCGCGACGTTGAGCGCCTCGCGCGTGTAGCGCGCGCTGTCGGCGAACCGGCTGCGCATTTCGCCCAGGTTGCTCACCTTGCTCGCGAACTGGGGCACGGTCCATTCCTGCGGCTGCACCACGTTGATGATGCGCCCGACGATCACGGTGCTCGCGGCGTCGCGCAATTCGATGGCGACCTTCATCGAATTCCCGGTGCGCAGGTAGGTGTGCGAGCGCGCCTCGGCGCTGGCCTGCGGCGCGACGATGTTGACGTTCAGCACGTAGGGTTCGACGCGCAATGTGTCGGGCCCGGGGGTTTCCGCCAGTTCGTATCCGCCGCGCTCCACTAGTTCTTCCAGCAGTTCTTCGCGGAAGGCCTGCGCGAATTCTTCCTTGAGGCGGTCGATCTCCTGCGGTGTCATCTCGTGGTTCTCGCGTATCCAGGTCTTGCGGAACACCACGGGGATCGGTGCGATCACGATGCGCTGGTAGCGATGGAAGGGAACTTCGGGAGCGCGGTAGACGCGGATCCTCTGGCTGGACGGCACCCGGACGAGTCCGTCTTCTGTCACATCCTGGGCCGCCTGGGTCTGTGTCGACGCAAGCACCACCGATAGACCGAGCACCAAGCCGACGAATCGCATAGGGCCCCCTGAGTGTGATTCGAGTGTACGCCTGATGCACCGCACCTCAAATGCGCTCCGGCGCTGATTTCGAGCGGTTCATCGTCGGTAAGTGTCGTCAGAACCCATTCCGGTTCGTCTAGGGGTGTGGCCTTTCGGTTTTCGCTACGTTGATCGCTTCCCGGGTGTACCGCGCCGCGTTGGCAAAGCCCACGCGGAATTCCTCGAGATTGGTGACCTGGTTGACCAGTTGCGGCTCCTGGAACTCCCGTGCCTGCTCGTAGTCGATGATGCGTCCGATGAGCACACCGCTGGCGGCGTCGCGCAGTTCGATGACCACCTTCATGGAGCCGGCGTTGCGTGTATAGGTGCGGCCCGAAGGCGTATTGCCGGCCGTGGGTGCGGACAGGTCGAGCTTGGTCACCGTCGCATCGACACGGATCACGTCAGGCGCCGGTTCGGGCGCCACGGCGAATCCGCCGCGCTTCACCAGCTCCTCGTCGAGCTCGGTGCGAAAGGCGCGCGCGAAATCGCCACGAATATTTTCCAGGTCTTTCGGAGTTACTTCGCGATGCGCACGCTGCCAACCCTTGCGAAATTCGATCGGGATCGTCGCGCCGATGATCACGCGCTGATAACGTGCAAACGGCACACCGGGAGCGCGATAGACGCCGGCCCGGCTGTTCGATGGCACGCGCACCAGCCCATCCTCCGTGGTCTCGGGCGGGTCCTGCGCCATTGCGACACCCGCCAGGACGAGCAGGGCCGCCACGATAGTTCGACGCATCCTCATGTATTCCGACGAGCCTACCCCTTTGGTGGGATAGAATCGCGCCGCCAGGACGGCGCATGCTTCAACCCCGCTGGCTCAAAAAACAACATGACGTCACGTCCACTGATTTCAGCGGCTGTCGCCGCTCTGTTTCTCGCCGCTTGTGGCAAACAACAGGGAATGCCCGAAATGCCGCCACCCGAGGTGGGCGTCATCGTCGTGCACGCCAAACCCGTGCCCGTGACGCGCGAGGCATCCGCGCGCCTGGCACCGACGCGCGCCTCGGACGTGCGCGCGCGTGTCCCGGGCGTCCTGCAGAAGCGCCTATATAAAGAGGGCGGCATGGTCAAGGCAGGCCAGTTGCTGCTGCAGATCGACCCGGCGCCATATCGGGCCGCGTACAACGTCGCGGCCGCCAACCTCGAACAGGCCGAGGCGGAGGCCAAGAACGCCGCGGTCACGGCCACCCGCAACCGCGAGCTGGCCAAGCAGTCACTGGTATCGAAGCGCGAGATGGACGACGCCGAGGCGCAGGAGCGCTCGACCGCCGCGCAGGTGTCGGCCGCCCGGGCGCAACTCGAGACCGCGCGCATCAACCTGGGTTACGCCAACGTGACGGCGCCCATCTCCGGCCGCGCCAGCCAGCTGCGCGTGCTCGAAGGCGCGTTGGTCGGCCAGGGCGAGGCCACCTTGCTAACTACCATCGAGCAGGTGGATCCCATCTACGTGTACTTCGACCAGCCGGCGTCGGATTTCGAGCGCCTGCGGCGAGCGCAGGCCGCCGGGCAGGTCACGATCTCCGAAGGCAACAAGGCCGAAGTGCGCGTGATCCGCTCCGACGGCAGCGAGTATCCGCATGTCGGCACGCTCGACTTCTCGGACTTCAGCGTGAATCCGACCACGGGCGCCGTGGCCTTCCGCGGCGTGTTGCCCAATCCCGATCACCTGCTGCTGCCGGGCATGTACGTCACCGTGCACCTGGTCGCCGGCGTGCTCAAGTCCGGCTTCGAAGTGCCGCAGCTCGCCGTGCAGCGCGACGGGCAGGGCGCATTCATCATCGTCGCCGGCAAGGACGGCATGGTCGAAGCCAAGCGCGTCGAGGTGGTGAGCTCGGTGGGCGCCAACTGGGTGATCGGCAGCGGGCTCGCCGACGGTGACCAGGTGGTGGTCTCCGGGCTGCAGATGGCGCGTCCCGGCATGAAGGTCAATCCCAAGCCCGCGGGCGGGGAAGCGCCGCCGGCCCAGGCGGCCGCGCCCGCCGCGGGTAGCTAGGCGAACGCCGGCATGCTGCCGCATTATTTCATCGACCGGCCGGTGCTGGCCTGGGTCATCGCCATCCTCATCATGGTGGGCGGTGGGCTCGCGATCTCGCGCCTGCCGGCGGCCGCGTATCCGGACATCGCGCCGCCGCAGGTGGCGATCAACGCCTTCTACCCGGGCGCGAACGCCGACACCATCGAACGCACGGTCACGCAGATCATCGAGCAGCAGCTCACCGGCCTCGACAAGCTGCTGTACTTCACGTCCTCGTCCAACTCCAACGGCAGCGCCGGCATCACGCTGGTGTTCGAGAACGGCACCGACCCCGACGTCGCGGTACTGCAGACCCAGAATCGCGTGAAGCTCGCCGAAGCGCGCCTGCCCAGTGAAGTGGTGGTGCAGGGCCTGTCCGTTTCCAAGGTGAACGAAGGATTCATCCTGGCGCTGGGCGTGCGTTCGCCGAATGGCAGCGCCACGTCGGCCGAGCTCAACAACATCGTCTCGTCGCAGGTGCTCGATCCGATCCAGCGCATCGCCGGCGTGAGCGCGGCGAACCAGTTCGGTTCCTCGTACTCGATGCGTATCTGGCTGAACCCGGACAAGCTGCGCAGCTTCCGCATGAGCGCCGGCGAAGTGTTGCAGAAGGTGCGCGGTCAGAACGTGCAGTTCGCCACCGGCGCCATCGGCTCCGCGCCGTCAGCGCCCGAGCAGCAGATCACGGCGCCGGTGAGCGCCGAGGGTCGCTTCAGTTCGGTCGAGGAATTCGAGAACATCATCCTGCACACCGAGCCGAACGGCACCAGCGTGAAGCTGAAGGACGTCGCGCGCGTCGAGCTCGGCCTGCAGGACTACGCCTTCGACGTGCGCCTCGACGACAAGCCGGTGAGCGGCTTCGGCGTCACGTTGCTGCCCGGTGCGAACGCGCTCGACGTGGCCGACGCCGTCAAGGCGCGCATGAACGAACTGCAGAAGGGCTTCCCGCCCGGCGTCGAGTGGTTCGTCGCCCTGGATGCCACCACCTTCATCACGCACGCTATCCACGAGGTGATCTTCACGCTGTGCGCGGCCGTGGTGCTGGTGTTCATCGTGATGCTGGTGTTCCTGCAGAGCTTCCGCGCCACGCTCATTCCCACGCTGGTGGTGCCGGTCGCCCTCATGGGTGCGTTCATCGGCATGGAGATCTTCGGGTTCTCCATCAACCAGCTCACGCTGTTCGGCATGGTGCTGGCGATCGGCATCGTGGTCGACGACGCCATCGTGGTCATCGAGTCGGTCGAGCGCCTGATGCGCGAAGAGCACCTGTCGCCCAAGGATGCGACGCGCAAGGCCATGGACCAGATCACCAGTCCCATCATCGCGATCTCGCTGGTGCTGGCCGCGGTGTTCGTGCCCAGCGCCATGCAGTCGGGCTCGGTGGGCGTGATCTACCAGCAGTTCGCGCTGACCATCGCCATCTCGATGTTGTTCTCCGCATTCCTGGCCTTGTCGCTGACTCCGGCCCTGTGCGCCACGCTGCTGCGGCCCGAGCATCTGAAGGAGAACAAGTTCTTCGGCATGTTCAACCGCGGCTACGACTGGGCCCAGAGCCACTACCTGACCACGGTGAAGTTCAGCCTGCGCCACAAGACCTGGTGGCTGGCGTGTTTCGGCGTGCTGTTGCTGGCGGGTGGTTACCTGTTCACCCTGGTGCCGGGCAGTTTCGTGCCCGACGAGGACCAGGGGTATGCCATCGGCATCGTCGCGATGCCGCCGGGATCGACCATCCAGCGCACCCGCGCCGTGATGCGCCGGGTGGGCGAAAAAATCCGCCAGTCACCGGCGGTCGATTCGGTATTCGAAGTCGCCGGCTTCGGTTTCAGCGGCAGCGATGAGAGCGCCGGCATCTTTTTCATCCGGTTGAAAGAGATCAAGGACCGCAAGGAAACCGCGGCGGACTTCATCGGCTGGGCCTTTGCAAACATCTCCGGCGCCGAGCGCGATGGCGGTGTGTTCTTCGTCAACATGCCGGTGATCACCGGCCTGTCCAATTTCGGCGGCTTCGACCTGCGCCTCGAGGATCGCGGCAACCAGGGCACCGACGCGCTGATCGCCGCGCAAAACATCCTGTTGGCGAAAGCCGCGGAGAGCAAGGTGGTGCAGGGTGTGCGCTTCGACGGCCTCGCGCCGGCGCCACGCCTCGAGCTCAAGCTCGATCGCGCGCAGGCGCAGTCCATGGGGCTCGAGATCGACGACGTCTACAACGCGATCCAGCTCATGTTCGCGCCGGTGTACGTGAACGACTTCTACTTCCAGGGGCGCGTGTTGCGCGTGCAGATGCAGGCCGACGCGAAGTTCCGCATGAACGAGGACGCGCTCAGCCGCTTCTACCTACCGGCCACGGTGGCCGCGAACAATGCCTTCGCGCTCGCCGGCGAGACCACCAGCGACGGCATGGTGCCGCTGGCCTCGGTGGTCTCGTCGAAGTGGGTGGTGGCGCCGCCGTCGATCCAGCGCTTCAACGGTTTCGCCGCCATGAACATCGTCGGCGCGAATGCGCCGGGCCACAGCTCCGGCCAGGCGATGGCGGAAATGCAGCGCATCGTCACGCAGGACCTGCCGCCAGGTTTTGGCATCGACTGGGCCGGGCAATCGTTGCAGGAAATCCGCGCCGGCGCCGAAGCGCCGATGCTGTTCGCGCTGTCGATCTTCGTGGTGTTCCTGTGCCTGGCCGCGCTTTACGAAAGCTGGGCGACCCCGTTCGCCGTGCTGCTGGTGGTGCCGGTGGGCATCATCGGCGCCATTGTCGCGGCCTTCAGCACCGGGCTGGCCAACGACGTGTTCTTCAAGATCGGCCTGATCACCATCATCGGCCTGGCCGCCAAGAACGCCATCCTGATCGTCGAATTTGCGTTGCTGGCCCAGCAACGCGGCATGCCGCTTTATGAGGCAGTCATGGAAGCCGCGCGACTGCGACTGCGCCCCATCCTCATGACTTCGTTCGCCTTCATTCTCGGCGTGTTGCCGCTGGTGTTCTCGAGCGGTGCCGGCGCCAACGCACGGCGCGCCATCGGCACCGGCGTGGCCGGCGGCATGTTGTCAGCCGCCATCCTCGGTGTAATGCTCGCGCCGGTGTTCTACGTCACCGTCCGGCGCTTGGTCGGCGACAAGCTGGACATGAACGGCAAATGAACGCTGAGGAAATGGGGACATTCCTCGTTTCCTAGCAAAAGGGGACGCACCTGCCGCAGGTGCGTTCCTATTGCCTCCGTCGTGTCGGCGGAACCTGATGGCCTGGGAACTCGACTCACAACCTGAGAGTCGAATTTCGCAAGAGGTGTTTATGAGGTACTCACTCGTCGCCACTGTCCTGGCCGCCGCCACGCTCGCCGGCTGCGCCAGCACACTGGCCAAACTCAACGGCCCCAAGCTCGACTACACGGACTATGCCGGCGAGCCCGTGAAGTCGTTTTACATGCAGGACTTCGACGGCTGGTCCGCGGTATCCAAGGATCAAATCGTGGTCTGGTCCGGCATCAACAAGGCCTACCTGATCCGCGTCACGGGCTACTGCCCGGACCTGCAGTTCGCCAACGCCATCGCGGTGACCTCCACGGCCAACACCGTGGACAAGTTCGAGAAGGTGATCGTCGGGCGCGATCGTTGTTTCATCAACGAGATCCGCCCACTCGACACCAAGCAGATGAAGGAAGACCGCAAGCTGCTGAACGAGCAGATGAAGAAGGAGCGGGCGGAGTCCTGATCTTCGGCCGCACTGCGTCGCTTGGCCAAGAGGCCCCCGGGCGATGAGTCCGGGGGCTTTTGCCTTTCAGATCCTGGCAAGGATCGGGATCAACATCATCACGAGCCCCACGACGCCCACGATCCAGAAGAGCGTGCGGATGCCGGTGACGCCCGCCATGTAAGCCGGTACGTACAACACGCGCGCGACGAGGAACACGGTGGCGCCCGTGGCGGCCATGGCGCCCGTCCCCAGGAAGAGATTCAGCAACGCCAGCGTGAGGAAAATGGGCAGCGCCTCCTGCATGTTGGCCAGCGCCCGTTCGGCGCGCCCCCCGACCCGGGACTGCGGCGGCGGCTCGTCGCGCGGTCCGAGGGCCACGACGAGGTTGCTCCCTGCATCCTTGCCCATGTAACGAAAACTGGCCGGCAGCAGCGTCTGGATGACGAACAGCGCCAGCACCAGCAGGATCAGAAGAACCATAGGAACCCCCCGTCGGTGAGCCAGGACATTAACCACGTCTCAAAAATATATCCGATTGCCGCCGCGGCAGGCGGGCGCCGTAGAATCGCCCCTATATGCGCACGAGGAGCTGGTTAGCCCTAACTTCCCTGGCACTGTTGGCCGCTTGCGGTTCCCGCGAGGAAACGCCGGTGCCG